>Ga0163144_10026355_pt1 | contig 11305 bp, 8 predicted proteins | sample OliLak19BULKMAT1_FD_123175 | JGI IMG/M metagenome (GOLD analysis project Ga0163144, IMG submission 123175) | Freshwater microbial mat bacterial communities from Lake Vanda, McMurdo Dry Valleys, Antarctica - Oligotrophic Lake LV.19.BULKMAT1 | ecosystem: Environmental > Aquatic > Freshwater > Lake... | reverse complement strand
GATGCTTGGGCCGTGCGCGCGGATGGTGATAATATGGCGATTCAGAGTTCGTTGGCGATCCTGCGCGGTTTGCACCAACGGTGGGCCACGCTGTTCAAAAGTTTGCAAGGAGCAGAATGGGCGTGCACAGGTTTGCACCCAGAAGTGGGCGAGGTGAGTGTCGAAGACCTCTTAGCCAGTTATGCCAAACATGGCGAAGGCCATCTGGATCAAATTACGCGTACACTGGTAGCAGGCCAGAAAGGCAGTGAAGCAGTAGGACAGTGAAGCGGTAGGACAGTGAAGCGGTAGGACAGTGAAGCGGTAGGACAGTTGGTCAGTGATCACTGTCCCACTGTTTTACTGTCCCACTGTTTTACTGTCCCACTGTTTTACTGTCTCACTGTCCCACTGTTTTACTGTCCCACTGTTTTACTGTCTCACTGCTTTACTGTCCCACTGTTTTACTGTCCAACTGTCCTGCTGCCTCACTAGCTCACATTTAACTATGACTCACCAATCCCCACCCTTGATTACCCCCGTGCCACAGCCGACACGCACCTACCTATGGCCAGTGCGCGCCATTAGCTTGTTGCTGCTCGTACAAGCCGGCGGGTTGGTAGCGATCAGCCTGCATTGGATAAGCCAAATTGACTGGGATCGTGAACTTGAGGATGTGTTACCGTCGGTAACTGCGATCGAAACCGGTAGTTTTGGCATTCTGTGCCTTCTGCTGGCCGGATTGGCTCTACTGGCCGGGATTGGCTTTTTCTTTCTCCGTCCCAGCGCCTGGTTAGCCGCCATGCTTGGTCAAGGTCTGCTGTTGGCAGGGGCGCTGACCGTGCATTTTTCTGCCCAGTCGGCTTTGCGCAATTCATTCTATATTTACTTAATTATGATTTATGCTATGCTCATGGTTCTCTACCTGAACACACACGACGTGCGCGTCACCTTCCTGGTGCGTCGTTCAACTACACCGCAATTTGATGACGAATTTATCCGTTCTGAAGGTCTCCAAGCAGAGATATCCCTAACTGAGAGGTCAGATGAGCACCCCGACTACTGATCTGGCCCTCCTGCGCCGCTTTGAACCAGTGCTGCGTTTTACGCGGGGTGAGCAGTTTTTCCCCATGGATATTGAGCCTTATGTGCGCGCCAGCAGTCTATGGGTGCAGCGCCCGGATGAACCGCCGCAAAAATTGGTGGCCGAAGGTGAATTAGATCTCGACCGTCTGGCGCGTCCTTGTGCCGATGAATTTGGTGCGGTCCATTTTTTGAAGTTTGCCGAACCCCTTTCCCCTATCGAGTTGGCCACTTATTATGATCTGCGCGCCCGGCGTGATGGCTCCGAGCAGGCGGTTTTTCATGCAGGCCCCGGTCGGCTGGCGCGCGTTGGTTATACGTCGCGCTTTATCGACGCCCTCTTCTCGATCTCACTGTTGGCACGCGGCCGTGTGCCGGGCGACCTTGCTGCCGCCGCAGCCCTCAACTATCAACAAATGCAGAAGGTGCACGAGCACTACACCTATCATGGCCGCGTTGTGCGTCAAAACGGTTGGATCGTCTTACAATATTGGTTTTTCTACCCGTTTAACAATTGGCGTTCTGGTTTTTTTGGCGCCAACGACCACGAAGCAGACTGGGAGATGATCTGTGTCTATCTGGCCCAAGATGAACTGCTCGGTGAAATCTATCCAGCTTGGGTGGCATACGCTTCACACGATTATCAAGGCGACGATTTGCGCCGGCGCTGGGATGATCCAGAAGTGCAGAAGGTGGGCGAACATCCCGTTATCTATGTGGGGGCTGGTTCACACGCCAGCTATTACAGCCCAGGCGAATATCTCACTGAGATCACGGTATCATTTTTACACCCATTGTTACGCCTGGTCGAAGGTGTGCAAAGATTCTGGCGTCAACAATTACGCCAATACGGCGGCGACGAGACGCACCCCGACCTGGTCGAAGTTTCGAATATCTTCCGCATTCCTTTTGTCGACTATGCGCGCGGGGATGGGCTAACGCTAGGGCCAGGCCAGGAGAAGGAATGGAACTCGCCACACTCACTAGACCCGGCGCCACCCTGGGTGAGTTCCTATCGCGGTTTGTGGGGTTTATATACCCGCGACCGATTTGCCGGTGAAGATGCGCCAGCGGGGCCTATGTTTAACCGCAACGGCAGTGTGCGCCGCGCCTGGTACGATCCCGTGGGCTGGGCTGGGCTAGACAAATTGGCGCCGCCCGATGATACATTGAACCAAGTGTTGGCGGAGAAGGCTGCCATTTGCGAGCGACAGACAATGTTACGCGCCACAGTGGATGAAAAGGCACGCGAGTTGCAAAGCCTGGGTGTACAGGCGGCCGCGATGCGCACGCAACCGCACCTCTTCAAGCTTTACACCGCGCATCAGCAACGCATTGAAGCGCTAGGCAAAGAAGTGGACAATTTGCGCGCCCAAATCGCCACCGATCAGGCATTGGTGGAGGCGCTGACTTTCTATGCCGAACAGGTGCGCGCCGGTGACTTAGGTCCACCACGCGCCCATATCCAGCGCGCCCACCGGCCTGCCTCGGCCGCGCGTCTACGCTGGAGTCGTCTGGCCGAGGTGTGGGCCGCGGCTAGTATCAGCTTAATGTTAATTATTTTTGTGATGTTAGTTTACTTTGGTGGCCAATATTTGATGGTTGGCCTGGTCTCAACGATTGCGCTCTTCACCTTCATCGAAGCAGGCTTTCGGGGCCGCCTGATCGGATTGGTCACCAGCCTGACGATTGCGCTGGCCGTAGTGGCAGCGCTGGTAATTATCTACGAATTTTTCTGGTCACTAGTCGTGGCTGGGGTTGTACTCGCGGGTCTCTATATTTTGTGGGAAAATTTACGCGAACTATGGAATTAACCGCCGAGCACGCACTTTTCACAACTGAGCCTTACCTTCTATGCCTTTGATGACCAAAAAACGTGTACCGTCTGGCTTCTCCACTTGGACAATCTCTGTCTGCTCCTGCAATTGTTGCTTTAGAAAATTTTGAACCGAATGACAAACTTCGTTTATTTCGATGTCTGCCTGTACATATAGCGAAGTGAGAAAGACATCTTTTGCGCCTGGCTCATAGACAGATTTGACGCGCTGATCCGTACTAGCCTTGGCAATCGCTCGGCCTTTGGGATCAGCGTTCCACGCCGCCGCAAAATCCTGCGGGGCAAACGCCAGCTTTGAAGCGACAACAATTGTGTATTGCATACCAATTTCAATCATAGTTTCATAGCAAAGGTTATTGTGTATAAATCATTAATCGTTGGTAAACCTTAAATCCTTCGCGCTTGCAGAAACTGATCGACTAATTTGCATATTCATCTGGTTGACTCATTTTCAGGAGAAAAATAGCCAAATTAAAAGGAAATTGCACATCGGTCGCGCGCATACATCCCACCTCTCGCATCGCCGCATAACATAGGTGAACAATGAGCCACATTACGTTATAATTACAATGACGGCAGCGACGAGAAAAAGTTACGCAGGATATAAAGGGAAAGATCATGCGGTATGTTGTTATCACGGGTGCATCGACCGGCATCGGCTACGCGGCGACCCAGGAGCTGATTCAGCATGGCTATCACGTTTTTGGCTGCGTACGCAAGACGGCAGATGGTGAACGTCTACAAGCAGCATTGGGTGCGAATTTTACCTCATTATATTTCGACGTAACCGACGAAGCTGCCATTCGCACCGCCGCCGCCACCGTGCAGAGCGCGGTGGGCGATCAAGGTCTTTTTGGTTTGGTGAACAACGCTGGCATTGCCGTAGGCGGCCCCCTACTCCACCTGCCAGTCGATGAATTTCGCCGTCAATTCGAGGTCAATGTCTTTGGTCTGCTACGGGTGACCCAAGCTTTTGCGGGTTTATTGGGCGCGCGTCAAAATGCACCTCATCCACCTGGGCGCATCATTAACATCAGTTCAGTAAGCGGACGCATCGCTTATCCATTTATCGGACCGTATGCGGCATCCAAACATGCCGTGGAAGCCATCTCCGACAGTTTGCGGCGTGAGCTACGTTTATACGGGGTGGATGTGATCGTAATCGAACCGGGCGCGGTGCGCACGCCGATTTGGGAAAAGCTTGACCAAGTCGAGACAGGTCGTTACGCCAGCACCGATTATGGCGCCAGTTTGGCGCAGATGCAGCAGCAACTGACCGGCCTAAGCCACAGCGGTATGCCGCCACAACAGATCAGCCGTGTGATCCGCCAAGCACTGGAAAGCGCCCGCCCCCGCGTGCGTTATGCCCAGCCAAATCGTTGGTTGGTCGGCTGGATATTGCCGCGCTGGCTGCCCGCACGTTGGTTTGATTGGTTGATAGGAGAGCAATTGGGGTTAAAACGGCAGTGGTGAGCAGTGGATGGGGAAACAGGTAGACGGGGAAACAAGTAAACAGGTAGATATGTGTGGTTTACATGGCTACCTGTTTACTTGTTTCCCCGTCTACTTATGCTTTAATCCGCTACTTCCAGGGTAAAGAACATCGTGGCCTCGCCACCGTCGTCAAAGTACTCAATCCGAATGGTGTGTACACCGCCATCAACATCGAAGCTTTTCTCGAAGCGTGTACCCGGCAAACGGCGGAATTCATCGATTAACAATCTGTCATCGATATAGACACGCACACCGTCATCGCTAAAGGTGACCACTCGGTGCCGTCCATCATCGAAGCGGAACTGACCGGTCCATCGCACCGAGAATGGGTCGGCTGTGACTACACCGGGCGCTGGCGAATTTTTCACCCAGTTGAAGTAGACACGCTCGTCTTCGCGCACTAGGGCAGGCGGCCCACTCAACGTTGTGTTGTTGTAATATTCGCCCTGCCAGCGGCCAATCTGCCGCGGGTCTTCGTCCGCATTGTCATCATCGTCGTTGTCGTTATTACCGTTATCGGTGTCGCCAATCCGTTCCCAACTCAGGCGGGCTTTGGCACCGCCGACCGCCTCATAATACTCCATCCGCACGGGGATCGAACCACCCGATAGATTGATCGTGCCTTCATAAGTCGTTTCCGACTGGTCGCGCCACTGGTCAATGATCAGGCTATTGTTGACGTAGAGCCGCGCCCCGTCGTCCACTGTGACACGGAAGCGATACTTGCCACTGCTCAGGTCCAGATTGCGGGTCCAGCGCGCCGAGAAATTGTCATTATTAATGCCCCCCCCGGGTGAACCAGAGCCCCAGCCGAAGTCAATATTGTCGTCATTGCGCACCAGCACCGGTTCACCGGTCAGGTTGCGATTGTTGAAGTACTCACCACGCCAGCGCGTAATCGATGGTGGCTGCGATCCATCAATACGTTCCCAGGTCAAACGCACGCTGGCGCCGCCCGTTGACTCAAAATATTCCAGGCGAATCGGCACCGCGCCACCGCCCAACGTAATATCACCCGTAAAGGTCGTGGAGCCTTGTTCACGCCATTGATCAATGAGCAGGCGGTTGTTGACATAGAGCCGCGCGCCATCGTCGACTGTGATACGGAAGCGATAGTTACCCGAACCCAGGTCCACATTGCGCGTCCAACGCGCCGAGAAGTTGTTATTATTGATGCCATTGGCTGGGGAACCGTTGCCCCAGTTGAAGTTAATTTCGCCATCGTTGCGCACCAATGCCGGCGCGCCATCCAGGTTGCGGTTATTGAAGTACTCGCCGCGCCATTGGGTAATGGTGGGCGGTTGCGATCCGTCGATGCGCTCCCAACTCAGTTGCACGCTGGCGCGATCACTGGCCTCGAAATATTCCAGCCGGACGGGTACATTGCCACCCGGCAGATTAACTTCGCTGCTATAGGTGGTAGCGGCCTGCTCGCGCCACTGGTCGATAACCAGCCGGTTATTGACATACAAACGGGCGCCATCATCCACCGACAGATTAAAGCGATAGTTGCCACCGGACAAATTTAGGTCACGGCTCCAGCGCGCCGAAAAATTATCGCTGCTGATGCCATTGCCGGGTGAGCCACGGCCCCAGTCGAAGTTGATCTGCGCTTCATTGCGCACGAAGACAGCCCCGCCACTCAGGTCGCGGTTGTTGAAATATTCCCCGCGCCAGGCACCCGTACTGGGTTGTTGACCGCCATCGCCGCTCACCTTTTCAAAATTGAAGTTGACCTGCGCTGGCCCACGGTTATCGTAGTAATAAACCCGGATCAGATGCTGCCCAGCCGCCAAACGGCGCGTGGCCGAAAAGCTGCGTAGATCATGGTCGAACCAGCCATTGATGATGCGCACATTGTCGACGTAGACGCGCACACCATCGTCGCTGGCAGCCGTAAAACGATATTCTCCAGCATCCAAATAAAGGGTGCGCCGCCATTCTGCCGAGAAGCGATCACTATTCACACTGCCATCTGGTGAACCATCGCCCCAGTTGTAGTTAATCTCGCTCTCTTCACGCTGAAAAACGGGGCTCCCCGTCAGTACAACGTTGTTCCAATAGCGGGCTCGCCAGCCGGAATCCGACCCCGCGCGGCCATCCTGCGCCAATGCCGGCAAAGCGCTGGTGAGGAATAGCAAGCAGACCAGCAGTAGTGTAAGGCTGCGGCTGGTACGTCGCATATTCAATTGAGACATAAATACCTCCCTAACAATCAAACGGCACATATCAACAGTGGCCAATAATGCCACCTTAAGATGAATCTTACCTCATTTTTGGGCAGGCAACAAGGGCCACGGATCTTGGCCCACTACCCTCCTTTATCCTGACGATTGGTATACGGAAAAAGTTCCCGTTACCGTGAGCCTGCGATTGACTTTCCGTACCGCCGTGGTACAATCCAAGTGAACATTATGCGTGTCCGAGCGTAAGGAGCAAGCGATGCCAGGTCTGGAATTTGTTGATCAACCCCTACTGCCGCGTGCGGAATTTATCCGCATGTTGGAAAAAATGTCCGAAAGCTATGACCCGTTAGAGGAATTGCTAGCCCTTGAGCGGGATTTAGTCGCGCTCGAACAAAAGTATAGTCTATCATCGGCTGATTTTTTTCAGCGCTATCAGGCAGGAGACATTGGTGATGAGATTGAGATTATCCGCTGGGCTGGCCGCTATAAAGTTTATTTAAAATTAAAACAGGCTATTTCTGATAGTTTGAAAATAGTTGTAACAACACCTTTTCTGATGCCGGAAGGTACAGATGTATTTCAAGCGATATATCGACCTATTGCGTGACATTATTTATTCTAGACGTGATCTTGAAGTTGAATATCTACAGATAGAAGAATTCATCCCGAATCGTGAGGGCGCAATTGAAGAAAAGTTACGTTTCTGGGATGGCTCCATGCTCAAATTTATTGAGAATTTAAGTGAAACCGGTATACTTCTTGCGAAGACAGACTATGCATATCACTATCAAGACGATCAAAACAATTTGATCTTTCGATATGATGATGCACCACACTATCCACATATTTCTACCCATCCCCACCACAAACATATTTGGTATCCGATAACTAAAATTGAGGAAATTGCACCTGCCACTCCGCCCCATTTACGCGAAGTATTACGTGAAGTAGATCGCTACCTGTATCCACCTAATTAGGTTCATCCTCTTGAATACCCCTTCCTTCACCCATCTGCACGTCCACTCGCACTATACCCTGCTGGGTGGCACCGCTTCGATTCCGGATCTGGTTGCGCAAGCGACGGCGGATGGTATGCGCGCGCTGGCTCTCACCGACACACACGCGCTGTATGGCGCGGTCGCCTTTGCCCGCGCCTGCACCAAAGCCGGCCTCCAGTCGATCCTGGGCATGACGATTAAGCTCGTGCTGCCGGCGGATCTGCAAGTCCCCACAGTCGCCCATGAACACTGTGTGCTCCTTGCCTGCGGACCCGATGGCTATCGTTCACTCTGTCGCCTTTCGTCGACGATTCAATCTAGCCCAGACCGTGAGCAACGCGCCGCGGCGGGAATTGCGTGGGACACGCTGAAGATGCACCGGGATGGCCTCATTTGTATCGCTGGCGGCCGCCAGAGCGCGCTTGATGCCGCGCTACGGATGGGTGATCAAGGCGCGGCCATGCGCTATATGGGTCGCTTGGCCGGCCTCTTTGACGAGCGGGCTTATCTAGCGCTGGAATTACATGGGCCAACGGATGGCAAGGTCGGGCACGAGCTGGTCAAGTTGGGCGATCGTTTTGGTTTGCCCGTGGTCGCCGTACAACCAATCTATACGTTGCAGGCCGCGGATCGGCCGCGTCTGCGTCTGCTGGCCGCGATGGACCGCAACTGCCATTTAGCCGAGGTGCCAGCCACCGCCCTGCCCGACGGCGGCGAGGCGAATGTTGATCTGCACTGGCTGCATCCAGACGAGATGACGACGCGCTTTGCGGCGTTTCCCGCCGCGCTAACCGCAACCGATGCTATCGCCCGCCAATGTGCGCCAGCCTTGCCTGATGGCCGCCCGATTTGGCCAGTGTTGAAGCTGCCACCTGATACAACGCCCGAACAGGCATTACATGCCCAGGCAGCTGCGGGATTACAGAGTCGGTATGGCGAAAAATTGACACCAGCCGGCGAAGCGCGGCTCGCGGCCGAGTTAGCCGTCATCAACCATTTAGGCTATGCGCCGCTCTTTCTAATGGTGGCCGAGATTGTCGATTTTGCCCGCCGCCAGCAGATCCCGGTTAGCACGCGCGGCAGCGTGGCCAATTCGCTAGTCGCCTACTGTATGCAGATCACTACCGTGGACCCAATCCAGCACGATCTGCTCTTCGAGCGTTTTTTGCACGATGAACGCGCCAACCCGCCCGATATCGACCTCGACTTTTGCAGTGTGCGGCGTGATGAAGTGCTAGATTATGTGCGGCGCACCTATGGGGCCGACAAAGTGGCATTGGTGGCGACGATCAGCACGCTCCGCCCGCGTTCGGCGCTCCACGACACAGCCAAAGCCTATGGCCTGGGCGAAGAAGAGATTCAGCAGTTGATCAAGCGCTTGCCCGACCGCTGGCACCCAGATCCGCGGCGCCAGGTGGCGAGCGGGCTAGATGACTGGCTGGCGCAATTAACCGCTGACGGCCCTGATGCAACAGTCAATGCTCAACTACACGAAATTGCCCACGCCGCCTTTGGTGTGCTCGGCCAACCGCATCACCTCAGCATCCATCCCGGTGGTTTGGTAGTAACGCCCGGCCCGCTGACCGACTTTGTCCCCGTGCAGTGGTCGCCCAAAGGCTTTTTGATCACCCAGTTCGAGCATGGTGATGTCGAAGCCATTGGCCTACCCAAGCTAGATCTGCTGGGCATTCGCGCCTTGACGGTGTTGGCCGACGCCGCCAAGCTGGTGCGCCAACATTATGATCCTACCTTTGATTTGGCGGCTATCCCGCTCGACGATTCCGCAACGGCGGCTTTACTGGCGCAAGGCGATAGCGTGGGCGTCTTCCAATGCGAGTCAAATGGCGCCCGCCGCACGTTGCGCCAACTCAATGTACGCACAGTGCAAGATCTGGCCGTGGCCAACGCCTTTTTTAAGCCAGGGCCGGCCACTGGTGGCATGGCGGCCAGTTTTATCCGCCGCTACCGCGGAGAAGAATCAGCCGATTTTCTACACCCGACCCTTGCGCCTATCCTTGGCCCTACGCAGGGCGTGCTGATCTTTCAGGAGCAAATCTTACGCGTGGCGCGGGCCATTGCCGGGCTAAGTTGGTCGGAAGCCGACTATTTGCGGCGCGGCATGAGCAAGTTTCAACCCCAAGCAATGGCGGCAATGCGCGCCCGCTTTATCAGTGGTTGCCAACGCCCTGCCCCCGCCGGGCCTGCGTTTACGCCCGAACAGGCGCACACGCTGTGGGAGCAGGTGCAAGCCTTCGCCGGCTACGGCTTTAACCAGGGCCATGCTACCGCCTATGCCGATGTCAGCTACCGTTCGGCCTATCTAAAAACGCACTGGCCAGCGGCCTTCCTCGCCGCCCGCCTGGCCAACTTTGGTGGTTTTCATCACCCAGCCATCTACATCGCCGAGGCTGTGCGACTGGGCATTGCGGTGCGCCCGCCGCACATCAACCAGAGCCAACGCCACTTTACGCTGCACTATACGGAAGAAGCGCCGCACACACCGGTGCTGTGGATGGGTCTGGGCCAAGTGCGGCAGTTACGTCGCACCGCCGCGCGTTTGATCATCGCCCAAGCCCAGACGCGCCCCTTTAGCAGCGTCCAAGACTTGCTGGTGCGCGTGCCTTTGCAAACGAAAGAGATCACCTATCTGATCCAATGTGGCGCATTGGACGGGTTGGATACCAGTCGCGCGGCCATGTTGGCCAGCGTGACGGGTAGCGGCGCCAAACGCAGCCTTCATCAAATGGCCTTCGATTTCGCCCAGATCGACATCCAGCCCGAAACGCCGGCGCAGCGTCTGCTTTGGGAACGCCGGGTGTTGGGCATGCCGATCACCACGCATCCGTTGGCAACCGTCGCGTATGATGCGCAGGGGCTAACCTCATTGGCCCAACTCCCCACGCAAGCGGGGAAAACTGGGCGCGTGGCTGTCGCCCGTTTACCCGGCTGGACGGGTGGCCAAGGCTTTTTCGTGAGCGATGGCCAGAGCTATGCAACGGCCATTGCGCCGCAAAAGACGAATGCGGCGAAACAGATAACCGCGCCCCGTTCTTGGACGCCGATGATCATTACTGGCCGCTGGCTACGCGACGAGTGGGGCGGGGGCTGGTTGCAAGTGGAGCAGGTAGAAACACTTTAAGGATAGGATGATGATAGGAGATTGACAAACGACCAACGACGAATGACCAACGACCAATAACTACGCACGACGTACTACCAACCACCGCCTCCCCTTCCGCTCTCCTACAAAGATATACCACTGTAATTTATGATACCGATTCTAGCGGTAAGCTATGTCATTGTTATTAGTGACAGAGAAATCAGTCGCGCAATATTGTTTTGTATAAAATATCGACGGTATGATCAAGAGTTTTATATTCGATTGGAAGCGAGGTAAGTGCAACAGCGTTAAAGTCAATGTTCCGTTGTGCCTACCCTAACTCCAATCAAACACGTCTTTGCTTTGGAGGAAATTCATGAACAGGCTCCCCATTATTCAAACACGTCTATTGCCCAGGGGGCGCGCAAGCAGGTTGTTATGGCTTGTATTGTTGGCCACCATGCTCATCGCAACCGGCTGTGTGATCGGTCCGCTCCAAGCGAATGAGCCGGCCCCGACACCCAATCCAGCAACCGTGCCATCGCTCGCAATCGCCCCCGTTTCTGGTCCACCCGGAACAAATATTATTGTCGCTGGCGCTGGTTGGCAGCCGCGCGAAGTGGTTTAT
>Ga0163144_10026354_pt1 | contig 11305 bp, 10 predicted proteins | sample OliLak19BULKMAT1_FD_123175 | JGI IMG/M metagenome (GOLD analysis project Ga0163144, IMG submission 123175) | Freshwater microbial mat bacterial communities from Lake Vanda, McMurdo Dry Valleys, Antarctica - Oligotrophic Lake LV.19.BULKMAT1 | ecosystem: Environmental > Aquatic > Freshwater >... | reverse complement strand
GACACCGACCGTCGCGATTTTCTTCGCGCCTATCTGGCCGGCGTGTCGTTCATGGACGCTCAGGTCGGACGCCTGCTCGACACGCTGGATCGTCTCAAGCTCTGGGAGAACACCGTGGTCATCTTCCTCGGCGACCACGGCTATCACACCGGCGAGCGGCAATGGTGGAACAAGAACACGCTCTTCGACCGCAGTTGCCGCGCGCCGTTGTTCATGGCCGCGCCGGGAGTGAGGGGTGGGCAAGTTTACCGGTCGCCCGTCGAGTTGGTGGACCTCTATCCGACCATTGCTGAATGCTGCGGCCTCAAGGCGCCGCACCTGCTGGCAGGCAAGAGTCTCCGCCCGGTGCTCGAAGACGTGACACGACCGCACAAGGAAGCCGCCTTCACGCTGGTCACCCGCGGCCCGCAGCGCTTTGGCCAAAGCGTCTGCACCTCGCGCTGGCGTTTCACCCAATGGAGCGACGGAACGTCCGAACTCTACGACCACGCTGCGGACGCGGAAGAGATGCATGATCGCTCGAAGGAAACCGAACACGCCCCTGTCCTGGCTGAGATGAGGAAGCGTTTGCAAGCGCTGCCGCCGTGGCCTCCGGCCAGGGACAAGTAAAACCCTGCTGGCCCCCTCGCAGGCGCACCGTCATGGCTGGATAAATTTCGGAAGAAGTTGAATCTGGATTTACCGGATAACCTCGCCCCATGCTCCGGCGTCACTTCCACTGATCATGAAACGGACACTGCACCTGGCCCAAATCAGCGACGATGCGGGGGCGGCCCCACAACCAGATCAACTCAATGAACCACATGTTACCCTGCCTGATCCGGTTTCTCCTGTTGTGTCTTCTGTATCTGCCGTGTTTGGGCCGCGCCGCTGAGAGGCCGAACATCATTTACATCCTCACCGACGATCTCGGCTACGGAGACCTCGGCTGCCATGGCGCGACGAAGGTGAAGACGCCGAACCTCGACCGGCTCGCGAGCCAGGGTTGCAGCTTCACTGATGCGCACGCCACCGCGTCGGTCTGCACGCCGACGCGCTACGCGTTTCTGACTGGACGCTACGCATGGCGTCAGCCGGGCACCGGCATCGCGCCGGGCGACGCCCCCGCGTTGATCAAGTCCGGAACCACCACCGTGCCTTCCATGCTCAAGGCCGCCGACTACAAGACCGGGCTCGTCGGCAAGTGGCATCTTGGTTTGGGCGACCTGCCGAAGACGGATTTCAACGGCGACATCAAGCCCGGCCCGCTCGAACTTGGCTTCGACTACGCGTTCTACATTCCCGCCACGGGCGATCGCGTGCCGTGCGTGCTGGTGGAGAATCATCGCGTGGTCGGCTCCGATCCGGCGGACCCGATTCGCGTGAGCTACGGCGTAAAGATCGGCGACGAGCCGACCGGCGATGACCCGGACGTGAAGTTGAAAATCAAAGGCGGCCCCGGCCACACCAACACGGTGGTGAACGGCATTCCACGCATCGGCTACATGACTGGCGGCAAGGCGGCGCGCTGGGTGGACGAGGACCTGGCCGACACGCTCGCGGCCAAGGCGGTGAAGTTCATCGAGTCGAGCAAGGCCGGGCCGTTCTTTCTCTACCTCTCCACGCACGACATTCACGAGCCGATGGTGCCGCACCCGCGTTTTCGCGGCACGAGCGAGTGCGGCTGGCGCGGCGACGTGATTCATCAACTCGACTGGACCGTGGGCGAAGTCCTGGGCGCGCTCGACCGACTGAAACTGGCGGCCAACACGCTGGTCATCTTCACCAGCGACAACGGCGGCGCGATCAAGAACACCTACGACGATGGCACGAATCCGCTGCACGCGCGCCAGCCTCCCAACGGCCCGCTCCGTGGCTCCAAGGGCTCGCTCTACGAAGGCGGCCATCGCGTGCCGTTCATCGCGCGCTGGCCGGCCCGCATTGCGGCGGGGAGCACGTCCGGTCAACTCATGGGGCATGTCGACGCGCTGGCCACGTTCGCCGCGCTCACGGGCCAGAAGCTCACGCCGGAAGCCGGCCCTGACAGTTTCAATGTTTTGCCCGCGTGGCTTGGCGAGAAACAGAAGCAACCCACCCGCGACCACCTCGTCTTGCAGAACAACGGTCAGGCGCCGCTGGCGTTGCGCGAAGGCGACTGGGTGTTGATCGAAAAAGGCGGCGGCCCCCGGCAGCAACGTCGCGCCGGGCCGCAAGGAGATGCGGCTGCCCCTCGTCCTGAACTCTTCAACCTCGCTAAAGATCTTACTCAGACCAACAATCTTGCCGCAACGGAGACCGGCCGCATGAAGTCCATGTCCGCCCGTCTGGAGAAAATTCGCCTGCAGGGACGCAGCCGTCCGGATGCAGCCACCACCAGGTGAAATCGCGAAAATGAAGATCCAACTTTCTCTCCTCACCGCCCTGCTTGCACTCAATGGCATTCTCTCCGGAGCGGAGAACCACAAGCCCAACATCCTCGTCATCGTCAGTGATGATCAGGGTTACGCCGATGTCGGCTTCAATGGCTGCAAGGACATTCCCACGCCGCATCTTGACGCGCTCGCGAAGTCGGGCGTGCGCTGCACCAGCGGTTATGTGACGCATCCGTTTTGTTCGCCCACGCGCGCGGCGTTGCTCACGGGGCGTTACCAGCAGCGGTTCGGGCATGAGTTCAATCCGATCTATGACCCGCTCGACCGGAGCGAGGGTCTGCCGCTGACCGAGCGGCTGCTGCCGCAGTTCATGAAGGAGGCTGGCTACACGACGGGCTGGATTGGTAAGTGGCATCTCGGCGCGTCGCCTGCGCACACGCCGTGGGCGCGCGGCTTCACCGAGACGTTTGGCTTCATCGGCGGCGGACATCGCTTCCTCGGCTGGAAGCCCAACGAGCGGCAATACACGCTGGCGCTCACCCGCAACGGAGAACCAGTGGAGGTGTCGCAGCATCTGACCACGCGATTCGGCGAGGAGGCGACAGCCTTCGTGAAGCGGCACACGGACGCGCCGTGGTTTCTTTACCTCGCCTTCAACGCGCCGCACTCGCCGCAGGAACCCACCCCCGGGCGGTTGGAACAATTTGCCGCCATCCAGAATTCCATACGCCGCAAATACGCCGCGCAAGTCAGTCTCATGGACGACGCCATCGGCGCGGTCATCCGTTCGCTCGCCGAGACGAAGCAGACCGGGCGAACGCTCGTGTTCTTTTTCTCGGACAACGGCGGCCCCATCAAACCGGGTGGTGGTGGCAACGGTTCGTCGAACACGCCGTTGCGCGGAGGCAAAGGCGACGTTTATGAAGGCGGCGTGCATGTGCCCTTTCTTGTGAGCTGGCCCGGCACACTGCCCGCGGGCAAAAATTACGATGCGCCCGTTTCGTCGCTCGATGTTTTTGCCACCTCGCTCGCGCTCGCCGGCGTGCCGATGCCCACGGATCGTAAATTCGATGGCTTGAACATTGTTCCCTTTCTGACGGGCGAAAAGAAATCCGCCCCGCGCGAACTCCTGTTCTGGCGCGCCGGGTTTGGAGCCAAGCACGCCATCCGCGCCGGGAATTGGAAACTGGTCCGGGGAAAAAAACAGCCCGCCGAGCTTTACGACCTCGCCACTGACCTCGCTGAAACCAAGGACCTCGCCGCCGCCAAGCAGGACGTGACCGCGCGTCTCACCGCCGCACTCGATGCTTGGGACAAGGAACTCGCCCCGCCCGCCTTTCTCGGCTCCAGCGTGAAGGACGAAGACTGGGGCCCCGGCGGTGCCAACCAAAAGGGTAGGCCGCAAAAGAGGGAAACCACGAAGTGAAGCAACTAAATCCCTTCAGAATGAAATCCCGCCGCCAAGTCGTGAGGCGAATTATCCTTTGTCTCGCTGCGAGTGTTTGGTTCATGTCTTTGAGCCGGCTGCCCGGCGCGGAGACGATCGTATACAAGGCGGTGGAAGACCGGGAGATGAGGCTCTTCGTGGACAAGCCTGCAGCGTGGAAGGCGACGGACCAGCGTCCGGCTGTGGTGTTCTACTTCGGCGGCGGTTGGGTCGCGGGCACGCCGGAGCAATTTCGCAAGCAAAGCGAGTATCTCGCCCTGCGCGGCATGGTGGGCATCCGGGTGGAGTATCGAACCATGCCGAAGGGTGAGAAGGGGCCGCCTCTCCTTTGCTGCGTGGATGCGAAGTCAGCGATGCGTTACGTCCGCGCGCACGCGAAGGAACTGGGCATAGATCCAAAGCGCATCGCGGCGGCGGGCGGTTCGGCGGGCGGACACCTCGCGGCGTTCACGGCGCTCGTTAATGGGCTGGATGATTCGAAGGATGATTTGAAAGTGAGCTGCAAGCCGGACGCACTGGTGCTCTTCAATCCCGTATTCAACAATGGTCCTGGCCAATGGGGCCATGAGCGCGTCGGTGAACGGTTCATGGAATTCTCGCCAGCCCATCACATCACCAAGGGCGCGCCGCCGGCCATCGTGTTCTTGGGCGATCAGGACAAGCTCATCCCCGTGAGCGTGCTGCGGGAGTTCGAGAGCGGAATGAAAAAGGCGGGTGCTCGTTGCGATGCGCACGTGTATCCGATGGCGGGCCACGGCTTCTTCAATCGCGATCCGCACTTCACAAGGACGTTGATCGAAGCTGATAAATTCCTCGCCTCGCTCGGCTGGATTGAAGGGCTGCCGACTTTGAATCCGCCCGCTGCTGGGCAGCCGCCCTGATCGGGCAACTCACATCAGAAGCAAGCGAGTTGAGGGCGGTTCGTTTGCCTCCTTGATTGAACGCCAACTCCAGCGCTTGAATCAGCGGAAACAGCAAACCCTATGAGCAACGTTCCTGATCCCTTTCGCGAGGCCCGCAAGAATGACGGCGTCCTGAAGTGCCCGTTCCAGGGCGAGATGGTGCCGATGATTCTGCGCCATGAAGACGTGCGCCAGGCGGCGAAGGACTGGAAGACTTTCAGTTCCGACGCGCCGTTCCGCGTGCCGATCCCGTCGGAGGAGGCGGTCCGGTCGATGCGGCAGCTACCCATCGAAACCAATCCGCCGGAGCACACGGAGTATCGCGCTATCGTCGAGCCGTTCTTCCAGCGCGCCAAACAACCTGACGTGATCGCGCAGGTGGAGACGTTGATCTCGGAGAAACTTTCCGAGGCGCTCGGCCGGGAATCCGTGGAGATGGTGAACGAGTTCGCGCTGCCCATTCAATCGCACGCGCTGACCTACCTGCTCCATGTGCCGGAGTCGGAGGCGGCCACCTACATCAGTTGGGGCATGCACGTCTTCAAGGTCACGGGCGGCGAGTTCAAGAAAGGCACGTCGCTCGAGGATTACCTCCACGCGCAGTTCGACCGCGCCGAGGCGAATCCGGGTGAGGATTTCTTCAGCGCACTGACGAAGGCCGCCTATCGCGGGCGGCCGCTCACGCGCGAGGAGATGATGGGCTTTGGCAACCTCACCTTCGCCGGCGGACGAGACACGATCATCCACAGCATCTCCTCCATCATCGCGTATTTCGGGCGAAACCCCGACGCCCTCGAATATCTTCGCGCGGATCCGAAGCGCATTGTTCACGCGGGCGAGGAATTCTTCCGCGTCTTCATGCCGCTCACGCACATCGGGCGCGTGTGCCCGGTCGAGACTGACGTTCATGGAGTCAAGGTGCCGGCGGATGGACGCGTGTCGCTGGGCTGGGCCTCGGCGAATTTCGACGAGTCGGTGTTCGACGCGCCCGAGGAGGTGCGCCTCGATCGTAAACCCAACCCGCACATCTCCTTCGGTTTCGGCACGCACCTCTGCCTCGGCGCACCGCACGCCCGACTGATCGTGCGCTGCCTGTTGCAGGCTCTCACCGCGCGCGTCGGACGCGTCACCGTGCTCGAGGCGAAACCGCACATCGAAAATGAAGCGCGCTACCAGCGCTCGAACGGCTTCGAGTCGTTGACCGTCAGGCTGGCTGCACGCTGAACCGTGCCATGCGCCGCGAGAGTCTGTTGCCGACAAAAGTGCGGCGGAGGCCTTCACGCAGCAGTAAGGCATGGAGCGGAGCCATGAAAAACTTCCTCACCCTTTCCGCACGCTGGCGACACGTCCACCAACCACGTCGCCACCATCATGAACACGCCCGGCTGCATCCCTTCCAACCGGGCGCTGAGTGCGGAGGAGATGGGGAAACTGGCAGCGATGGCGAAAGGTGCGCCGCTTCTTAAGCCAACCCGCGCCTCACGCTGAAGGCGTGACAGAAATTTCGCAGCGGCCTGGTGAAGGGCAGAAAGTTCGCCTCAGTCGCGCAACCAACCGCGCCTCGTTCTTCCGCGCCAGTTCATGTTCCCAAATGCGCAGCATCCGCCAGCCTGCTTTCCGAAGAGTTCGGCTAACCAGTAGGTCACGGGCCTTGTTCGCGGCGAACTTCTTCCGCCAGAACGCCGCGTTGTTCTTTGGCTTCGTCGCGTGCTTCGGGCAGCCGTGCCAGAAACAACCATCCACGAACACGGCCAGCTTGAGCTTGGGGAAAACAAAGTCCGGCCTGACTCGTAGCAGCCGACGTGAGGAGGCTCTGATCTTTTCCTTTCCGCTTGTTGGAGAGGTTTGAGCCTCGTGACCTCGGCTGCTACGAATCGAGAGGATCATTTGCCGCCGCCAGCCCGTGATGCGGTGCGCGCGGAACAGCCGCACCAGCGCCAGCTCCGTGTCCGCATTCCCGCGCGAACGGATGCGCGACATCACTTCCGAACGCCTGGCCTTGGTGAAGACGTCAGGCATCGATCCTCAAACGGCGAAGTGGTCGATCAACCGCCACGGAGTCACGCGCTCAATTTCGGCCCGCTCGCGGCGGATCCGGGCTTTGCAGGCTTGGTAGCAATACAGTTCGTGGTCGGAGAACCGGCCGGCGCGCGCCCGCCGCCTCGCCTCGGCGGCGAAACGCTTGAGCACGCGCGGCCAGTCGCTGTCGGCGGATTCGTAGCCATCGGGATGCAGGCCGGGATAGAGGTAGGAAATGGAACACCACGCGCGCAGGAAATCTTTCTTCGGGAGTTTCGGCGAAGTTATTTGATCAATAAGCTGGCGGTGGTGGCAGCGGGAAAACGGGGACGGTTGGAAACTTGATGCCCGGCGCAAGTTTGCTTGCCAGAGTCACAGCTTCTTCATAGGTGCGGCGGTCGGCGATGTGTTCCAACAACCCGTCAGTGCCAACGCCGTACAAGCTGAAATAGGGTTCGCCCATTTCCTCATCAATCGGGTCATCGTCGGCGGTGAATGGCTCCGTGAATCCACCCTCAACTGCATCTCGCACCGTCTGGATGCGAAACGCACTGAACGCAGCGCCAACAGCCGGATTCTGAGCCGCCACGTCAACCGGCAGACGAAGCAAAACGTGTGGCCGAACGGGGAGTCGCAGATGCAATGCAACACGCAGACAATCCGAGTCATCGAACTGCGCCAGACCGCCCGGCAGCATGACAGCCAGACAAGCCGCTCCAAATTTGTCCTCCAAGAAATATGGCCAGACCTCCGACTGTTCCTCGAAAGCGATGTGTCTGCACGCCCGCGCCTCGAACAGATTGGCGACGCGCATCATCTCTCGCATGAACTCATCCATGCCTTTGTAGCACTCGCTCAAGTTCAGGCTTGGGTCGCGTGCCGCAGCCTCGTGGCATGCCTCATAGAGCGAGAGGGCCGCTCCGAATACAGCCGCCGAATCAGACTCCGGTGTTTCGATTTCAATCTCGTGGGTCATAATATGGCATTACTACCTGGCCAGGTACGCGAATCGTGGCAAGCCGGAAGTTTGAGCACGCTGAAGGCGTGCAAGAAATTAGCCGGGGGTTGAGCGAGTCCGCGCGCGACACCCCCGGTCAGACGTTCAAATGGGTCAGCACCCCGAAGGGGTGCCAGAACCATTGGTCATGGTGCGCGTCTCTGCGACCCCTTCAGGGTCGTATCGCGAGTCGGATGGGTCCGGGGGTATCGTCGCTGCTCCTCAACCCGCGGCTAATTTCTGGCAGCCCTTCAGGCTGCTGCTGCCACCTCGCTCTACGAACTCGCATCTTGAACACGCTTCGATACTCTCGACTCATGCCGAAGGCACCGAGTGTGAAATGGACGCGAGAGCATCGTCTCATCGCACTGAACCTGTATTTCAAGTTGCCGTTCGGAAAGCTGCACCGAGGCAATCCGCTCATCGTCGAAGTCGCCGAGAAGTTGGGCCGCACGCCGAGCAGTCTCGCCATCAAGCTCTGCAACTTTGCGTCGCTCGACCCTGTTCTCCAATCGCGCGGAATCGTCGGTATGACTGGAGCCGCTAACGACGACCGACTACTCTGGCAGGAATTCAACCATCATCTCGCGACACTCGGCCCTGACAGTGAGCAGTTGCTCCACGACCTCTTCACCAAGGACGACGACCGGGAAGTGGACTTCCTGCAACGCGACAAGGTGCGACTGGAGCCGGCCGCCAAGCTCACCGCGCCGACTGGCCCGACCGAATCGACTGCGACGGTGAAAGTGCGCCGGGGTCAGCAATTCTTCCGGCAATCCATTCTCAACTCTTACGGTGTGCGCTGCTGCATCAGCGGCATCAACGTGCCGCGTTTGCTCGTGGCAAGTCACATCAAACCTTGGCGCGACTTTCCGAGTGACCGCCTCAACCCGCGAAACGGACTCTGTCTTTCGAGTCTGCACTATGCGGCGTTCGACTCCGGCCTCATCACGCTCGACGAAAAGCTGGGTGTTGTATTGAGCAAACGGCTCAGGAAGTTTTTCCCACAGCCGGCTCTTGAGCAGAGTTTCGTTCCATTCGAGGGACAGCGGATTCATTTGCCCGACAAGCTGGCAGAGCCTTCGCAAGATTTTCTTGGCTATCACCGCAAGGAAGTTTTCCAGAACTGACGGTCGGTTCCAGAGGTGATCGGTGAGCGTGTATTTCTCCGGGATGTCCGGGTCGAGGATACTCGAGAGTTTCGGGCCTTATGCGGGTAATTCCAGGAACTCGAAGTGGCGCGGCTCGCGGAAGCCGACGAGGAAAATGCGTTCGCGGTGCGGAGTGGGGACGCGATAGGGCGGTGCGTCCTCTCGCATCGTAGCAGCCGAGATGACGAGGCTCTGATCTTTTCGAGACGGTGAAGTTTGAGCCTCCTTACGTCGGCTGCTACGAGGGCTCTGGCTCACGCGTCCACTCCCTGGCACAACTCGGCGGTGGTGAAGCCGAGTGCCTTCGCGAGCTTGGCGACGTTCTTGATGCCGGGATTGCGCAGGCCGCGCTCAATGCCGGAGATGTAGGTGGGGTCGAGGCCGGCTTTCTCGGCGAGCTTTTCCTGCGTCAGCTCGCGCGTTTCGCGGCGCTGGCGGACGTTTTGCCCGAGGGCGGCGAGGACGGTGTCACGTTTCGGCATGACTGATAGTCCATGCCGAAACGGGCGCGGGGTCTATGGACGATCAGCCAGGTTGATGCAGGATGGACGGCGGTGCCGCGGTTGCCCAAGCATTTGCTCGCGCCGGGCCCGGCTTTTGGCAGACTCCACGACGACCCAGGAACCGTCGCACGTTTATCAAGTCAGCCGTCCTTGCCTCCGTCGCCGCTTCGGTCCATGCGGCCGACAAACGCGCGCCGCGCATCCTGCTGCGGTCGTCGTGGCAGTTCTACAACACCGCGCGCTGCTGGCCCACACGCGGCGCTCTGCTCACCGGCTATTACGCGCAGCAGATCCACCGCGATTCGCTGCCGGAGTTGCGCGGCGGCGCCGGGGGGCGTGCGCCAGCCTTGGCCAGGACCAAAGCGCCGCGCCGGGTAGCGCCGCGACGTATCTGAGCCTCGGCCCCGGCTGGTCCAGTGCCTGCAACACACCGCACCGCCGCCACAAGGTCTGGGTGCATGAAGGCGGCATCAGCACGCCGCTGATCGCGCACTGGCCGGCGGGCATCACGGCGAATGGCGAACTGCGCCGCACCCCCGCGCACGTCATCGACATCGTGCCCACCGTGCTCGAACTCGCCGGCGCGCCCAAGCCGCGGCAGGTGCTTGATGGCGAGAGCCTCGTGAAACTTTTCCGCGATCCGGACGCGAAGCTCCAGCGCGCCGCCATCTGCCAACATTTCTCCGGCTACCTTGGCGCGCGGCGGTGAAAGCCCCGAGGCCGGCGAAGAATGACGGCGCTACGAAAGTCGCCCAGCCGAAACGGCAGGGCAGGGGGAGGAAGTCGGAGAAGTGACAGGTTCGCGGGTCGAACCGCTGCGTCGAGCCGATGCCCGGGCACTGCGTTGTTCGCGATGGACAGGCTGCGGTGCTTTCGGTTTAGTTGCCGCGCTCCCTCGCCTGGCGCTGAACGTCGTGCTGGATCTGGGCGCTGGTTGGTCAGCTTGGTGAAAACAATTCGAACCTGTTCCTTTCGCGACATGAAAGTGCATCCGTCTCTCTTCACCGCCTGCGTTACTTTGCTGGGCGTGGTCTCCTCGTCCACCGCCGCGCCGGCCACGCCCGCCGCACCTGACAACGTGGTGCGCGGACCGGTCTTCTCCGGCACGATCAAGGCGCGTTTCCCCGAGGACAAGAACACCGCGATGAAAGGCATCGTCGTCACGCTCAACGACACCAAGGACGCCTTCATCTGCTACGACACTGACTTGATGCGCGTGTCCGTGGGCTGGCGCGGCGATTTCCTCGAATTCGGCAACGGCCAGCGCGAGATCATTCATCCGCCGCCGCCGTCCGTGAAGGGTCGTCCGGTCTTCGGCACCAGGGTTGGGCCCGGCTGGGCGAAGGACGGCAGCTTCACTGATCCGCGCGAACGTCATCAGGGTCCGCTCCCGCGCGAATGGGCGAAGTATCGCGGCCTGTATCAATACAAGGAATCTGCCGTGCTCTCCTACACGGTCGGCGATTGCGAGGTGCTCGAATCACCCGGCATGGTGAAGCAGGGCGATCTCTTTCTCTTCACCCGCACCTTCACAGTTGGTCCGTCGAAGGCGCCGCAATCGATGGCGCTCGTGTTGTTGACCAGTGGCGGGATCGCGGAGCAATTCGCGCCCATGAACGACGAGCGCGGCACCTGGTTCGTCATCGGTTCGTCGAACCGAATCGGCGTCGCGTTCCTCGGCGGACCGGATGGCTCCGGCTTCGAGTTGGGCACGGACACCGTGAACGTGAAGCTGCCCGCGTCGAAGAAAGGATGCAGCTTCACCCTCGCCATTGCGGCCGTGCCGGGCGACGACACGGCGGAGGCGGTGAAGCGCTTCGGAGTCGCGCTTAAATCCGTCGGCCCGTCCGCGGATCTCAAGCAGTGGACCAAGGGCGGTCCCGCCCGCTGGAACACGCCGGTCGTCACGGCGGGCGCGCTGGCCACGAGCGGCGG
>Ga0163144_10026353_pt1 | contig 11307 bp, 10 predicted proteins | sample OliLak19BULKMAT1_FD_123175 | JGI IMG/M metagenome (GOLD analysis project Ga0163144, IMG submission 123175) | Freshwater microbial mat bacterial communities from Lake Vanda, McMurdo Dry Valleys, Antarctica - Oligotrophic Lake LV.19.BULKMAT1 | ecosystem: Environmental > Aquatic > Freshwater >... | reverse complement strand
CGACATTGCCGGACCCAACAAGCGCGGGCTCGCCATGGGGCTCAATGAGTTCGCCGGGTACTTTGCGGTTGCAGGGTCCGCGTTGGTCACGGGTTGGATTGCGGCAACCTACGGGCTCAGACCCCGGCCGTTCTACGTCGGTGTGGTCTTCGTCGCCCTCGGATTCCTACTCTCTGCTTTGGTCGTCAGGGAAACCCGTCACTTCGTGACGCTGGAGTCGTCCGTCCACGGTAGGGACACCGGGCACGCTCCCTCCCAACGTGAGGTGTTTCTCCAGACAACCTTCACCGACCGCAACCTCTCCAGCGTGAGCCAGGCCGGGTTGGTGAACAACCTCAATGATGGAATGGCGTGGGGGCTGTTTCCGCTGTTCTTTGCATCCGCCAACCTCTCCATTGACGACGTTGGCGCGCTGGTTGCCATCTACCCCGCCACGTGGGGCATCTGCCAGTTGTTCACGGGTGCATTGTCTGACCGTGTTGGGCGCAAGTGGCTTATTGCCTGGGGCATGTGGGTTCAGACGGCGGGCATCGCGCTCGTGATCATCAGCGCGCAATTCCCAGGGTTTGCAGTGGGCGCATCGTTGCTGGGGGTAGGCACCGCCATGGTCTATCCTACTCTGCTGGCTGCCATTGGTGACGTGGCCCATCCCTCGTGGCGCGCATCCGCGGTGGGCGTGTACCGGTTCTGGCGGGATCTTGGCTATGCCGTGGGCGCCGTGCTTGCCGGAGTTGTTGCGGATGCATTGGGAATCCACGCCGCCATGTGGTTGGTGGCGGCGCTCACTTTTGTGTCCGGTGGCGTGGTGGCGGCCAGGATGTCCCTACCCAAGACCGCCCATGAGGCACGGTAGCCAGGCGCCATTGTGTGAAGCCCTCCGCCAGCGTCTCCGCAGCCTTCAATGGTTGGCATAGAGCCAACAACCGCCGCGCCACCGGGCGCGTATGCCACACACAAATTGAAGTCACACTTTTACCGGCAGGCTGCGGTCCATCCTCGTCAGCAGATGGGGAGGGCGGGCAGGGCAGCGCCGCTGAGCTCCGGTGCGTCAGACATGTGGCGCCAGCTTCTGGATCTTCCGCGTCCAATCAAGTCTGCGCCCTCAAGTGGCGACACCGGGCGGGGAGGCGGCCTATGCGGAACGCATCGGGGGTGCGCGGGTTGACGGATGAGACGTTCCGGCCGGTGGATACCACTGGCCTGCACGTCAGCACGTTGACGTCCCCGGGAATGGAGCTGCCCTCAGACAGCGCGCGGCTGGTGGTCCTCAAGGGTGAAGGTGCCGGGCGGAGCTGCGTGGTGATGGGGGAGGCGGTCATTGGCCGGAACCCGGATTCGCAGCTGGCCATGACGTCTGGAGCCGCGTCACGGCGTCACGCGCGCGTCTTTGCCAGCGCACCGCGTGAGTTCTCCATTGAAGACCTGGGCAGCCGCAACGGAACCACCGTCAACGGCGAGCGCCTGGGCCCACTACCCCGCGTCCTGGCCTACGGAGACAAGATTGAGATTGGCGGCAGCGTGCTGCTGTTTGGGCATTTTGACCCGGCTGAACAGCAGATGCTGCACGCGCAGAAGCTCCAGGCGCTGGGCCAGCTTGCTGGTGGGATTGCACATGACATCAACAACCTCGTTGGCGCCGTGCTGGCCAACGTGGAGTACCTGCGGACGCCGGGCCTGCCGCTCCAGGAGCGTGAACCGTGCCTGGCGGATTGCCAGGAGGCGCTGCAGCGCGTGGTGGAAATGGCCCGCAGGCTGGTGGGTTTTGCCGGCCGTGGCCGCTGTGAATCCCGCCCGGTCTCCATTTCACATCTGGTGGATGAAGCCTGGCGCCTGACCCAGCACCGCCGTCACGCCAACGTTGGCATCCAGGTTGTGCTGCCGCCGGATCTCTCCGTGCTGGGGGATTCCACCCAGCTCATCCAGGTGATGACCAACCTGTTTGCCAACGCCGTGGACGCCATGCCGGACGGCGGCGTGGTGACGGTGAGTGGGGCAGGCGTGCTGGTGGATGCCGAGGGGCCGGACGCGCCGCCTGGGCTGGCTGCCGGCCATTTTGTCCGCCTCTCCGTCAAGGATTCCGGTGAGGGGATTCCAGCGCATGTGCTGCCCCACGTCTTTGAACCCTTCTTCACCACCAAGCCCGCGGGGCGCGGCACGGGCCTGGGCCTGGCCACCGTTCACGGCATCATCAACAACCACGGCGGGCAGGTCACCGTGGCCAGCACCCCCGGCGTGGGCAGTGAGTTTGTCATGCACCTGCCCTCCGCGTGGGCACCCAGCGTGGCAACGGAGAGCCCCCTGCGGGCGGGTGCGCGCGTCAAGACCAGCAAGCCTCACGCGGAGTCCGGGTCCGTGGTCCTGATTGTGGATGATGAGCCCATGGTCTGCCGGAGTGCGCACCGGCTGGTGACCCTGGTGGGTGGTTTTGAGGTTGTCACCGCCGCATGCGGTGAGGACGCGCTGGTGATCCATCAGGACCTGGGGGACCGCATTGCGCTGACGCTGCTGGACCTCAACATGCCCGGGCTTGGCGGCGCGCAGACCTGCCGGGAGATCAAGCGCCTGCACCCAACCGCCCGCGTGGTGCTGACATCCGGATCCAGCACGGAGGCTGAGGTGTTGGAGCTGGTCTCGCTCCCAGAGGTGCAGTTCATCCGGAAGCCCCATGACGTGGAGACGCTGCGCCCGCTGCTGTCCGCGGCGCGGTGGGCCGGCGTCCAGGGCTGATCAGCCCGCCAGTGCGCGCACCACCCGCCGCTCCCGTCCATCCCAGCGGCGCGGGTGCCAGGCTTCAAGGCACTCGCTGTCACACGCTTCCACCACGTCATCCACCGTGGCGCACAGGCCGTCCGCCTGCGCCTCCATCTTGCGCAGCAGCTCCAGCAGCGCCGTGTCCTGACCGTGGACCATCCCCGCCAGGCCCTGCGCCTCCGCGGCCACCGCCTCCAACTGCGCGCGTGCTCCGCTCAGAACATCCGCAAAAAACGCCACCCGAGCCGCCCAGCCAGCCGTGTCTCTCAACATGGTGAACCTCCGTGGCATGGTGCCAGTGCCAGCCCCATGCCGTCCGGTGACGACGGACGGACCCCACAAACCCCGTCCGTTTTCAGACAGCCTGACTGAAAACAAGACACCCGGCTGGAGGGTGGGAAGGCACGCGTTGCAGAATCCATGGCTGCGCCTGCCCTGGCTCTGGTAGCGTTTTCCCGCAGCAGAACCGCAGGTTGATGAGGAGAGCATGGCTGTCAAAGCGGACCGGCGTCGGGCTGACCGGCGTGTCAGACGGGTCAAAGTGCAGGTTGACCGCCGCAACGGTGATGAACGCCGTCAGGCGGACCGCCGTCAGGCAGTGCGTGCGCCCATGGATCTGTGGGTGGAGGAAGCGCACGGCGAGGACGTCTATTTCCGCCGGGTGGGCAACCTCTCACTTGGAGGCGTGTACTTTGAACAGACCATCCCGCACCGGGTGGGAACCAACATCACGCTGAAGTTCAGTGTGCCCGGCCATGAGCGCATCATTGAGGCCAAAGGTGAAGTGGTGAACACGCCCGGCAGCAAGGAAGGCCTGGGCATGGGTGTGCGCTTCCTGTCCATGCACGCGCAGGACCGGGAGCTGCTCCAGACGTACATTGAAGAGGTCATCCAGGCGCCGTCAGACAGCGCCTGACGCCGTCACTGGAAGCGCCGGATGAACAGGTGGCTGGCACCCGGGTCCAGCGCCGTCAGCCCCAGGATCACCGCAGTCACGCTGGCCACCACCAGCACCACGGCGCCCCCAATCACCAGCGGCACCACAACCACCGCCACCTTGCGGGCTGTTTCACCACTGCTCTGCTGGCCGGCCCGGATTCCCGCCGCCAGGACGTCTGGGCGGCTGACCCGGAATTGCAGCGGGAGCTGCAGGGTGCCCACGCCGGTGAGCCGCGCCCCGTCCGCCCCCAGCGCGTCCAGCAGGTAGTCCACCGCAAATTCCTCCTCGTCACTGGCCAGCGCCTCCTTGGGGATGGCGCCCTGGAATTCTTTGATTGGTCCCGCCGCGGCCGCCAGCTCCGCACTCTCAAACCCGGGCTGACCCACGCGGCGGAAGCGGATGAACACCCGCTCAATGCCGGCGGCGGCGGGGGACTTGAAGGCCACGCGGACCGGGATTTCCTCCCCGGTGGCAACGTCCGCCAGCGGCTGGAACTCCGCGCCGTACGCGGATTCCAGCGCACCCTGCTCCTGCATCCGGGAGCGCACCAGCGCGTAGACCTCCAGCACCTTGGGCGGTGTCCGCGTGGCGTCCGCTCGGTAGTCCGGCTGCAACGTGAGAAGCTTCTGAAAGCTCTGCTCCGCGGCGGCGTCATCACCCAGGGAGACGTCACATTCAGCGTGGGCCGCGTAGAGCACCACCCTGTCCGCAGCAGCGAGTTTCTGGTTGCGCAGCAGCCGGTCAACCTGTTTGCGCGCGCGCTGGTATTCTGCGTCATCCAGCAGCGCCTGCAGCTGCGGCGGAATCACCAGGGCGGATGCCGCGGGGGCGGGCGCAGCGCCCAGCGCCACCAAGACCACATATGCAGACGTCACCAGCCCTTGCATGCGCACACCGTGCAAGTCCGGGAGCGCGGCCGTCAAGCGGCCCGGCCTTTGACCCGGTGCGGTTCTGCGGTAGACCCGGACCCCTGGCTGGTGCTGGTGACGGAGGCAGAGCGTGCTTGGTGCGTCCAACAAGGCAACTACGTACATTGCGGGCGCGGTGGTGGGCGTGGGCATCTACTTTGGCATGGTTTACGTCCCCATCTACTCAGACAACGCAGAAGTGAAGCAGATGGCGCGCAGCTACGCGGCGTCCGCACGTTGGGAGAATGAAGAAGAGAAGGCGCGGATAAACTTCCTGCGGGAGGTCAACAACCTTGGCCTCAAGTTCACGGAAGAAACCTGCCGGCTTGAGCGCACCGCCACCACCAACCGCGTGGCGTGTGAGTACACGCGCAACGCGGAATTTCCGCTGGTGAACAAGAAAAAGCCCATGAAATTCAGCTGGACCGTCAGCATGAAATTGCGTTGAGGGGCCGGTGGGTCCGGTGCTGATGATGGCCACGCACCCGGCGTGGGTTGCATTGGCACCCCCGGGCTGCAAGATCGCGCCTCCCCTTTGAACGGTGTGCGCACGGCCGCCCAGGCAGGGTGGAGGAGCAGGATGGTCAGCCAGCAAAGCCAGTCCAGACGGCAAGGTGTGTTGGTCCTCAGTGACGGCACGGTGCTGCGCGGTGAGGGATTTGGAGCCGCCACGGAAGCTGCAGGTGAGGTGGTCTTCAACACCGCGCTGGCTGGCTATCCGGAAATCCTCACAGACCCGTCCTACGCGGGGCAGCTGGTCACGCTCACCCAGACGCAGGTGGGCAACTACGGCGTCACCCAGGAGGACCTGGAAGCGGACCGGCCCGGCGCCATGGGACTGATTGTGCGCGCACGCTCAGAGGTGGTTTCCAACTGGCGCGCGGACCTTTCCCTGGAGAGCTACCTGGAAGCCAACAGGATTCCCGCCCTCAGCGGCGTAGACACGCGTGAGCTGGTCCGGCACCTGCGCACGGTGGGGTCGCTCCCGGGCCTGCTGGTCTCCGCCGCTGCAGGTGTGCAGATTGATGAGGACGCGCTGGTGCAGCGGGCAAAGAACCTCCCCGGCATGCACGGCCAGGAATGGGTCACACGGGTCACCTGCGCGTCAGCCCACGCCTTCACGCAGCGCGTCCCCAGGCTCAGCGGCATGGCGGAGCCGTTTCCCGCGCTTCCCTCGGCGGACGTCAAGCCGCATGTGGTGGCGTTTGACTATGGCGCCAAGCGGAACATCCTGCGGCTGCTGGTCTCGGCCGGGTTCCGGGTGACGGTGGTGCCAGCGCTGACCAGCGCGCAGGACGTGCTGCGCCTCCAGCCGGACGGCGTGTTCCTCTCCAATGGCCCCGGTGATCCTGCGGCGTGTACGGACATGGTCCGTGAGGTGGGCCGCCTGCTGGGCAAGGTCCCCATCTTTGGCATCTGCCTGGGACACCAGCTGTTGGCGCTGGCGGCGGGCGCCAAGACCTTCAAGCTCAAGTTTGGGCACCGCGGTGCCAATCAACCGGTGCAGGATGTCCTCACCGGCAAGGTGCACGTGACCAGCCAGAACCACGGTTTTGCTGTGGACCCGGACTCCCTCCCCAAGGGCGTCCTGGTCAGCGAGCTCAACCTCTCCGACGGCACCGTGGAAGGCCTCACGCTGGATTCCGCGCGCGCATTCTGCGTCCAGTACCACCCTGAAGCGGCTCCGGGCCCCCATGATACCCGGCATCACTTCCTTCACTTCCGGCGGCTGGTGTTGGGCCTGCCCGTGGTTGATCTCCCCCGTGACGCTCTCGCTGCCGCAGCTTCGTGAAGCCTTGATGGCATGGGCCACCGAGGGCCCCCTGCGTGATGAGCTGGTCTCCGCACGCGCGGAGTTCTTCAAGGACACCGGAGAAGTCCGCAGTGATGAGCCCACGTTTGACGCGTGGATGGACGCCTTTGTGGACTGGTACCTCTGTGAGCGCCCGCTAAGTGCCCTGGGCACGCCCGTGGAGCGGTTCATGAAGGAGCGCCAGGGCGTGGTGCCCCAGGAGGAGCTCATGCTCTACCAGGCGTTCCGCAACACCCGCCGCAGCCTCTTCAAGCTGGAGAAGGTGGCGGACGGCACGCTGGGTGTGAAGGACCTGCTCACGGATGAGCGCCTGGCCATCAGCGAGCGCCGCAAGCCGTTGGGCGTCAACAACGGGGATCTGTTTGACGCGCGCATCCTGCCCGTGGACGGCCTGTGGTTCTTCACCGGTGTGCCGCTGTTCCACCCGCAGGAATGCCGCCGCCAGGTCATGCGTGTGGTGGCCCATGCGCGCAAGCAGACGCCCCAGGAGATGCCGCGTGTCCTCAAGGAGCTGGCCATCCGGCGTCTGCGTGTGGACCGCTACAAACGGGTGGAACCAACCCAGCTCTACGCGGACCTCATGCCCAAGAAGCGCTTCTACTTCTGGTGAGTCAGCCAATTTCTATGCTGGTGCCCTTCTTCATGATCTTCACCGGCTGGATGGCCATGACCTTCATGAAGACCTTGAGCAGCACCGGATCAAATTTGTATTTCATATCTCCCACCATCAGCGTCATGGCCACTTCCGGCCCGTAGGCCTCCCGGAACGGCCGCGCTGAAGTGAGCGCGTCATACGTGGCGCAGATGCTGATCATCTTGCCGTACACACCCAGCTCCACCTTGGGGAGCATGAGCTTCACGTTCCCATCCGGCTGCTTCATGGGCAAAGAGTAATCCACTTTGGATTCGTACGATGCGACCATTCGCTTGACGACGGACGCGTCCATCATGCGGCCCTTGAGCATGGTCTTCACGGTGAGCAGCGGGAACAGGTCCACCGTACGCCGCTCTTCCTTGGAGAGACCCTTGGGCTTGCTCAGGATGTTCTCGGGGATTTCCGCCATTCCAATATCGTGGAAGAGGGCGGCCATACCCAGCTCATGGAGCTGCGGGCGGCTCATGCCCAGCTCATTGCCAAAGACAATCACCAGCAGGCAGGTGTTGACGGAATGGTATTGCAGATATTCGTCCAGGCTGCGCGTGGTGGTCATGCCCAGGAAGTGGTTCTTCTGCTCAAAGCAGAGGTCCACCATGTCCTGCACCAGGCGGCCGGCCTTGTTCATGTTGGGCAGCGTGCCCGCTTCTTTGAGGCGCTCCAGGAACTTGCCCATGAAGTAGATGGAGCGGGCGTAGACCGTCAGCGCGTATTTCTTGCGGTCCACCTGCCGCGCCTGGTTGGTCTCATTCTCCTCTTCCTTCTCCATCTGCTCTTTGATCTTGGCAAACTTGCCCACCTTGATGTTGGCCAGTTTGCGGTCCGCCGTGCCGTCTTCCTCCGCGTTGTTGGAGTTGTCCCGGGAGAAAATCCAGATGAAGTCCTGCAGCTCCTTGATCTGCACCGGGCGCGAGACACCAAAGCCACCCACGTCCTTGCGCTTGAACTCCTCGGTCAGGAACTTCACGTTCTCCAGCGAGGAGAAGTCCATCCGGAGCTGCTTGCCGTTCAGGTAGACGGTGGTGCCCACGGCCTGCAGGTTGAAGGCACTTTCAACGCCAACAATCGTGTTGATGGCGTCCCGCAAGGCGGAGAATGGCCGCTCAAACACGGCGTTGGTGGGGTCATGCAGACGCACGTTGCGGATGAGCATGTACAGGGTGCTCACAACGTTCACGCCCAGCCGCGCAATCTTGGAAGAGTGCGAGCTCTGGACCTGCATCTCCGGAACTTTGGTGTCAATTTGCTGCTGCTGCTGCTGCGGGGTTTCCGCCATCCGTCACTCCACGCTTCAGGCTTGCGGACGGGAGGCCGTCCCGCCCATCAACTTGGCTTTCATGTCCAGCGCTGCGGTGCGCGCCAGCGCGGCAATTTCTTTGCTCTGACCCGGGTCCTGCGCCACGGCGGCCAGAAGCTGCAGCGTCTGGATGCCCACGTTGGTGGCCAGGGACTCCACCATCAGCGTCTTCTGCGCTTCCACCTTGGTCTTGTTGAGCATGTTGGCCTTCTGCGCAAACACCGCCGTCATGAAGGCCTGGCACTTGGGATGGTTCACCTGCGCAATGGCGCCCCAGATGGCCCGCTGCTCATTGCGGTCCCGCTTGGGAAAATCCTCATTGTTGGCCTGGTGCAGCAGCTCCTGCGCCGCCCGGTCCGGCTCAAAGAAATGCATCACGCGCGCTGCGGCGGCACGCATCTGGCTGTCCGTCCCTTTGAGGCACTTGATGACGTACGGAAGCGTCTCGGCAGACGGGTTGCGGCCCAGCGTGTTGATGGTCTCCAGGCGCAACACCACGTTGGTGTGCTCCAGCAGGGCGGCGGTGAGCTGCAGCTTGTTGGGCGGATCAATGCGGTCAAGGATGTACAGCATGTCCTTCACCACGTTGGATGACGGGTGTGCGAGCCGCCCCGCAATGCTGTCCGGATAATCCTTGGCCAGGTCCGCCAGCACGTCACAGAGCACGCGGCGGTTGGTGGGGACTTCCACGCGCTCCAGCGCGTCCAGCAACGTGGGCAGCGCGTCCGCGCCAAGCTGCATCAGATAGTTGCGCATGCCCACCGGGTCCTTCATGGGACCGGCGTTGAGCACCTGCGTGATGGAGTTGACCCGCTGCGCTTCACCCATGCGCAGAATGAACCGCTCCTCGGCCATCTCCACCAGCATCTTCACGGTGGGCTTGTGGTTCTTGGCCTTGGAAATCTTGAAGCGCTCAAGGATCTGCGTGATGACGTCAAAACGTTCAGCCAGGAGCATGGCGTCCAGGAGCTGGCCGTAGGCTTCATTGAGGTCTTCAAAGTTCCGCTCATCCGTGGCCAGCTCCATCAGCTGGAACAGGATGACCACCATCTTGGGCAGGAGGCGGTTGGTCTCCTCATCCGTCAGCGCACGCTGGATGCGGTCCTTGTCCGCCGTGGTGGCCGTCTCTCCGCTGATGACGTTGCCGCGCACCTGGTCCACGTCACTCAACTTCAGCTCAAGGTCCTCACTGGCTACGCGCGCAAACCGCGCCACGTCATCCGTGTTGGACTGCATCTGCCGGTAAAGATAGGCGACGACCTTGTCCACCTCCATCTGCACGTCTTCCGCAGACTCATCCTCAACAACCTTGAACCCCTCCACGACGATGTATTGGATGTTGGCCAGCTCCGCCTTCCACAGGCGGGTGATAAAATCCTCCTGCTGGCGCGTGCCGTCATCTGAGCTGGAGAGCGTGAGATTGATGAAGCGGATGAGCTCATCCGGCATCACGCCTGAGTTGAAAATCAACAGACGCACGCCGTTGGCGTAGAACGGGTAGCAGAGGTTGTTCTCGCGTCCCTCGTCCAGATACACCTCAGTGCCTTCAAACATGTAGGACGTGGCGCTGACCTTGACGGTGAGCTGCCCGCGCCGTTCCAGCATGTCTGAGAGCGCTGAGAAACAATCCTCCAGGTACTCGCCGTAACGCTCTTTGTTGTGGCGGTAGAGGAGGATCTGTTTGATGCCCTTCTGAAGCTTGGTGAAGACCTCTTTGACCTCATGGATGTGCGCGGCTTTGTCCGCGTCAATCTCCTTGCCGTTGACCATGGCGGTCTTGTTCCGGCGTCCAAGCTTGGAGTCCTCTGTGGCCATGGAGCGTCCTTCTGTCTGCAGGTGTGGCAGGCTAGCACGCTCGGCCGTCTTGCACGCAGTGGGGCACCATGGAGATGGGCAGGATCCTGAGTGTGGGTGAAGTCCTGCTGGACCTGGCCACCACACCAGCCGGCACGCCCCTGTCCCACGCCACCGTGTTGACCATGCACCTGGGGGGCAGCCCGGCCAACGTGGCCGTGGGGCTGGCCCGGCTGGGGGCGCCGGTGGGGCTGCTCTCCAGCGTGGGCGCGGACGCCCTGGGTCAGTGGATCAAACGGGAGCTTGCCGCCCAGCACGTGGCCACAAACCAGGTGGTGGAGATTGCCGGCCGGCGCACCGGGTTGTTGTTCCTGTCCATTGACGCCGCCGGCAACCGGGAGTTCCTCCACGCGCGTGAAGACACGGCAGACGGCGCGCTGGGGCCCCAGCACGTGGATGCGGGTGTGCTGGACGGCGTGGGCATCCTGCACCACTCCTCAGGACCGCTGCGTTTTCCGCACGGTGTGGCGCTGGTGCAGGCGCTTCGCGCGCAGGCGCGCACCCGGGGGACTCCCATCACGGTGGATGGCAACCTCCGGCCGGGTTTGTGGAAGAGCGTGGCGGACAATGTGCACGCCGTGTGGACCCAATCCGCGGACAGTGACCTCTTCAAGTGCAATGAGGAAGAAGCGCTGCTGCTCACCGGATGTTCATCCGTGGAGGATGCGTTGCGCGCCATGCGCTCCCACGCGCGTCAGGCTGCGGTGGTCACGCTGGGCCCGCAGGGCGCGCTTGTGGTTGGGACCGGTGAGCTGATGCATGTGCCCGCGCCGCGCGCGGAATGCGTGGACAGCACCGGCGCCGGTGATGCGTTCATGGCGGGGATGCTGGCGGTGCTGCAGCGTGAACACTCTTTTTCAGACACGGCGCTGCTCAGGGCGGTGCGGTTGGGCGTGAAGCTGGGGACGCAGGTGTGCACGCAGGTTGGGGCGTGTACGGCGTTGCCGTCAGCGGAGGAGGGCGCCCGGTGGTTGCAGGAGGCAGGGTGATGGCGTCGCCCATGGCACCCCGCGTCAGAACACGGACGCCAGATTTTCCGGGCGCATCCCCGCAGCCCTGCCAACAGGCTGTGGAGAATTGGCGGGAAGG
>Ga0163144_10026351_pt1 | contig 11307 bp, 7 predicted proteins | sample OliLak19BULKMAT1_FD_123175 | JGI IMG/M metagenome (GOLD analysis project Ga0163144, IMG submission 123175) | Freshwater microbial mat bacterial communities from Lake Vanda, McMurdo Dry Valleys, Antarctica - Oligotrophic Lake LV.19.BULKMAT1 | ecosystem: Environmental > Aquatic > Freshwater > Lake... | reverse complement strand
TTGGACGAAATCGGAGCGATCCGCCCGACCCAGTTGTCCTGGGTCGACCAAGAGTTGTCGACAGTGGCAGGAGAGCCGCCGCTCCAGGTGTAGGTGACGGCGCTGGCGGGCGCGCCGGTGAGCATTGCCAGCGCGGCGGCAATGGCAGCAGCGATCGGGCGGCGCAGGGGTTGCGGGCAAGTGGGCTTCGTGAACATGGGGGTTCCTCCTTGGGTGTTTCAAGAATGGCGCTGCCGCGCGCGGTTCGTGGAACGCGCAATGCGTTCATGCCTGTCCCTGTGCCTGACGGCACGGATAGGACTTCCGACCGCCTAAATCTAAGTATCGCACCCCAAACCGTCCTGAAAAAACGGGTTTCCCCTGAGATGACAGTCTGAATCCTCCAGAATCTGTGCCCCATCGGCTTGATACAGCGCGACCGCAAGGCGCTCACCAACTTTGAGGCGAAGCTACCCACTCCACGGTCCGATCTTGCCCACGAAGCGCCGAAAGACCCCTATCTTTTTGATTTTCGCGGTCTTGGCAAGGAAGCCAATGGGCGCGCCATTGAGGCCGCCAACTAAAAGCCGATCAAATACGCGCCGCACGGCGGGCCTCTTACTCCCCGAAAACCGGCGAGGCGTACAGGGTCTTGCCACCCACCCGGATTTCCACATCGAGCTGGTAACGCGCGACGGCTGCCGCATCGATGTCTATCCCCAGGCCCGGCGCGTCGGGGGCGGCCACCTGGCCATGCGGGTCCAGATCCAGATGGTTGCGGGTGAGCTCCACCGCCAGCGCCTTGAGCTGTACCGGGTACTCGCAGATATGGTGATCGGCAAGACCGGCAAACGGCTGCATGGAAGCGCTCAGCGCCAGATGCGAAGTGAATGTGTGGTTGACGTAGGTTACGCCGCGCGCCACCGCATGGTCGGCGACCTGTTTCGCCGGGCCCAGGCCACCGATGCGGCCGCAGTCGATCTGCACATAACCGATGCCGCCGTAATCGATCAGGTGGCGCGCCATCGACACATTGTGGGCACCCTCGCCGCCAGCTATCTTGACGCTGCCGCTGCGCCGCGCCAGGGCCGCGTATTGCTCCAGTGCGCTGGCGTGAAACGGTTCCTCCAGCCAGGTTGCGCGCGCTTGCTGCAACGCGTCCAGGCGCTGCGCCGCCCGCTCCAGGTCGTCGACAAAAATCGTCCCGACGTCCACCAGCAGGATGCCGTCGGCACCGAGTGCCTCGCGCGCCGCAAAGAAATGGTCGGCATCCTGTTGCACCGTGCCGCGGCCAATCGGGCCCCAGCCGAACTTGACCGCCTGGAAACCGCGCTGGCGCTCCGCACGCCCGCGCTCCAGCGTCTGCTGCGCCGTGTCGCCAAACAGCAGCGAGGCATACGGCGTCTTTGGATGCGAGGCGGTGTAGCCCAGCAGCTTCCAGGCCGGTTCACCGCGCGCCTTGCCCAGCACATCCCACAGCGCCATCTCGACGCCGGAGTAGGTGTGCGCCGCCTGCAGCACATCCATGCTGTTGTAGGCCACGCTGGCGCTGATGGCAGCGATGTCCTGCACCGAATCCAGCCGCTGCCCCAACACCGACGTGGCCACCGGCTGGCAGGCGCCGTGCGACATCGGGCACACGAAGGCGGCGATGGAAGGCAGCGGCGCGGCCTCGCACTCGCCATAACCGACCAGCCCGCCGGCGGCGACGCGCACCAGCAGTGCATCCTGACTGCCGTCGGCATCGGTCGTGACCACCGGCATGGACAGGTAAAAAAAATCAACCGATTCGATTTGCATGGTGTTGTGTGCGCAGGCGGGTGCTGCTCAATTGCAATAGAGGACGGCGTGCGGCTCAAACTGCGCGCCTTCGTCCAGCGGGTACATCGGGCGCGCGCAAATCGTGTGCCCGAGCGACTTCACATTGGCCGACGTGGCGCCCGGCACGTCGATGTTGAAGTTGTTCTCCACCCAGCCGTCGTACATGTGGTACTCGGTGTGCGGAGACTTGACCACGATCAGGTCGAAGTCGGTCGGGTCCAGCCCGTTGGAGTAATACATCGCCCGGTCAAACAGGCTGAGGGTCTTGCTGAAAACCACCACCGTGAAATTGTCGAACTGCAGCACCGCGGTCGGCCCGGCGTCCAGACCGAGCTTCATCGTCTCCAGGCTCGACTGGCCGTCCGACAGCAGGCGCACCTTTGCCGTCACCTGCATCGGCGCGAAGCGCTGCTGGTCAATGGCGCCGCCCAGCGCTACCGTGATGGAGGCGCCAACACCCGCCTTGTGCGCCGCTGCCGCCGCCCGCGGGTCTACGATCTGCGCCAGCACGCGTTTGGGATAGGCGGCTTCGCGCAGGCCCTTGAGAATGAGGTTGGAGTCACCGGTTGCGCCTGAGGACGTCGCGTCTGCTGCGTCGGTAAAGAGCACCGGGCCGGCAATGCTCACCGCCTGCCCGATGGCACGCTCGAGCGACATCAGCTTGCCCTGCATGCGGTGGCGCCGCGGCCAGAACTCGCGCGCCAGCATCAGTGCCTCGGCCTTGGCGAGCTCGCCGTCCCCGTCCGTGGCCACGATGACCTGGCTGCACAGCTCGGGCACGTCGGTGAACGGGTTGCCGATCATGATGCCGGCCGACATGGCGGTACCGTCAATCTCCATGCGGCGTGCCTCCCGGATCAACTCGCCGTAACAGCCCGACTTGGTGATCAGCTCATCGCCACGCACCAGCGCCGGTATCACGACACGCGCGATCGCGGTGCGCGTCTTCTTGGTGACCAGCCGGTGCAAGATGCGCGCAGCGCGTTCGCCGGTGGACGCGAAGTCCACGTGCGGGTAGGTGTGGTAGATCGCCACGCCATTGATCTGGCGCAGCATGCGGTCGGTCATGATGCCGTGCAGGTCGAGCGAGATGACGATGGGGATATCGGGCCCGAGCAGCTTGCGCACCGCGCTCAGCAGATAGCCCTCGGGGTCGAGTTCGCCGTCGGCGGCCATCGCGCCGTGCATCGAGAAATACATGCCGTCCACGCCCGTGGCGGCGTGGCGCGTGATCGACTCCAGCACCTCGGCCGACAGGCGCTTCCAGCCAGCCGCCGACAGCAAGCCCGCCGATCCGGAGCGCGCGCCGATGGAGAGCACCGGTTCCAGAGCGGTCTCTTCGAACACCGCCAGCGCGCCACCGAGCGAGGTGTTCAGGCCACGCTGCGACAGCATCGCGCTGCCGTGATCGATGTGAAAGTTCTCATAACCCGATTGCAGCGGGTTGAACGACGAGATTTCCTGCATGCACTCGGCAACCAGGATGCGGCGGCGGGACTTCATGGGGGCTCCTTCAGGGGGTGAGGCTTCCGTCGGCAACGCGCAGGCAGGCGACCTGGTGCGCATCTTCGGTGGTCTTCAAAACCGGATCTTCGCTTTGGCAGCGCGGCTGCACATAGGGGCAACGGCTGGCGAAACGGCAACCGATTCCAATCGTGTCGGGGTTGGGCATGTCACCGCGCAACACGGCATGCACCCTGCGCTGCGCCGGATGGTCGGCGGGCAGGGCCGCGAGCAGGCTTTGGGTATAGGGATGCTGCGGGCGGGCGAACAGGGTGGCGGCCGGCGCCACCTCCACAATGCGCCCGAGGTACATCACGGCCACCCGGTCACTGATGTTGCGCACCACAGCGAGGTTGTGCGAGATGAACAGGTAGGTGAGCTTGAGGTCGCGTTGCAGTGTGCGCAGCAGGTTGATCACCTGCGCCTGCACCGACACGTCCAGCGCCGACACCGCCTCGTCGGCGACGATGAACTCGGGCTCCAGCGCCAGCGCCCGCGCGATGCCGATGCGCTGGCGCTGCCCGCCCGAGAACTCATGCGGGTAGCGCTGCAGCGCGCTGCTGGACAGGCTCACCAGGTCCAGCAACTGCTGCACCCGCGCCGCGCGGCTGTCCCTGTCACCAACGCCATGGATGATCAGCGGCTCGGTAATGATGTCGCCGACCCGCATGCGCGGATTGAGCGAGCCATACGGGTCCTGAAAAACGATCTGCATGGCGCGGCGTTTGCTGCGCATGGCGTCGGCACCCAGATGGGTGATGTCCTCGCCGTGGTGCAGGATGCTGCCGCCGCTGGGCTCGATCAGCCGCAACAGCAGCCTCCCGGTTGTGGACTTGCCGCAGCCCGACTCGCCCACCAGGCCCAGTGTCTCGCCGCTGGCAATCTGCAGGTCGATGCCATCGACTGCGCGCAGGGCTGGCGCCGCTTTGGCAAGAAACCGCCGAGGGCGCGCGAAATGCTTGTGCAGGCCGCGTGCCTCGATCAGTGGCGGGCGGCTCACTGGGGTACCTTCGCCTGACGGCTGCGGTAGCGAGCGCTTTGGGAGTGGTCCGGCGGTGCTCACTGTGGTCCCTTCGCCCTGCGGGCTGCGGTGCGAGCTGGTCTGGGGCGGCCCGGCGCGGCGCTCATTGGAGTACCTTCGCCCTGCGGGCTGCGGTGCGAGCTTGCTTGGGGCGGCCCGGCGCGGCGCTCATTGGAGTACCTTCGCCCTGCGGGCTGCGGTGCGAGCTTGCTTGGGGCGGCCCGGCGCGGCGCTCATACGCTGGCTACCGCCGCAAACGGCGCAAAACAGGCCGCCTGATGCCCCGGCTCAACCGTGTGCAGCGGCGGTACGCTGGTGCACGCCGCATGTGCCAGGGCGCACCGCGGCGCAAAGCTGCATCCAGCACCCATCTGGCCAACCGCCGGCACCGTGCCTTCGATCGTGCTGAGCCAATCGGCACCGGCGGCGATGCGCGGCCGCGACGCCAGAAGACCTCGCGTGTACGGATGCGCCGGGCGATCAAACACATCAAGCGCGCTGCCGAACTCGACCACGCGCCCGCCGTACATCACCGCCACCCGGTCACACATCTCGGCGATCACGCCCAGGTCGTGGGTGATCAGCAATACCGACATGCCCGAATCGCGCTGCAGCTTGCGCACCAGTTCGAGGATTTGCGCCTGGATGGTGACGTCCAGCGCCGTCGTCGGTTCATCGGCGATCAGCAGCCTGGGTCGCCCGGCCAGCGCCATTGCAATCATGACGCGCTGACGCATGCCACCAGAGAGTTCGTGCGGGTAGGCGTCGATCTGGCGCTGCGGGTCCGGCATCTCGACCCGGCGCAGCAGAGTGATGCCCTCCGTGCGCGCCGCCTCTCCCTGCAGTCCCAGATGCCAGCGCAACACTTCGCCAATTTGCTGGCCGACCCGCATCACCGGGTTGAGTGAGGTCATCGGCTCCTGGAAAATCATGGCGATGTCCTTGCCGCGCAAGGCCCGCATCTGCTGCGACCCCAGGGCCAGCAGGTCCTGACCCTGCAACAACACGCGCCCGCTGCGCACCGTGATCGGGTGCGGCAGCAGGCCCATGATGGACAGGGCCAACATGCTTTTCCCGGAGCCGGATTCACCGACCACACCCAACACCTCGCCGCTGCGCAGCGTCAGATCCACGCTGCTGAGAATCTCCGGCCCGCGCGCGCCCAGCGCTGTTGTGAGCTGCTGTACTTCCAGCATCGGGCCGTCGGCGGCAACACCTGCATCTGTCATCGGGTCGCCACCGCCATGCGCGGATCGAGCACGTCGCGCAGCCCGTCGCCCAGCATGTTCAGCCCCAGCACGCTGACCAGAATCGCCAACCCCGGGGCCACCGTGATCCATGGCGCAGCAATGATGAAGTCGCGCCCATTGGCGATGATTGCGCCGAAGGTGGGCGCCGGTGGTGGTGGCCCGACACCAATGTATGACAACACGGCCTCGTTCAGGATCGCCACCGCGAACACATAGGTGACGCGCACCACCAGCGGCGCCATGGCATTGGCCAGCACGTGGCGCAGCAGGATGCGCATATGGCCGGCACCCAGGGCGCGCGCGGCTTCGACATACTCCATCTCGCGCACCACCATCACCGAGGCGCGTACGATGCGCGCCGTATGCGGCGTGGCGGCAATCGAGAGCGCGATGATCACGTTGGTGACCGAGGCCCCGAGTACCGAACTGATGGCGATGGCCAGGATGATGGACGGAAAGGCCATGAAAGCGTCCATCACACGCATGATCGGATTGTCCAGGCGGCGGAAATAGCCCGCCGTCGCGCCGATGAACACACCTGCCAGCGCCGTGATCAGCGCCACCATGAAGGCGATCTGCAGTGAAATGCGCGCGCCAAACAGCACCCGCGACAGGATGTCGCGCCCGAAATGGTCGGTCCCCATCCAGTACATGGCGTTCGGCTCAACCAGACGCGCGCGGAAGTTCCCCTTGAGAGGATCAAACGGCGCGATCACACCCGCCAACAGGGCCAAAACGGCCACCGTGCCCACCAGCAACAAACCAATGGTGAAGGACCGGTTGGCAAACAGGCGGCGTGCAAACGACGGGCGTCCCGTCGGCGTGGGGAGCGCCGTTGGCGCGAAGGATGCCGATGCTGCAGCCATGCTCACTCCAGCCGCACGCGCGGGTCAATTACGGCGTACAACAGATCCACCAGCAGGTTCACCCCCAGGTAGATCAGCGCCAGGAACAACAACCCCCCCTGAATCACCGGGAAGTCGCGCGACAGCACGGCGCCGATGATCAGCCGCCCCATGCCGGGGATCGAGAACACCTGCTCGATCACCACCGCGCCGCCGAGCAGGCCGCCAACCATGATGCCCATGACGGTGACGATCGGCACCATCGCATTCACCAGCCCGTGGCGCAGCACGACATAGGGCTCGGGCAGGCCCTTGGCACGCGCGGTGCGCACGAAGTCCTGGCCCAGTACCTCGAGCATGCTCGAGCGCGCCATACGCGCCACAAAACCCATCTGTACGCAGGCCAGGGTAAAGGTCGGCAAGGCGATGTGGCGGGCCCACTGCCAGGGGTCCTTGGCAAAGGCCACATAGTCGCCCGCAGGAAAAATCGGCAGCAGCACTGCCACTGACCAGATCAGCACCAGGCCGAGCCAGAACTCGGGGATCGACAGGCCCAGCAAGGCCAGCGTCATCATGCCCTGATCGGCAGCCTTGCCGTGCCGCACCGCCGCCACGACGCCGGCCGCGACGCCGATCAGCACCGCGAAGAAGAACGCCAGCGCCGTCAGGGACAAGGTGACCGGCAGCCGCTCGAAGATGGCGCTGGTGACGCTGCGGTTGAGCAGCAGGGACGTACCCAGATCACCCTGCAACAGGCGCAGGTACCACTCGCCCATGCGGATCAGGAACGGCCGGTCGAGCCCGAGCTCGCGGCGCACGCGCGCCAGCTCCTCGGCGGTGGCGCTGGTGTCCAGGAAGATCGATGCAGGGTCCCCCGGCACCAGCCAGAGCAGGCCGAAGGTGATCAGCGAGACCAGAAACAAGGCGGGGATCGATGCAAGCAGCCGACGAAGGACAAATCGACCCATGGTTCCCCGATGTTCCCGCTATGGGCTTGCCTTTCTCACGCTCAGTCCAGCCAGACCCCCCACATGCGCGGGATCCGGTAGGGTTTGAAGTTCTTCAGCTTTGTAGTGGCGACCTGGAACAGGCCAAAGTTGCCCATGTTGACGGCAATTACCTGGTCGTTCATCTGCTTCTCGAAGTCGGTAAACAGGCGTTGCTGGGCATTCACGATCATCTCGCTGTTGAAGCGGTCAAAAATCGAGTCGATCATCGGATCGGCCTTGCGCTGGCCCTGGCCCTTGACCCAGTGCGACATGGACGAAGCGGGGCCTTCGTACGGCTCGATGCCGAAGCCATGGGTCCACAGGTTCCAACCCTCATCGCTGCCAAGCCCGATCTTGGAGGTGGTGGGCCAGTCGGCCACCTTGAGATCTACCGTCACGCCGATCTGGGCCAGCTGCTGCTGGATCACGGTGGCCGTATCCACGGTGGGGCGGTCGTTGTGCACAATGAAGGTGACCTTTTCACCCTTGTAAGCCGATTTGGCCAGGCTGGCCTTGGCGGCAACCAGATCCTGCTTGGGTGTAGTGCGCCCGGTGTGGTAGGCCGAGCCGGCAAACACCCAGCTCGTATCGAGTCGGTAGATGTCGGCATACGCGACTGCCATGATCTCTTCCAGATTCAGCGATTGCGCCACGGCACGGCGGAAGTTCAGGTCAGCCCCGATACCCTGGGCCATGTTGAACTTGAGTATCATCGCGGCCCAAGGCAACACCGGGATCACCTGTAAATTGGGATTGCCCCTGAGCCGTTTCGCGGTTGGGCCGTCGGTGGTCTCGTTGATTTGCACCTGGCCGGTCTGCAACGCCGCGTCACGCGCGCCGGCCTCCGGCATGAAGCGGAAGGTCACCGAGTCGAGGTACACAACCTTGGCACCGGCAAAACCGTCTCGCTCCTTGTACGCTGGATTGGGCTTGTAGCCGTCAAAACGCGCAATCTTCACATGGCTGTCGGGCTTGAACTCGACGAACCGGAACGGGCCGGTTCCGATCGGATCGGCCTTGCCCATGTCCTTGGCCGCTTCCTCCGATGGCATGATGGCGATGGGCGCGCGCGGGCTGGACAAGTTGCCCAGGAAGGTGGATTGCACGCTCTTGAGCTTGATCGTGACCTGGTTCGGGCCGCTGGCAGCGACCGAACTGATCGCCGCCACCAGTGCGGGCGAAGCGCCGGCCTTGCGATACCGCTCCAGCGAGGCCACCACATCGGCCGACGTCATGTCCTTGCCGTTGTGGAACTTCACACCCTGGCGCAGGTTGAAGACGTAGGTGAGTCCATCCGGCGAGACCGTCACGCCGGTGGCGAGGTCCGGCACCGGGCGCGCGTTTTCGTCGCGCGCATACAAGGTCTCGAACATATGCAGGTTGACGTTGCGCGCCACTTGTGCCGACGTGGCATGTGGATCGAGCGAGGGCGGTGCCGCGGTCATAGCGATCACCACATCGCCGCCTTTCTTCTGCGCGTGCGCGGGGCCGCCCCCGGTCAGCAGCAACAGCGCCGACATGGCCAGGGTGAGGTAAGTCTTTTTCATCACATGGATCTCCTTACTAGTTGGAACTCAGATGCCCGAAAACGTCACTTCGCTTGTCCGATCTGCTGTCTGCGCCACCCATCGGGCTAGGCGTGGTCCTGTATCACAACTGCCCCACAGTCCGCGCCCATTGCGCACCCGGACCCGGCGGCAGTCCAGCATACGCCGCCCGCTTCGTGAAAAATTTCCATCGGCGAACGGTCAATGTCCTCCACGAAGCAGACAACCTGCCGTCTGCTTCTTTTTTGTACCACGTCTCCCGCCAAATTGCGAGGCTCGAACAGGATCGACAACACAAATACGTTAGCATACTTTCTGAAAGTATACAATATTCACAGTGATTTTGGCCAGCCCAGCCCGTGACGCCATCCTCATCCTGACCCATGGCGCAACCCGTCAACGTAGTCCGCAACGTACGCATCGGCATGGCCGACGGTGTCACGCTCGCGGCAGACCTGTTCATCCCGCAAACGCCGGGTTTTCGCGGTCCGGCCATCATTGAGTACACGCCGTACCACAAGATCAACAATGCGGCCTACGGGCCGCGCGCCACCCGCTACCCGTTTTTCGCATCAAACGGGTACGTCTTCGTCAACGTGGACATCCGTGGCACGGGAGACTCGGAAGGCTTTAGTGATTCGCCCAGCAGTGCTGCCGAAATCGCCGACAGCGTAGCGGTGATCCGCTGGTGTGCGGCGCAGCCCTGGTGCGACGGCAACGTCGGCATGATCGGCATCAGCTACACCGCGGGCGTGTGTTTCGACGCAGCGCGCCAGGCACCGGCGGAGCTGAAGGCCGTGGTGCTGTGCCAGATGTGCTCGGACTGGTACAGCGGCATGGCCTGCCCGGGCGGGACGCCGCGTCTGTTCGGGCTGGAAAACTTCGCTCCGCTGATGGCCGCCTACAACTATGCGCCACCAGCACCGGAACTGCTAGGGGCGCAATGGGAAACGGTATGGAAGCAACGGCTGGAGCAGTCCACACCGTGGAGCCTGGCGCATGTCGACAACCTGCTGGACGGCCCGTTCTGGCAATCGAAGCTGCTGCGCGACCAGCACCACCAGGTGACGGCCGCGACCTTCCTGATCGGTGGCTGGTGCGACTGGTACGGGGATGACTTGTTGCACACCTATGCGCGCCTGCAATGTCCAAAACGGGTGATCGTTGGCCCCTGGACCCACAACTATCCCGAGAACGCCTGGCCGCTGCCGCGCATGAGTGACCGCTACGAATGCCTGCGCTGGTTCGACAAGTACCTCAAGGGCATCGACACCGATCCGGCGCGACCGGTGGACCAGGAGCCACCGGTCACCGTATTCGTGCGCGATTACACCGCGCCCGCCCCGTTGCGGCGCGAAGACGCTGGTTACTTCCGCAATGAGGCGGCTTGGCCGCCGCCAGCGCGCAACACGCGTTGGCGCTTCGGACCGGGCGGGTCGCTGGAGGCGCTACCAGTCGCGGCACTGGCGCCGTCGGCGCCCGCCGTGGACAGCTTTGTCTACCGGGCGGACGTCGGGATCGCCGCCGGACGGTATGCGATCGGACAGTTCACACCTGGCTGGGGCATGGCGGATGACCAACGCCTCGACGAAGCACTGTCGCTGGTCTACAGCAGTGCGCCGCTGGCGCAGGCGCTGGAGGTGGTGGGTGTGCCGCGCACCACCGTGCACTACCAGGCCGGTGCAGCAAGCGCGTTCCTCAGTGTCAAGCTGTGTGACGTGGCGCCCGACGGAACCAGTGTTCTGGTGAGCAAGGCCGTGCTCAACTTGACGCACCGCAATTCCCACACACAGCCCGAGCCGCTAACCCCTGGGCAGGTCTACCCGTTGGACGTGCCGCTGCAGGCGACCGCGTACCGGTTTGCGCCCGGGCACCGGCTGCGCCTCATGCTCAGTGGCGCCGATGTGCTCAATGCGTGGCCAACGCCCAACCATTACAGCGCGGGCATTCACCGCGGCGACGGGTTCGACTCCCTGCTCGAGTTGCCCGTGGTGGACCGCCCGACCCTCGCGCCCCCCGAATTTCAGCCCAGCGAGTTTGCGCCGCTGCCACTGGACCAGATTCCCGCGCCGCAGTACAGCGTCACGCGCGACCTGATCGGCGCCACCCTGGTATGTGATTACCAGACCAACTCCGGCGTGGGAGTGAACCGCTCGCGTTACACGGTCAACCTGCGCCAGCCCGAACTGGTCAGCGTCACGAGTGACTTCAGCTACCCGATGAACCGGCCCGGCTGGTCCTGTGTTGTCTACGCACAGTGCCATACGCACAGCGACGCCGATGGCATGCACCACACCACGCACACCCGCATCACGGTCAACGGGCAGCCTTACTGGGACAAGTCCTGGAGCA
>Ga0163144_10026349_pt1 | contig 11308 bp, 8 predicted proteins | sample OliLak19BULKMAT1_FD_123175 | JGI IMG/M metagenome (GOLD analysis project Ga0163144, IMG submission 123175) | Freshwater microbial mat bacterial communities from Lake Vanda, McMurdo Dry Valleys, Antarctica - Oligotrophic Lake LV.19.BULKMAT1 | ecosystem: Environmental > Aquatic > Freshwater > Lake... | reverse complement strand
CAAGGGCGTATCGCGTCTTCGTTGTTGCCGCCTCTTTTTGTTCAACCATGTATTATGTATACACTTATTTCACAAAAAGAGTCGTCGCCTAGAATCCATCCATCCGCCCTTACTTCCTATAAATGGTATAACCCCATCTCCCTCAGGGGGCACGCCTCGCTCGCCTCTCGCAGGCGAGGGCGGTAGGCGGGCTATGCTGGGGTGGGGGAAACCAGCCATCTTAAACCTAAAGCCTACCAAAGATTATAACGTTGGCTATAACAAACAATAAACAATCGCGCACAAACCTATGGGTGATCTGCCTTAATGCGTTTAGGACAATAATTTTTTAAGGGCTGCTCATAATTGTTGGATGGCAGAGCAGGCTCTTAGGGACAAACAGAGGACATTCCAATTATGGGCATTCCATTTATTCCAGGCTTCGGAACGGCGCGCTTTCAAAGCGACTTTCCCGTTGGGTTCACCCCTGACCCCATTTCAGGTGCAGTTGTACCAGGCTTGACTTATCAGCCACTTCCCGCACCCGATGGATCAATTCGTGGGGATTTTGAAACAGGCCCCCGTAACGACGGCTTTTACGTCAGCGATCCGTTTGGCCGTAACAGCGAATGGTTTGATGGCAATACGCTGTGGAACCGTGAAGTAGGTAATCCAGAAGTCACCAAATTGCTGAATGGCAACGATTTTATGATGGATCAACTCTCGGGGTTGACCCAGTGGAACGCAGGGCAGACACCGTTTCCTCCGCAGTTCGGATTTCCGTTCAATTATCCAGCCTTTCCAGGCACCCCTGCCAATCCGATTACGGGTGGTGCGATTCAGGGTCTCTACGGCGGCGGATTGGGTGGATTCGGTGGCGGCTTTGGTGGCGGCATAGGAGGGTTCGGCGGGGGCTTTGGCGGCGGGATGATTCCTGGTATGCAGCCTGGGGTGATGCCCGCACCGATTGGTCAAATGCCACAACAGCAGCAACAGCAGATGTAGGTCAACACCCTCTAGCAATAGAGCATCGTTGACCTACATTAGAATCATGCGCGTTTCATCTATACCGGTCTATACCACCCTTCGTCACTCTCATACAAGAGGGGCTATTTATACATCTGAAATTTATAACTTATAGCTAACGTCTAAAATAATGATACACTTTACTTCTTACTCCCTCTTCCTTAGGGGGCACGCCTCGCTCGCCTCTCGCAGGCGAGGGCGGTAGGCGGGCTATGCAGGGGTGGGGGAAACCAAGCAGATCAACCCTAAAACGCACCAAAGATTTTAACGTTCGCTATAGCGAATTTAAGAGTGGAGGAATTTCAAGGCGAAACAAACGGATCCGATAGGAGTGTAGGTTTTACGACATGACTGAGGAACGGCTTGTTTCAACACAGAAATTACCCGCTATGGAATTCACTAACAAGGTTTTTGGGAATCATAACGACGCTCTCTTCATTGGTATGCGTCACATGTCCTGGCCAAGAATTGGGAATCGCGCGCACGTACTTGCCTCGCGTATACATTACAGGAACCTTCGCGCTTTCTTGACCCGCCGAAAACCACGCCGCCAGAGTCGCCGCCATTTCGAGCGTGGGTAAGGGGAGCGGGGCATCCGCATAGATCGTCCCCTGCACCTTCACCACCACATGCGACCCAGGAATATTTTCCCCTGAATGGAGCCACCAGTCTTTCGCTTTTAAATGCTTGGCGATGAGTTGTCCGTTGGCCTTCGCGCTTTTGCCAACCAGAATCCTTAAGCCATCGGGGCTTTCCATCGTGAGCGTCCCCACATCATCCGATGCTTTTTGGTTCTGCGGCTTTTGTCCCTTTTTCACTTTAAGTTCAGGCAACAATCCACTCGTGCGCCAATCGGATTCCAGTGCTTGCACATCGGCCATATTCTGCGCATTTTCCAGCAGCACCGTCAGCGTCTCGATGTGATGCAGCCGATTCATGAATCGTTCCCGTTCACCCCGAGCATAGGCATTCCGTCCCTTGCCCTTGCCGACTTTCTTATAATACATCTGCGCATTATCAAGCCACGTTTTTTTCGGGTCAACCGCAATCACGTCTGGAATTTCTACGCCAATCGGATTGAAATCAATGCGATAGACGGTCTCAAAGGGATTCTTGCTGGTGAAGTGGAGCATACTGTGTAGCGTCATCAGTAAGTCACCAATCGATTTTAACTCCTCTAATGCCTGTTCAGACACCGCCTCTTCATCGAGGCGATCAATCCCCTGCTGTAGAAGCGTATGGCGATCACGCAAGGGGCGGCGCAAATGCACACGAGACTGCTCCATGATTTGCGACTGTTTCCACGGCCAGTAGTAGCCCGCCAGCATCTCAATCGCGCTCGGCATGGGCGTGGAAGCAGATTGTCCTACAGATGATCCCGCATAACCAAAAATACCTGTAGGGGCAGGCCTTGTGTCTGCCCGATCAGGGTCATCAGAAATCATGCAAGGGCTATAATTCTCCACCAAGTCGCGCACATGCCCGACGGCTTCATCCCACGATGCGGCATGGTCTAATAGAGGCATGAGCTGGGGTTTGGAGACTCCCCACCCAACATCCTTAATGGCTTGAAAAGCTTTCTTGGGGGAATAGTCAGACTGAAGACTATCCTCAAGCAGCTTGGGAGATCCTTCGGCTCCGCTCAGGATGACAAGTTGCTTTAGCGGCTGTTTCGACTCGGGGCGGGGCGGGTTGTTATACGTCCCCGAGACATGCAGGGGGCGCAGGCGACTTTGGTCTTCATCCACTATATTCAACAAGCCGAGAATCTTATTCTCTTTATCGAGCAACAACAGGTTCGAATACTTTCCCATAAACTCAATCACCACGCGCACTGACGATCGAAAGCCCAGTTCGGTAGAATAGTTAAAACGCAGATCAAGCAACGGTTCGCCATCGAGGCTATGCACTCCATCTAATCGTGCGCCCATGAGGTACTTGCGCAGGATCATCAACAACGGGGTCTGATGATTGGCCGTTGTCGGGTAGACCGTCTTTAGCTCGTCATTCGTGAGCATACAGAAAATCGGGTTTTGCTTGTTGAGGTGCAGGTAAAGCCAGCACCGATCCAGCTCAGGCGTGCGATCGGGGTTGGGTTTCCATAGTTGCAGGATGAATTCGGTGGGGCCGAGTTGGTTAATCTTCTGAACTTTTGCGCCCTCAAAACGCTCGGCCATCGTCGTGGCAGCAGCGGAAGTCGCTAGAGCATCCAAGCGTTGGGCGTTGGTGGAATGTAATGTAGTCATGGCTCGATTTTAGCAGAAAGAGATATGCATTACAGTCTCGTAACAATTATTAAAACAATATTAATACTCATGTAAGCACCACACATACCGAACATCACACAGTCGGTTACCCAACCTGCCATCAGCGGGGGGGCTTGGGGCTTACCATCAAGCAAGTTCACTTAATTAAAAAGAACCGCGTCATTGCGAGCCTGCGGGCAACGAGTGGAGCATCCGTTTCGGATCATCAAGGTGAAGTGGTGGTGGGTGGTCATGGGGGGATCGCCGCTTACGAATACAGCACCCCCTCTAAACGCTAGGCATACGGCCCTTGAAACACGCTCCCCTGTAAGAGTGTACATGGTGTAGTACTCGCCAATGCTTGAGCAATGGCGTCATCCGCCGCGAGCAACCAAGAGCTTTCCAGCGCAGGGGTCATCGTGGAAACCCCTTGTCGTGGATTTGGCAGAGGTGCATTGAGACGATGCACCAATGTCTCTTGCGTGGCGTGAATCTCGGATGCGGGAATAGCCAGCGGATGACAGTCGCGCTTGAGGGATACGCTCAACGCAGCAGCCAAGGCTTCCGCAACGATGCATTGATACTGCACAATCCGACACGTCCCCTGCGCGAGAGGCGAGAACCCCGCAGCTCGGCTCAGCATGGCGACATTCTCCAGCCCGACGTTTTTAGCATCAGGAAAATGGGGAGCGAGTCCTATAGTGTAGACAGGCTTTGGCATGGGGTTAAATTCGGGATACGTTTCCCACGGATGCACGCCACGAAAATCGAGCCAGTAGCTAAAGGTGCCGATGCTCTCATTAGGTGGGCATCCGCCGTTAAAGAGATTTCGCGCAGTGACGATGTGGGTCGCTTGGGTTTGCACGGTCTGACGCACGTAGATTTGCTCGGGGGGAATAAGCGTCAACGTCTCAATGCCTGAAATCTGCTTGAGGAATGCGAGAAAGTGGTTCATCTCGTCATGCATTTCTGCCGTAGGAGGGTGCTCCTGCTCGGAGGCATCGAGCTGCATGAGCAACGGCATCCGCATGATCAATCCATTAAAGCCCAGTGTCCCATCAGAGAGGCGCGAAATATTGAAACCATCCACCCAACTTGGAGATGTTGCGTAATCGTCAGACTTTCCATGGCGCCAAAGATGGTAGGCCGCCCCAATAATTGGATTAAGAATGTCCAGATAATCAGAATCATCAGGCGCGAAGGTGGGACGATCAATCAGATCAGCGCGCGTTTTCTTATCGAGCCACGGCATGATGAGCGGGAGTTTCTTCTGAAGCATAGGGTCGTGGCGAAGCATATGCTCGGCATCACGAAGGGTTTGGCACTCTAAGCCTGCTACGCGAAACACAGGCGATACACCAAGTGCATTCTTATGCGTATTATGTCCGAAAACACCGCCTAAGCCAAGCAATGCGGGCACGCCCATACGGCGAAGTATCGTGGCGTCAGGCGTGCCATCGATGAAGAAATCCGCGTTATGACGCTGATGTGTTACGTCATCTTCAAGGCCAACCAGCGTCCGTCGATTGTCTCTATCCAGGGAGAATATAGGGCGAATGGTGAGACCGCTTTTAATCACCACGCCTGCCTCCTTGAGTAATGTAGAGAGCAGTGCTTGGGTTCGTTCGGGATGCAACCCTACCCGCAACAGCCCTGCCTGTTTGAGCACATTTGCCATTAACGGCGGGATGAATTCGGGTGTTAAATCCATGTAGCTCAATCCGCCACGCGTCGAAAGCCCGCCGAGGCCTTGGGTGCTGCGGCGTAGAATCGTGACCTGTAGGCCATACATCGTGCAGGCTAACGCGCAGAGGCAGCTTTCAAGTTCGTCTCCGATGATGATGACATGATGCGGCATGGTTGCAAGGCTCCCTTGGGTTAGACCTGTTTATTATAGCGGATTTTGCCCATAGGCATGCGAATAGCCGTTAGTGTTTTTCGCTGGTTGAGCAAGGTGGAATTTGTTACAATGGCGGTAGAGAGAAGAAGGACGTGCTTTGTTTTTCTCAAAACGATGGGTTTGTTTTTAAAATGTTTCCCCCAAACCCAGTATTGATCTCAAAAGGTGCCGTGCGATACACAGACTTCGGGGGCTAACATACGTGCGGAATACTCCTTCACCCCCACTGATCCCTTTCGATATATCGGCTTAGAGGGTGATCACGTTTAGGAAATACGGATTTAGGGAGCCTTTTCCGTGCGATATACATCCTAAATATAGGGATATATTCCCTTAAAGAGGGCAAAGAGTTCAACATGTTGTAGCGAGGTTAAATCAAGGGTCGTAAATGATATTGATGTCGAGGCGGGTGGTATGGCCTCTCGTCATGGATGTCACAATCCGCACAAAAGAGGCTCCTCCGAGTGTTTATGCAGACACTAGAGTAGTAACTTTTTGCTATACTGGGACGTTCTGGCATCAATTACGGACACTATACACATGGCGCCCATTTCGGGATACAACATTCAACAACCACGCTACGCAAGCTCTACGCAGCAGCGGCGGTCGGTTATTGATTCGCCTAATGAGCGTCAGGGAACGATTGCCAGAGTCTCGTATGAAAAAGATTACAGCGCACAGAATCGGCAACAAGCCACACAGATTGTGAATCAAGCAAAGCAGGCAGGCGCCACTAAACAAGAACTTGCTCAACTCCAACAGCGATTATTGTCTGGACGGTTTGAAGTGGCCAATGTGGACCCTGCTAAAGCCTTGAACATTCAGGAACATGCGCAATCCTTGCAATCACAAGCCCTCAATACGTTGTTAGGTGCGGCGCTTAAGGAACTCAATGATGTGCAATCCGATCAGGAGAAACAGGTCAAACTCTCACATCTTGTAAATAGTGGGGAAGTGGCGGATTATGATGCGACGTCTCAAACATACGTGACCTTTAGCACGCAGCAGGAAAAACAAAGAGACCTCGTAGATGCGGTTCAAATCCAGCAAAACATGACACAAGTAGATGCTCAGGGGCAAGGGAAAACAACAACCCGCATCGTCAATCCAAAAGAAATTGATGCGCTGGCAGGCAGCCAGTTTGATGTGCTCGAAGTAAATGAAACACGTAAACTGGGAACATTATCAACCGATCAGAAACACTTGTCATCCCTACGACAGGTGATAGAATCCGACGACTTTTCCAATGCCTACGAGCAAAGCCTGAAAGGCATGGGGAGCTATACGGCAGATCAGTTTGCCCAGCATTTGGCTCCACTCCAGTCGATAATTGCAGGGGCTTACGACATGCAGGGAGTTCAGCTCGAAATAGCCGATAAAGGCCCTGATAATGGGGTGACGCTTGCTTTGTACAATCCTGAATCTGGCAATGTCATGTTGTATACGCCTGCCATTAAAACGCTTGAACAACAGGGACGGCAAAAAGGATTCACAGGGGAGGCTTTAAAGCGTTATACCCTAAACGAAATCACAAAAACGTTGGCACATGAAAATCGTCATGCCTATCAATATGCCGCCGTTCAAGACCCCGATGCCTTTGGCTTGACAGAGGCGGATACGCAAGATACTGACGCACTGCGAACCAACATGCACTATTACAATATTCCCCTTGTGGACCAAGTGCTTACGGGAAACATGAATGCCTATAAGGATCAACCGCTGGAGTATGGCGTTCGTCAATTTGAAGATTTGGCAAGCACCCTCCTGCATCAGCGATCAGATACGCATCGCTCATAAGATTTTGTCATCCTAAGGAGATCCTTCGGCTACCCTCAGGATGACAGTACTTTTGGAAAATGGTATATTCGTTATTAACAATCATTAACTAGGAATAAACCCATGCACGATGAACACGATTTACTCTCGTTAAAAACCCCCACAACCAAGACCGCATCGATGGTGTCAATAATTATGGGCAGTGAAAGCGACTGGCCGACAATGCAACTGGCGCATCACGTGTTAGATGAATTTAACGTGCCTCATGAATGTCTTGTAGTGTCTGCACATCGCACGCCAAAGTGGATGGCTCACTTTGCCGAGAAGGCGGAGAGTCGCGGGATTCAGGCCATCATTGCAGGCGCAGGCGGGGCGGCGCATCTACCCGGCATGGTCGCTGCGCAAACCACTGTACCTGTCTTGGGCGTTCCGATTAAAAGTTCGACAATGAACGGATTGGATTCCCTGTATTCGATTGTTCAAATGCCTGCGGGGATTCCCGTTGCAACCTTTGCGATTGGGGATGCTGGCGCGAAGAATGCGGCTCTCTTTGCGGTGGCGATGCTGGCCAATTCCAGCCCAGACCTGAAAGAGGCGTTAATACAATTCAGGGAAGATCAGACTAATCGCGTTTTAAATACTGAATTAAATGTTGACACTTTGAACTGGCGGTCTTAAGCTTAAAGGCCACTGTAGATATTTAAGTTGAGCCTCACCATCCATGACTATTCTAACATCTTCTTCGTTCCTTCAGACGTATTCGGCGGAAGAGGCAAAAGTACTGCTAGATCAAGCATTAGCCGATGCCATCAGGATCGACAAGACGCCCATTTCGAAGCATGATAAAAAAACAACGCTCTTGCCTGGGATTCACACGCTCGGGATTTTAGGCGGCGGGCAACTCGGGCGATATTTTTTAATTTCCGCGAAAGAGCGTGGGTATCGAACCGTGGTCTGGTGCGATAAGCCACGGTATCCCTCTAAACATTTGGCAGATATCTGTATTGAAGCCCCGTTTACGGATAAAGACGCACTAGATCATTTTGCAACGGAAGTGGATGCCGTTACGCTCGAATTTGAGAACATCCCCCTGCAGCTTGTGCTTGATTTGGAAGCCAAAGGGGTGCGCGTTCGTCCGAGTGCGAAAGTGCTTGCGATTTGTCAGAATCGAGAACTGGAGCGTCGCTTCCTGGTTTCGCAGGGCATTGATGTCGCGCCGCACGTCATTGTCACGCATGGCTGCGAACTCGAAGAAGCGTTTATCGCCTTGGGGGAAACATCGTGTGTGCTTAAAACGACGCGGTTGGGCTACGATGGTCGTGGGCAACGTATGTGTCAAACGCTTAAGGACATTAAACAGACGTGGAAAGACCTCAAAGGATCGCCTGAGAACCCGATGCTGCTCGAAAAATGCATCGGCTTTAAACGAGAAGTTTCGATGCTGATTGCACGAGGCATGGGTAAAAGCGTGAGGCTGTACCCCCTTATTGAAAACATCCACATTGATGGCATTCTGGATACCTCAATTATGCCTGCTCCGAATACCAGTGTGAACACATTGGTTGAATCTGAGCATATTGCCACCAAGATCGCGAAAGCCCTCGATTACATGGGGTTGCTATGCATCGAGTTTTTTGAAATGGACGATGGCTCATTGCTTGTTAATGAGCTGGCGCCTCGGCCGCATAACTCAGGACACCTCACCATTGAAGCGTGTCATGCGAGCCAGTACGACCAACAGTTGTATGCGTTGACAGGTCTTCGTTTGCGAAATCCGAGCTTGCAAGTAAAATGCGCAGGCATGATGAATATCCTTGCGGATCGCTGGCCTGATGACGATGTGGATCACGTCCCGAACTGGGTGGAACTGTATGAGCGTTATGCCCGCATCAAGTTGCATCTTTACGGAAAGAACACCTTGAGCAAAGGCCGTAAAATGGGACACATTACCCTTACAGGCAATACGCCTGATATGCTCAATGCCTCGCTAAAAGAAATTGATTATATTCTGGGGCGGTATTCGTAAAAAAGGGTGAGCCTCATGGCTCACCCTAAAATAGTTAATGAGTCTCTATCTATCCAGCGGACTGGATGATGGATTGAAGCACTTCTGATTGTGCTCGGATCATTCTGCTGTTCGCTTCCAAGGCCCGCTGCGACACAATTAACGTGGAAAACTCGCTTGCCAAATCGACGTTTGACGTTTCCAGTGCGCCTGCCTGAATCGATCCACGCGCCCCACTCCCAGGGACACCAAAGTACGCCTGACCGCTATTGGGGCCAACCAAGTAGCCGTTATCAGCAATCGCTTCAAGGCCGTTTTTGTTGGTGAAGGTAGCGATTTGCAACTGCATAGTCATGCCTTGCATTGGGTTCCCCCCCGCTGGAGGAGCCGCAATCAGCTCAAGTGCACCCGCTAATTGACCCACCCTACCCGCAGCATTCGTTGCGTTCACCCCTGCAAAGGTTGAACCTTCCTCCGTAATATGAATCAACTCGTTGCGATTGGTGGTTCCATCTGGGTTGCTTCTCACCGTCAAGCGGTCACCATTGGAATAGTTGCCCACCAACGCCCCTGATCCTGACATGCTAAAGTTGACTAAATCAGCACTTTCAACCGAGGTACTTACAGGCGTGATCCCATTTGCTAAGGCATAAGCAGCAAAATCAGCGGCAGTTGCATCTGGCTTTGCTAACGCGGTAGCCACCACAACGTCGTTGGCATTTAGAAACTTCGCTACCTTCATACGCAACGGAACTTCAACATTATCTGAAGTTACAGGAGAATTGCCGTCAATCTGCGATGTTCCACGAATTCGGTTACCCGTCGGTGTGACGAGTTGTCCGTTGGCATCCAAAGAAAAGTTACCCGCCCGTGTAAAGTAGGTTCCTTTTTCCGCACTGCCATTTGCGCTTATGTTTTCAGAAACAAAGTAACCTTCACCTTGAATCAACAAATCGGAAGAACGGCCTGTAAACTGAGCCCCCCCCTGACTATGGTTCACGGCAATTTCAGATAGTTTAGCCCCCGCGCCGAGCTGCAGCGGATTCGTTCCACCGAGGTTTTGAGTGGGTGCGCTACCACTTGAAAAAGTAGATGAAAATAAATTGGCAAAGTTGGCTTTGGATGTTTTAAACGCAGTGGTGTTCACGTTTGCAATGTTGTTTGAAATAACATCAATCGCCGTTTGGTTATTTTTAATCCCTGAGGCCGATACGTAAAGTCCTTGAGACATATGGAGGTTCTCTCTCTTATTTGCATGTCGTTTTCTCTATAACATGCGGGTGTGTTGTCTTTTGTCTATAAAATTTGCTCGATTATGCTTGTCTCCTCTCCCCGAGGGAGAAGCAACAAAACACGGTGTTTACCCCTGAGTCGGTGCGCGAAGTTCAGTAATTTGATCCTGTGTAATCGCCTTACCATTAACAAAAATGCCAATCGTATCCTTACCGAACGACACTTTCTCTACACGTCCTTGCTTCGTTTCACCCTTATCATCCACATACGTGACATCCTTACCCACGTAGTTAGAAGCCGTACTCATCAGATTGGACTGCGTCAGGTTCGCATTCAGGTTCTGAAGTTCTTCAACTTGCGTGAACTGCGCCTGTTGCATCATTTGATCGGTGCTGCCTTCTGGCTCCAGCGGGCTTTGGTTTTGAAGCTGCGCGAGAAGTAACTGAAAGAAACCATCTTTACCGATTTCACTATCGCCCAGCTTTTTCAACCCCTTCTGGTAGTTGACCTGGTTGGTTCGTGACTGCATGTCGACCAGTTGCGCATTTAAATTAGTTACACTACCCATCATCAATCTCCTTCTCTGTCGTATTAGTTGTTATTTTGCTGTAGGAAGTGGCGGCCGCCCATGTGTCGCCCCACTCGTGACCAAGGGTGGGCACAGGACCCGCCCCTACAGTCAATTTATACGTTATGCCAAAATGCTTAGCCGTCCTGAATTGTGGGTTGTTCCTTGTTGAATCGAAGACGTTACAGAACTCGTTTTATCCACGGCGGCCTTGTACCGTTGATAGCTCTGACGCATCGCATCCAGTTCGCTTATGACAGTCGATGCTTCAGGAACGCTTGTCACAAAATTAGCAAACTGATCCGCAAGTGCTGCTTCATCTGGCCGAGTATCGGACGTTTGATCTGAAGCCGCATTACCTTGCTGATTAAAGTCAAACTGATTCTGGGCATCATCCGTCGATTCCTTGGACCCTTGAGATTCAGCACCTGCTTGAATAATCTCGATACGATCCACCCTAAGGCCTGCGCGTTCAAGGTTTTGTTGAAGATCGTTCATTGATTTCTTCATGGTTGCGGCAGCTTCAGGTTGATCCACAATCAAACGTGCAGAAACAATGCCTTCACCCATCTGCT
>Ga0163144_10026348_pt1 | contig 11308 bp, 13 predicted proteins | sample OliLak19BULKMAT1_FD_123175 | JGI IMG/M metagenome (GOLD analysis project Ga0163144, IMG submission 123175) | Freshwater microbial mat bacterial communities from Lake Vanda, McMurdo Dry Valleys, Antarctica - Oligotrophic Lake LV.19.BULKMAT1 | ecosystem: Environmental > Aquatic > Freshwater >... | reverse complement strand
AATTGCTGTCGAACAGTTTCCACGTCTTTGTCGCGGCCTCTTTATAAACAAGCTGGCCAGCGGTGACAGTAGCGCCGAAAGTTCCGGCTTCCTGGACGGAGTCAGCACCAGCGACAACGCTTGCGGCAGTAAGTACGAGATCGGCCATTTTAGTCTCCTATGTTGAATTGAAATCCTGGCCCGTGAAGCCGCGGCCTCACTTGCTGTTATTCATTTACGCCGCTGTTGCGGGGTGGCGGGTGGGTTAGGCGACCACGTAGTTAGTATTTATCCTGCGATAGCCATCCGGCATGCCGAATGCTCCGATCGCGGGATCAAGCCAGTTGGGGTTAGCCACGCTGCCGTTTGCATCGAAGCCCGCCGTTTGCCATTCCGCGAAAGTCTTGTCGGTTGTCACATCGTAAAGAAACTCGGAATTACTGTCGCTCGGCGCGTAGTATTGGTTCCGGTTAATTGTTGCGCCCGCCTGCTGCGTGAAAGGGACGGCCACACAACGCGCGATGGCCCGCATATCAACAAAGATATTATCGGTTATAGTATGAAGATTTACCCAAAGGGCGCTGTCGAGATTGATCAGATTTGCATTAACATTGACCGTTACAGGGTGGTACATTTTGTTTCGATAGATGCGGGCCGTTAGGATGCTTCCCAGCGTTACCGCGTCAGAATAAATGAGGTGCCCACCTGTGCAGTCCCACCATTCATTGTCGCGGTGCGTGTAGCTTTCGGCGCAGTAGAAGAAAACGACTCCATTCCCTGTTAGTCCGTGGATGCGGTTTTTCTCGCAGACCAGATTTTTGAACAGTGTTTGCGCCGGGTTGTTGTTGCCGTTACTGGCATCGTGCGATCTTTCAGCCCCGGTGAAGTTGTTTTCGGCAATAAGGTGGTATTGTGCATATGAAAAACTAACGCCGTCCCAATCCCAATCCAGGTTTATACAGTAATTTCGCAAGGGGCCGGAACCAAAATCAATCCAGCGATAGAGGCTATGGTCCTGCACAATGGGATAAATGTGGTGGCGAGCTGCTCCAACGCCAGAGGTGCCACCCTCGATACTCCCGCCTACGAAGAACGCCCATGTTGTTGCATGGAGGGTGACCCCCGTGCTTGAATGACTCGATGTCAACGGGCTTATTACAGTGCTGTTCCAATGGCCAATTTTATTTATCAGAGAAGCGGGTGATGTGACGAAAGCGTTGTTAGCTGCGTTAATAACAGTCGCTTCACTGGTGCAGTTGTCAAAATAAATGTCTGATACAGCCGCCGAGGCGTGTCCGGGTGCACCAACGTCAGCTACCGCTGTTGGCGTTGCAGTGCCAGAAATGGAAAAATGCAAATTGCTGAAAACAACGTCAGATTTAGGTGCCGGGGAGGAACTGCCGCCATTCCCCATTGAAAGTGCAGGATTGGTGCCGCTGCTGATGTTAAAATTTGGCAAAGCGCCGGAACCATAGACATCAATCCGAAGTCCCGCATGGGTAATGTTATTCGTGCCGAAGGGTGCGAGTGAAACCGTTCCTGTGAAGGAACTGCCCCGCTTTACATGAAGCTGCTTGTTGTCACCCGAGGCAATGGCCGTATTGATCGCCGCTATCGTATTGAATGGGTTTGCTAGTGTTCCCGCGTTTGTACCGCCTGCGGTGCTGTCGGCCCAATATTCCCCGCCGCTGGCGCTGAATGCCGTGACCGTTATGGCTTGCGTGGCGGTCGTGGTAGTATAGCTGGAACCATTCTTTCCACGAATTGTCAGTGTGACCGTAAATGTCCCGGCGGTTCTGTAGCAGTAAGCCGCTTCCGGCCCCGTCTGTCTACTATTTGCGTTGACCCTGCCCCTGCCGACTCCCGGATTGTCGAAATACTCTGTGCCGGAAGGATCACCAAAATTCCAGATATATTCCAAATCCTCATAAGGAAGGCTTGTTCCTGTCGCGGTTATTGCACTTGCGGACACCTGAATGAAACAAGGGGTTTTGCCGCTCGTGCGTGAACAGGCAATGCCACCACCAGTGTTGATGGCGGTGATGGTGACATTCGGGTTTCCGCCAAATACGTATGGCATTCAATTAAACCAGCGTTCCCTTGATAAACATGGCCGCGATAGCCGCCCCGGTTGAATATGTTTGGGCGGTTTCATCAGCCGGGAGTGCCGCGTAGGTAAAGGCACGATAAGCACCCCCTATTCCGGCTGCTGTTGATCCGGTTATCGCGTAGCTCGTACTATTGCTATTAGTGGAAATTCTCATGGCAGTTGGGGCTACGTCTGTCACAGCAGCCAAGATATAAAAACCACGCTTAAGCGAGGTGGTTAGTGCAGTGATTGCCTGAAACGTATTGGTTACGTTAACGGAGACGGTGCCAGCATCAAGAAGCAACGTTCCCGGCAAGGCATTGCCAGCCGACCTCGAATTGTAGACGCCAAGCCTCATGTTTCCGGCAGCCGCCACCGTTATGACCACGCCGATATCAGTGAGGGTCATGTTTTGCGGAATGAAAATTGGGTGCGTGTAAAGCCTGCCCGCAGTTAAGGCGGCTGCTGATAGCGTTGCCGCAACAGGAGGGCCCATGTACACCCCGCTAATGCCCATGTAGTTTGGAGACATCAACCCAGAGGTTATCTGAGCTGTCGTAACCTTGCGGTCAAGCGGGGTTCCCGCTGGATCGTCCACCGCGTAGAGAAGTTCATCCCCATCAATCGTCGCCAAGGCGGTTAAAGCTGCTGTTGTTGAGTCGGCCATGTGTTATCCTATGCGGCTAAAAGAAGTTTGCTTGAGCCATCAACCAGCAACAGATCATCCGTGCCTCCGGCCACTAGAAGAAGGTTATTGGTGTCTGTGGCAATCGTGATAGAGTCCGTATTGCTCCAATCGCTGGTCGTTGCGCCGCGTTCCATCCTTGCACGAGTGGAATTTAATCCGTCAGGACGGGTGGTGGCCCACGTCATGTCGAAAGCGCCGTTTAGAAGGTCGGTGGCGTTGATGATATGCGTCTGCACATCTGGGCTGGTGAAGTCGCTGCCGAGAACCCATTGCTGGCGAATCACATCGCCTTCGAGTGTGGTCAGTTCATCAAAGTCAATATTGGTATCAGGCGTGCTGTCGGTTGCCGCTGTCGTGATGCCTACTATAGGAGCGGCGAGGATGATGGGGGAGGAAGAGTTGGAACCTGCAGAACCGGGATGGATATTGATGCCGATGAACACGTCAGTACATTCCTTCGAGGCCGGTTGCGGTGGCGGCGGTGACCTTCTTCGCCCGGATTGAGCGGGTTTCTCCGGCAAGGAAGTTGCACACGCACGAAACGCCGTCCGCTCCCTCGATTGTCACCGTGCCAGCGGTGTTGGCCCGGATGGCGCGCGTCCAAAGCGCCAGTTCACCGGCCGCTGGCGTGATGGCAAAGACGCCTCTGGCAGAACCTGTGGCGCCGAATTGATGATCAGAAAGTGGATCGGCCATTGCTATTCTCCTGAATTAAAAGCCGACGCGGCTGTGCGGCGCCAAAAGAGCCTTGACTGCCATGGGCAATTCGATTGCGGTTTCGCCGATCACGACACTCTCGCGGTTCTCATACCAATGCCCGACGAGCAGCAGCATGGCATGGCGGATGGCAGCGGGTACGAGTGCGGCAGTTGCGCCATAGCCAGCCTTCCATTGAATTGTCACCGCGTCCTCGCGGTAGTAGGTTGCCGGCCAGGTTTGGAGCGGCTTCAATGAAACGTAAGAGCCAAGTTCATCGGTCATGAGCTGATAGACTGCGGAGCCCACCGTTTGGTCCACGTTGTCGCTGTCATAGTAGTGAATAGAAACAATTGAACTGGCAATGCCGACCGGCAAGCGCAGCTTATAGACACAGGGGAATGCGCCGCCATTCCGGTTGCACTCATAGAAATTCCAGAATTTCTGTTCCCATGTCTGCTCAAGCAGCGCCCGGCCGAGGATACCGCTGTAGCCGTCGAGATGGGCTTCGGCCGCTGCTATCAACGCAGTGATCAGCGCATCATCGTCCGGGTGATCGATGCGGCAGTGGGCCTTTGCAATGGGAAGCGTCACCACCGTCGCTGCCGCGGCGGGGGTGACCAGCGTGGGGCGAAGCATTAGTTGGCGATTACGATGCCGGCCGCTTCAAGGCGGGCTTCCATCTCTGCCGAACGGACTTGCAGGTTTCGGATCACGTAGAGCAGTGAAACCATTTCCGCCAAGGTCGCGAGACCATAAGGCGTTGTCGTGGTGAGGGCCGACAACGCATAGTCAGGAGTGCCGGCGGCGTCGGCGATTGTGATGGTTGTGAGTGCGGCCGTGAGGGCGGCGCCCTGCGTGCCGTCAACCGCGACAATGCCACCTGCCTCGACGTTCAATTTTCCGCCGGACGCGATGACGAGCTCCTCGCCGCCCTGCTTGATATAAACTTTCGGTACATAGGATGCGTCGGCCATGTTATTTCCTTTCGGTTAGGAGCGGATTGGGATGCTTGGAGTGATCGTAGCGGGCTTCAATCTCGGCGGCGCTCGGCAGGGCGCGCGGTGTGAAGGTCGCGGTCAGCGGCGCTTCGTCATCAACGCCTTCAAAGGCCACCGTCATGCCGTCATAGCCGTAGAGCCTCCCGTCATTGGTGGCGGTGCCATCCATGAGCGAGGTGCCGACCGGAAGCCCCACGACGCCGCCGCGGGCCTTGTGCATGCCGAGGTAAAATTCAACGCAGGCCCTGCCCTGCTCGGAATGATGGGCGTTGGCATAAGAGAAGTCGCAGCCGAAGAGGTAGAGTTTCTTCACCTTGAGATGCAGCGCGAAAGCCACCGCATAGGCGGCGGTTGAATTGAAATAGGCCATGCGCCCGCAGGAATTCATGACGTCGGCGAGCGGATAGGCGACAAGGCCGGGATAATCGGCGTGTGGAACGCTGGTGTAGACCGGGCCGGGGTGTTTTCGCAGCCAGGGCAACATGGCGGCGATATTTCCGCCCGGATTTGCCCCGCCGCGCATTTCCTGCACGCGCACATCGTCCATGTGGAAACCGCGGTCGCAGTTGATCACATCGATTGCGGCGTTGATGCCCCAGACCTCGTCAAACATGGCGAGGCGGGCGCCCATGCGCTTGGCAATATCCACATAAGCTTCAAGCGAAGGCCCAAGGCCGAGGATGGCAACGCTTTCCGGCGCCTTCAAAAGAGGCGCCGGAGCTTCGTAGGTTTCCATCAAGATTATGTGGCCAGCGGCTTCAAGCCAGCCTTGCCCCGCAGCGCGGTCACAGACACCGGTGCGGCGGCGGTTACGGTTTGCAGGATGTTGCACTGCACGTAGCGCTTGGTGCCGATGTAGCCCAACCGCTTCACCACGTTTTTGTTTGACCCGGAGGTCCGCGGCGTACCGGCGGCAATGGCAGCCAGCGCCTCGGTACCGAGCAGGTTGGCATCGGCCACCGAGGTCATGGTTCCGGTTGCATCGCCTTCCTTGACCACCGGAGTGATTGTTGCGTCGGTGGCTGTAATCGAGCCGTAGCTGATGATAAATTCGCAGCCCTGGAAGCCCTTGAGGTCGACAACCTTGCCGGTTGCAGCACCTGCCACGGCCGCAATGGTGCGAACCGCGCTGATATTGTCATGAAGATCGCGCATTTCATATTTCCTTTCGAGATGAAAATGGGAGGGGCGCAGCCTGTGCCGCGCCCGTGCTTTTGAGGTTATGAAGCTGCGAACTTCATCAGCTTGATGGCGTCGAAGTTGCGGACATCGCCGCCGACACGCTTGGTGATATAAAAACCAACGTAGGGTTTGTTGGTATAGGGATCACGCAGGACGCGGAAGCCGGTGCGGTCGATGATAAGATAGCCGCGCTTGAAGTTGCCGTAAGCCACCGAATAACTGTTCGAGGCAATATCGGCCATGTCTTCAAGGTTCACAATTTCGGTGCCAAGCAGGCTGAAATTGAACGGGCTGTCACGCAGGTCGCCGAACCCAACCAGGTAACGGCCATCGCCATCCTTGAGCTGGCGCACCGTTGCCTCGGTTGACCGGTTCATTGTCCAAACCGCGCCCTGGCGATAGTTGGGGTGCAGTTTCGACATGAGGGTGATCAGCTTGTCGGTGCCGGAAAAGGCGCCGGCTGCACCGCTTGCCACATACTGCAGCGCGCCCCATGCGCGTGTCGCATCGTTTGTGGTGACCGCTGCCGAGGCATAATCGGCAAAGCCACGGGGCCTGATCACGCCGTCACCGGTCACGAAGGCCGTGTTTTCGGTGCGGCCCATCTTGTCTTCGGTCTCGTCGACGATGAAGGATTCCACCGGAATGGCGGCGTCGTCCAGCATGGTCTGGGTGACCTCGGGATAGGCGTACTGCTCGAACGTCTGGATGCGCTGCATGCCGACAGTTGGCGTGGCAGTGGCGGTGCGGGAGGCTTTTTCCCCGACCCAGCCGCCAGACGTGGCGTCCGAAGACTTGTATGGCGCTTCCCAGGCATTGGCGCTGATCGAAATCACCCGCGCGATCTGGCGCATGGGAGAGGTATCGAAGAGGCGTTTTTCCATTTCCGTTGACATTTCGTCGGGAACCAGATAGCCGCCGTCAGGGTCGGAACCCACCGACATGGAGTTGCGGATATCGGCTGCCGCGTTGTCGGTGTTGAACTGCATCCGGCACAGGTCTTCGAAGGCATTCTTGTAAGCCTGATAGGCTTCCACGTTTGCGTTCTCGGGACGGACTTTCTTTTTGCCGCGGTTGCGGATGGTTTCGAAGCGCGCCGCATGGGCGCGGAGATCAACCACCTTGCCGCTGCCGCCGCCGGCCAGCTCAAGCCGTGCCATTTCCTTGGCGCGGTCATCCATGGCCCTTTTCAGGTCAGTGATGGCGTTGTTGATCTTGTCAACCTCGTTTTTGGTGACGATATCGTCCTTGCCCGCCTCAAGCGCCTTCAGGCGATTGTCGTTGGCGGCCTGGAAGTCGGCAAAGGCCTTCTGGATGGATTCAACCATCTTGGCCGGATCGTCCTTGAGGACAGGATCGGGTCCGTTGAAGACCTTCATTGCAGTGCCCCTGCGGAGCGATGCTTTGGTCATGGTGAAATTCCTTTTTTCAGCGTTTCGTGAAGCTGCGCAAGCGCAGCGGTGAAGGTGTCGGAACCGGCATCGCGCAGGTTGGAAACCGGAAAAACACGGTGGACCGTGGCTTTCGCGGCGGCTCGGCTGAACCCTACGTCACGCAGGGAGCGGTCGAGATCACGCGGGGTTGCGGGCGCTTCGACCTTTGCCGAAAGCGTTGGCGCAGCGCGCGGGACATTCTTGAAACTTGAGAGATCGAACTTTGCCTTGGTGGTGGCGGTGGCGCCAACTTCATCGGCGAAGCCCTGCTCGACAGCATCGGCGCCCGACAGCCAGGTCTCGGCTGCCATCATGGCGACGATATCCTTGACCTCAATGCCGGTGCGCTCGGCATAGGTGCGCGCCAGCGCCTCGTCGATCTGTTCGAGGACAGCGGAAAATTCATTCATGACTTCCTTGTCGCCCACCGCCATTCCCCAGGCGTTGTGAATCATGATGAAGGCGTTATCGGCCACCGAAATCGTATCACCTGCCATGGCGATTATGCTGGCGGCGGAAGCCGCAAGCCCCACGACTTCGACATGAACCGTCGCCGAATGCGCGGACAGATCATTGTGCATGGCGATCCCGTCGAACACATCGCCGCCCGGCGAGTTGATCCGAACCGTAATGTTCTTGGTCTTGATGGCCTTCAGTGTTTGGCGGAAGTCTTTGGCCGACACGCCCCAGACGCCGATCTCGTCATAGATGTCGATCACCGTATCGTCGCCGGCGTCCTTGACTTCAAACTCCCGGCCGGTGGCGCGCGCGAAAAACGGCCGCCTCGCTTCGGGATGCAGCAAAGGAAGCTGAATTGCCCCGTTTTGAATGAAAAAAGCTGATTTATGGGGTTTTTGGCGGGGTTTTCTGGGCATTTTCAAGCTTTCCGTCATCAATTGCCATGTTTGCTTCGACGATGTAGGAGCTGCCTCCCGCGTCGGTACGTGGGTTGAGGTCATCAAGTTCGCGCCATTCATTGGCGTTGATCACGCCGTTCCGGCGCTGAATCTGCAGGGCCTCGTTTCTCGACTTGGCATCACCCCGCAAAAGGGCATTGAGGTTGTGTTTGACGTAGCGTTTCGGATCGCCGTCCAGCAGATCACGCTTGATGGCCTGCTCCCATCGCACCGCGCGCGGCACGATGGCGTCGATCACGAACTCAAGCGCCTGGTGCTCAATGTTGCTGAATGTGGCCTTCTCGAGATCGCCGCCCTTGTGAGGGGGCACACCGAAGATGCCGAAGATTTCACTGCGGGTGAACTTGCGGCCTTCGATATATTGGGCGTCGATCATCGAAATCGACACCGGCTTGTAGTCATAGCCGGCGGGCATCAGCATCGGCCTGTGGGCATTCGCGGTGCCGCCATGAATCTCAGCAAGATCGGCCTTGAAGGAATCCTTGGATTCAACGCTCATCGAGATTCCGGCGGTCGAGGTGATCACGCCAAGTGGCTTGGCTCCGTTCGAAAAGAACCGTGAGCCGTGTTCCTGCATGGTGAGCGCGTCACCCATGGTTTCGCGGTGCACAGTTATTGGCGAGCGTCCGACGATGCCGTCGTCACCCATGCCGGCGATGTGCAACACCTCTTCGCGGGCCAGGGTGATGCGGCTGCCGTCATTACGGGTATATTCGTAGGTGAGCCGCATCCGCTCGTCCTGTTTGACGGCAATTTGGTTCGGATGCATGCGGAGCAGTTCAATCGTGGCGCCGCCGACACCCCTGATCTTGCGGGCGTAGGCATTGCCGGTCAGCTCGATGTCGCGCTGCATCAACTCACGGAACTGCATGGCGGTCTGCCATTCATTGGGCTGATCGTGCAGCAAAGTGTAGACCGGATTCGCGGTGTCTGGTTCCCGTCGATCCTTTATTTGGCGCATCAAAACCAGCGGCATGTGAGCCATGGTGGATGACAGGATGCGGACGCAGGTTCCGACTGCGGGAATCCCTTCCGATTTGCGCGGGGTGACATGCGCGCCGGAGATCGAGCGGGCATCGCGGTCCAGCATATAGCGCAGCATTTCTTCGAGCGTCTGCGGTGTAAGCGTGGCCTGTGGGCGGAATGCGTCCCGGACGCGCTGGAGCAGGCCCATTAGAGGAACATCTGGCCCCGCTCGTAGGCCACGAGCTTGTTGCTTGCCTCCGGATTCCTGCTCATCAGCATGACCGCATTGAACGCCGCGACGAGCGGGTCAATCTTGGCCTTTCCCGCTGTTTGCTTGGTGATCAACACTGCATTTCCTCGCTGTTCGGTCTTGGCGTTGCTCACGCACCACGACATGAGGCGCGAGCCGGAATGCCAGAGCGTCCCGTCTTTCAGTTTGCGCTCCATGCCCCATGTTGCGGGGCTGAGTGCCGAGCCTTGCCGGACGCCCGTAATGCAGCCCGGCGGATCGTGCGCTTCGGTGTAAATGCCCCGCGAGGCCAGCTCGTCGATGATCGAGCCTATCGCGTAAGGATCGAGGCCGATGCCGAGCTTTTCAGGAAGCAGGCCGGACTTGTAAACCTGCTCGATAGCGTCGCAGAATTCCTTGATGTCCTTGGTGCTCTCGCCCTTCTGGCAAACCGTGAGATCGCCGTCGGCTTCGAAGTCGCGCAGCTTTTCGGCAATGTCCTTGCGCTTTTCAAAAACATCGGTTTGCGCCCAGGCATGAGCCCAGAGCAGCCAGTCTTTGGTAATCTTGTCGCGGCCAAGAACGGCCAGGCCGAGCAGGTCGTCGAGGCCGCCGCCGTCACCACCTACAACCGCGCATTCGCAGCGGTCGAGCAGGTCTTCGAGTTTGGCGAGCGAGGTGTCGGCAGCACCGAGCCAGTAATCGGCGCCGCGCCAGCGTCCGTCGTGCAGCGCAAGCCCAATCTGGACGTTCAAGTGCTGCGAAGCCCAGCGGCGCTCTTCCTCTTCGCCCTTTTCTTTGGCCACGCCATAGTCTGAAACAAGGCGGTCAATGGTGATCGACTTGCCTAGGTTTGGCAAAACTTGCGGCCAGTTCGCCGGGTCTGCCCAAGGCCGGTCCTCTGCAATCTGCATTGCTTCTGAGAATTCATAAATCAGCGGCAGCGTCCGGGCGTCCTTAGTAATCCTGCCGTCACGAACCCCGCGTGCATAATCCAGTTCGGATTTGAATACACCGCTTGGCGCTTCATCGCTTTGCGTGGTGATGAAGATCAAAAATGCTTCGGGGTTTGCTATCATGCCGCCTCGAAGCTGTCCAATCACGCGCGTGGCGAAGGACATTTGCGACATGAGATGCAGCTCGTCGATCAGGATGCCGACCGGCTTTGACCCGGTGGACACCTTGAGGTCGAAGGTCTTTATTTTCAGCCGCGCCTTGTTCTTGCGGTCGATGATAGTCTTGACGTGTTCCTGCACCTGAAAGCGCTTCTGCAAGTAGCCATCTGGGTCAGCGTCAATCATTCCCGACGCCTGCTGGAACGCTAGGTCGGCAACTTCCTGGGTGGGCCCGACGAGAACGAATTCAGCGCGCGGGCGGTTATTCATCAGAAGCGCGGTCATCATGATTCCGGCGCCCCCGGTTGTTTTGCTCGACTTCTTTGGCACCATCGCAAAGACTTCAGGCACCCGGCGGCGGCCATGGTCATCGAGCGAGCCGAAGATCGCCCGGACGATATCGCGCTGCCATTCGCCTGCAGCGGTTGCGAGTGGGGGTTGGCCGGCAACGTCTGGCAAACGCAGCTTCCCAAAAATCTGGACGGCGCGGTCGCTTTCCGATTTGTTGAGAGGCAAATCAGGGAGAAGTGATTGCCCTGCCCTCAGCCTTTCCGGCCAGTTCGGGACCGCGAAATTCCACTCCCTATTGGAGGACGTCACCCCATTCGGTGTCTTTGTGTCCTGAGATAGCATCGCTTGCGAGCTGTTCTTTCTTGCCGATTGGTTCGGGGCGCGGCTGCTTCTCGGGAGCGAGGTCGAGCTTTGAATCGAGATACTTCATCGCGGTAACGTTGCCCGCCTTGGCAGCCTTCTTCAGGCGCGCAAGATTTTCGGCAACGGTGATGGCGCGGCCATTCTCGAGCTCGAAGGCGAAGTGCTTGCGAAGGGTTTTGTGATCAATGCTCAAGACCGAAGCGATTGCCACTTCGCTCATGAAGCCAATCAGCAACTTAACCTTGTCGCGCTGCGGTTTTGTGGGCTTGAACGTGGGGCGTCCACGACTTTGCATTTAATGGATTAAATCCTATAATAGGCCTGTTTTTTGGCCAGAAGAAAAAAATTCTGTCAATCTT
>Ga0163144_10026344_pt1 | contig 11309 bp, 11 predicted proteins | sample OliLak19BULKMAT1_FD_123175 | JGI IMG/M metagenome (GOLD analysis project Ga0163144, IMG submission 123175) | Freshwater microbial mat bacterial communities from Lake Vanda, McMurdo Dry Valleys, Antarctica - Oligotrophic Lake LV.19.BULKMAT1 | ecosystem: Environmental > Aquatic > Freshwater >... | reverse complement strand
TGACTTGGTGATCCATGCTCGATTGAAGGTGTACATCAGCAATCAAACATGGTCACCTGGTCAAGAAAGTCATCTGGTCACGTCGCCACCTGTACAATGGTAAAGGAAATGGGTAATGGCGAGTATTACGCCTGAAGCAAACCGACCGCCAATTGCGCGAGCGCCACGCAGAGGCATGAGCCGCCGACTGCGTGATGATCTGCGGGCGTACCTGTTTATATCGCCCTGGATCTTCTCATTGTTGGTATTCACCGGCTACCCAATGCTTGCATCCTTTTACTTCTCCATGACGAAGTACAACATTGTAAGTCCGCCAGTCTGGATCGGCCTTGAGAATTTCCGGGTGATGTTTACCGAAGATTCATTGTACTGGCTGGCGGTCTGGAATACGGTCTACTACACAGCTATTTCGGTGCCGCTGAGCCTGGCGGTCGCACTTGGCCTGGCACTACTCCTCAGTCAGCGGGCACGCGGAATTGGGATCTATCGAACGATCTTCTACCTGCCGAGCCTCGTTCCAACTGTGGCAAGCACGCTATTATGGATTGTTCTGCTCAACCCACGGCTCGGGCTGATCAATGTTGCCCTAGAGACGGTAGGGCTGCCGCGTTTGGGCTGGCTGCAGAGTGAGGACTGGTCGAAACCGGCGATTATTCTGATGACCCTCTGGACCGGCACTGGCGGTGCCATGCTGATTTTTCTGGCCGGAATCAAGGATGTACCACAATCGCTGATCGATGCCGCAATGATTGATGGTGCAAATGGCTGGCAGCGCTTTCGTTATGTGACACTGCCGCTGTTGACGCCAACGATCTATTTCAATCTGATCCTTGGCATCATTGGCTCATTCCAGGTTTTTGGTCAGGTGTTGGTGGCCTCTGGCGGTGGTGCTGGGCAGGCAGGGCCACTCAATTCGCTGCTGATGTACATGGTCTTGCTCTATCGGAATGCCTTTCGCTCATTCAATATGGGCTATGCCTCCGCCCTGGCATTGGTGATGTTTATCGTCCTGGTACTGCTCACGCTCCTGGTGGTGCGAACATCGAATGCCTGGGTGCATTATGAAGCTGCGCCACGGCGCTAGGGGGCATGGCAATGAACCGAACAATTCCCCAGACAACCGATCAACAGACCAAGCGCCGCAGTGGTATGTGGACACGCCGACTGAGTGGGGAACTGCTGGCACATACATTATTGATCATTGTTGCGGTGCTGTTTCTGGTGCCGTTTCTGTGGCTGGTAATTACGTCACTCAAGCAGAAGAGCCAGGTTTTTACCGATCCACTGGTCTGGATACCAGATCCGATAATGTGGAGTAATTACCCAAAGGCGCTCACATCACCCTCATTTCCGTTCGTACGTCTTCTGAGCAATACCATTTTCTACACGGTTACCTCAACGCTTGGTGTGGTCATTTCCTCAACGGTTGTGGCCTATGCCTTCGCTCGGATGGACTTTCGTGGCCGCGATACGCTGTTCGGCATCACCCTGGCGACGCTGATGCTCCCTGGCATCGTGACACTCATCCCAACATATGTCCTCTTCTCGACGCTTGGACTGGTTGGTAGTTATGCCCCGCTCATCCTGCCTGTCTGGTTTGGCACAGCCTTTAATATCTTCCTCCTGCGCCAATTTATGATGACCATACCATTCGATCTGACGGATGCCGCACGTGTTGATGGAGCTGGTGATGGTGTCATTCTCTGGCGTGTAATGGTTCCGCTGATTCGGCCAGCGCTGCTTGTGGTGGCAATCTTCCATTTCCTGTATACCTGGAATGATTTTATGGGGCCACTGATTTACCTGAGCGATAGTAATGATTTTCCGCTTGTGCTGGGCCTCTATTCGTTCCGTGGCCGCTTCGGTGGGTCTGTCGATTGGCCGCTGATGATGTCTGCATCAATTGCGATTATTGTGCCAGTGGTGCTGCTCTTCTTTGTCGCCCAGCGTTCGTTTATCGAGGGCGTCACCCTCACCGGATTGAAGGGTGCGTGAGAGATGCATGCACCCGGAATCCGCAGGCTGAAGCCTGCGGCAAAGGGACGATGGCCCATAACCCATAACCCATAACCCATAACCCATAACCCATAACCCATAACCCATAACCCATAACCCATAGCCCATAACCCATAACCCATAGCCGCAGGCTTCAGCCTGCGGAATGCAAATGATTGAATAAGAAAGTGATACATCCATGTCAGATACGCCTGTTCGGATCGGTATTGTTGGCTGCGGCAGTGTGATGCGTGGCCCATACACAAGGCAAATTCAGCGAATGCAGGCTGCCGGAATCCCCATTCAAATCACGCGGGCAAGCGATATTGTCGCGGACCGGGAAGGCATTGTTCGTGAACGTTTCGGTGCGATTCCATTTAGCACCGATTATCGGTCGGTCGTCGAGGCCGATGATGTCGATCTCGTGCTTGTATTAACCGCCATGCCAGCACATGGATCGGTTGCTCAGGCGGGCTTGCAGGCCGGAAAACATGTGCTTGTCGAAAAGCCAATGTCGGTGACGCTTGAGGAAGGTGCGAAATTATTGGCGTTGGCACAGCGTAGTTCTACCTTTCTCGTGCCGGCACCGCATGTGATTCTCAGCCCTACCTATCGCACCATGTGGCAGCGCATACAGCGTGGCGATATTGGCCAGGTGCTTCAGGCCCGTGCCATCTATGGTTGGGATGGCCCGAGTTGGGGTCAATGGTTCTATCGTCAGGGTGGTGGCCCACTGTTCGATCTGGGCGTCTATAACGTCACCAGCCTGACGGGGTTGCTCGGCCCGGCGAAACGCGTAACGGCCATGACGGCAATTGTTCGCCCAGAGCGAATTGTCGATAACATGCCAATGGAAGTCGAGTCTGAAGACTCGGCGCATGTGCTGATCGAATTTGCTGGCGGTGTGATCGCCGTTGTCTCGACTGGGTTTACCTACCAGCGCTACCGTTGCCCGGCGATCGAGATCTATGGCAGCCAGGGCACCATCCAGATGCTCGGCGACGATTGGGATCCAAATGGCTATGAGCTGTGGCAGAATAGCGTTGGTGCCTGGCAGATTCATGGCGAGACTCAGCCAGATTGGCCATGGACCGATGGGTTACGCCATCTTGTTGAATGTATCCACACCGGCCAGCGCCCACTGATTACGCCCGAACACGGCTTCCATGTGCTGGAGATTATGCTGAAGGCGATGGAAGCTGGTAAGACGGGCCAGGCTCAGAAGATCGAGAGCACATTTACACCGCCATCGTTTGCTGTGGCTGGCGAACAGGTTGCCGCCCATCGCATCCATGATCGAACCAGCAATAATGCGGAGTAATCGCTTGTATGAATATCGTGATCGTTGATGATTATGCTGCGCTGAGTCGTGCTGGTGCTGATATTGTGGCAGCGCTGCTTGCTACAAAACCAGAGGCGGTGCTTGTTGTCGCAACTGGCGATACACCAATGGGCGTCTATCGTGAATTGGCTAAGCGGCGCGAACAGGGTGCGTTGGAAACAGCATATCTGCGGGCCTTTCAGTTGGATGCCTATCTGGGCCTGGCATCAGACGATCCGCGCTCGCTGTATGGATGGATGCTGCGCTCGTTCGTCATACCGCTGGCCATCCCAATGGCGCATGTTGTCCGTTTACCAGGCGATCTTCCCGATTATGAAGCGGCCTGCCGCACCTATGATTCACAGGTGGCATCTGTTGGCGGGTTCGATCTCGCCATCCTCGGATTGGGACCGAATGGTCATCTTGGCTTTAATGAGCCGCCATCCGGCCCCAACGATCCAACTCGCATGGTCGATCTCACGCCAGCGAGTATTGTCAGTAATGCGCGCTATTGGGGAGGCGAGAGCCAGGTGCCGCTTCAGGCGCTCACATGCGGAATGGATCTGCTACTGGCCGCACGCCAGACGCTGCTGGTCGTGTCGGGGGCACACAAACATACAATCCTGCATCAGATGATCGATGGCCCGATCACACCAGATGTTCCAGCTTCCTATCTGCAATCTGCGGCGAATGTCACGATCATCGCCGATCAGTCGGCCTGGGAGGGCCGGGCATTCTGACTTCTGACTGCTGAATACTTCACATAAGGTGTCACAATGAAGGTACTTATCACCGGCGCATCTGGCCATGTCGCCAAGCATGTAATTGCAGATCTGCACCATGACCACGACCTTGTGCTGATTGGCCGCCGCCATCCGGATGAGGTGCGCCCCGGTACACAAACCGAACTGACATTCATTCGTGGCGATCTGACGACGCCAGATGATTGTAAACGGGCCGTTAATGGCGTTGATGCGATTGCCCATATTGGTGCGAACAACTGGCATTCAGCAGATACCTTCCGCAACAACACGCTCGGCACCTATTATCTGTTGGAAGCTGCTCGTGAGGCTGGAATCAAGCGGGTTGCTTTTGCATCGAGTAATTGCGCCCTCGGCCATTGCGCGCCGATCAGCGGGCCATTTCTGCCAGATCGCTTGCCAATTGATGAAACTCATCCATCGCGGGTTGAAGATAACTACGGCCTCTCGAAACTGGTGAATGAGCAGACCCTTGATGCCTTTGCGCGTGGCTATGGGATCGAGAGCTATGCGTTACGGCTGGCCTGGTGCTGGGGCGAGGAAGAGTATCGCTGGCGTTTCGAGAAGCCGTTTGAGGCAGGTAATCATCGCGGTGGCTTCTGGGCTTGGGTCGATATGCGCGATGTGGCACAGGCCTTCCGTAAGGCGCTGCATGCACCATCCATGCCCAAGGCGGCCTGTGTGCCACTCTATATTAATGCTGCCGACACAATGGCCGATGAGCCTTCCGCCGAACTTGTTGAACGCTTCTACCCGCAGCTTGCTAACCAGGGCGAACAACTCATGGATCATCAGTCGCTGTTTAGTTGGCAGGCAGCCCAGGCGTCGATTGGATATCAGCCGCAATATACCTGGCGAAGCTGATCGCCTGCTGGAAAAGTATTAAGGAAAGGCACACATATGCCCGATATCCTTCGAGCTGGGTTGGTTGGCTGTGGGAGCCTCTCGCAGCGTGGCGTATTACCGCACCTAAGCCAGCCTGATGCACGCGAAAAGATCCAGCTTGTTGCTGTGGCTGATGCTGTTACCGAACGTGCGCAGCAGACTGCCGAGCGCTATGGCATTCCGGCCTGGTTCGGTACAATCGATGCAATGTTGGCCAATACGAACCTTGATCTTGTGCTTGTGATTACACCAATTGCACAACATTATGACCACGCCATGCAGGCGATTGCTGCCGGGAAGCATGTGTATGTGCAGAAGGCCATGACAGTCACATTGGCACAGGCCGATCAGTTGCTGGCTGCTCGTGATCGGGCGGGGGTGAAGTTGGCGGCTGCGCCTGGGTTCGAACTGTTCCCCAGTACTGCCAGCATGCGTGCGGTTGTTGCAAGTGGCGAGTTGGGGGCGATTGCCGTGGCCTATACCTATACAATGGGCTTTGGCCATGAGCACGAAACGATTCGCGCTGGTGAAGGCCCACTACAGGCGATCGATCCGAGTTGGTATTATCGGCCAGGCGCTGGGCCGCTCCCCGATGTCACCGTCTATTCGCTGCAGTTGATAACCAGCGTGCTTGGGCCAGCCCGTCGTGTGACAGCAATGGCAAACAAGCTCATGCCAGAACGAACCTGGCGCGACAAGACGATCAGTATTGAGATTGAGGACAACAATGTCATTCTGATCGAATTTGTATGCGGTAGCCTTGGTGTCGCAGTTGGTTCGGATTGCCGTGGCAGCGCACGGGCACCCTGGGGAGCAATTGAACTCTATGGTACCCACGGTGCATTAGAGGTCACCGAGGTCAATAACGCCAGTGGTTACCCGCTCCGGTTCAATGTGCGCGGGAAAACAACCCGCGAATATGTATCGCATCTATCAGAACAACCCTATCTCTGCGGTGAGCATCTCGAGCTTGAAGAGCCACATGTGTATGCCGATATTATGGATCTTGTCGATTCGATTCGCGATCAGCGTTCGCCACGGGCAACTGGCGAACAGGCGCGCCATGTCGTTGAGATTATCGAAGCGGCGCACAAGGCAGCGGCAACTGGCCAGGCCCAAACACTGAGTAGCACGTTTTGAGGAGCGCTAACAACTGAAAGGATACTCCGCATGACAACCGATCTGATGAGTGTCATCCGCCAGAATGGTATTATCCTTGGCGATGGCGGCTATTTATTGGAATTAGAACGACGTGGCTATGTTGATAGCGGCTCTAGTCGCGAGAAGGTCGGAACTGGCAAAGGCAGTGGGCAGTATACGCCAGAAGTGGCGATCGAACACCCTGATGTACTGCGGGCATTGCATCAGGAATTTCTTAATGCTGGCTCCCAGGCCATCCAGGCGCTGACATTCTTTGCGACACGCGAGAAACTTACCCGTGCAGGCTATGGCACACAGACAGAAGCAATTAACGAAGCGGCAGTCCGCATCGCCCGTGATGTTGCTGGTGATACAGCACTTGTCGCTGGTTCGGTATCGCGTACCCAATTGTTTGAGCGCGAAGGCCCCACAGCAGCAGCGCATGTTCGCGATCTGTTTAACGAGCAGATTCGCCTGCTACAGAGCGCTGGCGTGGATTTCCTGATTGTCGAGACATTCTTTCGCCTTGATGAGATGCTGATTGCTTTAGAATGCGCCCGGCCAACCGGCTTGCCGATCATTGCGACATTGAGCTTCCGGCCACACACCACAGAGAGCAGCGATGGTCATTCGCCAGCCGCATGTGGGCAGGCAATGGTCGAGGCGGGTGCCGATCTGGTGGGGGCAAACTGTGAGCAGGAACCACAGCGCATGCTCTCGATTGTGCGTGCGATGCGCGCCGCCGTCCCTGTGCCGATTGCAGCACAGCCAGCAGCGTTTCATACGACCGACCAGACGCCCTGTTTCACCCGCATGGCGCAGTTCCCCGACGCACTTGAGACGATCCAGGTTGCTCGCCAGGATTTCCAGGATTTCGCGCAGCATGCCCGCGACGAGGGAATTGGCTATATTGGCGGGTGCTGTGGCTGTAATGCTGCCTATGTGCGCGCAATGGCCCGTGGGTTAGCCTCCGCAGTATAGGATATTAGGAACCGAGCCGCAGGTTGGGGGCCACATCAAGCTCCCAGCCGCTCTGAGTTCCGGCAGCGAAGCGGTAATGGGCAGCGGCAGCGATCATGGCAGCGTTATCGGTACACAGTTCGATTGGTGGGAAGCGCACTGGTACTGGCGAACGGCGGGTTAGTTCGGCACGCAGGCGTGTATTCGCCGCAACGCCACCAGCCAACAGGATTTCGATGGCCCCATATGCCTTGGCAGCATCAATACTCTTGGTCACGAGCACATCAACCACCGATTCCTGGAAGGCATAGGCAAGTTGAAGCATGAATTTGTCTGGCTCAGTAATTGGCCGCGCTCGAAAGGCTTTTGTGCTGGATGCCGCCCCCGAATCACGAGCGCTGGTATCGGCATCGGTTGGGCGAGAATCTTTGGTTTTCCGTCGATCATCGCGTGGTACGACCCGTGCCTCGCGCTCCTCGCGTTCCCGAACATGGTGCAGAACGGCCGTTTTGAGACCGCTAAATGAGAAATCGTAGCTGTCGCGCAGCCATGCGCGTGGGAGCGTGACGCCACCTAGTGCGCGCTCGGCGGCCTGTTGAATGGCCGGACCACCAGGAAAGCCAAGGCCCATGATCCGGGCGACCTTATCAAAGGCTTCGCCGGCGGCGTCATCGCGGGTTTGCCCAAGAATTCGATAGCGACCATGCCCTTCCAGGAGCGCTAAGAGTGTGTGCCCACCGCTCACAACCAAGGCAACAACCGGAAATTGTGGCAGCGTTGCCGGAGTGTCTGCTAGAGTTGTATTCGGTGTTGTAGGAGTTGGGTTCAGCCAATTTGCATAGATATGGGCTTCCATATGATTAACGCCAACAAATGGCAGGTTGCGGCCCCAGGCAATCGCCTTGGCCGCATTCAGGCCCGTCATCAGCGCGCCAGCCAGCCCAGGGCCATATGTCGCCGCGATTGCGTGGATATCATTCCAGCCGCCAGGCAGCGCCGCCAATGCCTCACGAATGACGGGGGTAAGGGCCAGCATGTGTTGGCGTGAAGCGACTTCGGGCACAACACCGCCATAGCGGCGATGCTCCTCGATCTGTGAGGCAACAACATTTGCGAGGATCTGGTGCCCACCCCGAACAACAGCAGCAGCCGTCTCATCACAGGATGTTTCGATCGCCAGGATTGTGAAGGTATCATCTGGTTCATTCATATGGGTTGTATTGTACCATGGGTCAGGGCCGACAGATTGGTTATTGTTCATAGGCTTGCAATACATCATCAGAGTACAGGGCGATTCGGGCATCGTCCTGGCCATTGTTCTTGGCAACAGCGCGCTCACATATGCGGGTGTTGATTGGCATACATGCCTTGATATTCGGCCTACATCTGCACTTTGTGTATGGCGCGACCGATTGAGCGGTGCTCACTTGCCGCTTGACACCGCATCAGCATGCGTCACCGATGATAGCTCCTCTGCGTATCGGTCCGCCATTCCATACACGCTTCACGAGAAGCCACGCACGCCGGATTGGAAGCCAATCTGACGAGGTGAGCAGTATTTTCTCCCTGATTTAACAAAAATATTACAACAGAGGATGCCATCACACGGGTAGGAGAACCTGACAATTCGTGAACAGCACGCCATAAATGCGTTTGCCAATCTCGCACTATCTCTGCTTGACTCCATGTGCGGTATTTGGTAGAGTTGCAATCAATCCCATGCCGTGTGCCAAATGACCAGTATCGATCACGCGATGCGTACGGGCTGAGCACGATCCATGCCGCCCGATGCGTACGAGCCAGCATGGAGCACGCAATCTGTGGGCGAACCTGCGTGTCGGCCCACAATGGCCCGCAGCGACGGGCGGACACGCAGGTTCGCCCATGTGTATCAACCTAAGCAAGCGAAGCCATAGAAAGGCCTCCAAGCGACCGTTTTTCGACCGAAGTGAGGGTATGACTATCCGATGCCGTGTAGATTTAAGCCACTGTTGCCTTACGTTCCTCCCGATTTTTACACGTTTGCACGTGACTATGCTGCTGCGAATCCTTAGCTTGATACGCATGGGTGGCGGCGTGGTGTCGCCCCTACGTTCGTTGGATGCGCTGCCAACATGCCTCTGTCACGGTGGTTGCCATCCGCAGCCCGTACCGATGGGCTGGATGTCGAGGCTTGAAACATCGATCATGTCAACCGGGCGACTTCACGGGTTAGAATGCGGCGAGCACAGGCCAATGCCGTTGCATAGGTTGGGTCCATGCCAAAATAGCTCAGGTTTTGTGAGCCAAGATTGCGCCCCTTGCTGGCTGGCGTATCAGAGGCATAGTGTAAAAATCCAAAATCATATGGCGGGTTGAAGAAACTGACCGACTGATTCTGGGGCGTTCGGTCGGGGAAACTCTGCTCATAGATCGCATTCAGATACGGCCCGGCTTCCATCTCCAGATCGGTGAAGAATTCACGATACAGTGCATCCAGAAATGGCCGATTCTGTAAAAAAGTGCCGCGCACCGTCACGGCCTTCTGATTATCGAGTACCGCACCATACACGAGGTAGGGCTCAACATCGGCAGCGGCAAAGCTCTGGGCAAAATGGTAGGTATTGCCGGTGTGATCATCATAGACAACACTTGGAATCAGGACATCGCCGATTTTGCCATTGAGGGTCGCGGCCTTGCCAAGCACATACACGCCACTCAGGCTACCAACGCTGCGTGCAACAATCGTGAGGATCTGGTAGGCGGCCTGGCCAAGCGGGTAATCGATATTAACGATTACAGCATTGCTATTGCGAAGGGCTTCGATGCCTGGCACGCGCAGCCGTGGATCAAGCCATTCAGGGCGCAGCTTAGCAAGCTCGATCACCTGTGTATCGACATCCAGATACAATCGGCTGGGGATGCGCTGGATACCGCAGGCTTGTTCTTCGGCCAGGCGTTTGGCAAACAATGGTGCGCTGGCTGGCTCCGATTGATATTTCTTCAGCACATAATAGAAGAAGTTCTCGCGGCTGCTGGGGATCTCCATTGCGGCAATGCGCTGATATTCGGCCAATAATGCGGTATGCTCGTGCTCACGGCAGAAGGCCAGCAGCTCATCGGTGTGGCGCAGAGCAAACCCGGAGAGCAGATTGACCAAACTGTGGGTGTTGCTGCTGACGAAATAGACCGGTCGCTCAGTCAGGTTCAGCGGGTGCGTTTTTTCGATATTCCACCACCAGCGTAGGGTCGCACGCTGGTAGGCCATCAGCGAACCGCCAAGCATACGCACGGCAAAGCGCTTGCGATGTGCTGCAATGGCTTGCAGCCGTTCGGGTAGTGCTGCGCCCCAAACAGAGCGCATGCGCGTTTGGTCCTCGCCCGAAAGGCCAAGCAGATCCAGCGCCAGTTGGGTATCGCCGATCTCAATCGCCCGAGCCAGTGGTTTATCGGCCATGCGCTGATGCAGTTTATTCCATTCGATCTGGAGTGCCAACAGAATCGGAATCAGATCATCCAGATCGGAAGGGCTGGCGATGAGTACGGCCAACTTATCGTGGCCATCGAAGAACATCTTGCGGCGGCGGCCAGGCGACGTGACTGGCTGCCATGTTTCGACATCGCCATAGCCATGGTGGGCGAATACCTCATGGCTCTGGCCAAGCAGCAGCAACCGCACCCGATCAATACAGGTTGGCAGGCGTAGCGAACTGTATATGAGTGCGGCAGCATCGGTCTCTGGCGAGCGAGCGCCCTCGTGCAGCACTGGTTCGGCAGCCTGGTATGGTTCGACCATCGCGTCGATCTGAATTTCGCCGGTGCTGCGCAGCAGAGAACGATAGGTTCGCTGGAACAGATCGAGTGGGCCTTGGATCGCCGGATCGATGATTGTTTTCATGGTACATCCTCGTTTTCTCAAGAGTATACCAGAGAGTTCCTATGCTACAATCCGCGAGGGTGCGGCGTATTCTTTCGGATAGGCTACCAGGGTGTTATTCAGGTAGGGGCGGTTCGTGAACCGCCCACCATGAATGGCAAGGATGCCGGACGTTGCGTATGCCGACCAATGTGTCTGCCCACCATGAACGGTATCCACGCCGGACATTGCGTATGCCGACCAATGGTCCGCCCACCATGAAGGGTATCCACGCCGGACATTGCGTAGGGGCGGTTCGTGAACCGCCCACCATGAAGGGTAATGATGGGCAGCATGGGCGGTTCGTGAACCGCCCACCATGAAGGGTAATGATGGGCAGCATGGGCGGTTC
>Ga0163144_10026343_pt1 | contig 11310 bp, 7 predicted proteins | sample OliLak19BULKMAT1_FD_123175 | JGI IMG/M metagenome (GOLD analysis project Ga0163144, IMG submission 123175) | Freshwater microbial mat bacterial communities from Lake Vanda, McMurdo Dry Valleys, Antarctica - Oligotrophic Lake LV.19.BULKMAT1 | ecosystem: Environmental > Aquatic > Freshwater > Lake... | reverse complement strand
TCACGGCGATCGCCGCGATGAGGGCCGGTCCGCCGGCCTCGTAGGCGAAGACGAAGAGGCCCACGAGGTACGCGGCTTCACCTGCTGCCCAACCGGCCGAGGCCAGCTGGAGGCGGCGCATCCCTGGATCCGACGCGGCGCGACGCAGGGTCGACAGGGTGCTGTGCATGCCGCGCGAAGGATGACGGCTCCGCAGCCCGCCCGAACGACGGCAACGACAGCGCTGGAGCGGGGCGTAGAATCCGGCCCATGCAGCAGCCCAACGGCCAGACCTTCATCGTCAGCGCGGCGCGAACGCCGATCGGCAAGTTCGGTGGGGCGTTGAGCACGACGCCAGCCACCGAACTCGGCGGGATCGCCATCCGAGCGGCCGTGGAACGCGCCGGCCTGGACCCGGCGACCGTCGACCTGGACGACGTGCTGATGGGCCAGGTGCTCCAGGCCGGCAGTGGCCAGTCGCCGGCGCGTCAGGCGGCGCTCCGGGCGGGCCTGCCGGACGGGACCAGCGCCACCACCATCAACCGCGTCTGCGGCTCTGGCCTCAAAGCCATCATGCTCGCCGCCTCGGAGATCCGGGCCGGCGATGCCGACCTCGTCGTGGCCGGCGGCATGGAGTCCATGAACACGGCGCCGTACCTGCTGCCGGGTGCCCGCTTCGGCCTGCGCCTGGGCGATGCGACCCTCGTCGACTCGGCCGTGCGCGACGGCCTGTGGTGCGCCATCGAGGATTGCCACATGGGCACCCACGCCGAGCGCGTGGCCATCAGCGACCACGTCAGCCGCGAGGACCAGGACGCCTTCGCACTGGCCAGTCATCAGAGGGCCATCGCGGCCATCGACGCCGGCCGGTTCGACGCCGAGCTGGCGCCAGTCACCGTGCGGGACGCCAAGGGCCGCGAGACCGTCGTGACGGAGGACGAGGGCCCGCGACGGGACTCCACGATCGAGGCGCTGGCGCGCCTGAAGCCGGCGTTCGCTCTGCCCGACGGCGAGGATCGCGGTGAGGCAACGGTCGGGACGGTCACGGCCGGCAACGCGCCGGGCATCACCGACGGCGCGGCCGCCACGGTGGTCGCCAGCGAGCGGGCGGTGGAGCGGCTCGGCCTCAAGCCCCTCGCGCGGATCGTGGGCTACGCCCAGGCCGAGGTCGCGCCGAAGTGGCTATTCCTCGCCCCCATCGAGGGCGTCAAGCGCCTCCTCGAGCGCGTCGAGCTGCCCATCGAGGCGTTCGATCTCATCGAGATCAACGAGGCCTTCGCGGCGCAGACGCTGGCCGATGGTCGCGCACTCGGCTTCGACTGGGACAAGGTCAACGTCAATGGCGGGGCGATCGCCCTTGGCCATCCGATCGGCGCGAGTGGCGCGCGCATCGTCGCGACGCTCCTCCACGAGCTGCATCGGCGCGAGGGCCGCTACGGCCTGGCCACGCTGTGCCTGGGCGGCGGCGGCTCGGTCGCGATGGCGGTCGAGCGGATCTGACGGCCGCTACACTCGCCGTCATGACTGAGACTGCCTCGCCGACTTCAGCGGCCACCTCCAGCGCCGTCCCGACGTTCCGCCACTTCATCGCTGGCGAGTGGTGCGACTCGCCCAGCGGCCGGACGTTCCAGAGCCACAACCCGGCCGACACGCGCGATGTCGTCGGGCGCTTCCAGCAGGGCACGGCCGCCGACGTCGCGATGGCCGTCAAGGCGGCCGAGACTGCCGGGCCGATGTGGCGCCGTACCCCGGCGCCCAAGCGCGGCGAGATCCTGTACGCCTTCGCTCAGCTGATGGGCGAGCACAAGGAGCGCCTGGCGCGGGCGATGACCCGCGAGATGGGCAAGGTCATCGCGGAGGCACGCGGCGATGTCCAGGAAGGCATCGATATCGCCTACCTGATGGCCGGCGAGGGTCGCCGCATGTTCGGCGACACCGTTCCCAGCGAATTGCCTGACAAGTGGGCGATGTCGATCCGCCAGCCGATCGGCGTGGCCGGGATCATCACGCCGTGGAACTTCCCGATGGCCATCCCGTGCTGGAAGATGATGCCGGCCCTGGTCACAGGCAACACCGTGGTCCTCAAGCCATCCAGCGATACCCCGCACTGCGCGACGCTGTTGGTGGAGCTCATGGCCCAGGCCGGCTTCCCGGCGGGCGTCGTCAACCTCGTCACGGGCGCCGGCGGTGACGTCGGCAATGCCATCGTCGACTCGCCGGATGTCTCGGTCATCTCGTTCACGGGCTCGTCGGCGACCGGCAAGCACATCGCGGCCAAGGCCGGCGCGAAGCTCAAGCGCCTGAGCCTGGAGCTCGGCGGCAAGAACGGCGTCGTCGTGCTGGCCGACGCGGACCTGGACCTGGCCACCGACGGCATCCTGTGGAGCGCCTTCGGCACGACCGGACAGCGCTGCACGGCCGCCTCGCGCGTCATCGTCGATCGTGCCGTTCTGGAGCCGCTGCTCGAGCGGCTGGAAACGCGGGCTCGCGCCCTGACGCTCGGCGACGGCCTGGTCGCCACGACCGATGTCGGGCCCCTCATCAATGCCGGCGCCGCGGACAAGGTCGCTTCCTACATCGACATCGGGCGCGGCGAGGGCGAGCTGATCGTGGGTGGCGAGCGGGCTACCGATGGAGACCTTGCCCACGGGCACTTCTTCCAGCCCACGATCTTCGCCGGTGTCGGGGCCATGGATCGGATCGGCCAGGAGGAGATCTTCGGGCCGGTCCTGAGCGTCATCCCGGTCGATGGCTACGGCGAGGCGATGCTCGCCCTCAACCAGACCCGCTACGGCCTGTCATCGAGCATCTTCACACGCGATGTGAACGTCGCGTTCCGGGCGATGCGCGATTTCGAGACGGGCATCGTGTACATCAACGCGGGCACGACCGGCGCCGAGACCCACCTGCCGTTCGGTGGCTGGAAGGAGACCGGCAACGGCCACCGCGAGGCTGGCCACGTCGCGATCGACACCTACACCGAGTGGAAGTCGATCTACGTCGACTTCAGCGGTCGCCTGCAGCGCGCCCAGATCGACAATCAGCCGACCTGATCGAGGGCCAGCGGGCGGCGGCGAGGCCGGTGAGCGCCTCTGCCGCCGCTGCGGGCCCGGTGGGCCGCCGGCTCAGGGCTTCGAGCGGTCGCGCGTCCAGAGATCGATGGCTGGCAGGCCGTTGGCGCCGAGGAGCTGCGAGATCTCGCCGGCGTGGAACGTATCGTGGCTGAGCAGCCGGTTGAGGATGGAGCCCCGGCTGTGGTAGCGCACCACCTCGCCGAAAGTCAGCGCGAGCGTCTCGTGCAGCACCGATGCCGTCCAGCGATCCAGGCACGAGGCGACGACCGCCCAGGTCGACTCGAGCGCCCAGACGAGCTCCGCACCGGAACGCGGGTGCGTCTCGTCGTCCTCCCAGCCAAGCCCTGACGCCGGACCGTTAAAGGGGGTCGTCTCTGCGCCGGGCTCACCCAGGACACCGCACAGCCAATAGCTCCGGGCACCGGCCAGGTGCGCGGCGAGCGCCCAGATCGGGGCGTGCTCCGGTCCCGCTCGCAGGGCCAGCTGCTCGGGAGTCAGGTCGCGCACCGCCGCGACCAGCCGGTCGGCGTACTGCGGCCAGTCCGGGAACAGCGGCGCGATCGGCGGCTCGTGGGGCGCCTGGGCGCCATCGATGTCGGACATCGTCGCCAAGTCTAGCGAGCGGTTCGACCCACACCAGCGCCGCGACCGCTAGCATCCGTTGGTGATCAGCCCCGTCGTGCCCGCCTCGACCCCGGAGCGTCGTCCCTGGACCGTCCGGGTCGCGGCCTTCAGTGCGGCACATCGATGGCCGGTGATCGTGCTCTGGTTCGTGGCGACCATCGGGCTCTTCGCGGCCAGCCTGGCCGCTGGTGGCACGGACGCGGCCAACGCTGTCGAGGACGACGGCGGCACGGTCTCCGAGAGCCGCCGGGCCAACGCGCTGTTCAGCGCATCCGGACCGCAGGAGGCGGCCGGCCAGGTGCTGTACCTGGTCGTCTCGGGCGACCCGGCGACGGTCGATGACGCGCCGCTGGCCACGGCCGTCGGCGACATCGTGGCCCAGGCGACGTCGCTCACCTCCACGGTCGAGGGCGCGACGGTCCCGACGTTCGAGAGCGTGGTCGATCCGCTCGTGGCGCCCCCGCAGGCTGGGCTCGTGTCGCCGGATCGGACGACGGTCCGCATCGTCGCCCGCATCCCCGGCGAACGCCCCGAGGTCGTCGAGCGCCTGGAGCCGGTCCGCGGATTCCTCGACGATCTGCAAGAGCAGCACCCGACTCTGCGCATCCACGCCCTCAACAACACCCTCGCCAACGACGACATCTCCACGCTGGTCAACGAAGATCTGGACGCGTCGCTGCGTATCACCATCCCGCTGACCTTCGTGATCCTGCTCATCGCCTTCGGGGCGCCCATCGCGGCCGCCGTGCCGCTGGTCCTGGCGGTCACCTCGTTGCTTGCCGCCTTTGGGCTGCTCGGCCTGTACAGCCAGTTCATCTCGCCGGTCAGCCCGTACGCGAGCCAGCTGGTCGTGCTCATCGGGCTCGCCGTCGCGGTCGACTACTCGCTGTTCATGGTCACTCGCTTCCGGACAGAGCGCCAACGCCGCGACAAGCTCAAGGCCATCGAGGTCGCGTCATCGACAGCCGGTCGGGCGGTCTTCTACTCCGGCATGGCGGTGATGATCAGCATCGGCGGCCTGTTCCTGCTCGACGACCCGCTCTTCCGCTCGATGGCCATCGGGACGATCTCCGTCGTGGCCATCTCGGTGGTGGGCTCGCTGACGTTCCTGCCGGCCGTGCTGTCCATCCTTGACCGGACCCTGGACCGCTTCCGACTGCCGATCGTCGGCCGGCGACGGGAGGAGGGGACAGGGCCGTGGGGGCGCGTCGTTCGGGCGGTCATGCGCCGGCCGGTCGTGTCGTTCGTGCTCTCGGCCGGGTTGTTGCTCGCGCTCGCGGCACCGGTCACACGGCTGCACATCGGCCAGGGCGACTTCGCGTCGTTCCCGGACTCGCTCGATGCCGTTCAGGCGGTCAACCTCATGAACGAGAAGTGGCCGGGCGGCTCCACGCTGCAGCTCCAGGTCGTCGTGACCAAGGCCGATCAGGCGGCCACGCAGGCCGCTATCGCCGAGCTGTCGGAGGCGCTGGTCGAGATCGATGGTCTGAACGGCCCGGCCGAGACCCGCCCGTCAGCGGATGGCACCGTGGCGATGGTCGCGGTGCTCATGGCCGGCGACCCGAACGACCTGGCCAACCGCGACGTCGTGCGCGAGATCCGGGGCGAGACCGTGCCGGGCATCTTCGGTGATCTCGACGGGGTGGAGGCGCTGGTCGCCGGACCGGCCGCGCGGACGGTCGATGTGGTGGGCTTCTACGAGGCCGGTATGCCCCAGGTCTTCCTGTTCGTGCTCGGCTTCTCGTTCCTGCTCCTGCTCGTGGCCTTCCACTCGATCGTCATCCCGCTCAAGGCCATCCTGCTTAACCTGCTCTCGACCGGGGCCGCGTACGGTCTGCTCGTGCTCGTCTTCCAGGAGGGCTGGGGCGCCGAATTCCTGGATGTGAAGCCCGGCGTCATCGAGACCTTCGTGCCGGTCTTCATCTTCACCATCCTGTTCGGCCTCTCCATGGACTACCACGTGTTCATCCTCACCCGGGTCAAGGAGGCACGCGATCGCGGCCTGGACTCCGATGCGGCGGTCGAGCGGGGGATCTCCATCACTGCCGGGACCATCACCAGCGCGGCCTCGATCATGGTCGCCGTGTTCGCGGTCTTCGTGACCCTGGAGCTGGCCATCATCAAGCAGCTCGGGTTCGGGCTGGCGGTCGCGGTCTTCCTGGATGCGACGCTCATCCGCAGCGTCCTCCTGCCGTCGTCCATGAAGCTGCTCGGGGAGTGGAACTGGTGGATGCCGGGTTTCCTGTCGTGGCTGCCCCGGGTGACCATCGAGGGCGAATCGGACGAGCCGGAGGTCGGCGCGCGGACCTTGTGATGGCAGCAGGCATCCGCGACGGTCGCCGGTCCAGCGAACGTGCGCTATCATCCGCAGCCCGTGGGCCCGTAGCTCAATGGCAGAGCAAGTGACTCTTAATCACTGTGTTGAAGGTTCAAGTCCTTCCGGGCTCACCACGATCCCGCGCACGAACTGACGTCTGACTGACGTCCGCCGGGGCCGATCTTCACGCTCCAGCCGAGCGAGCGCCGTCGGCCATGGCTCCCAGCCAGAGTGGTGCCGAGTCGCACCACCGCGGTGGCGCGAGGGTGTCATTCGTCCTGCTCCAGCCGGTACGATCTGCCGCCGGCCCGTCGTGGATGTCGTAGCGTCGGGACGAGCATCGAAGGGGTCGGTGGACGATGGTCCTGGATATCACCGGATTGGAAAGCCGCGAGTGGCTGACGCTCGCCGTGTTCGCCATGGCCGTCATGCTGGCGATCCGCGGTGCGTTCGCGACCGATGATGGAACGGGCCGGGCATGGCTCCTGCCGCTTATCGCCGCCGTCGCGATGGTCGGGACGCTGATCGCGTTCTCGCTGCTTCGGCCGACACTCGTATCGCGGATCCTGAGTCCCGTGCCCCTTGGGGTCCTGGCCGGCGCGGGGGTGGTCGCATTCGCCCTGGCCGACCTGCTGTTCGGCCGGGTCGTGCCGTTGATCAAGTCTGTCCTGCAGCGTCTGCACGTCCCCAGCCGCACCGCAGTCCACCTCGCGATGGTGTTCGCCCTGGTGCCTATCGTCGTGGCGTCGGCGGGTCTGTCCTGGCGCATCTCATGGGGTCGGCCGTCGGTCGTCAGCGAATTCGGTACGGCCGCGGAGGCGGTCGAGACGTTCGAGCTGCCAGGAAGTCCGCTCGGACTGGCGATGGTCGACCAGCGGACCGGCTACGTGACGTTCGGACGCGGCACGATCCAGCGCTTCACCCTGCCAGAGGACGCGGAGGGTCAGCTCGCCATCGAGCCGGTGGCCGAAGGGCTCGAGTTCCCGCGCGGGATCGCGATCATCGAGGATCGGCTCTTCGCGGTCGAGCTCGGCGGCTTGCCGTGCACGCCGGCCTTCCCGATCTGCGGCGGTCGTCAGCTCGACCAGGACATCAAGGAGGGTGAACGAACCATCCTGCGCTCGGCGCGAGGCCGGATCACCTCGTTCGCGATCGGCGCGGACGGCGGGCTGTCCGACCGACGGACGCTGCTCGATGGGCTTCCTGTGGCCGACTCCGAACACGCCGTCAACGGCCTGGCGGTCAGTCCCGACGGTGACCTCTACGTCTCGATCGGCTGGCCCAACGCCCTTCGCTTCGAGTCACTCGACACCACCGCCACCCCGCACCCCGATTGGATGGGGGCCATCCTGCGAATCGATCCCGACACCGGCGACGCCCAGGTCTATGCGCGCGGCTTCAGGAACGTCTATGGGATCGCATTCGACGACCGCGGTGGACTGTGGGGGGTGGACAACGACGGGCCGGCCCGCAACGGGTGGCGGTCAGAGGAGTTGCTGCAGATCGACCCGGGAGCCGACTACGGCTTCCCGGACGACGGCTCGTTCGGACCGTGGACGGTTCGCGACCAGGGCCCCGTCTGGACGCTCTCGGTGGTGGGAAGCGCCGGCTTTGCGTGGGCCGACGAGGCATCCATGGGACCCGGCGTGTTCACCGGAAGCTGCGGGCGCCTCGATCACCTCTCACTCGTCGACGTCGATGGACGATACGGCGTGATCAACGTGGAGGGCCCAAAGCCCCGAGTCGAGGAGGTCGCCGCGGCCGATGGCTGCGTCACGGACATCGTCGGGGTCGGACCGCGCGTTCTGATCGCCAGCGTCTTCGGCTTCGAGCGCGGGACACTCCTGCGCATCCGCTTCGCCGAGGCGCCCGCGGGCTGACAGCTGCCCTAGGGCCGGAGCGTTCCCGACCACACCTGCCAGGCGAGCAGCGTCTTGGCGACGAGGCTGAGCACCATGTAGGTCTTCTCGCCATACAGGTAGTCGCCCCAGCGGCCGACCTTGCGGTACTGCAGGACCATCGTGATGGCGAAGATGTTGAACGCCACGAACAGGCTGCCGATGATCACGTAGACGAACGCCGGGATGCCGGCATCGGCCGGCAGGCCGTCCTGGAACGAGTACGCCCCGAGGATGGAGAAGATGCCGATCCATGGGGCGATGCCCGCGATGGAGCCGAAGATGAACGGCTTCCAGTCGATCGGTCGACCGGCGGCCAGCCGCCCCTCGTTCTGCGTCTCCATGAGCCAACCGAAGAGGTTCATCGAGACATTCGCGGCCGCGATCGCGACCAGGGCCGGGAACTCGGTGATGTAGCTGATGTACGAGATGGCGACGATCATCACGGTCGATGAGAAGGCGTACTCGATCCAGCGCAGCGGGTTCATCCCGCGAGCCAGCCAGGCTTCGTAGCGCTCCCGCAGGAACCACCCGGCCGCGGCGTGGGCGATCGCGCTCATCAGGAAGAACGTCGCGATGAGCCAGGCGAGCGGGATCGACAGGAGGGTCACGCTCGAGGGCTCGATGCCGGTGAACTGCCCGTTCTCGATGATCGGCCGGACCGTCGGCACGACGGGCTCGAAGACCGCGGCCGTGGATGAGATCGCGAGCATCACGACGAATTGGGCGCCGTGGGCCAGGGTCAGGAAGCGGTTCCATCGGCGCAGCGATCGGCTCCGATCAGCGGGGATGGGCTCATCCGCCACGACGTGGGCGGCGTCGCGGGCCTCAGCGGGGGACATGGTCATCTCGGTCCTTCCGTATCAAGCGTACGCCCCTGTTCGCGCCGGTCAACCCGGCGGATGGGTCCACGCTCAGCGGCGCCCGAGGTGCTACCCTTCGATCGTCCTTTCATGGCCGGTCCTGTGAGGCTGGCGTATCGGTCCCGTGAGGCCGGCGAAGGAGGCTGAATGCCCGCGCACGCCCTCGCCCACCACGCCACCGCGGCGGGTGGGTCGTTTTGTGGCCGGTCCGCCGGCCGGCGCATCGCCCCCTCCACCTGGTCAGCCGTCGCGTGATCGTCCCACCGCCGCCGCGAGCCTCCGCCGTCGTCGATCCGCGCATCGGCGACCTGGGTCCGGCGTTGCTGGCCCTGGCCGACGGCACGGTGTTCAGCGGCATCGCCTTCGGGGCCCCGGTCGCCAGCGGCGGCGACCTCGTCGTCAACACCAGCCAGACGGGCTACCAGGAGGTCTGCACCGACCCCTCGTACGCGGGCCAGGTCGTGGTCATGACCTATCCGCTCATCGGCAACTACGGCCGCATCAGCGCCGACGACCAGTCGCGCCAGCCGTGGCTGCGGGCGCTCGTCGTGGCCAACGCCACGGCCGCCGTCCTGGATGATGCCCGCCAGCTCGCGGCGCTCCTGCGCGACGCCGCCATCCCGGCCATCGCCGGCGTCGACACCCGAGCCCTGGCCCGACACCTGCGCACGCACGGCAGCCTGCGCGGCATCGTGACCGCGCCCGGCGAAGTGGACGAGGACGCGGCGCGCGCGGCGGCCCGGGCGGTCGCGCTCTGGGAGGACCAGGACTTCGTGCTGCAGGTCTCGCCACCGTCGATCACCGAGTACGGCGATGCGCGCGAGGGCGGCCCGCTGGTCGGCATCGTGGACCTTGGGCTCAAGTCCAACATCGTCCGGGCGATGCGCCACCGCGGCGCGCGCGTCCGGGTCTTCCCGCATACGGCCGAGGCGAGCGATGTCCTGTCCAGCGACATCGACGGGCTCATCCTGTCGCCGGGCCCGGGCGATCCGGCGCGCCTGGAGCGCCAGGTCACGCTGGCCCGGGCCATCATCGAGAACGGACGGCCGCTGCTGGGCATCTGCCTGGGCCACCAGATCGTCGCGCGTGCGGCCGGCGCCGACACGTCGCGCCTGCGCTTCGGCCATCACGGGGCCAACCACCCAGTCCACGACCTGGACCTGGGACTCGTCCAGGTGACCGCCCAGAACCACGAGGTCCAGGTCATCGGCGACTCGCTGCCGGCCGCCAGCGGCTTCCACGTCAGCCAGCGCAACCTCAACGACGGATCGGTCGAGGGGCTGCGCCACGGCGAGCTGCCCATCGAGACGGTCCAGTACCACCCGGAGGGTTCGCCGGGGCCGCTGGACGCGCTGGCCGTCTTCGACCGGTTCGTGGCCGCGACGCGCGGCGCTCGACCGTGACCGCCCTCGGGCCCCGAAGTGCCCATACGCCACTGGTGATGGCGTTGGACGAGCGTTGGAGCGCCCAGGGTCGAGGGCTCGTGCGTGATGCGCGCCACCGCATACCCATATGCCACCCGGGATGGCGTATGGGCATGGAAGCGTGGCTAGTGCCACCCGGAGTGGCGTGTGGCGGAAGACCGAGCCTGAGCGCGCGCTTCGTCCGGGCGCACGGGCCCGTGACGGCGTCGCGATGAGCGCCCCCGGGCCCAAGCCCGCGTCCGTCCTCATCCTGGGCAGCGGGCCGGTGGTCATCGGCCAGGCCGCCGAGTTCGATTACGCCGGGACGCAGGCCTGTCGCGCGTTGCGCGCCGAGGGCGTGCGCACGATCCTGGTCAACAGCAACCCGGCCACGATCATGACCGACCCGGACGTGGCCGATGTCATCTACCTCGAGCCGCTGACCGTGGAGGCCGTCGAGGCGGTCATCGCCAGGGAGAAGCCGGAGGGCCTGCTGGCCGGGCTGGGTGGCCAGACCGCGCTGAACCTGGCCACGGCCCTGGCCCGCGCCGGCGTCTTCGAGCGCCACGACATCAAGCTCCTGGGCACGCCGCTCGAGGCCATCCACATGGCCGAGGATCGCGAGGCCTTCCGCGATCTCCTGGACCGGCTCGGCCAGCCGTACGCGCCATCGCACATCGTCGAGGACGACGAGGCCATCGAGATCGCGCTCCAGACCATCGGCCTGCCGGCCATCGTGCGCCCGGCATACACGCTCGGCGGCACAGGCGGCGGCATCGTCGAGACCGAGGCGGCCTATAGGGAGCGGGTCCGCGCCGGCCTGCGGGCCAGCCCCATCCACCAGGTCATGGTGGAGAAGTGCCTGGTGGGCTGGCAGGAGATCGAATACGAGGTCATGCGCGACGCCGATGACACGTGCATCGCCGTGTGCTCCATGGAGAACGTCGATCCGCTCGGTGTCCATACCGGCGACTCGATCGTGGTGGCCCCGGTCCAGACCCTGACCGACCAGGTCCACCATCGCCTTCGAAGCGCCGCCTTGACCATCATCCGGGCGCTCGGCGTCGAGGGCGGCTGCAACGTCCAGTTCGCGCTCTCGCCCGACTCCACCGAGTACGCGGTCATCGAAGTCAACCCGCGCGTGTCGCGCTC
>Ga0163144_10026342_pt1 | contig 11310 bp, 10 predicted proteins | sample OliLak19BULKMAT1_FD_123175 | JGI IMG/M metagenome (GOLD analysis project Ga0163144, IMG submission 123175) | Freshwater microbial mat bacterial communities from Lake Vanda, McMurdo Dry Valleys, Antarctica - Oligotrophic Lake LV.19.BULKMAT1 | ecosystem: Environmental > Aquatic > Freshwater >... | reverse complement strand
TCCGCCACGGCGTCACCGGCTCCTCCATGCCGGACTTCCCCCTCCTCCCTGCCCCCTCCGTAACCAACCTCGCCACCTTCGTCCGCTCCCTCACCACCCCCGCCATCTCCGCCCGCCTCCCCGGCGACCCCGCCAAAGGAAGCACGTTCTTCTTCGGCGCCGGTCGCTGCATCACAGGCAACGATCGATAAGGTGAGTGTTGTACTGGTAGTCATATTAGCTGCTGTGTTCTTACAAGAGCCGGTGTCGGTACAGACGGCAATTGGGGTATTGCCGATTGCGGGCGGCGCGATTGTCTTGGCTGCCGGATAGTTTGCGGAGCCGAATTTGGACTTCCTCGCTTCGATCGCGATCTCCAAATTCTTCGTGCGCGCTCTCTACTTGAAACGTTTCATCTCATCGCAAGGATGAACTTGCCTAACGCCAACAATCTTGATATTGTTTTCCTTATTGGAAATTGCTGAAACGTTTCAGGCAGGATTGGAAATTGCTGAAACGTTTCAGGCAGGAGTGGACACTTTTCATGACAACTCGCAGGCAAATCCTTCTCGCCATGCCGCTTGGCGTGCTAGCTGCCGAACCAAATTTGACGGTCGAGATCGAGCAGCTCACCTTTGGACCGAAGCACCACTATTTCGGCTACATCGGCCATGCCCGCAATACCCCGTGGAACGGTAATAACCGCTACCTGAGTTTGCTGCGGACGACTTTTCAGGATCGAATGCCCGGACCCGGCGATTCCGCTGACGTCGTGCTGGTTGATACCCGCAACCGGAATGAGATTACGGCGATCGATCAATGCCGTGCGTGGAACCCGCAGCAGGGCACGATGTTCTATTGGAACCCGAAGAAACCGGACACGCAGCTACTCTTTAACGACCGCGACCCGAAAACAAATCGCGTATTCGCGGTCCTATACGACATTGCAAAACACAAACGCGTCCGCGAATACCGTTTTGACGATACGCCGTTTGGCAATAGCGGGGTCGCCCAGAAGGGTGGATTCTTCCTCGGGCTGAACTACGGACGAATGGCAACATTACGTCGCGTGACCGGCTATGTCGGATCCTATGATTGGACCGATGGCGTGGCCGCTCCGGTCAACGACGGCATCTTTATTACGGAAATCGAATCCGGTAAGAAGCGGTTGCTAGTATCGTTCCGGCAGCTCGCCGACGCAATCGCCCCTTCACGCCCGGACGTACGCGAGAAGCATCTGTTCATTAACCACACGCTCTGGAATCGCGACGACAATCGCATTTATTTCTACGTCCGCGGGGACTTCGACGCCAAACAGGGCAGTATCAACGTTCCTTTCACGATCCATCCCGACGGGACTGGGCTGACAATGCAGCAGTTCATCGGTGGCCATCCGGAATGGGAATTTGGACCGAATGTCGTGGGAATCAAGGACGGCCGGCAAGTGCTGTATGACGTCGACCGGAAGGTCATCATCAGTAACCTGGGAAATCCCGAGATCCTGCCGCGGCCGGACGGCGATTCGGCATTTTCGCCCGACGGGAAGCTGTTCGTGAATGGCTATCGCGTAGGCAAAGAAAACTACTACGCGATCATGAGACGAAGCGATGGCCATTTCGTAAAGACCAAAGGCCTGCCGATTGACAACTGGGCCGGAGGAGATCTTCGCCTGGATCCGGCGCCTTGTTGGAACCGGACGAACAACAGGATCGCGGTACCGGCGATCGCCGACGATCCGGGCCGCACCCGGCAAACATTTGTGATTCGCGTTTTCTCGGAGTGATTTACTATGCGACTGGCTCTTGCTCTCCTGCTCACTGGAATCGTGCTTTCCGCACAGGTACCTCCCACGGACTCGCGGAACACCGACATCCCGAATACGGATACCCACTTCGTCCCGAAGGCCTTCTGGCGCCATGCTTCGCATGGAACGTTGCCCGAGTGGGAGGCGCGGAAGAGCTATCTGAAAGGGCAGGTCCTGTCGGCCGCTGGCATGGACCCTCTGTTCCCGAAAACACCGCTGAACGCTCAGGTTTTCGGCAAGTTGGAGCGGGATGGATACACGATCGAGAAGGTACTCCTCGAGACGTTGCCCGGCTACTACCTCGGGGGCAATTTGTACCGGCCGCGCGGTAAAGGCGGCAAATTCCCTGGCATTCTTCGGGCCCATGGCCATTGGGTTCATGGACGTCTGGAGAACACGCATCTGTGCTCCAACCCAGGTTTTGGAATCAGCATGGCTCGCCAGGGCTACGTTGTGTTCGCTTGGGACATGGTGGGCTGGAATGACACCAAGCAAACCGTCCATGAGTTCGGCGGAAATCGGGAGTACTTGTGGGGATTCACGCCGCTGGGTTTGCAGACGTGGAACTCGACCCGGGCGCTGGATTTCCTCCAATCGCTACCGGATGTCGATCCGGACCGCGTTGGAATGACGGGCGCTTCGGGGGGCGGATCGCAGACGTTCCTGCTGGCAGCGGTGGACGGTCGCGTTAAGGTGACTGCGCCTGTGAACATGGTCTCGGCCATCATGCAGGGTGGGTCGCCGTGCGAAAACGCTCCCAATCTGCGGTTGGACTCCTATAACGTCGAGCTCGCGGCGCTGACGGCACCCCGGCCGCAGATTTTGATTTCGAGCCCATGGGACCAGAGCCGGAACACAATGACGGAAGAGTCGGTGGTGATTCGCGGTATTTATTCGCTGTTCGCCAAGCCCGAGAATTTGGACGCGGTGCAGATTGAAGCGCAGCACAACTATAACCGCCAGAGCCGGGAAGCAGCCTACCGGTTTTTCGGTAAGTTCCTACTGCCGATGGTCGGCGAGATCATGCTGACAGAGCGTCCGTTTGTGGTCGATAAGGACGAAGACATGCTGGCGCTAGCGGGTCGCAAGCTGCCCCCGAATGCGCTGGACTACGACGGCATTTTCAAACAATGGCGGGAAATCTCCCGCAAACAGTCGGACCAGACCGCCGATCTCGATACATTACGGCAGCGGCTGATCTATGCGCTCGGAGCGGACATCAAACCGCGCATCCAACATGAGATTTCCGGCGAACAGATCCAGATAACTCGCTCTGGGCGACGAGATCGCGTCGCTGGATACTGGCATAAGGGTAAGGGTACGCCCCTCTTGGTGGTGAATCCGAAAGGTCTCGCCGCAGGCAAACAATCTGCGGCGCTGCAAGCCGCAGTGGCAATGGGGCGGCCGGCAATGGCGATCGAGGCCTTCCAAACCGGCGATGCCATCGCCGTCCGGGATCGTTCTCACCGGTACTTTCTGACTTTCAATAAGAGCGACGACGCCAATCGCGTACAGGACATTTTGTCGGCGCTGGCCTTTCTTCGTTCCCAAGGTCACACGAAGGTGGAACTCAAAGGAACTGGGATTGCCGGGATCTGGGCTCTATTTGCTGGAGCGGTTGCGCCCGGAGAGTTGGTCCTGGATGCCGATACGAAAGGCTTCAGCGGTACGGACGATGACTTTCTGGAGCGGTTCTTTGTTCCGGTGATTCAGCGTGCGGGAGGACTCGATGCGGCGATGCGAATCACGGCGAAGGCGCGAAGCCTCCATGCGAATCCCTAGGCTGCGGAGGTGACGCTGCACGGAAGAGCCATGTCGACCTCGCCATGCAGATTAAGCCCATTCTGCGGCGTTCCTGCGAGAGTTGTCACGGGGAAAGACGCAGTTGGGCCAATTCCGGCTCGACAGGAAGCCGACCCCTGGTCTGGTGCCAGGGTACCCAGCGGCCCGAACGTTTTATCAGAGGGTGGCGGAATTCGGCGACCACGTGCGGATGCCCATGCGCGGAAAGCTGAGCCCGGAGGAGATTCGTACGATCCAGCGCCGGATCGAGAAGGATGCGATTGGGCCGTCCTCGGCGGACCCGGGCCGACGGACGACGAAGCAACTCCAGGCTTTTGTACCTCTCGTGAAGCCGTCATTGCCGACGGGAAGTGCTCCGAATCCAATCGTTTTGTATTCGGCCGTGACTATTGCGGAGGGCGGAGCGGCCGGCTCACGCTTGAAGCCAAAATGGCGCTGGATCTGGAGCACGCGCGCCGGCCGTTGCCGCCCAGGTCGAACGGGGACTGGCGGCCCATACGATTCGCACCCGGAAGAGTATTTTGCCCGCGCTGAGGAAGGCGCTGGCCGACTCGGACGAGAACGTTCGCATGGCGTTGGCGGATGCGATCGGCTCTGCCGCTATGGAGGCAGCTACGTTCCAAAGAGACCTGATCACCGCTGCGAAGCGCCCGGACAATCAGGTTCAAGTGCAAGGCAGCATCGCTCTTGCGCTGGGCGAGCTTGGGCCCGCCGCAAAGGATGCGGTGCCAAGGTTGCAAATGCTTAAAGCGATTCATCAAGCCGTTGCGCCGCGGCACCCGCAAGCCGAAAGATTAATGGGCGCTAAGAGCAGGCAGCTCAAGCTTTTCGAGCCTGGATGTCCGCTTCGGCGGCGCGGTTGATTCGCGGACAATCAATTCGGCTTCGAGCACGACCAGGTGCTCTTCAGGGGTTTCGTTCGGCGATTGGATTGCTTCCAGCAGCATTTTTGCGGCCTGGGACCCCATCTCCAACCCCGGTTGCGCAACGGCGGTTAGCTTCGGATGAAAGTAGGCGGCCCAGGGAAAGTCGTCGTAAGAGAGCACGCTGATATCGGCGGGGCACAAAACGTTGCGCTCGGTGAGGGCTTGCATCAGACCAAGGGTCATGTTGTTGTTCGAGGAGAAGATCGCCGTGGGCGGCTCCTTCATCGAGAGCAGATCGAGCGTGCAAGCGTAGCCAGAGGCGACACTAAAGTCCCCGGTTCGAAAGTAGCCGTCCCGGATCGGCAGCCGCGCTTCCTGCATCGCTTGCCGGAACCCTTCAGCGCGCTGATAGGCGCCGGAAAGATCCATTCGTCCCGTGATGATCGCAATGTCCTGATGGCCCAGGTCGATCAAATGCTGGGTGGCCATCCGGGCCACTCGACGGCTCTCAACGGTCACCGCCCGGCCCTTGAAGCCGACCACGGGAAGGCGGTCGACAAAAACCATGGGGAAGCGCCGCATCATCGCGGAATCATAGGTCGTGTAAGCGTCGGTGGAGCAGACGACGGCACCAGCCACGCGTTGCGAATACAACATCGAAAGGTTTTCTTTCTCGATCGCCTGATCTTCATTAGAGTTACTGAAGATGACGGAAAATCCTTCGCCCCGCGCGACCTCTTCGACGCCGCACATTAGATCGACGAAGAACTGGTTCTTCAGATCCGGCACGACCATGCCGATGACCTTGCTCAGTCCCGTTTTCAGGCTGCGAGCCATGCGGTCCGGGTGATAGTCGAGCGCCTTCATGGCCTCTTCCACCCGCTTTTGCACTTGGGGCCTGGCGACGCCCTTATGATTCATTACCCCGGACACCGTTGCCACAGAGACGCTGGCGAGGCGGGCTACGTCCCGGATCGTGGCGAATGGTTTTTTTTGCATAGGATGCAGGGCTCCTGGCCGAACTGCGTAGTTCGAAGCTTAATCGTTTCAATTTTAGCAGCCTGAATCCTTTTTCGTAAGGCGGAGAACCTCGATGCGAGGCTCTCCGCGGTGAAAATCAAAACCCGTAGCGGATCCCCATTTGCATAATACGGGGGTCCGCGGCGGTCACAATGCGTCCGAACTGTACCGAGGAGCGGTTGGTGGACGGATTGCCCAGGTTGGCGTGGTTGAGAATGTTAAACGCTTCCACTCGGAACTCAAGATTATGGCTTTCCTTGTAAGGCATCGCGAATTTTTTGAAGAGTGAGAAGTCGACGTTCGACTGGCCCGGTCCTCGCATGGTACCGCGTCCCAGGTTGCCGAAGGTGCCGAGGGCATTGATCGCAAAGGCATCGGTGTTGAAGTAACGCGCAATCATGGCACTTTTTGAACGATCGCCCGAAGTCACCGGGTTTCCTATGATATCCGCGCGGTCCGCTCCGATGCCGCTCAACGAGTTATCGATTCCAGAAGCGAACGTCATGGGTCCGCCGGACTGGATCGTAACAATGCCGTTGGTCTGCCACCCGCCCAATACATATCGGCTCAAGCTCTTACCGGCGGAATAAGGCAGCTCGTAGTTAAACGACGCGACGAACCGCGCGGCGCGGTCAAAGTCAGACAAGCCATGATCCAGTGCAATCTGCCCATAGGGATGGGTAACTCCATTCCCTTCGAACGCGGTGCTGGACATGGTATCCGTGCTCTTCTGCCAACTGAAGCCGCCGAGGAAAGTGAGACCAGAAGAGAAGCGCCTCTCCAAGCTAATCACAAGAGCATGGTAGTCCGACCAGCCGTAGGTGCCGGCGAGCGTCAGTTGAGTGAACTCCCGCCGTGGCCGGCGGGAGTTGGTGTTCGTCCGGTTGGCACCCGGTCCGTTCACCGCCGCGTTCAGATCCGACGTCTGCAACATGCTGCGACCAGTGGAGCCTTGATAGGTGGTGTGCAGAACCATGGCCCACGGAAGCGCCTGATCGATTGTGAGGTTCCATTGGTGGATGCTCGGATATCCGAAGTTTGGATCCATGGCGACAAGCAAGAAAGGGGTGGGGAAGCGCTGACTGGCCGATACCGGGCGCGTGACCGGGTAAGGATTCGTGTAACCACGGTAAGGGTCTTCGTAGCTGAAAGGCGCGACTATATCGACGCGGACGGCGGCGGGCGGGGAGGAGGCGGGTCGATTGTACGTCAAGGCGGTGGTCTGGTCATGGAACCGGCCGTAGCCGCCGCGGATGGCCGTTTTGCTGTTGCCGAAAACGTCGTAGGCGAAGCCGATGCGCGGATCAAACACGCTCCAGTTCCGGTTGACCACGGATTTCGGAACCCCCGGGTCGCCGCCGACCAGCATGCCGGGCGGAAGGTTCGGGTATCGAGTGGAACGGACGCCAGCTTGGTAGGCGGCCTGATCGAACCGGGAGGCCAGACCATTGGGGACGTCGGTGAACGGGATGAACGGGTTCCAGCGGAGGCCAAGGTTTAGCGTGAGGCGGCGGGACACTTTGAAGTTATCCTGGAAGTAAGTTCCATAAAGGTCGCGGACCAGGTTGGCGTAGTTGGGTGTAACTTGCGTGAAGGCCGAAGGCTTGCCCAGGATAAAGTCACCCAGATTATCCCCGGAGAATCTGCCGGCGAAATCGAAGCGGCCGACCGATTCGAAGTCAGCGTCCAGTATGCTCTGTTCGCGGAGCAGGTCGACGCCCCAGGAGATTTCATGGCGGCCGTGGACCCAGCTCCAAGAGTGTTGGATGTTGTACTGATTGCGCGGGATCCGATACGTGTTGTTGTAGCGCACGTTGAAGTAGCCAGCGATCAGAGTGCGAATTTCAGGGCCGTGCGCGAGGTTGGGAACGTTGATACCGAACGAGTCCTGGCTCGGGAATTTGGGCCCGAAGGCGATGTTAAAGGTCCGGTTGAATGTCAACGTCGTATTCGTGAGTAAGTTGGGGCTGAGGGTTAGGGTGTCGCTGAAGGTGCCGCTGTGGCTGGCCCACGTTTTGTTCGTGTTCGGGCTTCCGGTCTGTTGATTGAAGGCGGTGAGCAGATTGGCCGGGTCTTCGAGAGCGGGCGAAATCAAACGGTCGATGAAATATCGGGCGGATAGGTGGTGACGATCGCTTTTATAGTAGTCCCCACGGGCCAGATACTGATTGTCGTCGCTCTTGGAATTCACGGCATACTGGTAGAAACCGTCGGCGGCAGTCGCTGTGGGAATTAGCTTCAAGAAGTTCTGGGCCGCCGGACTAAGCCGGGAAGCCGGAATGACGCCGTTGGGAAACGGCTGTCCGGTGGTGGTGTCGATGAGTGCTACCTTGAAGGAGGAAAAGTCGCCGGACCGCTGCGGCCCGGTGGGTACGAAGGCGGTGGCGGTGGTAGGCCGCGATTTCGCGTGCGTACCCTGCCATGAGCCAAAGAGAAACAACTTGTTTTTCACGACCGGTCCGCCGACAGCGAAGCCGTACTGATTCCGCTTCTGCCCATCGTCTTGGGAGGCAAAGAAATTGCGCGCGTTTAGGCTGCTGTTGCGGATATATTCGAAGACGGCACCGTGCAATTCGTTGGTGCCGGAACGGGTGATAATGTTCGCCACGCCGCCGCCACGCCCACCGAATTTGGCGCTATAGCTATTGGTGGCGAAGCTGAACTCCTGAATGGCGTCGGGATTCGGAAGTACGTTGGGCACTTGGGTGTAAGGGTCCTCGTGAACGCCGCCATCCAGGACGAACATCGTCGAATTGCCGCGTCCACCGCTGGCGGAGGTAAGCTGGCTGGCCGACTCGGGACGGGTTGCTCCCTGGTTGAACGCGGATGCGCTGGCATTCAGTGTTCCTGGCGTAATGGCGAGGAGTTGCAGTACATTGCGGCCGTTTAGCGGCAAATCCGTGATCATTTTCTGAGTGATCTGGGTGCTGACAGTACCTTGACGCGTTTCCACCTCCGCTTGAGCCGCCGCGACCACTACGGAATCGTTCACCGATCCGATGGCCATCGTTGAGTTGAACGTAGATTGTTGACCGACTACCAAGAGGTAGTTTGAAACCTTCACTGTGACGAACCCGTTTTGTTTGACGGTGATCGCATAGCGGCCGGCGGCCAACGCGTTAACTGTGTAGATGCCAGATTCGTTGGTTGTCGTGATCCGTTCGACGCCGGTTGCGAGATTCACGATGACGATTTGTGCGCCGGCGATAGCCGCCTGCGAAGAGTCGGTGACGGAGCCGCCGATCGATCCCGCCTCCCGTTGCGCGAGGAGCGGCGAGACAAGGCCGGCCAGGATCAAAAACAACAGACTGCTTAACTTCAATTTGTCCATAAGGACCTCCACTCCAAGAATGAGATCAGATTAAACGTTTCAGTAAACGATGTCAATGGTTTTCCAATCGCTATCTGAGAGGATTGAAACGTTTCGATTTGACGACCACAGCCCGAAGTGCTATCCTCCCCAGTCATGATGCAGCGCTACCTCCTTGCCTTCTCCTTACTGGCGATCGGCATGCGTTCAGACGCCCAGATTACGGCGATCCGGTGCGGCAAGTTCTTTGACGGCAAAACATTATCGCTTGAAAGCGGCGTTACGATCCTTATTGAGGGAAACCGAATCCTTTTCGTGGGAAAGGAACCCGCCATCCCGCCGGGTTCTAAGGTAATCGACCTTTCCGGTGCCACGGTGATGCCAGGCTTGATCGATGCGCACACGCACATGTTCCTGCACGGCATGCGGTATGAAGACGCGATCTTGAAGAAGTCGCAGCAGTACCGGGCGATCTGGGCGACAGTTTCCGCTCGCAAGCAGTTACTTGCCGGGTTTACCACCATCCGCGACGTGGAGACCGAAGGCGCAGGGTACGGTGACGTTGCCTTACGGGATGCCATTAACGACGGAATCGTGATGGGACCCCGCATGCAGTGCGCCACGCGCGCGCTTAGCATTACGGGGGGCTATACACCCTATGGCTTCTCACCCGATGTGGAGATTCCGAAAGGGGCTCAGTTGGCGGATGGGATCGACGGTGTTCGGAAAGCAGTGCGGGAACAGATTACGAATGGCGCCGATCTGATCAAGATCTATATAGACCATCCGCGGCGAGCTAATCCGAGTCCAGACCAGCTCACCGCATGGCAGACGTTTTCCGCAGAGGAGGCCAAGGCCATTGTCGAGGAAGCTCACCGGGGCGGGGTGAAAGTGGCCGCGCATGTGTATGGCAGCGTCCCCGCGAGGGTTGCCATCGAAGCAGGCGTGAGTTCGCTGGAGCACGGGATGTACCTCGACGATGCAACGTTCGCCTTGATGGCGAAGAAGGGCGTCTTCTGGGTGCCGACTCTGATGGCCTACCTGCAGGGGCTTGATACTGCCGATCTTCCGCCAGCACGGAAAAGGATCATGGTCGGCACCACAAAACAACACAAAGAGACCTTTCAACGCGCCCTGAAAACGCCCGTAAAAATTGCGTTTGGCACAGATCTGAGCGGGCATCACGAGAACGCTGGACAGGAGTTTGTCTGGATGGTTCAGTACGGAATGAAGCCGCTGGAAGCGCTGCGTGCGGCCACCAGTTCCGCTGCGGAGCTAATGGGTTGGCTGGACCGGGTGGGCACTGTTGAACCGGGCAAGTTCGCCGATATTGTCGCGGTAGACGGCGACCCTGTAGCCGATATCACTGCGATGAAGCGGGTCGTGTTCGTGATGAAGGACGGCACGACTTACAAGGGTCCGCAATAGGATCGCCACGAGAATTTGATACGTCTGCTTCTGTTTGCCGCCGTGAGTGCGGTGCCTCTCGCCCAGGTACCGCCGCGCCGTACCTGGAATGTCTATCTTCCGGATACCCGCACTCACTTCATGCCCAAGGCCTTCTGGCGGCATGCCTCGCACGGTACTTTGCCGCAGTGGGAGCAGCGCCGGAAATTTCTGCGGGGGCAGGTTCGGTCGGCGGCCGGACTCGACCCGATGCCGGAAAAGACACCGCTCCATCCCAAGGTGTTTGGGAAGATCGAACGCGAAGGATATTCGATTGAGAAAGTCCTTCTGGATACGATGCCTGACTTCTATCTGGGCGGCAATCTTTGCCGTCCTCTGGGCCGTACTGGCAAGTTCCCCGTGGGGCTCTACGCGCATGGACATTTTCGCTAAGGCCGGTTAGAAAACACAGTGCCGTCGAGCCCGGGGTATAAGCACTTGGCGTCGACGCCAAGCGTCGCGATCAATATGGCGCGGATGGGATTCGTCTTCTTCGCCTGGGACATGGTTGGGTGGAACGACACCAAGCAGAAGCCGCACGAGTTTGGCGGCTCGAGGGACTCCATACGGAGCTTCACGCCCATTGGGCTACAGACCTGGAACTCCATTAGGGCCTTGGATTTTGGGAAGGAGCCGCCCGACCTGGACGCATCCCGACTCGAATGACTGGCGCTTCCGGCGGCGGTTCGCAGACGTTTATGCTGACGGCCGTCGACGACCGGATTAAGGCCTCGGCACCAGTGAACATGGTGTCGGCGATCACGCAAAGCGGTTCGCCGTGCGAGAACGCTCCCAATTTGCGTCTCGATCTCTACAACGCGAAGGTCGCCGCCATGATCGCTCCGCGGCCGATGCTAATTGTCTTCAATCCATGGGATCAGAGCCAGAGTCCGTCGTCATCCGCGGAATCTACGCGCTTTTCGGGAGATCCGATCACTTGGAGAAGTCATAATCCCGTTATCGATTCGCTTTCGAAAAAGTTGTTAGAATGACCCCAGCAAAAAAATGACTCTCACCCTCAAACTAACCCGCCGCCAACTCCTCGGCACCCTCGCCGCCGCCGCCTCTCTCCCGGCCGCGGC
>Ga0163144_10026339_pt1 | contig 11310 bp, 22 predicted proteins | sample OliLak19BULKMAT1_FD_123175 | JGI IMG/M metagenome (GOLD analysis project Ga0163144, IMG submission 123175) | Freshwater microbial mat bacterial communities from Lake Vanda, McMurdo Dry Valleys, Antarctica - Oligotrophic Lake LV.19.BULKMAT1 | ecosystem: Environmental > Aquatic > Freshwater >... | reverse complement strand
TTAATCTCATTGAATGACACTCCTTTACCATAATTTTATTAGCGCTTTGTAAATTTCTTTGTTGATATTATTTAATATATCGTAACTTCCTGTAAAAGATTAAAAATACCAAATAAAATTTGTTATTTTACATGGTGGTCCTTAGCATTATTGTTAGAATTTTCTATTAATTAAGAACCATTTCCTAATAATCTCCCTGTGTGTGTTTATTTACATTAAAGACAAACATTACCAAAAAAAACAATTTAATATTTGTTAAATTTAATTTACAACTAAGAATACAGTGTTCGCCTCGTGGCACGTTGGTAAATAAGTATAGTACTTCGAAATAATTGATAAAATTGTGTTATATAAACGATTATGTCAATATTAGTATTTACAGATCAGGAAGTTATTGATGCAATACGCGGTTCAAAAACTCATAAAGAGGTTATTAAAAAACTAGGTATGGTTCCTAATGGAAATAAATTTAATAAAACAGTATTAAACAAAGTAAATAAACTTAATATTAACACATCTCATTTAACTATTCCTCCAAGAACGATATCTGCAGAAAGCAGAATTAAAATGTCAAAATCTAAATGTGAATGGATTTCCAAAAATAAAAACAAACATAATTGGTCACTATACCGCAATAAAGAAACTAAGCCGGAATCATTATTTAAGGATGCTTTATTAGAGAATAACATTAGTGCTTTTCAATATTATTGCCCACCAGAAAATGACAGAGCTTTTGAATTAGATTTTGCTATACCAGAATTAAAAATTGCCTTTGAAATTAACGGTAACCAACATTACAATAAAGACGGTACATTAAGCGAATATTACCAAAATCGTCATAACTATTTTGTTGAGAAAGGCTGGGTTATTCATGAAATTCATTATTTAGAATGTTTTAATCAACAATCAATCAAAAACATTATTTCAAATTATTTTTTTGATAGTTCTACGCCATCTGAAGTTATTAATTATAGATTAGTTAAGTCACAAGAAAACAAAAATAATACACAAGGTAAACCTAGATCCATAAATAAACGACCATCAAAATGTGAACTTGAAAAATTAATTTGCGCAATGTCAAACGCAGACATTTGTAAAATATACGAAGTTTCTAATACAACTGTTAGTAGGTGGCGCAAACATTATAATTTACAAAAACCTAGAATTAAAAAAAAAGAAATTATTAATAGTAAGCAAAAAATACTTATTAAACATCCAACAAAAGAAGAGCTTGAAAAAATAATATGGGAAATTCCAACAACACAAGTTGGTAAATTATATGGCGTATCTGATTCTGCTATTGGTAAGTGGTGTAAAAAACATGAAATAACAAAACCTGGACGTGGTTACTGGGAAAAACTTTATCATAGACAATTATAAATTTGGCACCCCGAGCTTGATTCGAACAAGCGACTTGAGCTTTAGAAAAACCCTACTCTATCCTACTGAGTTACCGGGGCGTAACAGTGACACCTTATCCCGGTGCCACTATGAAGTCAATATCATTCTAAATCAATAACTAACACAATATAAACTGTCACCTTTCAGGTGCTCTTTAAAAAGATTTAGCGCTTCATCATAAGTAAATTCTTCAATGCCATCAAAAGGATTAAATGCTGCCATTGCAATCTGTACCTGGCCAGAATGTGGTAAACGCTCTGCTTTAACCTTCTCAATTAACAACGCCTTTTTACAAATCTCAAACCGCTCCTTTGATATTAAATCTTTCCCTTCACGGCTAAAAATGTCTCGATAAAGTTCGGCCAAAGCTCCTGCCTGATCATTATCTGTTGAAGCAAAAAATGAAGGAGCTGCTTCATAACCAAAGGAAGAAACTGAACCGTAACTAAAATATGAAAGCCCACGTTTCTCTCGAATCTCTTGATACAGTGGAGATTCCAATCCATCAGTCAAACATCCAACTACCAATTTTAATTTATTAGCATCTGCTGCAGCAATAATCTTTGTCCCAAGCATACCAACCAATGTTTTATCGTCTTTTGGTACAGGCTCAAAAGCATTATCAAAGATTCCAAACTTTAACAAATTTTTCGGCATTTGTTTGGTACAAAATTCACCATCAAACTTAACAAAACTCTCGCCGACTTCGCAAATTAGTTTTGGTCTAGCAAAATCCTTCATAGCATCCAAAGAATTTTGATAGGTAAATGCTTCAATATCCTCTCGTAAACCAATTGCTCCGAAATGATTATAATACTTTCGGTTCATATCTTCAAACGCAGCACTATTCTGATCATTAAATGAATCGCCGTATTCTTGAAGAACTGTTCGCTTCTCATTATTAAAATCATCTTCAGACCAGAGATTTTCTGGCTTAGTAATGCAATCTAATAGGTTTTGAGAAAACTTCTTTAAGGCAAAATCAAGTCCTGAAAAGTGAAAAACAACACAATTATTCGATGTATAAGCATTATAATCAATTCCTTCCGACTTTAAATCAGACAGTAAATGATCAAATGTTTTACAGGCAAGATGCTCCATTAAATGGCTAGTACCTTTTTTTCCTTTTTCTTCCCAAACAGCTCCGGAGTTATATTTAATTCCTAAAAAATTGATACCGATTGAGCTTGGAATTACTTTGTGTGTCATTTATTTTTTTTCTTTATTGTTAATTCACATCATTCACTACATACATGAGATAAGCTTTTTAATATTATTAAGTTTTTAACATTTTTATTATCTCACCTGAAAAATATCTAGAAAATAAGCTACTTCAGCAATTTTGAAAATCATGCCGTAGAAACCAATACTGGTGGATGGTGATGGATTCGAACCAACGTAGGCTTTCGCCGGCAGGTTTACAGCCTGCTCCCTTTGGCCACTCGGGCAACCATCCAAAACGAACAAGAAACATATTTTAATCAGTGCACTTAAATTTATTGTTTGTGCTATCAAATTGAATTACTTCATATCAATTATTATTTTAAAATCTTCAATATTAAATTCTTGTCCAATAATAATTTCACTAAATGTAAAACAATTTATTAAGCATCTTTCTTTTAAAGAATCAGACCCTAGATTAACTGCCGACCGTAATTCATCCGATTCTGTATACCAAAAAATGTCAATCTTATCAATAGTATGTAGTTGTCGTTCTTTTCTAAGAGATTGAATGATAGAAGCTAATTCGTTACAATACATTTCATAAATTAATTCTGAAGTTAAAGTGATATCTAAACCGACAGATATATTACCTTGCGTGGCCCAAACCATATTGCCAGAGCGTCCACACAATAATTCTTGAGTTACCACAACATCCTCAAGTGTAATTTCAATATCATTCACATTAATGGATGATATATTTAATAATTGTAATTCTTTTTCTCCCCAAGATTGAATTACTTCTTTCAAGGAATTCATTTTATTACCAGCTTTTTTACCTAAAGTTTTAAAGTTAGGCTTTAAGCTTACTTTTGTAGTGTCAGAGTTTTCAAGAAAAACAACTTCTTTAACATTTAGCTCTTGTTTTATACAATCTATATAATTCATTCGATGATATCTTTGATAATATTGTTGTTGGTTTGATCGTTTTCTATTACAATCATTGAGTAGGGCATATCTTGATCGCAACCACATAGCTGTTCTTGCTTTTTTTTAAAATCTAAATACTTAACTTCAGTATCTAATTCTTTATTAATAAATTTAATTACATCATCATATGTATCCATCTTTGTACCAATTGTAAGCGTGCTCATATAGCATATACTTAATGGTACAAAATCCGTACCATCCCCAGCAGCGCGAACAAAAACTTTATAAAAAGATTTTTTATTAGGTTTTATTTTTTGATCAAACGACTCAATTTTAACAGAATATGTGTTCATTTTGTTTATCATCTATACTTATTATAACTTCAACTTCTTCTTTGCATGTGTGATTTTACTACTTTATCGAACAAAAATCAACATGTTTTATTATAAAAATTATTGAAAATATATTCATCTTCTCTATTTATATTAATTATTTATATGAATTGTTACATAATATTTATTATGATTGAAAATCATCGACTTACAAACTAAACAATATAATAAAAAAGCAAATCCAAAATATGTAATACATCTTCCTAATTTGCCAATACGCATTCTGATTTTATAAGTTTTTTGCAACTCATTTAATGTTTCTTCATTACAAATTATTTTAGTCATCTAGCACCAGTTTCCGTTAAGGTCAGGTTACTAAATTACCCCAGTGTGACATTCTGGTCAAGAGCTATCGTTCATTAGTAGTGGCGTTTTTAACCTTTATCTTACTAACAACTACAACTCATTTAATAATTTTTCTAATCATAATTTCATTTAATACTCTTGGATAGCTGCTTTTCAGATCTTTAGAAAAAGATTTTGCCAAATTCATAATTTTTTTATTATCAAAGTTATCTACATTTCCGTGTTTTTTATATTCTTGCAATATAGAATCATACATTTTATTTACTTCATAAGTTAATACCATTTTAAAAGTATCTAGTTTATGTTTCTCATCTTTTTTGATAATGTATTCATTTATCTTAATATCCCATCCTGGTTCTTTTCTCAGCTTATCTAGAATATCTTTTTGTTTACAACTCTCAATCATATATTTTGTTGGAAGTTTATTTCTAATAATTACTTTGGCAAGTTTCGAAATATTTGCTGAAGGAATTGATTCCCAGAAATCAAATGCTACCTGAGGATGACAGCAAGCATAGCTCTGACATTTGTTAAGATCAACACCGGGAACGTTTGCAGCAAATGATACTGCTATATACCTTGAATACCAACTAGAGCAAGCTATGTCTAACAGCCTATTAGGATCCAACTGAGGCATCTTTACTGCCAAAATATATGTTTCGTAAGGCTCTTTAAAAATAATATCCTCTAACTCTTTCGTTAACCCATTTTTTAATGCCTCTTTTAATGCTAATGCGGGTGTATTATAAAGTGTCAAATTATCTCCAAATATAAATTAAGATTCTCTCTTAATATATATCAGGTTATTTAATAATTAATTACTCTATAATTTCTTTAATCTTTATTTTGGGCAAATAATCAAGTTGGTATTTAATAATAAAATCATAAGGTTTACCTTTAAATGAATACTCATCATTTTCATAAATAAATTGATATTCCTTATCGTTTTTGTATTTAATGATATATTCGAAATCTTGTGATTCATTATGGGGCATCAAGTAATAAGAATATGGCTCTTTTTTGAAGTGCGAAACAATAAGAGCCGCTACACACTGGCAGCCATTACATTTTTCAATTTCATTGTCAAGAAACTTGGCAATTTCAACACCAAACTCATCGCAATCCCCACCAGATTGAGTATAAAGATTAACTAAAATGTTGCCTAATTCATCAATTACTTTAACGTTTCCATGAGTTCCCATATTTACAAATGCTCCTTAATTATTTAATAATCCTAATATAGTAAGCGAATTGAACGCTTATCTGATATTTTGGACAGCTATTCTTCCTTTGATCAATATCTCTTGAAATAACTATACTAAGATTATTGGTGGAGTGATGCTGATTCGAACAGCAGTCTTTTTTCTTTTATAGAGAAGAGTTTTCCCAATTAAACTATCACCCCTGATTGTTATCATGAAATTTGCACATTATTAATATTCTTGAAATAACTTGAGTGTGCCAGTTAGTTAAGCTCAGTAATTGTAACAATAATTGCAAATAAAAGCACTAAACAAATAATTCCATAAAATATGGATGTATGAAATGCTACATAGAGCATAGATAGGATTGCTAACGGTGGCGCTAATGTGAACATCAATATAACGAAAGATACCATTGAAAAACAAAATGCTAAACAAAAACCTATAACTATAAAAATACTTAAAGCCTTATATAGCGGTTTGGTTTTAAACAATTCAGGAATATCTTTAATTGATTTTTGTACAGAATCAATTAAAGATTCCAATAATAACATATTAAACTGCCAGTATTTTGTTTTTGATATTAATGCTAACATAATTTACTCCGATTCCACCAACTTAAATGGTAGCGGATATGGTAAAACTAAAACCGGCTCACCAGTATCAGCATCAATCATATCAGCTCCAAAACCTTCTTGACGCTCTGTAATTAATAAATGCCCAAATCTTGTTACATGTAATTGAATATGGTTTTCAACCAAAAAAATTTGTAAATTTTTAATCTTTCTATATAGCTTAGATGATTGTTTAAGATTTTTTGTCATATTATTAATGATCCATATATTGTTAATAAATTAATGCTAAATATAATTAGATTTTCATTTGTGAGAATTCGTTTAATGATATTCATAACAAATCCTCTTCTTGAATATATCCATTTAAGATATCTACTTTATCATTTAGCTCATCAATTTCTTCTATTAAAGATCCTACCAGACGTCCTAGCTTTGTTAAAGCTATTGTTGATTTTCCATTTACAAACTCTTGATTAATTAAGAGTGTATATTTACATATACCGGTTTTTTCCAATTCTCGAATATTAATTCGATTGCCATATGATAATTGTTTTAATATATTTTTTTCTTTAATATCTAGTTTCATTTTGTAACCACCTTTTCGAGGTAATTACATCTTATACTTTTTATTATAAGAGTCAATGCTAAAAGAAAAGCATATATGTCTTAGTTTTAAGTAAACAATAAAGCCACACCTGTGACGGAATGCCACGCGCACACATACACACCTGTGCATATATTGAAAAGATCGATATATGAATAAAAACTCATTGTGAGATCAACCTTCCAATTTTCTTAAAAAATCCGCTAGTAGATTTTTTATGAGTGTATTTTGTAATAAATAATAAACAGGCTTTTCCTAAAATTCTTTTTTCAGGGCCTGTTAAACCAAAATTATTAGAAGACAGCCCAGTAATAGGGTTCCAGATTGCAGCATCACCTTCTTGTAATTTTACAATTACACCATCTTTAGTTGTGTGTGAAAGCTTTAAAATAAATTTTCGTTCAAGAGTTAACTCTTGCTCTATAGATTCTGACATGGTAATTTTCTTGGTGTGATTTATATGGTGATTTGTTTTTGGTGATTTATGTTTTGAGCCAGCTGATGAAAGATACGCTATCAATGCGCCCAAGCGAATGAAGAAAAGTTATAAAATCATTCCAGTTAGTGTAGCCGAAGTTATGAAAAGTATCTTGCGCAGATTGTTTTGACATATTAAGTCCTCAGCAAACCAAGATTAATTTCTAAATCAACACCAAGCTCAATAAAATTGACGGAAAGCTCACTGTGTTCCTTGGCAAGTTCCAAAAGAAGGTTATGTTCATTGCAGTCAATCATCTTGGCGCGTAGCTTTGATGCCCAATCGTCAGGACCAAAATACCCAACAGACAATTGTAAATTTTCGAGTAAAGCTTGCTTAGCTTCCTCAAATGATGACCTTGGTTTAATTTGAGTTAATCCATTAACTGAACGACTTACTAAATAAAACTGCATATTTTAATTCCCTTATATTGGTTATTATTTTAATTCGCTCCAAGGAAAACTTAACTAGCAAGCTCCCAATAGAGAGCTTTTCCTCTGCCAAGGCTATCTATTTCTAACTTTTCGGCTGGCAGGCTTACTATTTAGTTAGTTATTGATACTTTATGAGTTAAGCTCACCTTGGAACGAATTAACATCAACATTCTCACCGTACCATTATGCAGCCATAATGTCAAGAGGCTTCGCAATTTTATTATTGTAAATCGTAATTAGCTTTTTAAATTTATCTTTGAGAATCTTATTATTCTTACGATGATAGTCTTTATTCCATCCTCGGTGATTGTTGATTAAATATTCTAAAACAGGAAGCGTAATTTTTACACCAATCCAATTTTTATAAAAACCAATTCTAACAATACCTTTTTTATTAGTGCCATATCCATCAGAATCAAAATAGAATCTATTAACTTTTAATATCACATGATCCGGAATATATTTTGTAACGGACTTGTTTGTAATCATGCGCTTTGCAATTTCAACAGGATAATGTTCCAGTTCTTTGGGATTACCATTACAACTTACTATAATAATCTCGGGATTATATCCGAACGCAGTAAAAAAATTAAATGCCTCTCGGGCAAAACATCCGCAACCACCTAGATTTTGATTCTCAGTAGCAATTAAACGCAACTCATTAGCAAACTTTTCAGCCAGCTTTAAATCTAATAACTTTTTTTTCATTTTAAATGTTTAACAAACTTAAGATGTAATCAAACTCTCAACTCTACAAAAAGTTTAGCGCAAATCGCATCCAATGTCAATCCGATAAAAAATGCCCCGCCATAAAAATTAATTTGGTAATAGAAACCACCAATTTCTGGATTTTTGAAAATCTCAATAATAATATAATCTAACGGTATTTTCTTATACCCTTCACTAGAGCTGTTAATTAAATTTTCTAAAGCCTCTTTAATGCAAACTAACTCACGAATACTTATTTTAACTGTATTCTTTACCTTGCCACTTAACCAGAGAAAACCATCTGTATAATAAATATGAATACCATTACCTGTGTCCAAAACTCTGCAGTCATCAATTAACATATAATTCCAAACCTTTTAATCTTATCTCTACAAATCCAACAAGAAAATTTCCCATCATCTTTCACACCGTCAGGCTCTGCCATTGCAACAGCCTTGCCGCAATGCCTACAATTACAACCGTCGAACCTATCGTCAGGCGATATCTCTTTTGTGAGATTTAAAAACTTCGAAGTAATCACGGTATCAAAAAAGTGAACATCAGACCTCTTCTTATAATCTTCTAATGTTTGATATTGATACTTTGAACCCAATCGCTGAGTTTCGTAAATCTTGAACACTCCGTTAGGGTAATCATAAGCGCAACCTCTTTGAAAAGATGTGGCGTAATCTAAAGTATTATAATCGACAGGGTTAGCATAATCATATAAATCAAACTTACGAAATTCCGTTAAAAATTTCTTAGCGTTTAATTCCGTATCAATCTCAACAAATATTGTGTTGGAATAATGTTTTTCCCTGGGTTCAAAATAAAACCATGTCATAGTGAAATATTAATCAAAATATGTTTTAGTAATTATAATATCATCAAATTAAAATTTGTAGAACCGAATTGATTTGAACAATTGACCTCAGATTTATCAGATCTGCGCTCTAACCAGGCTGAGCTACGATTCCATGTGAATAGGTGACAATAATCGAAATCGACACCTTTAAACTATATATTAACGATTTATATATTTAACCAAATCAAATATATAAATCTCTCTGCAAAATCTTAATAAGCATGGCTTGGTTAAATGATTTACCATTCAAGAAACCATTAACGTTTGTAGCATACCAACTCTCCCAAGTCAAGCCCGGAATCATCGCATTCACTGATTTATCAGCATTATAAAAAATAACCTCTAATCTACCGGAAACAAAGCCGTCCCATTTCCCTTTAATTACAAAATCACATCTAACTATATTTGTAATAATATAAATATTTTGTTTTGCAAAGATCTCATTAGCATTTGAGATATGATAAGCAGTTTTAGTCATCATTTTTATACGTATTCGACCATAACATATATACTTATTATTTCTAATAAAACCCATCTGAAAATAAAAATATCATTGGCAGATAAATAATAACAAATTGTTCCTCCAATTAATAACAAATAAAATATTACAAATATTAATAAACGATATTTTAGTTTCATTCAATGATATACTAAATAATTAATTAATTATTTTAGATTTTTTAAATTTTATCATTATTATAATAAATTTAAAAATATTATCATGAACAAATAATATATTACTCTATAATTAATTCAATCATTAATTGATTAATATATGTTTCATAAGATGTGGCTGAAATAAAAAATGATCCGTTAAATGATTTTCTTGCATCATCTGCTTTATCGTAAGTTTCATACAATTTAAAACCTATATTATTTACACAGTTTTTGTACCCTTGGCGACACCAGAAAACTTCACCAGTAAACTGGCCATCTAAAATCTCACATAATACAAACTGATTATCTGTAAGTACAAATGCCATTAGAGAGGCAACCATTCAATTAATTCTTTTAAATATTTGGCTAATTGATCATGCCTCGTTTCAAGTTTGCCATTCTTTTTTTCATTTAAAGTTTTTCTGTCAGCAAAATGAAAGAAATTTAAAAATCTTTCATCATCCATATCTGGAGCTAACTCAGCCTTTAAATCATTAAACCAATTAAAAAAAACATTACAATCATTGCTTGGATCATTAATCATTTTCTTTTCATATGTTTCCCAACTTATTTTCATGTTATCCTTAATTATTTAATTGTTTCTTTAGGGCAACTTAAATACCCTGCATAATGATCTTAAAACATAAACGCAAACGATCACGAAAGCTCATATTTTTGGAAGAGATCCTTTTGCGTTTCTTAATTATGGCTTCGCACCGCTTAATTACGATATTAATACCTTTGCTCCCTTGATAGTGACCTTCATAATTCATTTGTGTAACCAACTCCCGGAAAGGTTTTAGGCAATCCAAATCATCATAGTCGAACTTTGTCATTTTTTAGCCCTCATTTTAGCTTCTACAATCTTCGTTTCCAGCGATGCCAGTTTCACCAATGCCTTCACAGAAGCCGCTTTCGCCTCCATCGTCGCCGATGCCGCTACAGCTAATTCAGCATTATGCGCTTCGGCGCTACATGCCGCTGCATCATGAGCCTCAGCCTCCAAAGCCGCTGCTCCCTCCAAGCGCTCAGCAGCTTCTGTAACAGTGTCCTTCGCATCAGCCTGCGAAAACTCTAGCAACATTAGTTCCCTTTCAATAAATTTATTGATTGGCCTCGCAGCAAGAAGTCGCTCGCTGGTCGGATGAATGCGGTCCTGGAGAGCGCCAACCAGTTCACCAGGTGGACGTGGCGCACGAGCCGCACGAGCCGCTGCCGAGATCTTCGGCGCCTTTGCCATTTTTTCAGCTTCGTTTGCCATTTTTTCAGCTTCGGCAATCTGGATCGTCGCTAGATTAGCATCTAATACAGCTAACTTAACCGCCAGCTTCGCTAAATCTTCCTCAGCTAAATCTGTCGCCGCCTTTACCAAAGCTATGGAGCTATTAGCAGTTGCTAGAGCCTTGACCTGCTCTATCAATTCAGATCTATCTAATAATTCTTTTTTTTTGCTCATATAACTTGTTTCCATTGTTTAACAGCTTAAGTTTTCTTGCACCGATCCGACTAATAATCGCTGCTAGTTATGAATTTGCGATGTTTTTATATAAAAATCCATATAATTTTATTTAACTTGACCAACCATACTATCAGCAAT
>Ga0163144_10026337_pt1 | contig 11311 bp, 5 predicted proteins | sample OliLak19BULKMAT1_FD_123175 | JGI IMG/M metagenome (GOLD analysis project Ga0163144, IMG submission 123175) | Freshwater microbial mat bacterial communities from Lake Vanda, McMurdo Dry Valleys, Antarctica - Oligotrophic Lake LV.19.BULKMAT1 | ecosystem: Environmental > Aquatic > Freshwater > Lake... | reverse complement strand
CTCGACGACGACGACGACGCGGACGATCTCGACGACGACGACGACGCGGACGATCTCGACGACGACGAGCCTTCCGATCCCGGTGACGAGGCGGAGGCATCCAAGCCCAGCGAGGCCGGCGCCGAATCAGACGACGACGACGACGACAACGAGGAAGAAGAAGAGGAAGAACGTTCGAGCGGCCGCAGCAAGAAGCGTCGCCGTCGCCGCAGCGGGAGCGCTTCCAGTGGTGGTGGCGGCGGGGGCGCGGCGACTGCCAGCTCGAGCGGCGAGCGCGTCAAGTCCGCTTCCAGTGGCAACGGCAGCAGAACTCGAGAACGCAGCAGAACTCGGGATCGTGGGTCACGAAGCGAAGGTCGAAGCAGTTCGGCTGAGGGTCGTAGCGAACGCAAGAAGACTTCTCGCGTGTCGCGCAGCGTACCCATCACCGACGTCGTCAAAGAAGGCGATCAGGTCATCGTGCAGATCTCGAAGGAGCCTATCGGCACCAAGGGCGCTCGCGTAACCAGCCACGTCTCGCTGCCGGGGCGCTACTGCGTATTCTTGCCCACGGTCGATCACATCGGCATCTCCAAGCGCATCGGTTCGACTTCCGAACGGGCTCGTTTGCGCAAGGTGATCGACGCCATGAAGCCGAAAACGGGCGGCATCATCGTCCGTACTGTCGCGGCCGGCCTGACCAAAAAGTCACTCAAAGCGGACCTGGGCTACTTGATGCGGCTGTGGAGCGACGTCAGCAAGAAGGTCGAGAACGCCCGCGCGCCCGCAGTGCTCTACACCGAACTCGACCTGGTGCTGAAGACCGCGCGCGACATCTTCACCGACGACATCGACAAGATCGTCATCGACGACAAGGACCAGTACGCGCGGCTGATTCGCTTCGTCGAAATGTTCCTGCCACACCGCGTCAAGGACATCGAGCTCTATCAAGGCGACGAACCGATCTTCGACGCCTACGGCATCGAAGACGAGATCGCTCGCGCGCTCAGCCGCAAGGTGCCGCTGCCGAGCGGCGGCCACCTGATCATCGATCAGGCCGAAGCCTTGACGGCCATCGACGTGAACACCGGTCGCTTCGTCGGAAAGGGCAGCAGCAACCTCGAAGAAACGGCGCTCAAGACCAACTTGGAGGCGGTCGAAGAAATCGCTTACCAGCTGCGCTTCCGCAACGTAGGCGGCTTGGTCGTGCTCGATTTGATCGACATGGAGGACCGCAGCAACCGCGAGAAGGTCTACCGCGCGCTCGACAACTCCTTGAAGAAGGACAAGGCCAAGACGACCATCAATCGCATCAGCGATCTCGGTCTGATCGAAATGACGCGCAAGCGCACGCGCGAGAGCTTGAGCCGGACGATGCACGAGCCGTGCTTCTATTGCGACGGCACCGGCCACATCCAGTCGCGCACCACCATCGCCTACGAGATCTTGCGCCAGGTCCGGCGCGAGCGCGGCTCGCTGTCTGGCTATTCGATCGTGGTCAATGCGCACCCAGCGGTCATCGACATGCTGCAGGGCGAAGAGCGCGTGGCCGTCAAAGACGCCGAAGCGCGCTACATGAGGCGTATCAAGCTCGTGGCTCGCAAGGAGTACCACATCGAGCAGTTCGACCTGAAAGGCGAGTGAGCTTCCACAGCGAGCAAACGGGCGCGCACGAAAAGCCCGTCCTCGATCGACATCGAGGCGGGCTTTTTGCTGGACTCCGAATTGGAAGGCGCCGCCGCTTTCGGTAGCGTCGTCGCAAGCAGCTGCTTACTTCTTGAGGCCGTTGCGACGGCGACGGTTCTTGGCTGCGAGTTGCGCGTTCTTGCGGCTGCAGCGCTTGCGGTCGGTCTTCTTCGGTTTTTTGGAACGGATACCGGGGAGAAACATAGGACGAGCCCTATACGGTACGTTCTGGGCCCAGGCAAGCGCGCCGGGCCTCGCAGAAGGAGGTTGGCCTCAGCGCTGCCGATGCAGACGAATCGCGCGTGAAAGCGCGCTGTCGGCTTCCCTCGTGTACCTCTGGAACGCCGGGTAGCCCTCGGGCGTGATGCGTCCTGCGTCGCTCACCACCGAGCGCGACAACTTCAAACTGCCCGCCTGTGCAGTGTCTTGGACCTGGAATCGTGACCGCGCGCCTTGTCCCGAAGCCGGGTCGACCTCGGCGGAATAGCCTGCGGGCAACTCGAAGGTCAGATCCACAGACTGTTCGCTCGAGTCGACCAAGAGGAGCGGGGTAAGGCGCGTCGACAAGGGCGTCAATTGCGAGAGCCGCGGCATGAACGGGGGGGCGAGCAGGAGTCCCGATCCGGTGGGAGTGGCGAACTGCGGAACCTCGACCTCGACGGCCAAAGTAAGCGGGTGATCGAGTCGGTCACCGTCCACCACTTCGTACTTCACGAGCTGCGCGCCCTGTAGATATTGACCGAGCATGCGACTCTCGATCACCGTACCCAGCTGGGTTTCGGGGATTTGCGAAAGACCGTTGCGGAGCGACGCAGCGAACTTGCCAACGAAACGAATGCGGAGAGCAATGTGCGCGGAACCATCCGCGCGAATCATGCCTTTGCCCTCGTAGACGATACCGTCTTGCGTACCGCGCACGGGCACGACCGTCTTTTCGGGTTCGAAAGTGCCGAGCAGATAGGCCGGTTCTCCGCTCAAATGTCCTGGAACGGTACCGAACGGCGCGTAGCGGTCCTCGATCGTGAGCCAGGCTGCGTCTTTGCCCGCGCCCACGACGAACAATGGAAACAGAGGTCGCTCCACCGAGCTGAGCGGCCCGAGCGCGGGTGACGAGATACGGCTCTCCGCCACGGCCCAACGCAGAGGAATGTCGAGCGAACGGCACAGCGTCTCGAAGCCCTTCCAGCGATTGCCGTTGCGACTGACGACCACGCGGCGGCCGTCCGACTCTTCGCCTTCCTGTACGCTCTCGAGCGCCCAGTGGTAAAGCCGGCGAGCCCGCTCGATCGGCTGGTCTGCGGGGATGCCGGCTACGATCTTCTCGGCGATGCGCACCAAACGCGGATCGACCGGCGTCAGCGGAATCAGGTTGCGCGAAAGGCTCTCGAGCCGTTCGTCGAAGCTCACGCCCCAACTGACCGATACGCGTGGCAAAAACTCGCTGGCAGGTGGGCTGCTCGGCTCGGACGGCGCGGCTGGGCTGTCGTCCATGCGGTAGCGACGGGCAACGAACGCGCCTGCCTGAGTGACGATCGGTTCCGGCACGCCGTTGGCGGATTCGACCAGCAGTTCCTTGTCGACGGGAGCGACCACGACGAATTCACTGCGCGCGTAAGCGATATTCTCTTCCCGAAAGAACCAGGTCGGGCCGCGGTAGCTGGTCCCCAACCCATCGCCGAACTGCGACAAGATGCGCTCGACCTCGACGTAGTCGCCGATCTCGAGGTGCGGCATCGTCGCCGTCGGCTTGCCGGCCACGGCCTCGGGCTCGAGCACGCGGCCGTCCTTCTTGATCACACGCAGGTGCAAAAGCAGCCCTTCAGTGCCCATTTCAGCGAACTGGCGGATGCCTTCTTCGCTCTGTACCCGCACGACTTCGTGCTCGAGAAAACGACTGGAGCCGTTCGAGCGTACGAGCACCGCACCATAGTCGAGCACGCGTGCGGCTGTTCCCGCCTGGTGTTGACCGCGTTTTTCGTACTCGGCGATGACCGTCTTGGCGTCGAGGCGGTACGGCTCGAGCGCCGTCATGCCCTCGACCAGGTCGATGGCGTCTTCGATCAAGCCGGCATCCGCACCCGCTTGCACGGCTTCGACGAGCGCCCGCGCCAAAGCGCCCTTGTCGCCGCGCGCCAGGCGCGCGTCGGCCAAAGCGAGACGCGCGTGCACGTCGCGCGGCTCACGCTCGACTGCCTTCTGCAGCTGTTCCCAGGCTTTGTCGGCATCCCCGGCCCGCACCATGACTTCGGCGATGCGTTCGGCGATGTCTTTGCGCTCGGGGCGACGTGCCGCCAAGCGCTTCAGCTCGAGGATGGCCGCGTCGTAGTCGCGACGATTCAGAGCGCGGGCCAGCGGCACCTCACTGTCGGGCTGGATTTCGACCAGTTTGGCAAGCAAGCGATCGACCTGCGCCGTATCGCCTTCGCTCGCCGCTAGATCAATGCCCAGGGTGATAGCGTCCGGGCTGTCGGGGTACTGAGCCACCAGTCGCTTGACGACTCGCTCGAGCTCTGGTCCCCAACCGAGCTCCTCGTACACACGCGCCAGCGTGTAGTGGAGGTTGGGTACGTCCGGAAAATCGGCAACCAACTTCTCGAGCGGCTCGACTGCCGCCACGGGCCCCTTTTGGCCACCTTCCCAAAGAGCGTTGCGCAAGCGCGGGGCCCACAAGCGCGGGTCCCGCTCCACGCTGCGCACTTCGAGCTCGTGCACTAGATCGCGCGTCTGCGCTGCGTCATAGATCGGATCCCCCTCGACGAAGCCCGCGGCGGTGACGAGAGCCACGCCGGTAGAGCTGGCCGGATCCTTGACGAGCGGCTCGAACAGCACAGCGGCGACATCGGGTTGTCCTTCGAAATCGGCCAAATAGGCAGCCAAAAACAGCGTCAGAGCATCGCTGGGTGCCTCGACGTTGCCGTTCTTGATGAAGCGCATCAGCTCGTTGGGATCGGTCTCGACGACGGGCGCCTCGAGCGCGTAGCCGCTAGCGGCATTCGTGTCCGTCTTGGCGTCGAAGGGCATGCCGTTGGGCTCGAGGATCCGCAACGCGGTGTTGGGCGCCGACAGCTTCCAAAGCAGGCGGTGCCGACCGGGCGAAAGCGACACGCGCACACCAAACTTGGGCCAGATACCCCACTCGCGCACGTCGCGTTCGAGCACGAGGTGATCGTCGACCCAGAGGTCGAGCGCGCCGGCTGCGGTCAGAATCAGATCGGAGCGCTCATCGAGAGTCAGGTAGCTCTCGGCGTAGAAGACGCCGCCGCGCGTGACGTCCTTTGCTTCGGCGTCGCAGCCGAGCACCTCGGTGTCCAAGCTACGCGCCACGTCGGAACGGCGCGGCTCTTTGTCGAACGAGACAGGCCACGGTCCAGGCTTTTCTGGAGCAAACGAGCGCAGAGCTTCGGCCTCGCTGCCGGAGCCAAATGGACCTGCCAAGCGGATGCCGCGCACGCAGCCGAGCCGCCGCGCCAGACTGGCCTCGATATCTTGCTCGGCCGAAGCATCCGCTTCGTTGCCCCACAGATCGACGACGGTGGCGTAAGCACGAAAGCCAATGCTCCCCGGCTCGCGCAGCAAGAGGTCGATGTCTTGCCGATGCCGCTTGCCGAAATCGCCGGCTTGGCTCGACAGCTCGAAGGCATGCTGCGCCGCGAGCCACGCGGCGAGCGGCGCACGCGGATCATCGGAGGTGCGGGCCGCCAGCAGCGCACGGAAGAAGGCTTCCCCGGCGGGGCGCGGCTTGCCATGACTGAGATCGTCGATGCCTCGTCCGAGTTCGGCAAGCAGACCCTTCGCCTTGATGTCGTCCAGATGGGCGCGGGCTTTGTTGGCCTCGGCGGGCGCGCCGCCCGGGCTGAGCAGTTCGAGCAAGAGCCAGTCAGCGACTTCGTTCGCATCCTGCGACTTTGCGGCTCTTTGGCGCACTTCCTGCCAGCGATCGGCCGCAGTTTTCGGCCGTGAGCAAGCCGCAAGCGAGAGCGACAAGGCAAGAACGGCAAGAGCGGCAAGAGCGCCTGCGCCATGCAGTCGAGGACGGAGAACGCGGGCCGATTTCATTTTACGATTCATCTCAGGTGCGTCCTTCACGGAGCGAGCAGCAGCCGATGCGAAAGAGCTTGGTCGGCCTCGACGCAGAACTTGCGAAACTCGGCGTAGTCGGCAGGCTTGACGCGATCGACCGTCAGAGCCAAACGGCTCTTCACGAACACTTTTCGGCCACGCTCTTCGAACTGGATGCTGAAGCTACCGAATCGCGTGGTCTTCTCGACGTTGGGCGGCGAGGCCTCGACGCGCAGGCCCTGCGGCAAGCTCACTTCGATCGACTCCTCGCGCGTAGAAAAACCCGTCAACATCACGTCCTGTTCGCGACGTGACAGCGACGCGTATTGCGAGGTGAGCCGCGTGCCCAGCGTCACCGGCAGGCTGAGTCGCTCGCCTTCTTTGCGTGCCAATTGAGGTGCCCTGCCCCGCAGATCGAGCAGGACGGGAACTTCGTGGTCGGCCAAGTCCGAAGTCTTGATGCCGCCGGGATCGATCTCGAGACCGGGGAACTCGTGCCCGAGGTCTTGGGCTACACGCTCGCGGCGCGTGCCTTCGGCCTCGTAGCGACTGCGCCAGCTCGACGCGGCCTGACCCCGCGTCTCGTAGCCGAGGGCCAGCTTTGCGCTGCCGTCGATCGACAGCTCGATGTTCAGCTGGCGGCTGATGACGTTCTTGGTCGAGTCACCGGTAGGCAGCCGAACCGGCTTGGCTTTCCCGTCCTGGACGAGCAACGCCATCGCCCCTTGGTCCATCGTCGGTAGTTCGAACGTGCCCGTGTATTCGGCCGTCCCGTCGAGGTAGAGGTCGAGCGACGGCACGTAGGCGATGGCGTGGTCGAACGGCGCCAGGCTTGGCAATTTCGAGTGAAAATCGCCGCGCATACCCGTACGAACGATCACGAGTTGAGCGTCGATGCCGAGCTCGCGCAGCAATGTGACGATCACCGTCGCCTTGTCTTTGCAGTCGCCCCAGCCGCGCGCGACCGTCTGCACACAGCGGCGGGGCTTGAAGCCATAGATGCCGAATTCGAGCGCGACGTAACGGGTGTTCTTCACGACCCAACCGTAGACGGCCTGAACCTTCTCGACGTCGGTCTTGGCGTTCTTGGTAACGTCGCGCGCCAGCTTGCGTGTCTCGCCGTCGAGATCCAGCTGCTCTTTGACCAAACCCCAGTACCAAGCGCCCAGCGCGTCCCAACTGGGGTAGGTGGAGACGTGGATGAAACCGAGCAGCTCGGACCACGGCGGCATGTTCGGCTCGGGCACGATCGGCTTCACTTCGGGCGAAAAGAAGCGATACACGCGTTGGTCCCCGCTCTCGGTCGTCGATTGCGTGAGGTTTTGGACCTGGGCGTCGATGTAGAATTTTCGACTCTTGGGCGTGACCAGGACGTACTCGGCGTCGAACACCGGCTCGTCGTTCTGCAGGTAGACGACTTCACCGAAGTAGTCCGAAAATTCGTTGCGTGGCGTGACGTCGTCGATGCGGTAGCGAGCCTCGACCACGTCCCCCGGCTCGAGGCGTGGAAACTGAACGTAAAAGGTGCGCGCCGAGGTGTACATCGACACCGACGGATCGTCGGCCGCCCCCTCGCCGCTTTCGATCGCCTCGTCGACACTGCCGTCGGCGCGGAAAACGCGCGCGCCTTTGAGCTGCACGGTCTGGCGGTCTGCTTGGTACTGAAATGCGTACTGGCGCGACAAGGCCGCTGCCGAGTCGGTCAAAGGCTGAAAGACGACCTGGCGAAACTGGCTCGAAAGGCCGTTTTCGTAAACGGTCGTGACCGTCAGGTCGCGCAGCGTGCGACGGGGTAGGCCCGCGGCCGGCGCGTGGCGGCGCTCCAAGAATTTCTCCGGCGCCATCGCGTACTTCTCGTCGGCGGGCTGCTCCGGCGGCTCGATGTGATCGAGGTATTGGCGAACGTCGACCTCTTGCGGGCGGATGCGCAGTACTTCCTGGAGCAGCGCGAGTTGTTCTTCGCGCTTGCCCGCGCGACCGCGCAAATCCGCCAAGCTCCGTAGCGTGCCGATGTCTTCGGGTGCGATGGCTCGCGCCTGTTCGAGATCGAGCACAGCACGTTCTTCTTGACCGAGTGAACGATGCACGCGCGAGCCAACTTGGTAGCCCCAGAGATTCTGCGGATCGGAGGCGACCAAGCGGTGGAGCCAGTGTCCAGCCGCCTGGGAGTTCCTGCGCGCAAGCGACAGTTCGAGCCGGCTGGCCAAGAACGAGCCGTCGTCGAAACGCCGGGCCGCGTAGCGCTCTTCGGCTTCGACCGCCTGCTCGGACAGACCGAGCGAACTGCGCTGCGAGGCGACCATGTTGGCGAGCAGAACCGAGTGAGGTCGCCGCTCGAACGCCTCCTCGAGCGTCGCCAGGGCCGAGCGCCGCAGGCCGGCCGCGTTGTTGAGTTCGACACGGCCCCGCAGCGCCACGAGATGATCCGGAACACGCGCCAACACTTGGTCGTAGAGCGCGAAGGCCTCGCGCGGATTCGGTCCGGTCCGCTGCAAAAAGGCGCGCGCCAAAAGCACGTCGATATCGTCATCACCCGCTTTTTTGGCAGCCTGATCGATGTAGCGTCGGCCCGCGTTCCGGTCTTCAGCAAGCGAGGCCGCCAAGAGCAGGCGGCGGGAAGTCGGTTGTTTTTCCACGGCGCGCTCGGCCAGATCGCGGGCCTGATGCGTGGCAACGTCGTCGCCTGCAGTCAATACGAGGTAACGGGCTGCCTCTTCGAGTTCGGCCGCGCCGGTGGTCTTCTTCTCGATGCGGCCGAGCACCTCGTCGAGCGGACCCATGATCCCTTTGGGATGCGGGGGCAAGGCTGGCTTGCTGTCGACGACTTTCTTGACCAACGGCTCGGCGAGCGCGCTGGTGACCACGTCGGCACGGGCGCGCAGACTCGAGTCGGGACGACCCTTGTCATCGGCCAAGCGCACGCTGAACACGGGCGCCTCTTCGGCCCCGCAGACCTTGACCGTCAGGCGATTTTGCCCCGGCAAGAGGCGCAGCGTCACGCCTTGGCGCGCGACGTCGAAGCCACGGTAAGCGCGCTCCTCGAGGACCGTTTGGCCGTTGAAAACGAGTCGATAAGCACCAGAAGCGCCCACCCAGGCCGTGATGTTGCGCGGCTTGTCCGAGCCCTCGACGAAGGTCGTGGCAAAACCGCAGATGTGGGTTTGAGGCCGGAACACGGCTCCCAGATCGACCCAGCCGAAGGGAAACACTTCCGGAAGGCGACGCCAACGAACCGGACGCTCCTTGCCCGAGTACGCTCGACCTCCGACGACGGCAGTCCCCGCCTCGCGGTCGGGCACGTCTTCGCGCAACAGCCCAGCCTTGCCTTCGTTGTCGAACGGACCGAGCACTAGCCACTGGTCGATGAACCCGAGTTCGGTGAAGGCTCGCTCGGCCGAAGCCAAGTCGCCGCGGCGAATTCGCGCATAGGCCGAAAGCACGCCGGCGTAAGCGCGCACGGGCTGGGAATGTGCCTCGCTGTTTCGGGCCAGCTCCAGGGCGGCTTCGACACGGCGCGGATCGGCGTTCTCCCAGTGATCCCAGATCTCACGAAGAGCCACGTAAGCGTCCAGCCCCCGTGCTTTCTCGAACGCGAGCTGATCCTCGACGAGCTCGTCCTCCGGCGCGAGGGGCTCGGACGCGGTACGAGAGCTGGCCACGCCGGCGGTCAGGACCCCTGCCACGCACAGAAGCCCGGTCCAGACACGCAGCGAACGACGCGGTCCGCGGATCGGGCCGCATCCCTGGCCACCTGTCGTGTCTCGGTTCCCCTGATCTACCCACACTCGTCGATTGTTCTTCACGGCAGCCGGGGCCTTATAGCGCAAGAAGGCCGATGTCCCTGCTTCTCGCCCGAACAGCAACACCGGAACCAGCCGCGAGCGAAGACGCTCAGCTCGGGGTTGCTGGACCGAGCGCCCTCATACTAAAAGCGAGAGCTGTGTTTTGGGGAGTTCGTGTCCCCGGCGCACAAAGTTTCCCGTACTGCACCGCCCGCCGCGACACTGTGAAAAAGCGCGGGCTCCAAGAGCTGACGACCCATGTGGGGAGCGTCACTCGAGGACAGGACGAGGGGCTCAGCGGAGGCAAAAATGGCGAACCCGCAGATGGTGATGTACGAAGAGGAGTTCCATCAGATCCAAGGGGTCGTCGACCGCTTGGTTCGAGAGGCGAACGCCAAGGTCGTATTCATCATCGACAAGAATGGTCAACTCATCGCTGCGAGCGGTGAGGTGGAAGAAATCGACACCACGTCGCTGGCGTCTCTGACGGCGGGCAATATCGCCGCCACTGGAGGGATAGCCAAACTGCTGCGCGAGAACGAGTTCGCCACGCAGTTCCACGAAGGTGAAAACCAAAACATTCACATCCAGCTCGTGGGAAACCGCGTGATTTTGGTGGTGATTTTCGATGCCAAGTCGAGCTTGGGCCTGGTCCGCCTGCGGGTCCGCAAGGCGACCGACGAGCTCATCAAGATCTTCGAGGCGCTCCTCAACAAGGTCGTTGCGCCTGGCGGCGATTCGCCGTTCGCCGAGATCACCGACGACGACATCGACAGCCTTTTCAACGACTGAGGACCCCGAGCGTATGAGCTTCATCAACTACATGGCTCGGGAGATCAACTGCAAGATCGTTTACTACGGTCCGGGTCTCTGCGGCAAAACCACGAATCTGCAGCACATCTACGAGCGAACCAATCCCGACGCCAAGGGCAAGATGATCAGCTTGGCGACGGAGACCGAGCGCACGCTGTTCTTCGACTTCTTGCCGCTTTCGCTGGGCGAGATTCGCGGCTTCAAGACGCGGTTCCATCTCTACACTGTGCCGGGTCAGGTTTTTTACGACGCGAGCCGCAAGCTGATCCTCAAGGGCGTCGACGGCGTGATCTTCGTGGCCGACAGTCAATTCGAGCGCCTCGAAGCCAATCAGGAAAGCCTCGACAACTTGCGCGACAACCTGGCCGAGCAAGGTTACGATCTCGCCAAACTGCCCTTCGTCATTCAGTACAACAAGCGCGACCTGCCGAACGTCGTCGATCTGCACGAGCTGCGTGAAATTTTGAATCCCATGGGCGTGCCCGACTTCCAGGCCAATGCCCGAACTGGCGAGGGCGTATTCGAGACCCTGAAAGCGGTCAGCAAGTTGGTCCTCACAGAGCTCAAGAAGGGCCAAGGCGGCTGAGGAAAGGCGCTGGGAGCAGGACAGGAGCGGTCCATGAAGAACGCAAAGCCCGACCCCAGCAAGCTCGAGGAAGCCAGCCTCCGCGAGGCTGCTCTCTCGTACCTCGACCGCTACGACGCCTCGGTCGCTACGACGCCTCGGTCGCTACGACGCCTCGGTCGCACAGCTCCGCGGCGTGCTCCTGAGGCGCGTCGCCAAGTACGGCAAGCCCGACGGAGAAAAAGCAGCAGCTTGCACCACGCCGCGCCCCTCGGCGCGTTCGACTGGTCTTCGCTCAACGCCGAAAGGCGAGCTACTTCCTGCTCTTCATCGAAGCGTTGGCGCCTTCGACGGTCCTTTCGATGCGAGCGCGCACTTCGGCGTAGTCGGCCTCCAGCTTCTTGCGGTCGACGTAGGCCTGCTTTCG
>Ga0163144_10026335_pt1 | contig 11312 bp, 8 predicted proteins | sample OliLak19BULKMAT1_FD_123175 | JGI IMG/M metagenome (GOLD analysis project Ga0163144, IMG submission 123175) | Freshwater microbial mat bacterial communities from Lake Vanda, McMurdo Dry Valleys, Antarctica - Oligotrophic Lake LV.19.BULKMAT1 | ecosystem: Environmental > Aquatic > Freshwater > Lake... | reverse complement strand
GCCGAGCAGCACTAGCGTCGGTCGTGTGACCGTCACCCTCACCGTTCGCACCGCACCGTGGCGGGCTCACGTCGCGCAGTTGGCGAACGCCGTCGACGGATTGGTCCCCGTGGTCAAGGGCAACGGCTACGGCTTCGGGCGCGTGGCCCTGGCCCAGCTCGCGGCCGAGTTCTGCGACACGGTCGCCGTTGGAACCATCCACGAACTCGACGGCCTCCCCGTCGACCTCCATCCGGTGGTGCTCACGCCGACGCTCGTCGCGCCGGCGTCGACGAGGCCGATTCTCAGCGTCGGGAGCCAGTCCCACATCGACGTGCTCGACGGGTGGAACGGCAGCGTGCTGGTGAAGCTCGAATCGTCGATGCACCGCTACGGCGGCAGTGTCGACCTGGTCGACGCCGCCAGACGCAGTGGCCTCGACGTGATCGGCGTGAGCCTGCATCCGCCGCTGGCCGGATCGTCGAGCGACCACGCCGACGAGATCGTGCGGGCACTCGAGGGCGTCGATCCCGACCTCACGATGTGGGTGAGTCATCTCGACGCCACCACCTACGCAACGTTGCCGACGACGCACACCTACCGGCTGCGCCTCGGCACCTCGTTGTGGCACGGCGACAAGTCGTACCTCTCACTCACCGCCGACGTGCTCGACGTTCGCAGTATCCGAGCCGGCACACCTGCGGGCTATCACCAGTCGGCCGTGGAGCGCGACGGCCACCTCGTGATGATCGGCGCCGGCACCGCCAACGGCGTCACGCCCCTGGCCGACGGTCGCAGCCCGTTCCACTTCGAACGGCAGCGACTCGCCCTCCACGAGGGCCCGCACATGCACACCTCGATGGCGTTCGTCGCCGAGGGCGCCACCGTGCCGGATGTCGGCCAGCGCGTCGACGTACAGCGCCCACTCATGATGACCACCGTGGATACGTTCGAGTGGATCTGAGCGCACCGACCCCGACCTTCGTCGACACCCCAACGACCGCCCGCCTGCCCGGCCCCGATGTCGTACGCGCTGTCGCCCTGATCGGCGTCATGGTGATGAACTACCACGGGTACCTCATCCTCCGGGGTCTCGAAACCGGTGCGGATCGGCCGAGGACCGGCTGGCTCGAAAAACTGTTCCACCCGTGGGACGGCCCCCTCTCGACCCGGTTCGCGGCCACGTTCGTCCTCGTCGCCGGTGTCGGCGTGACGCTACTCACCCGTCGCTCACTCGGCGACCGGACCCACGTCACCGAGATGCGCTGGCGCCTCATCCGCCGAGGGGTCCTGTTGTACGTGGTCGGCCTGCTGCTCGACGTGATCTGGCCGGGCACCATCATCGTCTACTACGGCGCCATGTTCGTGCTGGCGGCAGCGATCTTCACATGGCGATCGCGCTGGATCATCGCCGTCGGCGCCGTCGCTGCGATCGCCGCCACCAGCATCCAACTCTGGGAATTCGACCGCGACCGCAACGGTCACTCCACCGAGTGGCTGTGGCGACCAGGCGACGTCTCGATCCGCAAATACGTCCTCGACGTCTTCGTCAACGGAACCCATCCCCTGCTGCCCTGGTTCGCATTCTTGTGCGCCGGCATCGTCCTCGGCCGGCTGCTCATGACGACGTGGTGGCGATCCGCCGCGATGGGCACCGGCATCGTGCTGGTCGCCTCGACGTCTGTGCTGGCAAGCCTGCCGGTGACCGGCATCCCGGCAATCGCCCTCTCGATCGATCCGCGCGACCGCAGCATCGTCTACGTGGCGAGCGCCCTCGGAACGGCGCTCGTCGCCTACGCGATCATCGACTGGATCGCTGAACGATTCCGCTCGGCGACCGACCCGCTTCGACGCGCAGGTCAGCTCACCTTGTCGCTCTACCTCGCGCACATCCTGGTGTTCAACCTGGTCGTCGACTGGCTCGGCTGGGTTGAGCCGGGAGGAGTCGGCACAGCGTTGCTGTTCGCTGGCGGGTTCTGGATTGCTGCCGTCGCTCTCGGCACCATGTGGCAGCGCCGCTTCGGGCGCGGCCCGGCCGAACACGTCTATCGAGCGTTCGGCGGCTGAGGCTGACCGACCGCCGGCTGATCGATCGCCGGTCGGCGCCGAGCAGCTCGCCGGTGCCCGCGCCAGCCGACGGCTCCGGCACCGACGAGCGGACCCTTCTCGCCGAGTCTCGACGGCGTGATGCGTGCGCCCCGGCTGTAGGGCTGGCTGGCGTGCTCGTCGAGTGTCACCTGCGCTGCGTGGAAGAAGGTGGAACCGAACCCGAGCGCCACGCTGCCGCCGATCACCACGAGTGACAGATCGAAGGCGTTGCACATCGACGCCGCCGCACGGCCGACGAGATCGCCGGTGCGTTGCATGATCTGATACGTGGGTTCGGTTGCCGGCCGACCCGTGATCGCGTCGATCGCCTGTCCGGACGCCTCGGCCTCGAGACAGCCCTGCACACCGCACAGACAGCGCCGCCCGCCGGGCTCGACGATGAAGTGACCGATCTGGCCGGCGTATCCGGACTCGCCGTCGAGAAGATCGCCGTCGAGGATGATCCCGCCCGAGATACCCGCCGACACGGTGATCACGCAGAAATTCGACTGCCCCTGCGCTGCACCGAGCCACCCCTCGGCGAGCGCCAACGCCTTCGCGTCGAGGTCACCGTGCACCTCGTGCTCGGCCAGTTCTTCGAGACGGTCCCGCAACGGGAAGTCTCGCCAGGCCGGCACGCTCAGCGGTGAGACCTGGTCGAGTCCTCGGCTGACATGTCCGCCGCTCGACACCCCGAGGCCCCGCACGGTGGCCGAATGTCGAGCATCAGCACGATCGAGCATCTCGGCCACGATCAGCCCCAAGTTGGTGAACTGCGACTCGGGCCCGTCGTCGGTCTCGATCTCCGCACGAGCCCGGTCGATCAGCACGCCTCGGGACGTGACGAGACCCGCCTGGAAATGCGTGGCACCGACATCCACGGCGAGCACGACGTCGGTTGCTGTGCGTCGCTCGGCCGACTCAGCTTCCACTGGTTCGGAGTCGGGTTCGCCGGCGAAGCGTTCGCTGGAGGTGGACGGGTCGTCGGACATCGGGATCTGAACGGTACCCGTACGAGGCGTCCTCAGAGGGCCGGGTCGAACTCCCTCGCTGGACGAACAGCGCTACGGTCACCGACATGTGCTTCAGTCCGCTCACCCCCGAGCCGATAGCACTCATGGACATGCAACGAATCGTCGACACTCAACACCGTGAAGCTTCGCGCCTGCGCGTGCGAGCGCACGACGCTGACGCGCCAGGGCGACGGGCGCCACGGGCAGCGATCGCCGTCGTGCTCGCCGGTTTGACCATGATCGGCATCAACCCGTCATCGATCGCTCACGCCGACACCGAACCGACCAACGAGTCGACCACCACCACCACCACCACCACCACGACCACGACGACCAACACCACCGTGGCGCCTCCGGCTCCGACCACGTCCCCCACGACCGCGCCAGCCGACCCGACTCCTGAGACCACGGTCCCAACAGAGACGACCACGGTCGCGCCCACCACCACGGCTGCGGCTGCGCCGGCAACACCGCCGGCTCCGGCCGCCAAACAGATCACCGCCTATCCGAGCCAGATCGCCAACATCCTGGCCACGATCCGCTATCTCGAGTCGCGTGGCAACTACCTCGCCCCACCCAACAGGGGGCGCGCGTCAGGTGCCTACCAGTTCATCACCTCGACGTGGAACAACTACGGCGGCTACCAGAACGCCTACCTGGCGCCGCCGGAGATCCAAGACGAACGAGCTGCCGCCGACGTCATGAAGTTCCTCGCCCAGTGGAACAACGACGTCTCGATGATTCCGGTGATGTGGTATTACCCGCGGGCGTCACGCGAGGTCAGTTTGATGGACGTCGTGCCCGTACCGTCGGCGGGCAACGTGCTCACCGTTCGCGAGTACCAGCAACGCTGGCTGGCCATCTGGTCGTCGCTGTCCGGTCAGCAGATCCCACAACCACTGTCACAGGCCGATCAGGTCGCTCGCATGGGCTTCGCACCCGAACTCGCCCCGCCGACCGCCATCGACCCGGCCACGCCCGCAGCCGAACGGAACGCAACGGTGGCATTCCCCGTGCTCGGGCCGTCGCGGCTGGCCGCACCCGAATGCGGCAACGGCGAAGCCGCTGTCGACACCGACTCGCTCGCCGTGTACCAATCGGCGGGCCTCTGCACCGAAGAAGCCCCCGGCATCGTGTTCGGGGTGAAACTGCAGCCCGTCCTCGCCGTCGTCGACGGTGTCGTCACAGACGTCCACGACGAGCCCGGCGAGACCATCTCGGTCACCATCACCGACACGGTCGGACGCAGCTTCCGACTGTCGGGTTTCAACGACGACACGCCCGGCACGAACGACGGCGCAGCGCCACCCCATCTGCGTCTCTCGAAGTTCGCCGTGGTCGGCCAGAGTGTGCGCGCTGGCCAGCACATCGGATTCATGGGCGACACCGATCCTCTGCCGCTCGGCATCAGATCCGACGTCCCGACCGATGCAACGGTGCAGATTCCGATCGATGCCGTTGCACCGCACGTCCGCTTGACGATCACCGACCTCGACGGAACGCCGGTCGATGCCTACGGCCCCGTGATCGACGCGCTGTTCCGCCAAGTCTGCTCGGTGGGCCTCGGTCCATGGTCGGGAACCCATTACCTCTCAGGGCTCGACGAGGTCACCACCGAAACCACCGACAACTCGCGTGACATCGACTCCGAGTGGGTGGTCACCTCCAACGGAGACGTCATCGCCTCCGGGTGGGCAGCCATGATCTACCCCAGCGAGAACTGCGGTTGGGCACCACCCGACAAGCGAGGACCCGGATCGGGCGGCCCGACAACGATGCCTGCTGCCTGGAACACCCCGCTCGATCTGCCCACGTCGATCTGGATCGACTTGGCAGTTCGCGACGACACGTCGCTCGCACTACCGATGACACGACCCTGAATCGTTGCGGCGCCGGTCGACGCGGGCTGACGCCGAACGACAGGATCAACCGACGCGACGAGCGTCCTCGACCAGGTTGATCTGGTACAACACTTCGTCGAGCGCATGTTCGGCGCTGAGGGCCGAGAACCGCTGTGGGTTCTCCGGTGTGCAGCACGACGCCACGGGCGACAGGATGGTCCATGGACGCGGGTGGCAGAACTGCACCACGCTGTACCGTTCGCCTTCGTATCCCGGCGCGGCGACCACCCGATGCCAGCCGATGGGGATCACCCCGTTGGTGAGGCGTTCGAGCATGATCCCGGTGTTGATGATCACCGCGTCGTCCGGCGGCGTGGCGTCGACCCAGTCGTCATCGACCCGCACCTGCAGACCTGGGGCAGTCGAACGTGGCAACGCCGTGATCAGGTTGATGTCGCCGTGCTGGCCGGCCCACTCGTGCCCGTCCTCACCCAGCTCGGACATCGCCGGATAGCGAATCGCGCGTGTCAGTGTTGGGCCGTCGGCGACCATCTCGTCGAAGAACGTCTCGTGGCAACCAATGCCCTCGGCGATCACCCGCAGGAACCGGCGTTGCAGGTCTGCGATCGATTCGTGGAATCGGAACAGCACCTCGGTGATGCCGGGCACGGCCGATTCGGGCAGCAGTTGGTCGGGGTACGCGGTGGGAAACTTCGACTTCAGCGGGTGCCCTGCAGCGATCGGCGCCGACCAGTTGAGCATCTCCTTCCAGTCCGGCTTGTCGCTCGACGCTGCTGTTTCGACCAGCAGACCGGTGTAGCCGGTCTGGCCGTGAGCCCCCGGCGCGATGAACTGCTGCTTGGTCGACTCGTCGAGTTCGAAGAACTCGCGCAGCATGGCATACGTGGTGTCGAGCAGATCCCCGGACACGTCGTGGCTGGTGTACACGAACCCCGTCTCGAGGCTTCGACGGACCCCGTCGACCACCGCCCGTCGACGCACTCCGGTGCTCGATTCGAACGCGAGCAGGTCGACATCCAGGATCTGATCCGTCATCCCACGAACGCTACCCGTGCGCCCCACCCCCACGTTTGTGGTGCAGTTCCGGCGGGCCGTCCCACCCGAAACCGCACACAAACCAGCGGTCGCCGGACCCCACTCGTTCGCGTTGCATTCTCGGCGGGGCGGCTCACCCGAAATCGCACACAAACGTGATTTCGTTCGGGCTCAGGCAGGTACGCCACCGGGCGCGAAGAGCGCCGGCCAGCCACCCGTGTGCACGAAGACGACGTCGGAACCGAAGCGTGACTCGGCAGCCAATCCGAGCAGACCGGAGCACCCCTTGCCGGAGTACGTACGGTCGAGCAACCATCCACCGTGTTGCGCCGCCCATCGGATGGCAGCGTCGCCGGCTTCGGTGGGCACCGCGTAGTCGTCGCCGATCCAGCGCGGGTCGACCTCGACGTCTTCAGGGGCGACGATCGCCGTCGACTGCATGAGTGTGAGCGTCTGATTGGCCAGCCCGGCGATGTCCGGACGGCCGACGTTGACCCCCTTCGCCACACCGATGGCGATCACATCGGGCACGTCGCGCCCACCCTGTGCGGCGGCGGCGCGCCCTGCGAGCAGACCGGCATGGGTGCCGCCACTCGACGATGTGAACACCACGTGCGAGGGCATCACCCCAGCGGCCTCGCACTGGTCGAGCAGCTCGATGAACGCCGCGGCGTAGCCGAGTGCACCGACAGCAGTGCTCCCACCGATCGGGATCGAGTACGGAACCACTCCCTCGGCAACGAGTTGATCGCTGACCCCCTCGCGCGCGATCTCGAGTTCACCCCAGTGGCTCTCCTCGGCTCCCGTGAAGTGCAGTTGAGCGCCGAACAGCATCGACAACAGCTGGTTGCCGGTGGCCTCGTCGGGGCGGTCACCCGACAGCACCAGGTGCGTCTCGAGTCCGAGGCGAGCGCCTGCCGCAGCCGTCATCCGGCAGTGATTCGACTGTGCGGCGCCGACGGTGACGAGCGAGCGAGCACCGGTCGCCACGGCATCACCGCACAGGAAGTCGAGCTTGCGGGCCTTGTTCCCGCCGCCTCCCAGTCCGGTCAGATCGTCGCGCTTCACCCACAGTCGACTTCCACCGTCGAGGGTGGGGCCCGCTTCGAGCGGGGTCGGCAACGTGGCGAGCGTGGCTCGTTCGAGGTGATCGAACACTGCCCTCATGCTATGCACTGTGCCCGATGGCCACCGATTGGAACCCGCTCCTTCGCGATCAGTTCGAGCTGGCGTACTGGCGCGAGCTGCAGGAGTTCGTCGCGAACGAGCGGCGAGAGCACCCGGTGTATCCACCAGCTGAGGATGTGTTCGCCGCCCTGCGACTGACGCCGCACGCCGACGTCGAGGTGATGATCCTCGGCCAGGACCCCTACCACGGACCCGGCCAGGCCCACGGGCTCTGCTTCTCGGTTCGCCACGGGGTCCGGGTGCCGCCGTCGCTGCGGAACATCCACAAGGAGTTGCACGCCGACCTGGGCGTGGCGATCCCCGACCACGGCAATCTCGGAGCCTGGGCCCGCCACGGCGTGCTACTGCTCAATGCCACACTCACCGTGCGTGGTGGTGCTGCCGCCTCACACCAGAAGCACGGGTGGGAGACCTTCACCGATCAGGTGATTCGAGTCGTGAACGCGAAGGACGACCCGGTCGTGTTCGTCCTGTGGGGTGCGTCGGCGCGGCGCAAGCGGGCGCTGATCGACACCGGTCGTCACACGATCATCGAATCGGCACACCCGTCGCCGCTCTCGGCCCACAACGGGTTCCTCGGCAGCCGACCGTTCAGCCAAGCGAATTCGGCGCTGATCGCCGCTGGACGCGAGCCTGTCGGTTGGGATCTGATCGACCCGGGAAGCACCGACGGATGAGGATGCAGTACTGATGCCGTGGACAACCAGCGACAGGGTGCTGCAGCTGCGAAAGCGGCACGTCGCGATCGACGTGGTCGTCGACTCCCTCGACGGTTGGCGGCGCCACATCTCGGGACGCAACGCATCGGTGCTCGCATTCTTCGGGTTCCTCTCGATCTTCCCTTTGCTCCTCGCCGCCACGACCATCCTCGGCTTCGTGCTCGAAGGCAACAAAGACCTCCAGCAACGCATCATCGACGGCGCGCTCGCCGACATCCCGGTGCTCGGTCAGGAACTGCAGGACGATCCGGCCTCGCTGACCGGGAACTGGTGGGCGCTGATCATCGGGCTCGGTGGCGCTCTGTGGTCGTCGACGAAGGCCTTCGTGGCATTGCAGGGTGCGCAGGATGACGTCTGGGAGATCCACGTCGACCATCGCGACGCGATGCCCAAGCAGCGCGGCAAAGCACTGTTGGGCCTCGTGTTCATCGGCGCCGCGCAGATCGGAACAATCGTGATCACGACCCTGGTCAGCGCGGCAGGCCTCCCGATCGTTGGTCGCCTCGCACTGCTCGCCGCCGCCGTGGTGATCAACATCGTGGTGCTCGCGGCGATGTTCCGCTATCTCTCCGCAGCCGACACCACCTGGTCCGACGTGTGGCCCGGCGCAGTCGCAGCAGGCGTCGCCTTCTCGCTGCTGCAGTACTTCGGCACGGGGATCGTCCGCCAGATCACCGGGAACGCCGGCGACACCTACGGACAGTTCGCGCTGGTGCTCGGTCTCGTCACCTGGCTGAGCCTGCTGGCGATCTCGGCGATCATGAGCGCCGAGTTCAACGGTGCACTGGTGCGCCGACGCGAAGGCTCGCTCGCTCGGGTGCAACCTCCCGATGCGGTGACCGACGAGCCCGCCGGACGTCCCGAGCCCGCCACCGCCTGAGGCGATGAGCGAGACCCCCGTATGGCGGGGGTTGGCTCATCACTTCCATCGAAACACTCCGGGCGATGAGCGAGACCCCCGCATGCTGGGGGTTGGCTCATCACCTCCATCAGTCGGACAGGCGGGTGACGATCGAGCTGGCTGATTCGAGGGTGCGGTGGACCGGACACTTGTCGGCGATCTCCAGCAACTTGGCGCGCTGCACGTCGGTGAGATCGTCACCGTCGACGGTGACCACGCGTTCGAACCGGTCGATCATCCCCGACCGTCCCGACAGCAGCTCGTTGTCGGAGCATTCTGCGCAGTCGTTCGCATGCACCTTGCCGTGGGTGACCTCCACCGTGACCCGATCGAGCGGCAACCCTTTGCGATCCGCGTACATCCGCAACGTCATCGACGTGCACGCACCGAGCGCAGCGCCGAGCAGGTCGTAGGGGGATGGGCCCGCATCGAACCCACCGACCGACTCGGGTTCGTCGGCGAGCAGGCGGTGCCGTCCGACCACCACGTGATTGAGGAAGGGCCCCTGCGTGGTCTCGGCCACCACGACCGGCGCAGAGGAGCGGGGAGCGTCGAGCGCCCCGCTCTCGTCGACGATGTAGCGGTCGGCGAATGCCCCGATCATGTCGGCCGCGAACGTCGCATCGCCACGATCGGTCAGCAGGTGGTCGGCGCCGTCGAGCGACACGAAACTCTTGGGATGACGCGCCGCTGCGAAGATCTCCGCAGCGTGGTCGATCGATACCGTGTTGTCGATCGGCGAATGCAGCACGAGCAGCGCCCGCTTCATCGTCGCAACCCGATCGGTGATCACATGGTTGCGGAGATCGTCGACGAACTGTTGACGGATGGTGAACGGCCGTCCGGCCAACTGCACCTGAGCAACACCTTCCGCCGCGATCTCGGCGAGCGACGACTCGAAGATGCCGGTCACGTGATCGGTGCTTGCAGGTGCTCCGATCGTCGCGACCGCACGCACCTCGGTAAGGTCGGCGGCGACGGACAGCACTGCTGCACCTCCCAGCGAGTGGCCGACCAGCAACTGCGGGGCCCGGTGCTCGGAGCGCAACCAGTCGACGGCCGCCACCAGGTCGTCGGTGTTCGACGTGAAATTCGTGTTCTCGAACTCTCCGCCGCTCATCCCCAGCCCGGTGAAGTCGAATCGCAGCACACCGAATCCGACATCGGTGAGCGCGTTGGCGATGCGGGAGGCCGCGGCGATGTCCTTGCTGCACGTGAAGCAGTGGGCGAACAACGCGAACGCCCGCGCTGGGCCCGCCGGCAGGTCGAGCCGGGCTGCGAGATCGGCGCCCCGACTACCGGGGAAGGTGACTCGTTCGATACGTGCGGCCATGCGTCGACGGTACCCCCGACTACCCTCGCGCCAGATGACCGTCGTCCTCCTCCCTCACCAGATGAGGCGAGGAAGATGACGGCAGCGATGTCGGCAGCGACCGAGTCGACCATCGGCCCGACGCTCGCACTGATCCTCGGCGCCGGCATGTTCGCCCAGTGGGTCGCCTGGCGCATCCAGGTGCCGTCGATCATCGCGCTGCTGATCGCCGGCCTGTTGCTCGGCCCCGTCACCGGCATCGTCGAACCCGACGAGTTGCTCGGCCCGACACTGTTTCCACTGGTGTCGCTGGCGGTCGCGCTGATCCTGTTCGAGGGCGGCCTCGACCTACCGCCACGAGAGCTGCGCAACACCGGTGTCGTCGTGCGGCGCCTGATCACGTTCGGCGCCGTGGTCACATTCCTCATCGCGTGGTACGGGGCGCGGGAGATTTTCGGCATCTCGAATCAGGCCGCGATGGTGTTGGGTGCGGTGTTGGTGGTGACCGGCCCGACCGTCGTCGGACCGCTGCTGCGGTTCGTTCGGCCCGCTGGCACCACCGGTCCGATCCTGCGCGCCGAAAGCGTGCTGATCGACCCCATCGGCGCCACCGCAGCACTGATCGCGTTCGAGATCGTCATCACCAACGCTCCTGGCGAAGCCGTCGTGACCGTCGTCGGCGTGGTGCTGCTCACCATCGTGGCCGGCGCCGGGATCGGCCTCGCAGCAGCGGTGGTGCTCGACATCGCGTTGCGCCAATTCCTGATCCCCGACCAGCTCACGGTGCCGGTCACGTTCGCCTTCGTCGTCGCCTCGTTCGTGGCCACCAACGAGGTGCAGGAGGAGGCCGGCCTGCTCACCGTGACCGTGATGGGCATGTATCTGGCGCGACGCGGAAGTTCCACGATCCGCCAGGTGCTCGAATTCAACGAGAGCCTGCGAACCCTGTTGATCTCGTTCCTCTTCATCCTCCTCGCGGCGCGCATCGAGGCCGACGCATTGCGCGAGGTGGCAGTGCCCTCGCTCGCGTTCCTCGCCGTGCTGGTGTTCCTCGCGCGGCCTCTCTCGGTGCTGGTGTCCACGGTGCGCACGTCACTGAGTTGGCGCGAGCGGGTGTTCCTGATGACGATGGCCCCACGCGGCATCGTGGCCGCTGCGGTGTCGGCGATCTTCGCGATCCGCCTCGAAGAAGAAGGTGTTCCCGACGCCGCCAAG
>Ga0163144_10026334_pt1 | contig 11312 bp, 8 predicted proteins | sample OliLak19BULKMAT1_FD_123175 | JGI IMG/M metagenome (GOLD analysis project Ga0163144, IMG submission 123175) | Freshwater microbial mat bacterial communities from Lake Vanda, McMurdo Dry Valleys, Antarctica - Oligotrophic Lake LV.19.BULKMAT1 | ecosystem: Environmental > Aquatic > Freshwater > Lake... | reverse complement strand
GGCAGCGCGCCGAATGACGGGGGGATCGTTTCGGTCACGACTTCCCCGTCCTCTATCACCACTTTACCGTCGGCGCCGATTTTCGGTTGCTCGCGTTCGTTGGGAATCCATTCGGAGCCGATCAGGAAGCCAAACCCGTACTCTTTGATGGTGGGCATTGCCGCCATGGTCAGCACGATAAGCAGTGCCGCGAGCATGATCAGAATGAGGACTGAAGCGCTGGCGCAGAGCGAGTGGAGAATACTGTCGGCGGTCAACAACCTTGACCCGGTGTTTCCGGACACGGTCAGGGGCGGACGCGAACCCGGTGAGGAGTAGCCGATCGGAATTTGACCGGCGGGAATGTCCGACATGCGCGGTACCTCGATCGAATGGCAACGATGCGGTTGAACGTTTTAAATTCAAGGACAAAAGGGCGGTTGATCGGACGACGACCAACCGCCCTGCAAAGGACAGAATGACCGGCGGTCAGGAGTGACAGCCGGCCTGAATTTTTACTTCATGGACGGCTTGATGGGTTCACCCTTGAAGGTGACCGTTGACAACGCTTCGACGACTTTCGCCTGGACGGGTCCGGCGAGCGGTGCGTAGTCCATCGAAGTCGCCGCGGCCTGGCCCTTATGGGTCGCCCAATAGACGAAGTCGACCAATGCCTGCGCGTGTTCCTTGCTCTTCACGTTGTTCAAATCCTTGTAGAAAATGATGTACGTGAACGCGGCGGCGGGATAGGACTCGGCACCGGCTTGGTTCCAGATGTCGGCGGAGAGTACGGAACCGGTCATCTTGTCGACCGCACCGGCGCCGGCGGCGCTGACGGCCGCGGGCGTGGCCTTGACGAACTTACCTTCCTTGTTCTTGATCGCGCCGAAACTGATTTTGTTCTGCAACGCGTAGTTCAATTCGATATAACCGAGCGAGCCTTCGGTCGACTGCACGATGGCGGCGACGCCTTCATTGCCCTTGCCACCCTGACCGGTAGGCCACTTCACGCTCTTGCCCGCGCCGACCGAGCTCTTGAAAGAGTCGCTCTGCGTCGCGAGGTAGTTCGACCAGACGAAGGTCGTCCCACTGCCGTCCGTGCGGTAGGCGGGTGTGATGGGGAGTTCCGGGAGCGAAACGCCGGGGTTGAGTTCAACCAACTTTGCGTCATTCAACACCGAAACCTTGCCCGCGAAAATGTCCGCGAGCAATTCGCCGGTGAACTTCACTTCACCGCTCACGCCCGGTAGGTTGTACGCAGGGACGACCGCGCCCGCGGTCGTCGGAACCTGAACGAGATTGTCCTTCCCGCCGGCGGCGTCGAATTCCTTCTTGTTCATGGGGGCGTCAGAACCCGCAAAGTCGATGGTTTTTTCCGTAATGCCCTTGATGCCCCCACCCGACCCGATCGACTGGTAGTCGATCTGGACCGACGGGTTGATAGTCTGGTATTCCGACACCCAGCGCTGATAAAGCGGGTTGGGGAACGTCGCGCCCGCGCCCTGTAGACGGGTCTGAGCGCTAACGACGGTGGAACCAAGCACGATTGCCGCGACTGCGGCCTTTCGGATCAATCCTAACATTGCGATGCCTCCAGATAGGGGACAGGAACTGGTCTCGTTTCGACTCTCGGACCCTTAGATTGTTAAGACTGATTGTTAGTATTTGATTAGTTAAACATTTGGCGAAGTTGAAATATGTCTGGCGACCGGGAACGTCCACAGCGACTATGAGGCGACGTAATTCTTCCGAACCGTTGCGGCGTTGGCACCGTCGCTGTATTTTGTCGACCTCAACGTCCGCCCCACCCGGAGCCGCCCATGCCGATCGAACGCTGGTCTGAAAACGTCGTCGTCGTACATCTTTCCGACGACCCGCAGTTCACGGACGACCTCGAAGCCCTCGACGTCCACACCCAAACCCCCGGTATGTGCGTCGTCCTGGACTTCGCCGCCGTTCATTACGTCAATTCGTCTAACCTGGCTAAAATGCTACGGTTACGAAAGCACGCCGTCCTCGGAAACGGCCGATTGATCTTGTGCAATATCGCCTCTCAGGTCTGGGGGACGTTCCTCGTCACCGGGCTCGACAAAGTGTTCGATCTGAGTGAGAACGTGCCGACCTCTCTGGCGACGATCCAGATGGGGCAATGAACGGCTTCAATCCCATTCACCGGCAATCTTCCCCCACCCTCCTAAACTGCCCCATTTCAAATTCTCGGCTCGACATCGGGTTTTTTAGTATATTAGTGCAATGCTCAGAGCGTCTTGAAACGTGACGCCCTGCGCGACGTCTTTTACGCGGGAGGTTTTGATTGGGGAATTTTGGGAGTGCCGTTGCGGGCACGAACGGCAAGGCGCACGACCGAATGAACGGTCATGCGGTCCTGAACGGTTCGTCGCCCGAGCCTAGCACTCGTCAACTTCTGGATCAGTTCGAGCAGACCGGTTGCCAACAACCGTTCGAGGAGATCGTGCGCCGATACGGCGGGATGGTTTTCAGTGTCTGCATGGGCGTGACCCGTGACGCCCACGACGCCGAGGACGCGACGCAGGCGGTTTTTTTGTCACTGGCGGTCCAACTTCGGACCGGGAAGCAGATCAATTATCTGGGGCCGTGGCTGCAACAGGTGGCCCGGCGCATGTCGATGGACATTCGTCGTTCAAAAAAACGTCGCACGCGTCGGGAAAATATCCACACCGACATCAACGCCGATCGCCACGTTGTCGACGACTCCTCCATGCCCCTTCAGGACGACGAACGCGCCGCCGTCGTCCGTGAAGAAGTCGACAACCTTCCCGCGAAGTACCGCCTGCCACTCATCCTGCACTATTTCGGCGGGCTGTCGCGCGAGGAGATGGCGACGGAACTCAAGTGCCGGACCAACACCCTCGGCGTGCGTTTGCACCGGGGCAGACAGTTACTGGCCGAAAAACTATCCCGGCGCGGTGTTTCCCTCGCCGCCGTCTCACCGGTCGCGCTCGACACGCTGCTTCATTCGGTCGCGACGCAGTCGGTCGCGTCGTCGCTCGGTTTCAACGCGCACCTCACGTCCCATGCCGCTTCACAAATCATGTCCGGCTGCGCGATCGTCGGCCACAACATCGTCTCGGCGCGCGTCATGAAACTCGCGCGCGACGTGTCGGCGATGATGCTCCTGGCCCGTGTGAAATTCGCCGCCGCTTCCGTCGTCCTCGGCGTCGGCGTGCTGTCCACCGGCGCCGGTGTCGCGTGGGCGCTGCCCGTCAATCTTCCGTTCCCACTGCCTTCGTTCGATTGGTCGGGCCTCGTCCGTCAACTCATCGCGCCGATCACCCAAAACCTTCCGAAGTTGGTCGACGCGCAGCCCGTCCGATCTCCCGAATCAGAACAATTCGCTTCGGGCCGCGCGGTGACCCCGTACTCGCCTTCACAGGACGTCGACCTCGACCCCGCCGCCGACGTCAATGCGTGGTTAGGTCTCAAGCGTTCGTTCGAGTACACACCCGCAACGCTCGCGAGCGTCACGCCATTTCCTGCGCCGGGACATCGGCCCGGCGTCCACACTTCGACTCCGCGCCCGTCCGATGCGTCGACCTTCACTCAGACCACAGCAGCCGCTCTCACGACGTTCGCCGTCCCCAAGCCGGTGACGCGTGCGACCCCTTCGGCTCCGTCGCCCGTTGCATCCAGCGCCCCCGTAGCGCCTGCCTACAACGCACCCGGATCGAGTGTTCGTTCAAAGCTCGATCCCGAACCGTTCGGCCCGAACACGGTGTTCCTCACCTCGATCGACACGTCCCACGACAGCTTCGCCGGAACGGTCGGTTACATCGGCTCCAGCACCGGCGAAGTTCTATTCACGCGAAACAACTTCGATTTCATGGGCGTCACCAACAGCTTGGTCGTCAGCCGTGATCTGAAGTCGGCTTCAGTCACTTACGCATTTTCCACCGATCCCCGCCACCTGTCGCTTCGGTCACTGCCCGTCGGAGGTTCACTCACCGACGCCCGTACGTACGTCGCGACCGGCGGGACGTACGCCTACACACCCGCGACTTGGAACGCCGGAGCACCTGCGGTTCTGCGCGGGCACGGCGTGGTCCGCTCGGCCGTCCCGTTCGACAACTCCGGCGTGGTGCTGGCCGAGCACGGGACGCTCCGCATCGACACGCCGACCATCGTCAACTCCATCGACAACCCCGTCGGCGGACGCAACGGCTGGTACGCCGCGTCGGGCGGCACGCTCGAACTGCCCACGAATTATTCCACCGGCAAATCCCCGCGCGACCTCGTCGCGACGTGGGGCGAAAGTTCCGACGACGCCGCGCTCGACCTGATCAACAGCGTCCGCGCGACGTTCCGTAACGTCACCAAGCCCGGCGAAGTCTCCATCGCGCTGCTGAGCACCGACGACACGACCATCCCGAATCGCCCCAAAGGGACCGAGTCGATTTCGATCCACAGGTTCGACGTAAAAGACTTGGAGTTCTCGTCCGCCGACCTCGAGTTCCGTTACGACGACGTGACGTCCGCGTCCCTCGGCGTCGCCGATCACAACCTCCAGCTTTTCGCGTGGGCCAACGGGCACTGGGACCGTCAGTCGCGCAACGTCAACGCGATCGACAAAATCCTCAGTGCCGCACAAGGCTCGACGTTGTCCGACTACTACGCGATCGGGGGCAACCCCGCGCGGCTCGGCCTTTCCAGCGCCGCGTACGTCGTAGTCACGCCGACCATCGTTGTCTCGCCCGGAAGCTTCGTATTATCGTCGTCCGACTCGATTCTGCCGAACGACCCTTCAGGCACGCGGAGTTTCAGTTCGCCGTCCGGCTCAGTCGTCCCCGAGCCGGCAACGCTTTCGCTGATCGCACTCGCGGCCGGATACCTGCTCGGCAGGCGCAGGCGGCGCTGATTCCGGTTGTCCGCCGCCCGTCGCCCGTTACACTCGGACCATGCGACGCACTTCAACATTTATTCTTGCCGTCCTCGTGTTGGTCCTGTCGGTCGATGTCGCGCGCGCCCAAAGCACCGCAGCGTTGATCAACGAGGCGCTCGACAAGCCGGTCAATCTGGACCTCAACGGCCCGCTCCCGCGCGTGCTCGAACAGGTTCAGAACGAAACCGCCGTCCCGCTCAAGGTCGCTCCCGGCGTGTACGACCTGCTCCCGTGGGGCGAGCAAACGACCGTCGGCGCGAAAGTCCAGAACCAAACCCTGCGCGACACGCTCTCCGCGATCGCGCGGAAGCTCGGGCTTGTGGTCGTCGTGCGCGAAGACTCCGTCGAACTCCAACCGATGCCCGCGCTCAAACGTATCGGTCGACGCGCGACCGTGCAGGAGTTGGCCGCGCTCGACCTGCTCGCATCAACGCCGCTCAAGCCCGACGCCGAGCGCACCGGCGTCTTGGCGTTGCTCGGCGCGATCGACGCGCGCCTGGCCACGATCGGTGACACGTACGCGATCGAAAATCGCGCGTTCGGCCCGACGCAGGACGTGCCGGTGTTTTGCCCGCGCAACGCGACGCTCGAAGGCGCGCTCGAATCCATCGTCAAAGACACCGCCGCCACGTGGTTCCCGTCGGGACGCGGCATCGTGATCGTGAACAAACAGGACATGGTCCGCGCCCAACTCGGCAGAACCATCAGCGTGCGTTACAACGGCGTGGACTTGTCACAGGTATTGCTCGAACTGAGCCAACGCGCCGGCGTGGACTTCACGATGGAGCCCGGCGCGGTGCAGCGCGTCGCGCCCGAGTTCCGGATGGTGCGCCTGATTCTCGACAACGTCAGCGTCCAACAAGCACTCGAAACGCTCAGCGGATTCACCGGCCTGGGTTACGTCGTCAACGAGCGCGGCGTCTACCTCTGGAACCCCGCGCAAGGCACCGTCCCCACCACCGCGCCCGTCCCCGTCGACCCGCTGGTCGGTCTACTGAACCTCGACGGCGGCGTGCAGGTTATGCTGCGCGAATCGCAACTCCCGCCCGCGCTGCGCGACCAGATTCGTCAGCAGACGTCACGCAAGATTGACGAGCTTTCCAAAAACGCCTTGCCGAAGTGATTCAGGCCCGGAGCGCCCACCGTAGCTTGGCCGACCTTGCTCGCGGATTCGACTCGGCCTCCACGGCGCTCGCGACGACCGGGTCACGCGTGATTTTTTTATAGATACCCGCGCGGTGCAATTCCTGAAACGATTTTTTGACGATCCGATCTTCACCGCTGTGGAAGCTGATGATCGCGCAAACCCCGCCGGGCTTGAGATGGTCGGGTAGGACGCGAAGCAGGCGCTCGAGGTTGGCCAGCTCGCGGTTAACGAGGATGCGAAGTGCTTGAAACGTTCGCGCCGCCGGGTGCAGCTTCGCGCCGGCGGCACGTTCGAGCGTGAAATCACGGGCGTCGCAGACAATTTTCGCCAGCGCCTGCGTCGTGGTGATCGGTGCAATTTTTCGTCGCTCGACGATCAGTCTCGCAATTTCCGGGGCGTCCGTTTCATCGCCAAGTTCCAGCAACGCGGCGGCGAGTTCGCTCTCACCGATCCGCGCCAGCAAGGCCGAAGCCGGTTGCCCGCGCGTCGGGTCCATGCGCATGTCCAGCGGCCCAGGCCTTCGATATGAGAACCCGCGCGTCGGGTCGTCGATCTGCGTGCTCGCAACACCGACGTCGGCAAGCACCGCGTCGACGTGCGTCACACCCGCCTGTTGCAGCACCGTCGGCAACGCCGCGAAGTTGTCGTGGAACAATTCGAACGCCCCGCCCACGCGTTCGAGCGCCCGGCGCGCGACGGCCATGTTCGCGGGGTCGAAGTCGATGCCGATAAGTTTCCCACCGGGCTGGATGCGACGCAGCAGCTCCGCAGAATGCCCGCCAAGCCCCAGCGTACAGTCCACCACCACCCGCCCCGGCCGCGGGTCGAGCGCGTCCAGGACCGCGTCCATCAACACGGGAATGTGAAGAGCTTGGCTTCTCACGGCTTGCTGTCAGAGCGTAGCAGACGACGAATTCGTTCGCACGCAAGCCGTTGTGGCGAGGCTCGTTCCCCGGTGCGACTGCCGTTGAGAAGATTCGCGCATCGATCACACTGCGGGGTCCGTCGGTGCTACCGCCACAGGCACGGGCCGCTTCGTGCGGTTCATGATCGTAATCATCGCCGCCGTCCCGGCACCACTGACCGCGAGGCACAGGCCGAGCATCATCCAGTTATTCGCCCCACCCCCGCCGGCGGTCATGGGCTGCGTGGTCGGCGCGGCGTGGTCTTCGGCGTCGGCGTGTTCTTCGTGCCCTTCGGTCGGCGTCGCCTCGCCGTGCGGGTCTTTCGGTTTGGATTCGCTGGATTTTTTGGCCGGCGCGTGCGCGTCGTGCGTTGACTTGGGCGCGGCATGATCGTCGACATCGTGCGCCGACTTGGGAGCGGCATGCGCGTCGGTATCGTGTGCCGACTTCGGCGCGGCGCGCGGGTCGCCCTTTTTGGAAATGATGTTATGCGATGCCGCACTCGGCGCCGCGGGCTCGACTGCGGGCGATAGGTTCTGCATGGCTTCGCCCGCGAGCAACGTCGTCTCCGCGGGGTGCGGGCCGATCAGCTCGAACGTGCCGGCGTGCAAGTCGTACACGCCTCCAACGATCTTCACCTTCCCCGCCTTCACCGCTCCGCGCACTTCTTCGCTCCGCTTAAGCAGATCGGCGATGGATTGGAACACGTTCGCGCGAATGGCGGCGTTGACGATCGTCAGTTTCTGCGCGTGCGGGTTGTCCGACTTGGCTTTCTCGGCTGCCGGCGCGATGTTGTCCAGCAAGCCCGGCAGACTCCCGCCCACCTTCGCGCCGTCGACCACCGCCGTCACCGCGCCGCATTTGGTGTGTCCGACGACGACCACGAGCGGGATGTTCAAGTGTCCGACGCCGTACTCGATCGTGCCGATTTCGTTCGTGTCGGCGACGTTCCCCGCGACGCGGATGACGAACAGGTCGCCGATGCCTTGATCAAACACGATCTCCACCGGCACGCGCGAGTCCGCACACGACAGCACCGCCGCGACGGGGTGCTGCCCGCTGGTGTGGGTCTCGCATCGCCGCGCTTCGTCGGCGTGGTCGTGCTTCGACGCACCGGCGACGAATCGCTTGTTCCCTTCCACCAGCCGCGCGAGCGCCGCATCGGGCGTCGGGCCGGTCGGAGCGGGGTCGTGATCGCTCGCGGCATTGGCGAACGGCGCGAGCGACATCGAGACGAAAAGCACAAGTAGACGGACGTGACGCATCGGTAGCTCCAAAGTGAACCGAACGACCAAGTGGCCGACCCACTCCATATCGGCCGTTGAGCCGTCGACCGTTCTACTCGTTGTGTTATCGGCCGTGAAAAAAAGACGTCGCCCCGCTTATCGCAATTTGATCGTCGCGATCGCCATCGCCGCCAGCATCGCGCCGATCAGCCAGAATCGCACGACCACCTGCGTCTCCCCCCACCCTTTTTTCTGAAAATGATGGTGCAACGGCGCCATGAGAAAGACCCGCCGACCCGCACCAAAACGCCTTCGGGAATACTTGAAATACCCGACTTGAATCAGCACCGAAACCGCCTCGGCGACAAAGATTCCGCCGATGATGAACAGCATCAATTCCTGCCGGATCACGATTGCGATGTACCCGATCAACCCGCCGAGCGCGAGCGAGCCGGTGTCGCCCATGAAGATGCGCGCGGGGTTGCAGTTGAACCACAAAAACCCCAGGCACGCCCCCAGCATCGCCCCGGCCAAAACGGCCATCTGGTCGGCGGCGCGGATGTGGTGGTAGAGCAGCGTCTTGGACAGCGCCAGGTCGCCGATAATCAGCGCCAGCACAAGAAACGCGAAGCTGGTAATCGCCATCGTCCCCGCCGCCAAGCCGTCGAGGCCGTCGGTCAGGTTGACCGCATTACTCGCGCCAGTGATGACCAGAATTGTGACGGCAATAAACCCGCCAAGCCCGATCACCAGCGAGAAACTTTCGGGCTTGAAAAATGGCACGTAAAACGTGTGCGTCTCGGGAAGCGCCCGGCCCCACTGAAACGTGAAGAACCCTAGCAGCGCCGCCAGTCCGATCTGAAACAGCAGTTTTTCCAGACTGGTCAAGCCTTGGCGTGACCCCTGCCGCCGGCCGACCGTCAGCTTCAGCCAGTCGTCCACCGCGCCCACCGCGCCCAGCCAAACCAGACACACCAGCGCCATCTGCACATAAAAATTCGACAAGTCGGCAAGCAGCAACGTCGAGAGCGCGATCGCGCCGATGATCAGGATTCCGCCCATCGTGGGCGTCCCCTTTTTCGTCTTCATCAGCTCGTCCATCTTCGCTTCGTCGAACCCGGCGGTGTCACCGATCTTCTGCCGACGAAGCCACGCGATCACCCGCTCGCCCCACCACAACACCGCCAGAAAGCTGACCAGCGTCGCAACGGTCGTCTGGAAAATCACGAATGTGAACACGCGCACGAACCCCATGCCGTGTGCTTCAAACCAGGGAAGATAGTGACGAGCAAGGAAGTAAAACATGGGAAATAAGTTATCGGGCGATGTGTGATCGGATCAAAGTATCACGGGCGCCTCGCCCGTGTCGGTCGTGCTAGCGTATCGGAAACGGGGCAGGCGCCCGGGGCACGAAGGCGTCATCCATTCCACCCTAGACCGCGACTTTGATCGCCCGAAGATCCCCCCGGCCACTGATGACCTTCGACACTTCCTCCAGCCGGATGCCGCGCGAGGCCTTGAGTAAAACCAGGTCACCGTCGACCAGCAGGCCCGGCAAGTAGCGCGAGGCTTCGACGCTGTCGCGGTAGTGCTGGATCCGACCGACCGGGAAGCCGGCGCCGAGCGCCCCGCGCACGATGTGTGACGACAGCTCGCCGACGCAAACGATGCGGTCGAGCCGACCCTGCGTGGCGGCGAGTTGACCGATCTCGAAATGATACCGCTCGGACGAATGTCCCAGCTCGCGCATGTCCCCGAGCACCGCGATGCGCCTGCCGGCGTGCGGGAGCGACGCGACCGTCTCGATCGCGGCCTTCATGCTGGCGGGGTTGGCGTTGTAGGCGTCGTTCAAAATCGTCAGACCGTTGACGTGTTCCAGTTGCAGGCGCATCTCCGCGCCGTCGGCGTGAGAAAGGCTCTCGAGCGCGACGTCTTCCGGCACACGCATGAACCGCGCCACCGCAATGGCGGCGAGCGCGTTGACGGCGGCGTGTTTACCCAACTGCGGTACGAAAACACGCTGCGGACGCTTGTTCAACCGAAACGTCGTGCCCGATTCAGTGCAATCTATTTCGTCGGCAAATAAATCGTTGTGCTCTTCGTACCCGAACGTGATGCGCTTGCCGGAATACGGCGCGACCGCTTCGAGCAGGTGCGGGTCGTCGCCGTTGACCACCAGCGCCCCGTTGGGATTCAGCCCGGAAATGACGCTGGCATTTTCCTTGCGCACGCCCATGACGTCGCCAAGAAATTCCAAGTGTTCCGGCCCGCAGTTCGTGATGACCGCGATGTCCGGTGTCGCCATTTCGGTCAGCACGGCAATTTCACCCGGGTGGTTCGTCCCCATCTCCAAGACCAGATAATCCTGCGACGGGTCGGCGGCGAAAATCGTGAGCGGCACGCCGATGTCGTTGTTGAAACTCTTCGGGCTGATGCTCCCCTTCAGCCGGCCACGCAGGGCCGCGTCGATCAGGTGCTTCGTGCTCGTCTTCCCGTTCGACCCCGCGACGCCGATCACTTTCGTGCGTGTCATCTGCTGGCGCACGTACCTTGCAACTTTGCCCATCGCGACGCGTGCGTCGGGGACTTGGATCAGGTGGACGTTCGGCTGCGCGACGTCAGGCGCCCGCTCGACCAGCGCCGCGACCGCGCCGCGCGCCGCAGCCTCGGGGAGAAAATTGTGCCCGTCACGCTTGTCGCGCAGCGCCACAAAGAGCGACCCCGGCTCCATCATCCGCGTGTCGTTCGACACCGACAAAATCGGCCCGACCGTCGGTGGGACCGCCGTCATCGCCTTCCCCCCCGTCGCGGCTCGAATTTCCTGGATCGTGATCGGCTTCATCGTGATGACTCAATATTGGATTGTGGCGTGTGGCTTGTGGTTTGTGGCTTTGATAAAGATCATCGCATTGCGACCCACAGGCCACATGCCACCTGCCACACGCCACACGCCACATGCCATTATCCATTACACTTTGACGTTTTCCGTAAAGAACCGCGTCGCTTCTTCGACGTCGTCGAAGTGATGTTTCGTGGTTCCGATAATCTGGTAGTTTTCGTGCCCTTTTCCGGCCAACAGCACGACGTCACTGTCGCCGGACTCGTTCAATGCCGCCTCGATTGCGGCGCGACGGTCG
>Ga0163144_10026333_pt1 | contig 11312 bp, 14 predicted proteins | sample OliLak19BULKMAT1_FD_123175 | JGI IMG/M metagenome (GOLD analysis project Ga0163144, IMG submission 123175) | Freshwater microbial mat bacterial communities from Lake Vanda, McMurdo Dry Valleys, Antarctica - Oligotrophic Lake LV.19.BULKMAT1 | ecosystem: Environmental > Aquatic > Freshwater >... | reverse complement strand
CATGGGTCTCCGGATCATCGATCTTGAAGAACTCGCCGAGCTTGTATTTCGCCCAGACGGAATCTGCGAGCGCGATCGGAATCGCGTTGTGCCGCATCACCAAGACGACCCCCACCTCGCTCTCGGGAATTCCGTAGGCCTGCGGAGCGGTGAGCAGGAACACCCAGGCCCAGGCGAGCGCCATGCCGCCGTTTGGTTCGCGCATGTCGAGCAGCGCGCGTTGCTGGCCGGAAATGCTGTCGAGCCAGCGGGTGAAATCCGTGGCAGGTCCGCTCGTCGCGGTCGCCGCCGTCGCGGCAACGGGCAGGGCGGCGCCCATTCCGATCGCCGCGGCCATCGCCGCCAGACCCAGGACTTCGCGCCGACCCGTGGGAAGAATGTCCGATTGCATCTCAACCTCCTCGTGTGGTGGTGGATCAAGATCCGGACTCGGCGAACGACCTGTCGAGACTCGGGAAAGGCACCGCGCCGCTTGCGCGACACGGGTGCCACGCCGCTCTGTGATTGCCGGAGCGGCACCTACAACAGACTTACGGATTGTCCGGCGAGTCCGCTCGCGCGTCTACAGTCCCGAACGTCGCGGACCGGGGGACCCCGTCGGGCCCGCCGCCGCCGGCAGTGTCGGACGCCGCTCCTGCGGGTTCCCGGATGTTTCGCTCGCCGGCGCCCGAGAAGCCGCGCGCGAGGCACGTGCCAAGGTCAGGAACGGTGTCGGCCCCGTCGCCAAGGTACGCGGCGCACGATGGACCGAAATCGACCTCGACGCCGCGACGTGGACCGTGCCCGCCGAACGCATGAAGGCCGCCAAGGAACACCGGGTGCCGTTATCAGGGGATGCGCTGGCGGTCCTCAACGCCCTGCCCCTCGATGACCGCAACGCCCTGGTGTTTGCGTCGCCCCGTGGCGGCATGCTGTCGGACATGAGCCTGACGGCCGTACTGCGCCGGATGAAAGTCGACGCCGTACCGCATGGCTTTCGCTCGAGCTTTCGAGACTGGTGCGCCGAGCGCACGAACTACCCCCGCGAAGTGGCCGAAATGGCCCTCGCACACGCCATCGGCGACAAGGTGGAAGCGGCGTACCGGCGAGGCGATCTGTTCGAGAAGCGGCAAGGTGCTTCACGCCGTGGGCCTGCGGCTCAGTGTCACGCCGGCCTGACTTCCACGTTAGCTCATCGCGCCAGATAGACCGCTGTAATTTGCTCGCGCTCATGCCCCGGCTCGCGCGAGATCGTCAAGCGTGCCTCCCTATCGATCCGCTTCTGGTGCGGGCTCAACTGTCTGGCTGTCGGCCCGCCCGCCGCCGGTGCCTTCCAGCCCGTCAGCTCGGCATAGCGCGCCTGCGCGTAGTGGTGTCGCAGCCCATGGACGCGATCAATACCGGCACGCGCCGTCTGCGCTTTGAAGCGGTTGAGCTGGTCCCTGTACGACATCTCGGCCGGAATCAGGCTGCCGGCGCCAGCGAACTCCTTGGCCTCGTTCAACAGCGCGCGCTGCGCTTCAGTGCCGATCGCAATGTCGCGCTCCTTGCCGCCCTTGCTCCAACTGGCCTTCGCCCTTGGTCCAACTGGCCTTCAGGTGCAGCACGTCGCCACGGTCGGCCCGGGTCGGGCGCAGCTTGATGCTCTCTTCGCGCCGCAACCCGAACGCCTCTTGCAGCCGCAGCGACAGGGCCGTGAAGGGGTCTAGAACGGCCGCCAGCTTGTCGGCGTCGAGCTCGCTCGCCTTCGGAGACGTTGCCGACGTAGCGCCGCTCGGCGATGCCTGTCCGCGTTCTCGCGGGCGACGATGTTTTGCTTGCCGATCTTCCCGGCCAGCGAGCGCAAAGCGCTCATACGGTTCTTGAACGTCAGATAGCTGCGCACCGTCAGCGGCAGCTGCTGGCCGACAGCGTGAGTAGGTGTCCACGCCAGGAAGCTGACCTTTGGCGGTGGCTCTGGCCGACTCACCCGTGGCAGGTGCGTCGTTGCCGCAGAGGCGCATCCTTGTTGGCCCTCAACTTGATGGGAGTCCATCATTGAAACCGTAGCCAACGTTGTTCATCGCGAGCCATGGAACAAGGGCAAGATCGTCGGCCAGAGGCCCAGTTCGAACTCAGAGATATCTGGGCGCTCCGAGTGCGTTTTCAAATGGAGAACCGAGTGCGCGAGCTGGCACTGTTCAATTTGGGAATCGACAGCAAGCTCCGGGGCTGCGATCTTGTCAACCTGAAGGTGCGGGACATCTGCCACGGCGACCAGGTGGCAGCTCGTGCGGTGGTGATGCAGCACAAGACCCAGCGCCCGGTGCAGTTCGAGATCACGCCGGCGACCCGTGACGCCGTCCAGAAGTAGATTAAGCAAGCCGGACTGAAGTCTGACGGGTTCGCGTTTCCGAGTCGCATTCACGACTCGCCGCACCTGGGGACGAGGCAGTACGCCCGAATCCTCGAAGGCTGGGTCGAGGAGCTCGGACTTGACCCGGCAGACTACGGCACGCACTCGATGAGGAGAACCAAAGCGACGCTGATCTATCGGCGCACAAAGAACCTGCGCGCCGTGCAGCTGCTGCTTTGCCATTCCAAGCCGGAGTCGACGGTGAGGTACCTTGGCATCGAGGTGGACGACGCCTTGGAAATCTCCGAACAGACAGAGATCTGATCGACGGTCGTGCAGGCCGCCTGATGGCCGAAGCCATACGCGGCCATCGGGCGGCACAACCCATCTCGCTGCCGCCTGGACATGGGCGAGGTCGTTACAGGGCGGCGTGCCTTGCCGGCAGCCCAACCGGCAGCTTCCTGGCGCGACCCCGTACTCACACTGCCGGCCATGTCCCGCCGGTCGCCGAAGTCCGCTTTCGGGCAGTCTATTCACCGGGTTCCAGGAGCCAGGAGACGATTCACGTGGGGCAGCTCCCGTTGCAAAGCCTCCTCCCAGTTCGGCAGACGGGCATCCGCCGATGCTCTAGGAGCCATGTGCCCCTGATGAGCGCGCCGTGCGCCAACATACAGCCATGGCCGTCGCAACCGCTCCCCACCCTCCGGCTGGCACTGCCGGCACATTATTCCCGTCGAGCCGCGCTCGTCCAACGACCAGCGCGGCCGCGCCCTTGGTCGGGTCATCACAGTCACCTGCTGCGGCAGCAAAGGCTGCGATGCCTCGGAGCGCGAATCGGGCACCGACGATGACAAATGGTACTTGGCCGGGCTGCCGCGCATCGCACCTCGCCTGGCGGAGGAAGCGCCGGCGCGCACAGCCGCAGTACAGTCGGCAGGTGGACGGAGCCGTGCCGGCCCTCCGCTGCGGAACCGTTTGTCGCTCATTTTTGGCGGATGGGCTCAAATCTAGAGCTCAACGGTCCCGAAGTCGATCGATACCGCGTACGCTGGCTGTGGCTAAGAGGTAGACGCTTGGCGACCCATCGCCTCGGTCGGATATTCCTTGATCTTCCTTTCCCCGCCTTCACAGTTCTTGCTGTGTTTGTGTAGCGCCCGCAAACCCCCCTCCCTAAGGATAAGAGCTCAAGTGGACAGCAATCGCATTCAACCTGTAGGCGGGAATCACGCGATCGAAGTGATGGCGATCGGTGTCGAATGGGCCGCGCCTACGCTCGACGATGCGCAGCTTGCCTTGCTTCAGAAGGTCTACGAGGAAAACACCGCGGTCAAGGCGTTCCTGCCGATGTTGGCGCCGATGCAGGCGTTTATCTTTCAAGGCATGAAGCAGTTTGGCGTGGCTAGCCCCGACGGCAATGTCAAGATCACGCCTCAAAACGTCGCGCCTCCACAGTTCATCACGCGCAATGGGGGATTTGATCTTCAACGGTTCGATCCTTCAGGCAAGGCCGCTTGGGTGGTGTCGATTCGCCCTGAATTCATCAGCGTCAGCTGCTTCGCCTACGACCGCTGGAGGAACGTCAAGTCTCAGGCTCTTGCCATCTTGCAGGCGTTCGTCGAAGCCGCCATGGCCGAGGGTGCCACGATCGCTGCGATCGGCCTGCAATACCAGGATGCGTTCAAGTTGCGAGACGGGGCGTCGCCTGCGGTAAGCGGTGAGCTGTTTCGCAACGATGGCAAGTTCCTGCCGACGTACCTGTTTGAGCAGCCGTCGTTCTGGCATTGTCACCAAGGGTGGTTTTCTGCGGCACCGGACGCACGACGCATACTGAACAACGTCGCCACGGAAATGGCCGACGTCAACGGCACCCATTTCGTTCGCATTGGCGGCCAACACCGGGTACATGCGATCGCGCTGGATGGGACCAAACCCATACCCATCAATGCAGGAGAGATCGACGCCATCCTGCAATGCTTGCACGAAGAAAACATCAAAGTGGTTAACGGGATCCTCAGCGATGGCGCCCTCAAAGCCATCGGCTGCACGGTGGGAGGCACATGATCAGCAATTCGGTTCTATCGCGAGGATCGACGTTTCTCAACGCGCATCCGTCCGCCGGCGGTCACGCGACGACGACCCAATCGACGATCTACTTCGCCGGCGAGTATTTCGTTTCGACGACGCAGCCGGCAGCGACTTCGGATGTCGATTATTTGGTCTCACCCTTGGAGCAGATTCGAACTCAAATCAACGACTGGCTGGCCCGCTTCGGAAGTCAAACGTGCATTCAAACCGAAGACGCGACGTGGCTGATGGCGCCGCGCTTTCAGATATCGCAGGAGTTCGTCGACTCGTACGAGCCAGTTTTCAAGACGGTGATGCTCTATCGCGCGCACGTGGGCAACTGGCGAGATGGCGAGCCCGATGTGCCCTCCGAAGCACAGAAGAGCGCTGCGTTGCTGGGGCTGGCCAACATGGTCGTCGCTCTCGTACCTGCACCTTCTCCGATGCTGCTGGAAGACGGAACGATTGGTGCCTATTGGCGCCGTGGCCAGTGCTACGCCAGCATCGATTTTGAAGTCGATGGTGAGCACAGTTGGGCGGGTACGGACGGCGAGAAATTCCGTTCGGGTACCTGGAAAGTACCGGGCCAACTTCCGCCTGAGCTCGTGAACGAACTTCTGTCGATAGCCAACTGAGGTCGGCGATGAGCTTCTACGACCTCGACAACGAGTCGAAGCTGACGCGCGCGCAGCAACTTGTCGCCAAGGACAAAGATGGGGCGAAGCAGCTTGAGAAAGTATCTGAGCAATCGCCCGGCCCGGTCTCGGACAACGAGCTTCTGGCGCGCAGCCTTGACTACCCAAACAAGTTTACGGCCACTGGCGGCGTGGATGAAACGCTGTTTCAAGACGCCTTCACCCATGGCGCATCCGCCCAGCGACTGATCCGTGGTTGGGAAGCCCACGCGACCGACGCGCACAACCGCTTCGAAGAGCGTGCCAAGGCCCGACGCGAAGGCACCGACGGGCACGACCCCAATCTCAGTAATCAATATGTCGGCGCCTTCCGCATGACAGCCGGCGAGCTCCGTGCCTGCAAGCTTGATCGGGACACCGGCCCGAGGGTGCGGGTTTATGACGCTGGCGAAGAGTCTGACGAACTTCACGCCGAGATCATCGTCGACGACACCGGCTTGAACAGGCCCGAGAAAAAGGAGCTGCGCGTTCGACTGATGATCATCGCGCAGCAGCAAGGGCTTTTTGTATCTCCATATCTCGGGGCGGGTGACCTTAGCCGCGCAGAGGGCACTCAGTGCACGCTGCACCTGGGTGGTGAGGCCGTGGGACAGTTTGAGCTCGGCCATGGGTGAGATCTGTCAGCACCCGCGGACTGGCTCAGCAACTGGCTTTGACGCTCAAGGTACGCAGCGAGCGTCGTGCCGAAAACCGCTCTCTGACCATTCGCTACGCGATGGCAGGTAATCGTCCCATAGCCAGAAGAGCGGCGCGCACCTTGGCGGTCCGGCAGAAGCAGTTCCGAATAGCAAGGAGCCAGGCGGTCTTGACCGACGCCTCCTCCGCAGAGCTATATCGAAAATGCAGCAGGAGCAGCCGGCTGCACCGACGTTTGTCGAACGACCGGTATTGGACGCCCCAGTCAGTTCCTCAAACGACTCCTGTGGGTCGTTTGTTCCAGTTCGCCGTCGGCGCGAGCAGTCACTGGCTGGTCCTCGCTGCCGACTGGTCGACGCATATCCAGCCAAGGGCCAGGGAAGGTCAGCTTCATAGGTGAGCGGACACCCGCCCCAAAAAGGCGGCCAACGTCAGGTATCGGTTGCCGCAATCATTCAGGATCGCGATCTGACCGGCTGCAGCCAGTCTTCTGGCGCCGTTCAGGTCGCGAGATCGAACGACCCGTCGGGCCCGCCGCCGCTGGCAGTGTCGGACGCCGCTCCTGCCCGCTGCAAAGATCTCGCGAGCGCCTGGCTGTGCTCCGACGGCGCTATCCCGAGCACCACGGAGAGAGTCTGCCGCAGGCGTCGATAGGCCGACATGCCCTCGGCGTGGCGGCCGAGCGCGCCAAACGCGCGCATCAGCCCCTGGTGAAAGGTCTCCGCCAGTTCGTCGGCTTCGAGGCCGCGGCGGTACCAGGCGATCGCCTCGTCCCAGGCGGACTCCGCTTACGCAGCGGCGCCGATCGTTTCCACGAGCCGCACGAAGCGGCTGCGCAACTGTTCGCGGCGCCTGGCGCTCCAAGGCGTGTCGACGTCCCCCGGAAGGAAGGTTCCGGCGTACACACCGCTGGCGCGACGACGTTCCGCCGGTGTCGTTGCCGATTCGGACAACACCGCAAAGCTTTGCGCATCGACCCAGCACAGCTTCGCGTTCAAAGTCACGGCCTCGTCGCTTACCAGGATGGCATCGCTTCGGCCGAGCAGTTTGCGCAACCGGCCCACGGTGACGTCCAGCGACTTGCGCGCCGCATCCCCCTCTTCGTCCGGCCACAGCACGTCGATCAGCGACGCCGCCGGCACACCGTTCGTTCCCATAGCCACGATCGCTTTCAACAGCGCCAGTGGCTTGCGCGGCGCCTTGCCTGCGAACTGCAGGGGAGCCCCGTCCACGATGACCTCGAACCTTCCGAGTGCATGAATCCTGACCGGCCAGGGCCAACGATCGGTCGCACCAGCCGGAGGTGCCAATCGCAAGCCGGCGATGATGTCGGTCACGTAGTCTGCTTCCACGTCGGACTCGATCGCCTCTGCAAGCACTTCGCGGCAGATTTTCGTCGCACGGAATAGATTGCCTGGCCTCCAGTCCATGGCACGCGCTCGAACCAGCGTCGCACGGAGCATCTCAAGGCCGAGCTCGCGCCTTTCGTGCCGCAGGACGTACCACGTTTCGATCAGCGCAGCGTCGATCTCGAAGTGCGCGAAACACGTGCCACGAACGAGCGAGCGCAAGCTCTCCGTCCGCTCGGGCAGTGCTGCATGTTGCTGGGTAAGTGCCAGACCCATAGCGTGATACGTCTGGGCCAACGCATCAAGGTAGACCATGCCGGTGGCGCGAGCCGACTCGATGCACGGGACACCCAGCTGCGCGAGCGCTTCGTCGTTTCCCGTTGCACATTGCATGTACACGCGAGCGTTTGCGACGTTGCAGACCGATATCGCGTAGCGACAATGCGCGGCAGCAAACACCTCATCGGCACTGATCTGCGCACCTCGGACATCGCCGTGTGCCACCATGGCGATCGTTCGATAGATCCAAACTAGGCTCATGATCGTCGGCATGTGGTGGAAGCCATAGGTACGGGCGATAAGATCGGCTTGGTCCGCCGACGCGATCGCCTCCTCGTAGCGCCCTTGCAGCGTCAGGTGCAGAGATAAGCGCAGGTACCACCACAACCGGGAAAATGGCGTGATCTCGCTGCGTTCCGCCAGGCTGCTGCCGCGGACGACGGCGACGTTCGCGCGATCGCGGTCCACCGCGAGATTGCAGTAGGCCAGCAGCATCATGGCCGCTTCCAGCTTGTTGCCGGCATCCAGTTCCTCGTCGAGCATCTCCGTCACGCGCGACACGCACCATCGCAATCGGGGATGTCCGGGGAACATGTAGAGCAATCCGAGCAGAAGACTGGAGAGCACGCGTTGCTCCGAACCGGGGTTGTCGGAGAGCCCCAGCCGATCGATCAGCGCTTCCAGCGCTCCACCCATCGCTTCATGGGGCGGAAGTCGGCCCACTCGAATACGTACGAATCGATGATCCCCGATGCAGTCAACGCCTGCCCCGACGGTTCACCGAGAGCCTCGAACTGCGCATAGGCGTGTTCGAGCGGCCGACGTGAGCCCGGTGGGTCGACCGGAATCAGCGATATCCCGAGCCAATAGCGGACCCACGGGTGCGCTTCGAGAGAATCGGAGGGCAAGGTCAGTATCCACTCCCGCAAAGTCTGCCCTCGCCCATGGGCGAGCAGATCGCCAGCTCGGCGCTCGATCAATCGAGTCGCCGCCGGCCAATCCCGTGCTTCGCGAAACAGCTCGAAGGCGTCGTCGGACATGCCGTTGGCCTCCAGCAAACGAGCAGCCCGGCTCAGAATTTCGCCGATGTGGTCCGCCCCGAGCACGCTTCCAGCCTGCGCCTTCAGAAACGTGCGAAACAGCGCGTGATACCAGTACACCGGCTCGGCGCCGGGTCGACGATGCGTGAAGAGATGCCGGCGGTACAGGTCGTCCAGGATCGCATCGGCGGTCTCGTTGCCTGTCAGCTCCCGCGCGATCGACACCGGCACCTGCGGCAGGAAGGCGGTGGATACGAGGAATCGCTGTGTGGCCTCCGGAACGCGCGCGAAGATCTGCACCGCGAAGTAGTCGAAGATCGCAATGCGATCCTCGGGCAGATCGGCCGAGGCGGTGCCGTTGCGCCGACATCCCTCCAGCAGCAGCGTGAGCCCTGCGGCCCAGCCGCCACTGGTTGCGTGCAGGCGCTCCAGTTCCCCGGCGGTGATCTCCATGCGCTCGGAGGCAATGGCCCGGGCTTCATCGAGCGAGAGCTTGAGCTGGTCCCAGTCGACCCGTTCGACGTGCTCGTTGGCGATGAGGCGCACGTACCTGTCCGGCGGGTCGCGACGGCTGATCGCCACCAGGACCATGCCGGGCGGGACCTCGTCGACGGCCAGCGCGATCAGTTCGTGCAACGCCTGCTCGGGCCCGACCTCCTGATAGTTGTCGAGGACGAGCACTGCATCGCCAGGCAGCCGGGAGAACAACTCGCGGAAGAACCGGCGCGAGAAGCCTTCGATGTCCGTCAGGTACTCGGGCGTCAGCGCCGGCATGGACACCTGCCCCTTGCGCGCATACGCGCCGGCCGCCTGGCCGAGGTAGTGAAAGAACGTGGCGAGGTCGGTATCGCCCGCGTCGACCTGGTACCAGATGCCCTTCGCACCCCGGGCATCCAGCCAGCTCGCCACCAGCGTGGTCTTGCCCGCACCCGGCGGCCCGACCACGCAGATGGCCGAGCGCCGTTTCCGCGCCTGGTCGAGCTGCACGAACAGCCGCTCCCGTGCCACCGCGCCGTGCAGGCGCGGGCGGGTCAGTTTGGCGAGCAGGCGCGGGGGTGCAGGCATGCCGTCGTGGGAGGAAATGCCGACGCCCTGATTGGAGGCGCGCCGCCTCCCACGGATGGCTAACGGATTGGCCGCTCAGTAGTCCGCCATGCAGTTGTCCTGCTCGGTCAGCCCCTGGGGCGTGACCTTGGCCCTGTAGGTTCCGCCACCCTTGATCGTCGCGAACTTGCCGGTCCCGCCGGTGAACTCGTACTTGCCGTCGAAATTGGTCTCCCAGCCTCCTCCGTCGACGGCCGCGGTCTTGTGGGTGCCCGACCACCGCATGTACGTGCGGTCGCCGTTGCGGTGCAGGTTGACGCTGTGCCCGCGATGGTCGCCCGTCCCATGGACATGATCCAGTTGGGCGTACACGAGCTGATCGATACCGTTGAAATCTGGGTTTGCACTGGTCTGACCGTCGATGCGGACGGCCTGGATCATCTCGTGGCCGGCGACCCCGCCCGGCTGGGTCACCGTGCGGGTAATTTCCTGCTTCGACTGCTTGGTGCTGCTGCAGTCGCGCTTTTCCGCCGCGGCCGTCAGGGCGAACGAGCAGGACAGCAGCACGACGGACGAAAGCGGCAGAAGACGGCGGAACGACGGGAGATGATTCGACATGGAAGACTCCTCTCGGGTGGGTTGGGTAACGACTGGCGGACCGTCAGGGCCGCTCAGGCGGATCGGCGGACGGCTTGGCGCCGGCCGCGCCGGAGGACGCACCCGTTTCGAGAATCACCTGCAGCTCGGCCAGGTTCGCGAAGGACAGGGTTCGCCCGTCGCGCACGACCTCGATCGTACCGATCACGCCTGCGGCGTCGCGGCGGTAGAACCGACGCACGTAAGTCTCGATGGCGGACATGGGCAGTTCCTCCCCACGGCGCGACCGAGCCTGGGCCGCCGGCACTTACCGATTCATTACCGAATTGGCGGAGCCCCGCATCAGTTCACCGCGCAAAGCCTCGCTTCGGGCCGAAGGCGCCACGCCCAAGGCAGCAGCAAGCACCTCCCGCATTCGTCCGAATACGGCCACACCCTCCGCGTGCCGTCCCTGCGCGAGGTGACAGCGCATCAAGCCCTGATAGAAAGCCTCGCTCGGCTCGTCGACCTCGAGGCCGCGCCGATACCAATGGGCCGCCTCTTCCCACTCGGACCCGGCCTCCAGCCTTCTTCCGATCCCGTCCAGCAGTTCGACGAACCGGGCCCGCAACCGCTCGCGCAACGATACCGTCCACGACTCGCCGGCATCGCCCGGAAGGAAAGCGCCGCTGAATTGGTGCATTGCATGACGGGCCAGCGCAAGACTCTCCGCGTCGTCACCGCGATCCGATGCCTCCTGCGCCGCGGAAACGAGATCGAAGAAAGCGCGAACGTCCGTGCGTACCACACGCGGATCGAGTGACACGGCATTGTCCTCGATGACGATGGCGCGGGTATCGCCAAGGATCCGGCGCAGGCGATGCACGGCGACGTCGAAGCTGCGCAGTGCCGCATCGCCCTCCTCGTCGGGCCAGAGCGCATCGAGCAGACGGTGCCGGGCCACGGCCTGCGTGCCGAACGCGATGATGGCCTTGAGCAGCGCCAATGGCTTGCGAGGCGTCTTGTGCGTGAACACGACGCGCTGGCCGTCCACCCTCAGCTCGAAAGCTCCCAGCGTCCGGACTTCCACCGGCCAAGGCCAGGCCTCCGGTGCCGGCACCGGAGGTTGCAGCGGAAACTCGCGCACGAGCATGTGCGCGAGCGGCCGATCGATGTCGTGCTGGAGCGCGTCAGCGCAGATCCGAGGGGCGGCGACGATTGGCATCCAGAACATCAGGCGCTGGGCGCCATAGCTCATTCGCGCCGCCGCGAACGCCTGCCGCAGGTAGTCCAGATAGGTGGGGCGATCGCCTTG
>Ga0163144_10026332_pt1 | contig 11312 bp, 7 predicted proteins | sample OliLak19BULKMAT1_FD_123175 | JGI IMG/M metagenome (GOLD analysis project Ga0163144, IMG submission 123175) | Freshwater microbial mat bacterial communities from Lake Vanda, McMurdo Dry Valleys, Antarctica - Oligotrophic Lake LV.19.BULKMAT1 | ecosystem: Environmental > Aquatic > Freshwater > Lake... | reverse complement strand
GACCGCGATCGCAGGTTGGCCAATCTCCGTCATATCTTCGGCGTTTTGGAATTCGCGGGGTATCGCGACGGGCTGGACATCCACGGCATGGTGCGTTGCCTGCGTCGGCTGCAAGCGTCGCTCGACGCGGAGGAAGGCGGCTATCAACCGATCGAGACCAGCGAAGCCAAGGTCAAGATCATGACGATCCACGCGAGCAAGGGCCTGGAGTTTCCGGTCGTTTTCTTCGCGGCGGGCTTCACGGCGGCGAAAAGCAAGTCAGTCTCAGAGTATTATCGCGGGGGACTCCGGGTGATTGACCTGGTATCCAGCGAGGAAAGCAAAGCCGAGGCGAAGGCGGAGAAAACCGCGGAGACACGCCGACTTTTTTATGTCGCGCTTACGCGCGCCCAGTTTAAGTTGTACGTTCCTTTCGCTTCGGACGAGCCGGACGGCCATTCCAAGTCCGCACCTGTCTACAGTTTGCTGCGTCCCGCGATCGATGCCGCGGACTTGAGCAACTTAGGGCGGCCTGTGGTCGAGGTCGTGCCGCTCGCAGTGGTCGAACCCGGCATGCCGGCGGCGCCTGGCGACCGCGCGCCGCCCGAGATCAAGGCGGCCCCCGCGACGCTATTTCCCGCGTTTGAGAGGGACATTTTGGATCGCCGCATTTATTTTTCTTCCTTCAGTAGTCTCAAGCGCCAGGCCGACCTCAAGAAAGAGAAACAGAAGATTCCGGAAGTTTCCTTCGGCGAATCCGCCGAAAAGCCCGCCGATGAAGAACCGCCCGTTCTTGAGGCGTTCGATCCTTTGCGTGGGGCGGAATTCGGCGATCTGGTCCATCGGGTGCTGGAGCAACTCGACTGGTCGGAAGTGAAGAAGGCAGCCACGAGGGAAGAATGTTGGCGTGAAGGAACACCGGCGCGAAAGCTTTTGGACACGGAGGTGCGGCGCACATTGCCCAATCTTATCACGCGCGTGCCGCCGGCCAGTCTCGAAGAAGCGTGTCGAGAACGCGTCGGGGAACTGGTTTGGCTTGCCCTCAAGACGCCGCTTTCTCAGCTTGGCGGGCCTTTGTGCGAGATACCCGCGCGCGATTGCCTGCGGGAAATTGAGTTTCTGTTTCCCACCTTGACGGAGCAGACGGGCGAACGATTCCTGACGGGGTTCATCGACATCGTCTTTCGCAAGGCGGGCAGGTATTATCTTCTCGACTGGAAGACCAATTTCTTGAACTCGTATGACGTACATGCGCTGGCCGATTCGATGGCCAAATCCGATTACACGCGTCAATATCGCTTATACGCGCACGCCTTGAAGCGCTGGTTGGGCGCGGCAGGCAGCGATATTGCATTCGAGGAACAATTGGGCGGCGTCTATTATCTCTACCTGCGCGGCCTCAACGGAATCGACGACTCGGCCGGCGTGTTCTTCGCCAAGCCCGGCGTCTCCGAAATCGAGATCAACGCAATCCTGGAGCATGCGTCGTCCTGATCGCGTCATTCAACCGGCATGGAATCATGGAACACACTACCGCCGACACCGAATCGTCCCAGGAATACCTGCTTGAAATCGTGCCCGAAGCGGACGCTCGGCTACGCCGTCTGTACGCCGGCGCGGTCAAAGACGCCGGCCTACTCGCGACCGACTTTTACACGTTGCGCGATTGGCTCGAAGCGACGAAGTATGAGAAAGTACATTCGCTGCACGCGCTGATCGTACTATTGATGGTGGTTCTCGACGAAGGCAGTCTTTGTCTCCACCTCACCGAGGACAACTGCACTTGCCGGCTCGGCGAGTTCTTATCGCAGGAGGACGCTCGCTACTGGGGTAAGAAGATCGTTGCCGATTTGGCTCAGCACGATTTCTCCCGACTCATCGGCACGGCGGACAAATGCGTCACGCCACTGGTGCGCGCGGAGATCGACGGGCAATCGATGCTTTTCTTTCAGAAATTCGCCCGGCAGGAGAAGAAGCTGTTGGAAGCCTTCGGCAGGCGTCTCTCTCCCGGCTCGTCGCTGCCCAACGCATTGCCGGCCGAGCGAATCGCACTGGTGTTGAAGGACGTTCTGGAGCGAAATCCGCTGCGACGCGCCGGAGAGCCGTTACGCCTCGATCCGGATCAACTCACCGCGCTGGGCCTGGCGCTTCTGCGTCCGATGGTGACGATTTCCGGTGGGCCGGGGACGGGGAAAACGTCGCTGGTCCTGTCGCTGTTGCGCTGCCTTACTCGTTGCGGCATCGCGCCCGAGCGCATCGCTCTCGCCGCGCCGACCGGTCGGGCGGCCCAACGGCTTGGGGATTCGTTGCGGGCGGGAATCCAAAGCCTCGGTAGCGACGCTCCAGCCGAGGACCAGGCGATCGGCCAAATCGCTCCCACGACGCTCCATCAACTTTTGAGCTACGTTCCCAGCACCGGGCACTTTCGCCGGCATCCTGAAAACCTTATTTCGGCCGATGTCGTGATTGTCGACGAGGTCTCGATGATCGGCCTGACGATGATGTGGCAACTTCTTCATGGGCTGGCGCCGGATGCGCGTTTGGTTCTCTTGGGCGACAAAGAGCAGCTACCCTCGGTGGAAGCGGGGGCGGTGCTGTCGCATTTGTTGCCGGAGAATTTCGAGCCCAGTTTCAGCCCTGAAGTCGTCGCCCGGCTTCGGTCTTGGTTTGCCGGATTAACGTTGCGGTCGGTATTGGAATCGACGAAAGGGCAACCGCTCCAGGATGCGGTGGCCCTTTTGCGGACGAATCATCGCTCGGAGACGCGGATACAAGATGCCGCCCGCGCCGTCAATGCGGGCAGTGTCGAGATCGTGGATGAATTGCCGCGGCTTGTTTTCGATGCGGCAAAGACAAAGGAAAAAGTGTGGCACGCGGTCGCGGAACAAGGCGGTTGCCATTTGCTTCCGTGCGTGAAGGGCGACGCCAACGAATTGCGTTCCATGCTGGCCGGTTGGGCGCGGCATTGTCTTGCCGATGCCGCAGCTGAGCGCGAAAGTTATCCCTGGCTCGCGCGGTCGTGCGTGTTGAACGCCGGCGACCAATACGACGAAAAAGCGTTGGGCGATTTGCGAGCGTTGTTTGCCTTGGTCGAAAAGAGCCGACTGCTGACGCTGGTGCGCGAGGGGCCGTGGGGGTGTGTCGACATCAATCGCTTTCTCGAACAGCAACTGATGGAGTTGCACAAGCTGTCGAGAAGTGGAAAGTTCGTCGTCGGGTCGCCCGTCCTAATCACGCGAAACGACCACGTCCGCAAGCTCTTTAACGGCGACGTAGGCATCGCGCTGGCCGGAGCAAACAGCGGGGCGAGGGTCGTGTTTCCACGCGGCGACGGCTTTCAATCCTTTGACGCCGAAACGTTGACGGGCCACGAACTCGGCTTCGCGCTCACGGTTCACAAGAGCCAGGGGTCGGAATATGACCAGGTGTTGCTCGTCTTTCCTCCCGAAGGGGCCAAGCGGTTGCTGAGCCGGGAGTTGGTGTATACGGCCATCACGCGCGCGAAAAAGTTGGCAGTGCTATTTGGCAAGGAGGAGGTGATCCGGCAAGCGATTGAACGACGGATTCAGCGCGAGTCGGGGTGGCTGCGGTTGTTGCACGCCGCGCCGTAGGGCAAGCTGCATGCTTGCTTGCTCGGGCAACGGGGATTTTTCAGAGAATAAGTTCGGACAGGCTGGAAGCCTGTCCTACGAAGGGTTACGCGGGGGCGACGTAGTCGCCGCGGAGGAAGCCGGAATCCTTGGGCGGGTCGTACGACACGTTCAGATCCGGCGTTTCGAGGCGGCGCGACGCCTTAATACGGGAGTCGAGCGCGACTTCGAGAATGCTGCCCGTGAGCAGAGTACGTTCGACAGGGTAGGGGGGTCGGCCCGCTTCGAGGAAGCCTTCGATCTTTATCGTCAGCGCTTCCAAAAACGCGGCGCCGGGAGGCGCGGGCAGGTAGAACAACGTTGAGACGGGACGCTTTTCGCCGTCGAGGCGGGCGGCGAACGTGGTGTCGTCGGTATGGCCGTTGAGCAGTAGCGTGGTCGCGCGCAGGCCGTCGCGGTATTCCACGATGAACGCCGTGGGGCTGCGATAAAGATCCGCGCGCACCAAGGGTCGCGTGTAATGCCGACAGTTGCGACGAATGTCGCCCGTGTTGCGCGATGGACTGCGGCCCATCGCGTGTTCGAGCAACTCCCACGACCAGACGCCGGCGTCTCCCGCCTTCCAGACGGCATCGCCCGTCAGGCACGTTACGGCGGTTACGCCCTGCTGGCCTCGGAGGCGGCGTTCCACCATGCACTGCATCGACTCTAGCGCGTGAAAACCGAAGATGTCCAACTCGCCGCGCGAGGCCACCAACGCTTCGCGGATGCGGCAATTGAGCGGCAACTCCAATTCCGGACGACGCCAAGTGATGGGCAGGCTTGATCCCGCCATCAATCCGAATCCCAACTTCCGCGCGGTGTCGACCATCTCGCGGGCACGGCGGCGATCGTAGTAAAGATGCTTGTCGTTGAACACGGGCACGCTGCGGCCCGTCTTGCGAAACACCTCGACGATGCGTTGGAAGAGCTCGAAGCGAGGATAGAGCTTCTGTCCTTTGTCGTTGTAAGGGTAATCGCCGTGCTCGCCGATCAGGAGTACGCCGTCCACCGCGAGCTTACCGCCGCCCAGGGTGAGTGCGCCGGCCACTTCGGGATAGAGCGTGAAATCGTGTTCCTTGGCGAATTCCCGGCTCAGGTCGCCGGCGCGTTTGGGTTGGTCGACGTACATGCCGGCAATGTGCCAATCGGGAAAGTGCATGCGTCCCGCGCGCAGGTAGCCGTCGAAGAATCGGCCGCAGATGTGATAGGCGTGCGACAGATAGTGATACGCCGTCGTGACGACTGCGAGGCGGCGCTTCGGAGTGCCGGTGCGACGCGGCGGTTTTACGCGAGGGAATTCCGCCGCGGCTGGCTTTTCGGTTTCGCCGGCGGAGGCGGAACCGACGGTCAGGGTGGCTGCGGAAGTGCCGATGAAATCGCGGCGGTTCAGATCGATGTTCATAGGGGCCTCATTTTTTGCAAGGACGGTGTAGAGCAAGCTGCCAGCTTGCTCCGTTAGTTCTTGGCTGGCAACCAAAGCACAGCGTCCGCGATGACGTGGCCGTCGGCGGCGTCGTTGCGGATTTCGACCCAGCCTTCTTCACCTTCGGCGAACGGGAAGACGCCGAGCGAGAAACCCATCGCGGGCGCCGCCAGTTTCTTTTGATTGACGCGCACCATCTTCTCACCGTCGGCGTGGTGTATCACGACAAGCGTATTGCCGGCACGATTGGTGAAGGGGGGATAGAAAATCCGCAACTCGTAGTTGCCCTTCTTTGCCAGTTTGGGAACGAAGCGAACGCTGCGCTTGCCTTGTTCCTCGTTGTTGTCGTGCAAATATCCCGCGCCGACGAAGCCGGCCGTGGAACTGGAGAATACCCAGGCGCCCGTCTTCTTGGCCATCCCGTCATCGACGAGCACGCCGCCTAGCTTGTTGGCGTCGATGACGATCCCCTTCGCGGACTTGGAAGCCGGGAGCTCGTCAGGGGAAAGCACGGCCTTCTGCTCCTTCAACTTCGCGAGGAGCTTGTCGACCGAGATTCTCTGCACGCTGACTTTGGCATCGATGGCCTGGCAAGCGGCGAGGCCGGCCGCCTGTCCCAGGATCATGAACACCGGTTCCATGCGAATGCTGCCGTACGCCACATGCGAGGACGACAGGCACACCGGCACCAACAGATTCCGGCATTCCTCCTCTTTGGGAGTGAGGCTGCCATAAGAGATCGCGAAGGGAGTCAGCCGAACCTGGAAATCGCCCTCGTTGAGCACGGCCCCGTCCGGACCGACGACGCGTTGGACGTGATGCGAGTCGGCGGTGTAGGACGCCAGACCGACGGAGTCTTTTTTGTGCTTATCCTCGAAGAGATCCTTTTGCGTCATGACGTAAGAGCCGATCATACGCCGGGCCTCGCGGATGTAAAGTTGATGAGGCCAATGATCGTTGTCCTCGAATTCTCCCTTTGAGATGCCCCAAGAGTTGACCTCCGCTTGCAGTTTCTTGGGCACGCGCGGATCGTTGGCAAGGAAATAGAAGAAGCCTTTTTGATAATCCTCATGGTCATCCCAGATTTTCTTGCGGAGTGGGTAGGGAGCGTCCGGATAGTCCCAATTGGCGCCGATGTGGTCGGTGGACATCGGGCCGTTGTTGTTGGTGTCGGTCTTGCCGTTGGGAACTCTGACAGGATTACAGAGTTGTCCGAATCTCACGTCCGGCTTTTTTTGCACATAGCGGGCGACCAATTCGTAGCGGGCCGGGTCGTAGTTTTTGGGTTTGGGCCAAGGGAGTTTCAGGTCAGGCCGTTGGGTCAAGCAGAGGCGGAAGTTGTAGGCTTGCACTTTTCGGTCGCCCATGCCGGTGTCGCCTTGCGGATCGGCCTGAATCAGCGGCAGCAGTTTCTTGCCTTCGAGATACGGCGACAGTTTGACGGACCATTGATGAAACGGGCTGTGTTTTTGCACGCCGGCGAGCGTTTCACCGTACTTGTCGCGTCCCTCTCTGCCGACCGCGTAGCTTACTTTCGCCTTGGCCATCAGGTCGCCTTCATAGCTTGCGTCGATGAAGAAAGGGGCGCGGTATTCGGCGTCGCCCGTTCGGATGGCGAGGATTTGGCGAGCGGCCAACTGGATGCCCTCCAAGCGGCGATTGAAGTGTACCTCGACCTTGGCTTCCTTGAGCATTTCCTTGAGAACGCGTTCGGCGACGTGCGGCTCGAAACGGAAGCCTTCGACACAGTCTTTCACCTGGGCGGATTTTTCGCCGTACTTGGCGGCGTAATAGGCGCGGACGCGCTGGAAGAACTCGCGCGAAGTGCCGCCGATGGCGCTGCGGTTGCCGACGTCGGTGGCGCCCAAGCCGCCGGACGCCATGCCGCCGATATGCGAGCCAGGTTCGATGAGCAGGACGGACTTGCCTTCGCGCGCGACCGTGACGGCTGCGATGGCGCCGCCGGCGTTGCCGCCGTAGACGACGACGTCGGCTTTATACGCGATCGCTTTTTCTTGCCCGGCGGTTGGAAGGGAATGCAACGTTAAAAGGAGAAACGAAAGCGCACAGAGTTTCATGATGTCAAACCGTTGAGAGGAAATGGCAAGTCCGCCGCTCGCGGCTTAGCGTGAACGCGAACCCTTGCCAAAATATCGCATACTGGAATGGGCGACGCGAGCGCGAAACAGGGAAAGGAAAATCAAATTTGCTTCCAGTGGCGGAGCAGGTACTGGAAGTCGGACAGATCGTCGAGGACGAGGTCGGGATCGCAGGCGGTGAGTTCGGCGCGCGGATGGCTGCCGGTGGCGACGGCGACCACGCGCGCGCCGATGGCGCGGGCGCAGGTGACGTCGTGCGGCGTGTCGCCGATAACCCAGACTTGATCGGGCAGAATGTGGGGCCCGACGTGAAGATGGACATGGGAGAGCGCCTCGCGGGCCACGTCGTCGCGTTCGAAATGCAGGTCGCCGAAGCCGCCGAAGGAAAAGTGCTCGAACAAACCGAAATGGCCCAGCTTGGTTTCGGCGCCGGCGCGGACATTGCCGGTGAGTAGCCCGACCTTCACTTTCTCCTTACCGCGCAGAGCTTGCAAGAGGTCGTGGATGCCGGGGAGCACCCGACCTTGGTTGCGCTTGAGCGACTCGGGCAAGCGCCGGAGATAGGCTCGGAGAATGCGTTCGGCGTTCTCGGTCGTTTCGGGGATGTCATGGGCGCGGAAGAGGTCGCGAATGATGGCGCGATCCGTGCGTCCGCTATAGGGGATATGAATCCGGACGGGGGCGCCGAATTCGTGTTCGAAAGCGGACTCCAGGGCCGCCTTGCCCGCCCCGCCGCTGGCCAGCAGGGTTCCGTCGATGTCGAATAAGCAGATTAACATGTCGGTATTTTAGCGAGGGAGGGCGGGTCTGTCTTTCTTGGTTTTCGCGCGAAGCGTATACTCCTGCGAGGAACAATCTCAACCAAACCCGATGCGCAGGCATTGGGAAAGAAATAAACAAAGATGTCGCTGGCCCCTTCCTATCCTCTGCATTCCGCCGCGCCTGCCAGCAAAAGCTGGCGCCGCTTTCAGAAAGCGTTCGCGCTCACCGGCGCGGCGGTGTTTGTCGCCTGCGTGGTTTACGCCGTCGAGAAGTATTTGTTTCGCCCCAGGCATCGCTTTATCGAGAGCCCGGCCGAGGTCATGATGCGGGCGTTCGCGTTCGCGCATTTTCTTGTCGGTTGGTTTTTTCTGTTCACATCCTCGCGTCTACGTCAGCCAAGCGCCGCGGTGCGACTGATTGCCGCGACGCTGTGCGGACTGGGCGCTTGTTGGCTTTTCGGGGCATTGGGCGGCGACCGCGCGCCGCTCGTCCTCGTCGGTTTTTATTCCCTCTTTCTCATCCACGAAACACGCGATGAATGCGCGCTCGCCCGCGCCGGCGGCGACATTCCCGCGCATTCGCCGTTCGCCGATGCGCTCGTCCACTGCGTCACGCTTTTGCTCATTACGTTGCTCGCGGGCGCCTATCTCGTGCGCGGGTTCGTACTCGAACCGAGTTTGTTGAATGATCTGTCGGGGGTCGGAATTCTCGCGGCGTGGAGCGTCGTCGCGCTCTTTACAGCAATTTTCGCGCTGCGTGCGATGATAGCGGGGCGACGGCATCATGGGACATTGCATGCGGCGCTCGAGGCACATTTGCCGCTCGTGCAAATCTATCAGGCGTTGATCTTGATTCTGCTCTTTGGCTCCATGCTTGGGTCGGTAGGGCTCAACGTCGTGATACTCCTGCACGTTTCGGTATGGTTCGTCTTCGTGCTAGAGCGACCCGGCGACGCGAACGCCGAACCTCCAAAGAATCTGGTGGCGTGGCTGCGCAACAGCAAGCCGTGCTTTTTGGCGATGCACCTGGGTTTGATCGTGGTGTTGCTGGTGCTGATGGCGTTGCGTGTCCAAGTTTGGATGCGGGCAGGATGGGGGAGCGCGATTCTATCCTCGGCAAGCTTTCCTTACTGGAGCCTGATGCATATTTGCATGGCGTTTGGCGTAAAGAAATAATGTGACCAATACGGAAACCCGCCGCTCGCGGCTTAGCGTGAACTGTCCTACGGCATCATTCATGTCCAGGTTGACTGGGCCACGCCCAGCGGTCGAAGTACATCCATATTACGCGCGAGTAACGCGTCAGCGCCGGCACGAAGGGTAGAAAGATGCCGGCCATGATGAGGATGGCATAGCCCAAGTCCAAGTCAGGCCAGATCAGATGCAGAGCGAGCGTGCCGAGGCCCAGGAACAAACTCGCGAGGGCATAGCTGACATAGAGCGAGCCGAGGAAGTAACCTTGCTCGCGCTCGTAAAGCAGATTGCACTCCGGGCAACGCGTGTGCATCTCCATTCCTTGTTTGTAGATCGGCCCGCGCAGACAATGCGGGCAGCGTTTGCGAAATACGCCCATCAGTTTTTTGAAGAACATGCGGTTCTCGATCAATGGAAAGACCCCTTCGTCCGGAAAAGGGGAAGAAGGGGTCTTGTGATTTTATTGGAGATCGAATTGGACAGGCTGGAAGCCTATCCTACGAGGATTACTTTTTTCCCGCGGGGCGATGCAGCCAGGCGGAGGGCAAGAGGCTCAGGCCATGATCGGGCCACTGGAATAGCGCGGCCTCGGGGACGCTGGTGGGCGCTTTGCCTTTCTTGCCGGAGCGTCCCTTCTTTTTTTTGGCCGGTTCGTCCGTCTTCGTGTCTTCACCAGTGGCGGGCAATTCCGGGGGCGCCAACTTGCCGGTCATCAGGTCTTTCATGTGGGTGCGGATGATTTCCGCCGGCACCGCCCAACTCTCGACCCGACCGGCGCGGCAAATGTTGATGCCGATGACGCGCCCGTTCAGATCGACGATTGGCCCGCCGCAATCGACCGGCTTCAAGACGGAATCGTGTTGCAGAATCGTCGGATAGCCCGTGCGCCGCGTGGACAGCTCGCTGCCCATTTTGTTTTGGAAATCCGATCGGCTGGCCGCCGCGGGACGTTTGCCCAACGTCGGTTCGATTTCCAACTCTTCCTCTCCACGCAGGATTTTTAGCTTGATGGTTTCGCCCGGCTTGTGGCGGAGCATCGCCTGGACGAAGTCATCCGGCTCCGAGTAATTCTTGCCTTGCAACGCGATCACCACGTCGTTGACCTTGATGCCCGCCTTCGCGGCGGCCGTTCCGGGCGAGACCATCATGATTTTGACGCCGCCCGTCGTCGGCTCCATGGAGATGCCTAGATAGCCAGACTTGCTCGGGTCTCCCTTGAAAACCGGCCCTTTGAACGCGACGTTGCGAGTGCTCACGCTGACGACGCCGATGGCGACGGGGTTATCGCCTTGGCCCGTGCAGGCGATCCACTCGCCGGCGGTCACACCCTTGCTGTCGTGGAACTTAACGGCCGGCAAATCGTTGGCGTCGATTTTCAACATGGCCAAGTCATGCTGCTTGTGAACGCCGGTCAATTTAGCCTCGTAGGTTCTACCGTCCTTGAGCTTGACGGAGATCTTACCGTGCAAGTCATTAAACTTCGTTAGGATCCAGCCGTCACTATCGACGACCATACCCAAGGCGGTGTCCTTGCCGTCGCATTGGATGCGAACGGTGCTGTCGCTGGATTTCGCGACGACATCGCGAAACGCGCCCAGGAACTTTGGGTTGCTGCGAATGAAAGGCGCGTCCTTGCCCTGTCCCAAAGCGATCGCGGGACTGAGCATTACGAAACCAAAGAGAAGGGTGATGCTATTCTTCATGGTTCGAAACCCTGTCAAAAGTGTTTTAGGAGACATCGAGCGAATAGGGTTGCCTGGCGGCTGCGTCTTAACGGGGAGGCCGGCCAAGCGTTACGCGCAGCGTGATCGTTTCCTCGCCGCGGAGGACTTTGATTTCCACTCGGCTGCCGGGCGTCATGGTTGCAACAAGCCGGCTGAGATCATCGGCAGTGGCGACACGGTGCCGATCGATCATTGTGACGACATCTTTGGGTTGCAGACCGGCCTTCTGGGCGGGCGACTTGTCAACGACTTCGTCTATGAGACAGCCGCGCCCTTCGGCATCGAGCTTTAGGCCAAGATAGGCGTTGCCAGGACGCGCACCGCCAAACAAACTGCCGCCCCAGCTTTCGCCGGCGACGAGCTGATCCCAGGTATCGCGGTAAGTATCGACGGGCACATGGACATTCGCCGTGATGGTCGGTCCGATGCGGCTGTGGATACCGATGACGCGTCCGTACATGTCGAATAGGGGACCGCCGGAATCGCCGCCGACCAGGGTG
>Ga0163144_10026331_pt1 | contig 11313 bp, 10 predicted proteins | sample OliLak19BULKMAT1_FD_123175 | JGI IMG/M metagenome (GOLD analysis project Ga0163144, IMG submission 123175) | Freshwater microbial mat bacterial communities from Lake Vanda, McMurdo Dry Valleys, Antarctica - Oligotrophic Lake LV.19.BULKMAT1 | ecosystem: Environmental > Aquatic > Freshwater >... | reverse complement strand
TGAAAGTGCGTTGATGCTTTTGGTGTCGATGCGGCGATAGCAATCCGAAACAATCGCCCCTTTGCCGTCGGTCGGATTCCCGAAACCATCCAGCACCCGGCCGAGCAGATCGGATGAGCATCCCATGCGCGGCGCGGAGGAAAGATTCTCCACCGTGTCGCCGCGGGCAACGCCCGCGATGTCAGAGAGCGCCATGAGCAGAGTCGAACCTTCAGAAAAACCGATGACCTCCGCGAGCGAGGTCTTGCCGTTGAAACTGTTGATCTGCACGAGGGCACCAAGCGGAAGCGCGAGATCGACCACGGAAATCGTCAGCCCGCTGATGCCCTGAACCGTCCCGCTGATGCGATACGGGATGACGTTATCGAGATGATCGAGTTGGGCGGTGAGGTGGGGCATTGTGTCAAACATGCCGTGGGCGGGACGCCCACGCTACGGGGCTTCCTGACTTCCGAGAAGTTCACTCGCAATGCGGTCAAGCTGCGCATCGAGTGTCGCGTCAACATTCCCGCCACGCGTGAAGATCCGGCACCCGCCGGGCGCGATGGTGGGATCCTCGACGATTTCCACATGCTCCATATTCGGCCAGGTGGCTTTGAGCTTCGGGAGCATTTCGAAGAACAAAGCCTTCTGCCCCGGGTTCACACCGATGCGGATATCCACTTGAGCGACAACGAACTTCATCGCATCAGCAATGTTCAGCTGAAGTACCGATGGAACGGTTTCCCCAAGCGATTTGGAAACTTTCCGCGCGATGTTGATCGCCAGTTGCACGACTTCGCTCTGCGCCTCGGCGATGAGTTTTTTTCGAGATGATTCGAGGTCCGATGACGTCTTTGTGAGTGCCGAGATGAACTGCGTGAGCTTGATCCTGTTCTCCTCAAGAGCAGCGGCCTCCCCAAGCTTTTTGCCTTCTTCCCGTCCCGCCTGCAATCCCGCGGCCTTGCCTGCTATATGACCTTGCGCGCTCATCTGCTGCTTGAGCGCCTCTCCTTCGGTCTGCGCCGCCGCCAGCAACTGATCTGCCTGCTGCCTCGCACGCAAGGTGATCTGACGCGCCTGCGCCTCGATATCCGCCATCGAGAAACTGACCGGCTTGGTGGCGGCGGGAGTGTTGGATTTGATGAGACCCATGAGTCAATAGTCGGCAGTCGACAATCGGCAGTCGAACAGAAAGCATTCCTGTCGACTGTGGACTGTTGACTGGCGACTTCCTTAAACCACCATCTCCTTCTCTCCACCGCGACCCGCGATGATGATTTCGCCGGCGTCTTCGAGGCGTCTTACGATGTCCACGATCTTCTGCTGCGCCTGCTCGACATCGCTCACCCGCACGGGGCCCATGTACTGCATGTCTTCGCCGATGAGCTGCGCGGCGCGCTCGGACATGTTCTTGAAGATTTTCTGCCGAAGCTCTTCCGATGCCGTCTTGAGCGCCAGCGCGAGTTCTTCGTTGTCCACTTCCTTCAGCACCGCCTGGATGCCCTTGTCGTTGACCAGCAGGATGTCCTCGAACACGAACATCAGGCGGCGGATCGATTCCACCAGATCGGGATCCTCGGCTTCGAGGCCTTCCATGATGCCCTTCTCGGTTGAACGGTCCGCGAGGTTGAGCATCTCCGCGACCGTGTCCACTCCGCCGGCCTTCTCGAAGGTCTGGGACACGATGTCCGAGAGGCGATGCTCGAGGCCGCGCTCGACCTCCTTGATCACCTCGGGGTTGGTCTGCTCCATGTTGGCGATGCGCTTCACCACTTCGATCTGCTTCTGTCCGGGCAGACCCACCAGAATCTCAGACGCCTTCTGCGGCGGAATGTGCGCGAGAATCAGCGCGATTGTTTGCGGATGCTCATCCTGAATGAAGGTCAGCAGATTCTCGGATTCGGCTTTCTGCAAAAAACTGAATGGCGTGGTCTGCACCTGCTGGGTGACCTGCTTGATCATCCGCTCGGCATCGGCGTCGGTGAGGGATTTTTTCAACAGCGTCTTGGCGTATTCCAATCCGCCTTCACCGATGTACTGGTTCGCGAGCGCGCTGGTGTAGAACTCACCGAAGACTTCGCGTCGCTGGGTCACGCCGATGTCGCCCATCGATGCGATCTCGCGCGAGACGTCCTCCAGCGCCTCCGGAGGAAGCCGCTTCATCACCTCGGCGGCCTCATCCTGGGTCAATGTCAGCAGCAGAATCGCCGCCTTGCGAACACCTGGAAGATCTGAAGTGGGCATTGTCGAATCAATGACGAATGATGAATGATGAATGATGAATTTCGTAAATCATCATTCCACATTCCTGACTCATCACTCCTTACTTATTGAGCCATCGCTTCACCAGATTGGCCGCGGCGTCGGGGTTCTCTTTCACCATTGTGGAAACCTGATCGATCATCTGCTGGGCCTTGACGGCGCTGTCGTCGAGTTCCATGCCGTCCATCGCCTGATCCGCTTCGCCCACCTCACCGGCAATGTCTTCGCCGCCGCCGATGGTGAAGGTTTCCTCCACCTCCTGCACCGCCGGCATGGCGGTGACAATCGGCGCGGGCGTGCCCTTCTTCACCATCATCGAGACCATCATCAGACTCAGCAGCGCCAGGACACCAACCGCAATCTCCTTGGCGTAGCCACCGATTGTCCCGACAATCCCGCCACCCCCCGCGCCCGTGATTTTGGTCGCGTCGGTTCCGATAGCGGCGAGCATCGTCATCTGATCGTTGTACAAATCCACAACCACCTGCGTGTCTTCCTGGATCCCGGTCGTCGCCTTGACGATCTGCAAGATCGATGGCCGATGCTGCTTGTCGAAATAATCCCGCACTTCCTGATCGGTGGGATCTTTCGCGCTGGTTCCCGCGCGTGACTTGAGCAGCCCGGAGAAAAAGCTCCACGACAGCTGGACCGATGCCGAACTCGGCACGGCCTTGCCGGCGGGTTTCTCGGTCTGCGTCGTCTGACGCGATGGAAGATTCTCCATCGTCGTGTCGTTCTTCTCGGTTGTCGTGGTGTTGCCCGATGCAGTTGCACCAGATCGTGCAGAATCAACCGACAGCGGCGCGTTCGGCACCGCACCGGGCTCCGCGCTTGCGCTGCCGCCGCTGGTGGTGGATTCGCTGCTTTCGGTTTTGATCTGCTTCTCAGCCTTCAGCACCGTGGTGATGTTGTCGGCTTTGGTTATGGTGGCTTCGATATCAAGCGACACCCGCACCGCCGCGTAAATCTGTCCGTAGGATGCGAGCGTCTGTTCGAGCTTTCTTTGATGGTAGGTCTCAGCCTCATGCTCAAGATCGCTGATGTCCGACCCGCTCGCCACACCATTGGTGTTGCGATCCGAGAGATTGAAACTCACCATGTCGATGGACACATTCACCCGCGCGCGATTCAGCGCCGCATGGGAATGCGACACCAGATCCGCGATGGAGATCGCCATCTTTTTATCCGGTTTGAAGCCATTCTTGAGGAACACCGCGACCGATGCGCTGGGCTCGATGTTCTGCCCGATACGGCGCTCGGAGATCGGCGAAATAATCACCGTCGCGTCCTTCACTCCCGGATAAAGTCGGATGACGTTTTGCAAAACCTGTTGATATGCGACATTCCACATTCGATCGGTCGTGCTTTGCGATGCGAGTGGATTGAGCTTGCTGACGATGTCCTGAAAAGCATTGGAGGTATCGGCGGGAAGTTTATTGGCGGCGGAAAGAACAGCGATGGCTTCGAAACGTTTTTCGGCCGACACCAGCACGCGATCGCCATCGACGGTGTATGCAATGCCCGCGCCTTTGAGCGTATCGCGGATGCCCAGCAGTTCATCCGATGAAAGCCCCTGCGACAGCACAGGCTCAAGCTCCGGAGTTCCTGCATAGCGGCCCCAGAACATCAACGTCAGAACCATCACCGCAAGAAGTGCGGCGGTGAGCATCTTCTGACTGGCGGAAAGTTTCCCCAGTTGCTCCTGAATCCGCGCGAGTTGTAGTTTGATGGCATCCATGGCGAAAGCCCTCCATGGCCAGCCACTACTGCGTTGAGATCAGTTTTTAATGAGACGCATTGTCATCGGTTCCACCGCTGACACGAGTCATAGTACAGATCGCGACTCAAACGTAAATGATAAAAAATGAAAGATGAATGATGAAAAAGCAACGCGGTAGTCGGGTAGTGCGCTGTTCCCGTCTTAGACCTTCATTTTGCATTTTTCATTATTCATTGCACGCTACACCTTTAGCATTACATCACACCTAAATCTGCATGTTCTTAATTTCATCATACGCATCCATCAGCTTGCCGCGGATCGACAGCAGCGTCTTGAACGCCATCTCGCTTTTCTCCATCGCCATCATCACGCCGGTGACGTCATCGGTCTTTCCGGTGACAACATCCTGAACGGCCTGGCTCGCGTCGTTCTGAAGCCTTGAGACTTCGTTGATGCTGTCCTTGAGCACATCCGCAAAGCTCGTTGATGGCGTGGCCGATGCGCCACTGATCGACTGGGTCGTCGCTGGTGCGATCGGGAGATTGGGAGAGATTCGGTCGATCATGATTCAATAAGTGGCTGGTGGTTGAGGATTGGTGGTTTTAGACTCATTGTCACCAATCGATCCCTTCTCCAGCAACATGCCGCCAATTATTAGGGCGGGCTTTCAAGCCTGCCGTCATTGTTCAGGGAAACTGGCGACCTCAAAAGCCCGCCCTACTTTGCTGATTTCCAGCCACGACCCGCCAATAACCACACACCAGTTAAGCCAGCAACCTCAGCGTCGAATTGATCATCGCCTTGGACGTTTCCATCATCGTCACGTTCGCTTCATACGCCCGCGATGCTTCGAGCATGTTCACATACTCAATTGCCAGATCAATGTTCGGATATTCGACATAACCGTCCTTGCCGGCATCCTTGTTCCACGGCTCAAAGCGCTTCTGAAAGGGCGCGGGATCGAGGGCAATCTCACTGACGTGTACGCCGGGCCTGCTTGGGTCGTTCGCCTGCCCCGCCTGAAACATCGCGATCCGGCGGCGATAAGGGATCAACTCGCCCTTGTCATTGCGAGTCGTGTTCACGTTCGCCACATTCCCCGCGATCGCATCCATGCGAAGCCGCTGAGCCTGCAATGCACTTGCGCCGATATCGAGTGAGTCAAACATATTACGAGTTGCCAGTAGTTAGTTGCCAGTTGCCAGTGGTCGTACCACGGATTGCGATCAACGGATTCCAGTCCTTGAAGAACTATTCTCAAATGCCTGTTAGTTCAAAGCCACGAGCGACTACTGGCAACTAACAACTGGCAACTTTTCACGACACTCTTTCCCTCAACGCATCCTTGATCGAACCGAACTGTTTGCGGAGCAATTCGACAAAGAAATTGTGCATCATCGAATTCTTCGCACTGTCGGCCATTAGTTGTTCCATCGAGCGGTTGTTGCCGTCATGGAAGAGCAGTTGGCCCGTCAGATCGTCCATCTCCGGTATCGCGTCATCAAAGCTCACCGTTCCTGGTGCCGCCGACTGTTTCTCGGCAAGCCGGCTTTGCAGCATCGCCTGAAAATCCGTGACTGAGAGATCCCGCTGTTGAAAACCGGGAGTCGAGACATTCGCGACATTGTGCTGAATCAATTCCTGCCGCGCCTGCGTAAAGCGCATCGCCTGTGAGATCAGCGGAGCGTTGCCTTGATTGATCAGTCGGTCGATGAACATGGCTTTATGTCCTCATGCAAAGACTGTACCCGCGGATAGAAATCCAATTTCCGACGCATACCGCGCAACATCTGCGCTCACCGCGCAACTTATACCCCCGCCTCCACCAGTTCTCCCTCTTCCCGCCACTTTTTGAGTTTCATCCCCAAGGTCCGCACGCCGATCCCCAAAGCTGCCGCTGTTTTGATGCGGTGGCCGCGGAATTGATTGAGCGTCGAGAGAATCACCTTCTTCTCAATGTCCGCCAGCGGTTTGCCAGCAAGCTGTTCGAGACTTGCACCGGCGATTTCCTTGCTGATCACCCAGGGCTCCACAGTCGCACCGCGAATCACTCCCGGATCGCGCTCAAGGACGTGTGCACGTTCGATGATGTTCTGCAGCTCCCGCACATTCCCCGGCCAATTGTATTTTTGCAATGCACGCAGCGCTTCGGGCTCGATATGACGGAACGCCTTGTTCTCGCGCTTTGCGATCTGATGCAGAAAATGGCGGCACAGTTCCGGCACATCGTCCACCCGCGCCCGCAGGGGCGGAAGGTCGATCGGGACGACATTCAGTCTGTAAAACAAATCCTCGCGGAACTTCCCCTCGCGCACCGACTGCTCGAGGTCGCGATTGCTCGTGGCGATGACCCGCACATCCACCTGCTGAGTGACGGAAGAACCGACGCGCTCGAACTGACTTTCCTGCAATACGCGAAGCAGTTTCGCCTGGAGAGATGGAGCGATTTCGCTGATCTCATCCAACAGAATCGTTCCGCCGTCTGCGAGTTCAAATCGTCCGCGGCGCATTTTGTCTGCACCTGTGAATGCGCCTTTCTCATGACCGAAAAGTTCGGATTCAAGCAGATTCTCTGACAGCGCCGCACAGTTCACCGCGAGCATCGGACGTTCTTTCCGCTCGGAACTGGAATGGATGTGTCTGGCGACAACCTCCTTGCCCGTGCCGCTCTCACCACGGATCAAGACCGTCGCTGTGCTGCTTTGCGCGACAAGCTCGATCTTCCTGCGGACTTCGTTCATCACCTCGCTCGTCCCGATCATGGGCCGCGGCGCGCTCATCTCTGTCATGGATCGCAGGGCGGCGTTCTCGAGTTTCAGTCTCGACCATTCCAGCGCACGGCCGACAATGATGTTGATCTCATCCCCGTTGAAAGGCTTCTGCACGAAATCAAACGCGCCTGCCTTCATCGCTTCAACCGCGGTTTCAACCGTTCCGTGCGCGGTCATCAGGATGACGGGCAATTCGGGCTTGATGCGCTTTACTTCCATGAGCAGCTCAGTCCCGCGCATCTTCGGCATTCTGTAATCGGTGATGAGCAGATCGAATTTCAATCCGCTCGACAGCTTCGACAGCGCCGCCGGTCCGTCGCTGGTCGCGACGACTTCATGATCCCCCTCGCGCAGCCAAGCCGCGAGTGGATCCCGCATCACTTCGTCATCGTCGCAGATCAAAATTCGAGCCATATCCAACTCCTTCATTCATGAAACACGCAGACATGAAACATGAACTCACTTTTCATGTCGTCATGTTTCATGTCTTCCTGTGTCATATCCTGACCTCAAACTTCGCCCCGCCCAGCGGATCATTGCCCGCGGAGATGGTTCCGTTGTGGGCTTCGATGATGCGATGCACGATCGCAAGCCCGAGCCCGGTGCCTTTGTCTTTTGTCGTGAAGAACGGATTGAAAATCCGGTCGAGAATCTCGGGTGCTATGCCCGGCCCGGTGTCGCGGATAATCAGATGCAACTGGCCCGCGTGCGAATCAATGTCCTGCTGGATCAGCGGAGCTCGGTAGCTCACGCGCACCGCGCCGGGCCCGTGCATGGCTTCAATCGCGTTGAGGATCAGATTGAGAATCGCCTGATTGAGCAGGTTCGGATCAGCGTCGATCCGCATCGGCCTGGGGCCTTCCACTTCGATCGCGATCTGCTTTGCGTCTGCATGGGGCGAGGCAAGTTCAACCGCGTTATCGATCAACTCCGCGAGATTGACCGGTGTTATTTTTACCGTGATTTCCCGCGAGAATTGCAACACCTGTGACACCAGCGCTTCAAGACGCCGCACGCCGGCGGATATCTTGGTCACCACACCCAGCGCCTTGGGGGAATCGTGCAGATCCTTCGCGAGGATGGACGCATAAAGATGAATTCCGCCAAGCGGATTGCGGATCTCATGTGCGATCCCCGCAGCCATCTCGCCCAGCGCGGCCAATCGGTTTTTGCGTTCGAGCTCGCGGTTTTTGTCACTCAGTTCGGTTCGCAGCATCGCAACGGTCTGCTGCAGCTCCTCGTGCGACTGCTGCAGCTTTTCAGTGATCTCCGAATACGCCAGGATGATCCGGCCGAGTTCTTCGATTCGCTTTGCATAATCAACTTGCGCGCGCGTTTCATCGGGCGCGCGATAAGTCTCCACGGCAACCTGTAGCCGCTGTTCTTGCGGTGATGTGTGAAGTTGTGGCGTCTCGACACTCATTGCGTGATATTCATCCTCGGCTTGGGCGCTCCATACGCCGCCGCCGCGTAGTTTCGATTGACCTGCCTAGCGCTGGACGCCTGCTGAATCTGCTTGCCCAGGTTGAGCTTTCGCTGCTGCAAGACCAGTGCGTCGCGTTGATCCGATTCGGTGATCGTCTGCAGCAATCGCCGTGTCTCGATCAGCAATGCCTCGGCGGTCGCCCGTCGATCCGCATCCATTTCATTCAGATAATCCCCCCAGCGTTTTTTCGTGGGCGAGACAATCGCCTCAAGCCGGTTGAGCTGCACCAGCACATCCTGCCGGCGTGTGAGCACTTCAAGCAGACCCTCAGTGTGCGAATGCGTGACATGCTCATGCTGCACCGCCGCCAGCTTCTCCAGCCGCCGATAGCAATCGACCTGTTCTTCGAGTGCGAGGATAATGTCTTCGTTTTGCATAGTCGGCAGTCGTCAGTCGGCAGTCAGGCATTGCTGCCGACTGAAGACTGATTCCCTCACCACATCCCCGCGTCACTCGTCCATTTCAGCCATTGCTCCCAATACTCCTTGGGCATGGCGAATGATCCATCCTTGAACGCCTCGGCGGGCATTCTGCGGAGCAGCCATTTGGCGCGTTCGTTGGCGGTTTTGGCTTCCTCCATTTTTCCGAGGGCGCAATACCCGTTGACGATCTGCACATACGCAGCGAGTGCGGATGGATCTTCCTGATATCTGAACGCCGCCGTGTCATAGAGAGAGATTGATTCGGCGAACTGTCCCAGGTCATACATGCAATCCGCGCGGTAAAAATGCGCGAGCTTGAAATACAGCTTGTCGATGTCGGTCTTGGGTGCTGCGACGCGGTAGAGCTCAACCACGCGGTCATAGAACGTGCGTGCCTTGTTGAGCCGATCCTTCTTCGCACCGGCGGCTTCGATGAGGTTGGCAGGCGCTGAGGCCGATGCATCCGCCGTCTTGTCGGCCGCCATCTTTCCGGCAAGCAGTCCGGCGCTTTTTCGGTAACTGTCCGCCATCAGAAACAGCAACTGTCCCATGCGATCGTCCGCGGGATATCGCTTGGTGAACTCTTCAAGCCGCTGCACCGCTTCTTCAAAACGATTGGTTCGATAGAACAACTGCGCCAGATCAAACAACGCCTGCTTGAACTCTTCCGATTCAGGCGTGATCAGCGGATTGTTGTCGATGACGGAGTTGAGGACGACCTCGGCCTTGCCGTAATTCTCCGGACCTTTCGCGATATACGCCCCCGCAAGCGGAACCGCCGACTTGCTGGCGGCGAGCGACTTGGGATATCGGAACTGATTGCGTTGATATGCCGAGATCGCCTTGTCGAACAATCCCGCCGCCTGATACGCGCGTCCGAGCCGCAGCAATGCGTCGGGTGTCTGCGGATCTTCGGGACGTTCGCTGGCAAACAGATCCAGCGCCGCCATCACACGCTGGGTGTTGCCGGCCTTGTCGTAAAGATCGACGCCCTTCCACATCGCATCGGCGTAGCCCTTGTCATCGACAAGCGTCAGCCCGCGCGAATACGCCACATACGCATCACCCGCCCGGGTGCGGAAATCGCGCACCTGCTGCATTTTCTTGATCCGCTCGGTGTCGGACGCCTCGGCGATGTTGTGGTCCAACTGATCGGCGTGCTTTTCATATGCTTCGCCCACGCGCCCGTAGAACCCGGGCGGTGGATTCTCCTGCAACTGCTGCTCGCAGGTCAGCAGCTCAATCGTGCCGGCGTAGTGGTCGCGATTCGAAAGATACGTCTGCCCCTGCTTCAGCGCGATCAGCGCATCTTCGCGATACTTCCTTCGCGATTCCTTCCGGAGAATTTCATTTGTCGACTCATGCAGATCATTCAGCCCCGCCTCATCCTGTTTTTGCAGGATCCGGCAGAGCCCGCGGCCCATGCGGGCACGGGGCGCGGCAACCGAATCGGGATGTGAAGTGAGAATCACATTGTAAAACGCCTCAGCTTCGGCGGCATTTCCTTTTGCCTGCGAGATGTTTCCAAGCACCAAAGCCGCATCGGCATCCAGCGGATGTTTCACCTGCAACTGATCCCGCGCCACACGCAGATAACGCTCTGCCTCGTCATTGCTGCCGAGCTTGTGGGCGCAATATCCAACCCGATAGTTCAACGCCCCGGCGGAGACCGAATCCACTTCCATCGCCAGCGCCTGATTCAACAACGTCCGCGCATCAAGGAATTTTCCCGCCGAGATCAGCAACTGCGACTGCTCGCCGATCGCCCAGGCGCGCTCGGCATTGGTGATCGATTTGTTCTTTAGATACTCCGCAATCGTCGCTTCTGCTGTTGCCGGATCGTCGCTTTCCAACTGCATTGAAATGATCTTCCGCTGCAGCGCAAGAGACTTGGCCGGATCGCCCACCATCGCCTTCTGATAATGATCCAGCGCCTCCTTGCGACGTCCCAGCGCCTCATGACTTTCTGCCATCCGACGATGCGATCTGGCATCAGGCACGATTCCGCGCGCCATCGCAAGGCGGGTCTGTTCGATAATCCGCAGATGGTTGGCGGGGATGTTGAGATTTTTTTCCTTCTGAGCCATCTGCAATGCTTCTGAAAGCATCAGATGCACACGCCCCTGCGTGACGGACTCAAGTTTGTCGGTGGTGAGAATCTCGTTGAGCTGCTGCAGCGCGGCCTTGGGTCGTTCGGTATCAAGGTACTTCCGCGCGATGGAGATGCGTTCTTCAACCGTCAGCCCCGGCGTCGGATCAATCAGCAGGTAAGCGGCGGTTCCGAAGAGTCCAAGTGACAAAAGCAAAAGAGGAAACTGCCAGAGCTGGGCAAATCGTCCGGCGGGACTGGAGAGCGATGCAGGATTAAGGGTTCGAGTCGCCATGGCATCCATGCCTTCTGAGATTCCGCCGGCGATTTCTCACCCGCAGCCTCACGCGTTCTCGGAATATCCTCCGCCAACATCCATGTCAGCGGGCTGCCACAGTCATTCTGACCGCGACGGGAGACAGAATCTAATTCTCTTTTCGGCAAACGCAAGGACCAACGAGCGGAAAATGCGTTTGGCAGGCATAATCAGGAACAGATGCCTCGCCTGAACTTGCTTGCCTGATCTTGCTTGCAAGCCTGATTTCCGAAACCAGAATGACGAATCAAATCCGAATGACCGA
>Ga0163144_10026330_pt1 | contig 11313 bp, 8 predicted proteins | sample OliLak19BULKMAT1_FD_123175 | JGI IMG/M metagenome (GOLD analysis project Ga0163144, IMG submission 123175) | Freshwater microbial mat bacterial communities from Lake Vanda, McMurdo Dry Valleys, Antarctica - Oligotrophic Lake LV.19.BULKMAT1 | ecosystem: Environmental > Aquatic > Freshwater > Lake... | reverse complement strand
GGACGCCGGACGCCGGACGCCGGACGCCGGACGCCGGACGCCGGACGCCGGACGCCGGACGCCGGACGCCGGACGCAGGACGCAGGACGCCGGACGCCAGACGCCAGACGCAGAACCAAGTGGCAATAAACGAGATGCAGAACGACAAGCCCGCAATTAAAAAAGCTCCCGCTGCATAAACAGCGGGAGCTTTGCAATTCACTCAGAACTGAGTGTGCAATTTACATCGACGCCGGAGCAGCGTCCTTCTTCTTGGCCTTTTCATTCCAGCCCGAGATGCCGGCGCTGTAATGCTTGACGTTGGTGTAGCCGAGTTCGGCAACGGCCTTAGCGGCCCGTTGCCAAGCGCCGCAGGCAGGACCGCCACAATAGGCGACGACCAGGGTTCCCTTGTCAGCGGGGAGCTTGCTGGCGAGGTCAGCCTTGGCGGCCTGGTAGTCGATGGCGCCATCGATATGGGACTTGGCAAAGGAATCGCTGCCGTTGACGTCGATGACGACTACGTTCTTGGCCTCGATGGCCGAGACCAGATCGGTGTGCGAGATATCGGGGAACTTGCCTTCAGCAGCCGAAAGGCCGAGGGTGAGGCAAAGGGCGACGAGCAGACTACGCATGGGAAACTCCGTGCTAAAGGTTGATACGAACGAGGCGGATCTTGGCAGATGTGCATGAAAGTCACATGAGAAGTCTACCCAAATTCCATCCTGTTCAGGGTTCAGATAAACCCTGTCGGATGACCGTCGAGAAATCGCCCCGCTCGCTCCCGGCTACCCGTGCGCGGGCGCTGATCGCATGGCGGGGATCGTCGATATCGCCGCTGATCAGGCCGCCATCTCGGGCTGCCGGGGCCAGTTGCGCGGTGGCGAGGAGGCGCCATTCCGGCCACGGCACGCTGCCCGGCCAGCGGCTGCGCAGATGGCCAGCGATCGCGCCGGCGCAATTCTGCCACAGGGAATGGTAAAATTCCGGTTGATCTTGCAGGTGTTGAGCACGTTCAAGCATGTCCTGCAAAAGTTGGCGGGCCTGTTCAGGCGTCGCCGTGGTCCGATACAAACGCACATCGGCCCCGCGTTGGATTGCCCGCAAGCCAATGAGATCTGATTCTTCGCCAACGACGTACGTCAATTCATAGCGCCGAAAACACCCCGCCACGGGATGATAGGCTTCGTCGATCTCACGCCGGGCTTCCACCGAAATCGCTAGATAGCGCTGCACATTGCGCTCATCACGATAGGAAAAGCTGAGCAGGACATGCGCCAAAGGCGATTGCGGCGCAAAGGGTTCCACCGCCAGCCACACCGACTCCACGGTATCCAGGTTGACCATACGGGAGATCCAAGCGGGATCATAGTCCTCGGCGGTACGCCAACGAAATTGGCGGATACCACGCACCATGAGTCGCCCGTCATCGGCGAATACCTCCAGATGGCCAGCGTGCTCCGGCGTCCACAGGCGTTTATCACCACCGGCTTGCGGCAGCAATAAAGCCGCCAGGCCCAGCACCAGAACACTGCGGCCAACCCAGAACCGCCAGCGTTGCGGGCGCTGAAAGCCCCACACCCAGGTAACCAGGAAGACAGACAGCGCCGCAAGGACTTGGCTCGCCCGTCCACCCGGCGCCCATGACCACACCCCCAAGGCGAGGTAGGCGCACAAAGCCCAGCCCAAAAAAGCAGCAAGAAACCGACCAGCAGGGCGCAGGAATCGCATAGGTGGCTAAGTCTATGCCTGACGGCCTGGGCATCCAGCGCTTGGTGAACCCTAGTCAGCGGCGCATCAGCGCCGCCATGGTGGCCATGACCAGCACACTCAACCACGAATGGGATGCCGACGTCGGCCTGCATGGCACCGCCTGTCAGCATCAAGGCATTCACAGCGCCCTCCCGCAGGGCATGCGTGTGCATCCCCTGCGGGAAAATGCCCGCCGCGCTGTGGAATCGATTGCCAGCGATACCCAAGCCGAGCAGGCGCGCGGGCGCCATGTCCTCAGGAACGTGTTGGCCTCGCAGGATAGCATCTCCACCAGCCCCACTTTTGTGGGTGTGGGGCTATTTCGCCGCGGAACCGCCGGCATAGATGGTCCCCGCGGATTATAATTGGGCCGACTTCATCGGCTTGACCCTGTGCCAAATCCTGCATCGCCACAGCAACCGGCTGGATGCCGATTTGCTGGAATGGGCGCGCAGCGGTTTGCGCAAGGCCTGCATGGCGATTTTCCCGCGCAATATCCTCACCGGCTATACCAATATCGCGGTCAAGGGGGGCGTAGTCAGCGTCTGTGCCGGCGAATTACTCGAAGACGCATTCCTGCGCAGCTATGGCACCCAACGCATGCAGGACTGGGTCCGTGACAGTCCACGCGAAGGCATCAATGAATATAATTCACCAACCTACAATTTGGTCGCCCTGCGCGCCATCGAAACCGGATTGACCATTATGCCTGCGGGGCCTTTCCGCACGGCCGCCGCGCAAGGTCATCGCCTGCTCTGGACCAGTCTCGCCGAACATTATCATGTCCCCACTGGGCAGATCGCCGGTCCGTTCAGTCGCTGTTATAGTGATCTGCTGAAAGGCAAAGTTGCCGACCTCCTGCACGCAGCCACAACCCCTGGCGCCGTGCCGGGTGACCACCCCTGTCCCGACGAACTTCGCGATCATTTTCTGACTCCAGTCGCCGCGCCGGTTGAACGGGTGCATGCATTCCAGGCTGCCCGCGGCCAGCGCGCCGCGGTGACCGGCACCTGCGCAGACCTATTGATCGCGAAAAGTTTTCCCCGCTACCAATCGAGCAGCGAGTTCGATTGCTGCGACTAGGCTTTCCGCCGAAGCGGTGCCCTGCCAGGCACGGTCAAAACCGGTGCCGTGATCGACCGAGGTGCGGATGATCGGCAGGCCCAGGGTGACATTGACTCCATGGTCGAAATACAGGGCCTTAAAAGGGATCAAACCCTGATCGTGATAATGACAGATCCACACATCATAGCGCGCGCGGGCCGCCGGCGTAAAGGCGGTGTCGGGTGGCAAGGGTCCGTCGACATCAAAGCCCAGTTGCAGTAATTCAAATATCGCTGGCCGGATGGCGGCCTCTTCATCGCCGAACAAACCATCCTCGCCCGCGTGTGGATTAAAACCCAACATTGCCAGCCGCGGCCGGCGCCCGCGCAGGGTCGCAACCATCTCTGCCGCCTGGCGGGCGATGCGCACGATGCGCTGCGGATCGAGACTGGCGGGCACGCTGCTGAGCCGTTGATGCACGGTGGTCAAAGCGACCGCGAGGTTATCGTGATAGAGCAGCATCGCCTCGCCGCCGCTGACGCCGCAGCGTTGCGCGAGCAATTCCGTGTGGCCAGGAAAAGGAATGCCCGCGGCATGCCAAGCCTGTTTGTGAATGGGGCCGGTGACCATTGCGGCGAAATCATGGCGCTGACAGCCGCGAATTGCGGTTTCGACCCAGCTTGCCGAGGCAGCACCGGCCAGCGCGCTGATGGTGCCGGGAATAATCGCGGCCGCCGAAAAATCGGCGGCGGTTTCATCAAGAATATCGACCGCACCGTTCAAGCCCACCGCTGCGCCGACCCGGGTCAGCAGGGCGCGCGAACCGATCAGCACCGGCTGACACTGCGCCTGTACCCGCGCATCCTTAACCGCCCGCAGGGCCAATTCAGGACCGATGCCGGCCGGATCGCCGAGGGTAATTGCGAGACGGGGCAGCACATTAACCACCGATCACGCGCAGATCATCCAAACGCCACTCGGCGCCAACCACTTCGACGCCGAGCTGGGACCCGCCGGGCAGGTGGACCTGGGGCACGGTGAAGCGCTCTTGATCCTGAATGCGAATGGTCACCGTTCCGCCTTGGCAGCGAATCAGCAGGCGCAGCGGACCAGCCGGCGGTAATTCGCTGTCCTGCTGCGACCAGCCCTCGGCATTGCGCACCCGCAGGCGTAGGCCGGTCGCATTGATCTGCACCTGCACGTCGCGGCGTTCATTGGTGCCGCACGAAATCAAGCCTGAAGCCGCGTCCTGACCGACGTCAGCGAGCAGCAAAGTCAGTCCAACTTCCCAGTCATCGCCATCAAAAGGCACCGCCACACGCAGGGCGACCGGCTCACCACGCGGGCCGCTGAGCACGCCGTCGGCCAAGCTGGGTTGACCGAGGACCGTCTCAATAAACCGCAGATCGCTGGGATGATCAAAACTCAGCACCGCCGCCTCGCGGCCACGCAAGGCTTCGCGGGCGATGACCAGCGGCGGCTCGGCCAACTCCGGGCGCGCCAGCAACGCGGCTGCTTTTTCTTCGTCTTCGAGCAGGAGCAGGACGGCGGCCCCGGCCAGGGCGGCGGCCCCGGTCTGCTGCGGCAATTGCCGCGCAACCGTAGTCCACGGCGTTTTCGGAAAGAGCTGCGCCAGTCCAGCGGCCTGGCGGCATTGAGCCAGAAAGGCGCGCACCTCGGCCATACCTGGCGTGCCGCGGAATGATTGTTCCACTGTCGCGGCGAGCGCAGTGAGTCCGGCATAATCGCCGGCTTCGACGCGCAAACGGGCATCGCGCCGGCTGTCGGCCACATGCTGGCGCAAACGCTGCCGGGCCTCTTCAAAACGCGTCGCGGCATCAAGCCGATCGGCGCGCAGCGCGGTATCGCGCACATGTGCCAGCGTCTTGAGCGCGGCGACGATATCGACGACCTCGCTCCTCGAGGTCACCGTGGCCAATTGATTTTGATACCACGCTTGGCCTTGCCGGCGTACACGATCAGCCAGGCGCTGCACGTCGCGGGCGCGTTCGCCGTCTTGCGGTGGCGGGGTCAAGGCCGCCTGCACCGCCATTTCCGCCGCCCCGAAATCGCCCTGGCTGAGCATGGTTTCAATCTCAGCCCACGTCTTCGTCCACGCTTTCGCGGCGGAATCGATCGTGGTTGTCCCGGAATCGGGTGCCGAAGTCGCCGGCGCCCGGATTTGCGGCTCCGTCAGTAAAGGGGGATCCCGTCGCTGCGGCCCCATCCACGGCAGGGTCGCGTGACCAGAAACGTTCGCATCATCCGGAGTGTCAGCCCCATCCCGTAAACCGGTCGGCAGGGAATTCAAGGTTTGCCAGCCAGCAATAATCAGCACCACAATGACGGCCAAGCCCAGACCGGTCCGCACCTGCCGGCGGCGGCGGGCCGCCTCGACGCGTTCGCTGCCGCGTCCACCTGGCGTCGGAATGGTGCTGGCAGTGGCGGTGGGAACTTTGACCGGCTCCACGCTCGCGCTCTTGATTTTCGCCGGATTGCTGCCGCGTCCAGGATTACGACTGAGCGCTTCTCGTACCGGCGCCAATTCCGCCAAAAATTCAGCGACATTGTGATAGCGCCATTCGGGATTTTTCGCCAACAGGCCTTGCAGCACCTGATCCAGCTGCTTGCCCACGTCGGCCGGGGCAGTCGCAACTTGGCCAGCGATGGAAGGAATCGGATTGTCGCGATGGGCGGCGCGCCACGCATCCGCTGTGCTGGCGCGAAAGGGTGTGCGCCCGGCCACTAAGAGATGGAGCAAACACCCGAGAGCGTAGATATCGCCCGCCACATCGACGCGGCCCTCCGGGGCACTGAACGCCGGATCGCCGCGCACCGTGCTACCCGGCAGACCCGCCAAGGCCCCAGCCACGCCGGGATCACGCAGGCGTACCCGCCCGTCTTCGCCGAGCATGGCGGCTTCGCCGTCGAGCAGTCCGTGGACGACGCCAGCGCCATGCAATACCGCAACCACCTTGGCGATGCGCTCCAACAGCAGAATCGCTTCCAGCACGCCGACAGTGCCGCGGGTGGCGAGATCAATAATGCTTTCACCGCTGAGCTTGGCGCCCGCGATCCACACCAGGCCCAATTCGGCGTCCAGGCCGCAGTCGAAACGTTCCGGCAACCCGGGGTCGTTCGGCAATTTCTGCGCGGTCAGGGTGGCCAAGGCCTCGGCGGGAGTGCCGACGCCATCCAACGCTTCGGGGGCGACGATGGTCACCGAAGCTTCACGGGTCAGCGCGGGTTGCTCAGCGATGAACAAGGCGCCCAGCGGACTACGTCCGGCCAGACGGCGCAGGATGAAACCACCCAGTTGACGACCGACCAGGGTATCGGGATTGCCCAACACGCCTTGCGCGGCCTGGGAACGGCGCACTTTTTCGACTGGTTCGGGTGCCGTCTCGGGTAATTGCACCTGCACGCGGCTAGCGCCAATGGCGATGATGTCCTCGTGATGCAGGGCCTCGCGGCCATGCACCGGGCGCCCGTTCAATAAGGTGCCGTTGGCCGAATCCAGATCCTGGATGAACCAGCTGCCCTCGGCGCGGAAGACTTTGCAGTGCTGGCGGCTGGCATTGCCGTCGCTGATCGGCAAGTCGGCCTCGCGGTGGCGACCAAGAATAACCGCATCACGGCCATCCAGATCCAGAATAGTGTCGACGTAGACCAGCTTGCCCATGGGAGTCCCCATCGTTCGCCGCTACGGCGCACCGCAACGGGGTTTATGCCCGCGGCCTGCGACGGGGGTGCTCGCAGGCCTGGCTCCCCCCCCCCGCCGCATTCCCCCTGGAGCAGAGCAAGGCCTTGCCTACCCTGCCGGGCCCCCCGTCTAGGGGCCGAGAGGGAACGACCCGATGGTCATGATCGAACGTCTCACCAATGTCATGCGTCACGTGTTGGGCACCTCCAACGACGCCGTCCTCAAGCGGTTATGGCCGTTGGTACGCCAGGTTACCGCCAAGGAGGCCTCGTTGCAGGCCCTGGACGATGCCGAACTGCGCCAGCGTTCCTTGGCTTTGCGCGAAAAAGTCCTGACCAAACGGGCCACTCCCGACGGGGTCCTGACCGAGGCCTTTGCCCTAGCCCGCGAGGCCGCCGACCGCCGCATCGGCATGTGGAATGCGATCGATCCCGCCCGCGGCAAGCACGAACAATTCCCCGTCGCCGCCTGGGGCACCCAGCTTGCCGCCGTCGAAGCCGCCCGCGCCGCCATTACCGCCGGCACGCCGGTGCACGAAATTGATCTGTCCGCCAGTGTTTACGCCGCGATCCGCACCCTGTACCCCGTATCAGCGCCGCCCTTTCGCATGCGCGCCCACGACGTGCAGGTACTCGGTGCCATTGTGCTGCATCAGGGCCGCATCGCCGAAATGAAGACCGGCGAAGGTAAAACCTTGGTCGCGTCGCTGACCTGCTATCTCAATGCCCTGGCCCAAACCGGCGTGCATGTCATCACCGTCAACGACTACCTGGCCTCGCGCGATGCCGAATGGAATGCGCCCGCCTTGCGTTTTCTGGGCGTGACCATCGGCGCGATCCAAAACAGTATGCCGCCGCACCAGCGCAAACAGGTCTACGCGTGCGACATTACTTACGGCACCAACAACGAATTCGGCTTCGATTATCTGCGCGATAATCTCGCCCGTGAACTCGATAGCCAGGTCCAGACCCGACGCACTTTCGCCATCGTCGATGAAGTCGACTCGGTCTTGATCGATGAAGCCCGTGTGCCCCTGATCATTTCCGGCCCGGCCGAGCGCAAAAAGGAATTCTACGCCCAGTCCGACGAAGTCGCCCGCCAGCTGGAAAAGGACGTCGATTTCGAAGTCGACATCAAGGACCGCCACATCACCTTCAAGGACGAAGGCATCGACAAGGCGGCGAAGCTGTTTGGCGTCGACAATCTGTATGACGCCGGTGCCATGCATCTGCCGCATTATCTCGATAATGCGCTGAAGGCGCACCATCTATTCCTGAAAGACAAGGAATACTTGGTCGTCAGTGGCAAGATCCAGATCGTCGATGAACACACCGGCCGCATCCTGGCCGGGCGGCGCTGGTCTGACGGCCTGCATCAGGCCATCGAAGCCAAAGAGCACGTGGCGATCGAGGAAGAGACCCAGACCTACGCTACGATCACCCTGCAAAATTTCTTCCGTCTCTACGACAAGCTCGGCGGCATGACCGGCACCGCCCTGACCGAGGCCAACGAATTCAACGCCATCTACAAACTCGAAGTGGCCGCCATTCCGCCCAACCGGCCAGTGGTCCGCAACGATTTGGCTGACCTGATCTTTGGTTCGGAAAAAGAGAAATTCGAGGCGATCTGTAACGAAGTCGAAGAACTGCATGCGATTGGTCAGCCGATGCTGATCGGCACCATCTCGGTCGATGTCAGCGAACGTTTGGCCGAATTGTTCACCCGCCGCGGTATTCCGCACAATGTGCTCAATGCCCGCCAGCATCTGCGTGAAGCAGAAATCGTTATTAAAGCAGGGCGTTTCGGTGCCGTCACCATCGCCACCAATATGGCTGGTCGGGGCACTGACATCGTTCTAGGCCACACCACCACCAAAGAGGCCCTGGACCACTGGAAGCGCCATGAACTGGCGCCCAAACGGCTCCATGCCGACAGCCCCGAACTGGACGAGGCCTGTGTCGATTTGTGGCTGAAACGCATGCTGCCCGAAGCCGACGCAGCCAAGCTCGATGGCAAACCCGTCGCTGCAAAATTGGAAGCGCTCAACGCGCATCGCAAACAGCAAGGGTATCCGACCTTGCTGCTGCCATCGACCTACAAAGACGGTCGCGTTGACGTGCGCCAACTCGGTGGCCTGCGCATCATCGGCACCGAACGCCATGACAGCCGGCGGATCGACAATCAATTGCGCGGTCGTTCCGGCCGCCAAGGCGACCCAGGTTCATCCCGCTTCTATCTGTCCCTTGATGACGATCTGATGAAGCGCTTCGCCGGCCCGACGATGTCGGCGCTGATGCGCAAGATGGGCCTGAAAGATGGCGTGCCGATCGAATCCGGCATGGTCAGCCGGGCGGTCGAAAAAGCGCAAAAGCGCGTCGAAGAATACCATTACAGCAGCCGCAAGAATCTGCTCGAATACGATCAGGTCGCCAACCAGCAACGCACCATCGTCTACGGCCGTCGTCAGAAGATCCTTGAAGGCAAGGATCTCGAAGTACAGCTGCAAGGCATCTATCGCGATTACCTCGACGATCTGGTCCAGCAGTCGGCAGCCGAAGGCGTGCGCGGCAATGATTTGGCCACGAAACTCGCCGAGGAATTCGGCAAGACGGTCAACCTGCCCGCCCCAGCCCCCACTGAGATTCCGGTCCGTGAAGGCGGCGATGCCTGTCGCGATTTCCTCCTCGCGCGGGTCAAGGATGCGCTCGGCAAGCGCAAATTGGAACAGGCCGAAGCCTTCCCCTTCGTTCTACGTTTCATCATGCTCGACATTATTGATCGCCGCTGGAAGGACCATCTCTACATGATGGATCATTTGCGCCATGCGATCTCGCTGGAAGGGTACGCGCAAAAAGACCCGCGCATGCGCTACAAGGAAGAGGGCTACCGCGCCTTCCAGGCGATGAATGGGATGATCACCTCCGAAGTAGCGCGATTGTTCTTCCGCGTGCAGATCCAGGTCGACGTTCCGCCCAGCGATGAATCCGGCCCGGCTGCTGCCCTGGCCATGGGTGGCTTTCAGCCCCGCACCGAAAGCGGTTCGCGGATCGCCGCAACCGTGGCTCCGAGCGCGCCAGCGTCTGCGACTGCCTCGTCAGCGCCGGCGCCGCCGACCTTGGGTGAAATCGCCTACGCCGCGGATAAACGCACGCCGGCCCCGACCGATCCCTGTCCGTGTGGATCCGGCCTGCCCTTCAAGCACTGTCACGGAAAATAAGATGAGCGGCGCGCCGATGCCGCCAGCGGGGACCGCCCGCGTGTCCACGCCATCCTGGGGCACCGTCCATCTGGTCGGGGCCGGCCCCGGTGACCCTGGATTATTAACCGTACGGGCGGCGGAATTGCTCGCTGTCTGTGACTGCGTGATCCATGATTACTTAGTCAACCCGGCGATCTTGAAGCTGATTCCCTCCGCAGTGCCGCGCATCGATGTTGGTAAACGCGGGCACGCCGATTCCGTATCGCAGGGTGCGATCAATGCCCAGCTGGTCGTGAGCGCGCGCGACCATCGTTGCGTTGTTCGCCTCAAGGGCGGCGATCCTTTCTTATTTGGTCGCGGCGGCGAAGAAGCCGATCACTTGGCCGCGGCTGGCGTCCCGTTCGCCATCGTCCCAGGCGTCACCAGTGGCATCGCGGTGCCGGCCTATGCGGGAATTCCGATCACTCATCGCGCGAAATCCTCGGCGGTAGTCTTTGCCACCGGCCATCGTCGGCCCGGCGCCGATGACAGCGAACATTGGCGAGCCCTGGCCCATATTGAAACCATCGTGCTCTACATGGGCATGCAGAAATTGGCCGATCTGACCGCCGCGGTCATCGCGCATGGGCGCCATCCCGACACGCCTGCCGCGGTCATCCAATGGGGTACCTATGGTCGCCAGCGCACCTGCACCGCGACGCTGCGTGATATCGCCGCCAAGGCGCACGCAGAGGGTTTGGGCGCACCGGCGATCACCGTGATCGGCGATGTCTGTGCGTATCGCGAGCGCATCCGCTGGTTTGATAATCGTTCCCTCAGCGGCAAGCGCATTTTGGTCACCCGCGCGCGCAGCCAGGCCTCGGCGCTCTCTCAGCAATTTTCCGCTCTGGGCGCGGAAGTGATCGAAGTCCCCTTGGCCACCGTCGAAGCACCAACGAGCACTGCAGAGCTTGATGCTCTTTGTGCGGGAGCAGCCCCCGACTGGCTTGCGTTCACCTCGGTCAACGCGGTCGAGCATTGGTGGGCGCGCCTACGGGCCGGCAACCGCGATGGGCGCGCCCTGGCGGACTGCCGCTTGGCTGTGGTGGGCGCGGGCACCGCCGCTGCGCTCCGTCAGTGTGGTTTGTACCCCGATCTGATCGCCGAGCCCGCCCACGCCGCTCATCTCGGCCAGCAATTATTGACTACCGGACCTGAACGTGCCCGAGTCGGTCTGCCCCAAGCTGATAATGCGCGCCCAATCCTGGCCGACGCCTTGCGCCGCGGGGGTTGGCAAGTGACCGAAGTCGTGGCGTATCGCACCGTGCCGATCGCCGAACCTGATCTCAGCGACTGTGTCGATCTGCATGCAGCAACGTTTGCCTCCGCCGCGACAGCGGAACGTTTTGTCGCAGCGCTGCCGCCGGCCCAGCTCGCAGACTTGCTGCGCTCGGGCATGCGCTGTTTTGCCATCGGTCCCGAAACCGCTGCCGCCATGCGCCGCTGTGGCCTGCCGGTGCACGGCATTGCCGATCGCGCCGACCCCGCCGCGCTGGCCCAAGTCGTCACCCTTACCCTGAACCAGCCATGAATCAGCCATGAATCAGGTCCTAAAAGTCATCCTGGTCCTGACCATCACCATCACCCTGATGGGCTT
>Ga0163144_10026329_pt1 | contig 11313 bp, 7 predicted proteins | sample OliLak19BULKMAT1_FD_123175 | JGI IMG/M metagenome (GOLD analysis project Ga0163144, IMG submission 123175) | Freshwater microbial mat bacterial communities from Lake Vanda, McMurdo Dry Valleys, Antarctica - Oligotrophic Lake LV.19.BULKMAT1 | ecosystem: Environmental > Aquatic > Freshwater > Lake... | reverse complement strand
GGCCGGCATACTGGGAGCAAAGATCTTTCACAACCTGGAAAACCTGGATGAATTCATAAAAGATCCTATTGGCAGCCTGGTTTCTTTCAGTGGGCTTACGATGTACGGAGGGCTTATTGTAGCCAGCTTTTCGGTGTGCTACTACGCAAGTAAAAATGGAATTAAGATCCCTCACCTTATTGATGCGTGTGCCCCTTCATTGATGCTGGCATACGGAACAGGACGACTTGGCTGTCAGATATCAGGTGATGGAGATTGGGGAATTGAAAATATTTCCGGGAAACCTTCCTGGTTCATTCTGCCTGACTGGGCCTGGGGCTATACCTATCCGCACAATGTAAACAGCGTTGGAATTCCTATCACCGGTTGCGAGGGAAAATATTGTGCTGTTCTGCCAAACCCTGTTTATCCTACGCCTTTGTACGAAGCTATGATCTGCATCCTGCTATTTTTTGCCCTATGGTCGGTACGTAAAAGATTTACAACTCCCGGCATGTTGTTTTCTATTTATCTCATCCTGAATGGTGTTGAACGATTTTTTATAGAAAAGATCCGCGTGAATAACACCTACAATATATTCGGAAAACATATTACTCAGGCAGAGATCATTGCGGTTGTGCTCATTGTACTCGGCATCACCGGCATTCTATACTTCCGTAAACTTCATAAAAAAAATGCCGCTCAACCTTAAAAAGATCTGCTCCCAGGTTTGTGATCTTTCCAGGGAGACAGGCTCCTTCATTCAGAAACAGGGAAAGAGGCTTACGCCCTCGCATGTAGAGTCCAAAAGCAAAAATAATTTCGTTACGTACGTTGACAAAGAATCGGAAAGAAGATTAGTAAAAGGCCTGCAAAAAATACTTCCAGGATCGGGATTTATTACAGAGGAAGAAACTATCCGGAATGAGAAGAAAAAATATACTTGGATCATCGATCCCATAGATGGCACAACAAATTTCATTCACAGGATGCCTTGCTATTGCATAAGCATCGGACTATATTCTGAAGAGAAAGATGAGATCATATTGGGAGTTATTTATGAGCCCAATCTTGATGAAATCTTTTATGCCACAAAAAACGGTGGCGCGTTTATGAATGGAAAGAAAATATCTGTTTCTAAAACAAAAAAGCTGAAAGATTCTTTGCTGGTTACCGGTTTCCCATCTTTTGATCATTCCCGGGTAGAAGAATACATCAGCCTGTTTCGACACTTTATGAAGGAGTCACATGGACTGCGAAGAATGGGCTCAGCAGCAGTGGATATGGCGTACACAGCATGTGGTAGGTTTGAGTCCTTTTACGAATACGGCTTAAATCCCTGGGATATTGCAGCCGGAGCGATCATCGTAAAAGAAGCAGGAGGCCAGGTTTCTGATTTCAGTGGGAAAAATACCTGGCTTTTTGGAAAGGAGATCATTGCTTCTAATGGAAATACCCATAAGGAAATGATTTTTTCGGTGAAGAAATTTTTTAAATAACTTAGACCACGCATTATTCAATACCCAGATGAAAAAGAAAATTTTATTCCTGATTACCTGTCTTTCCGTTATCTCTACGCTTTCCATTGCACAGAAAAAAAATGTGTTTGTACTTCCTATTAAAGAAGAGATAGGTCCAGCATCTGCACGTCATATAGAAGAAGGATTTAGTCAGGCGGAAAAATTTAAAGCAGATTATATCATTCTTCATATTAACACCTATGGCGGTGCGGTGGATGCAGCAGATAGGATGCGTACAGCTATTTTAAATTGTAAGGTTCCCGTATTAGCTTTTATCGACAATAATGCTGCTTCCGCTGGTGCACTCATTTCCATTGCGTGCGACAGCATTTACATGGCACCTGGAGCAAATATTGGAGCAGCAACCGTAGTAGATCAGAATGGTGCACCCACTCCTGAAAAATACCAGAGCTATATGCGTTCCATGCTTCGCTCCACAGCAGAAAAAAGCGGGCGGGATCCAAGGATCGCGGAAGCAATGAACGATCCCCGGGTTTATATTCCGGGCGTGAATGACTCAGGAAAAGTTTTAACGTTCACTGCCAGCGAAGCGATAAAAAATAATTACTGCGAAGGAGAAGCAAAAAGTGTAGAAGAAGTGTTAAAGCTTGCCCATATTGATAATTACAACATTTCCACGTACGAAATTTCGGGGGTGGGCACGGTGATAGACTGGCTTATAAATCCTTTCATCAGCGGGATTCTGATCATGATCATCATTGCGGGGATCTATTATGAATTTCAGGCACCAGGTACAATATTTCCCATTGCGGCATCAGTGCTTGCGGCTATGCTGTATTTTGCTCCGCACTATCTACAAGGGCTTGCTGAAAATTGGGAGATACTTCTCTTTTTTGCAGGACTCATATTATTGGCAGTAGAAGTTTTCATCCTGCCCGGATTTGGAGTAGCCGGTGCAGCAGGAATATTATTTATTGTGCTGGGATTAACACTCTCGCTGGTAAAAAGCATTCCTTCTGATCTGCCTGTCAACCTTCCGGATGGCAATGCATTTGTGCAAGCGCTCTTTTATGTAGTTGCTTCTGTTATAGTATCTATCGGGTTATCCTTTTTTCTCTGGGGCAGGTTCATTCGATCTTCGGTATTCAGTAAAGTTTCTGTTCAATCTGCCATCTCAAATGAACAAGGTTATGTGGGTGTGGATATGACATCGCAGAATCTTGTAGGTAAAGAAGGAACTGCATCCACGGTACTTCGTCCGTCCGGAAAAGCCGAGATAGAGGGAACGGTCTATGATGCCACAGCAGAAAGCGGATATATCGATAAAGGCGAGAAAATACTCGTAGTAAAATATGAAACTGCGCAGCTATTTGTCCGGAAGATTTCTTAGGAGTTCGCACTCTCATTGTCATACATTTTTTCCAGGAACAATAATCTAAGGTTTGAATACCTGAGTGATTCCCGCATTTGAACTCTTTTTCTCCTGCTTATTGTACTGCCACCTCATAGCACGACATTTGATCAGCCCTAATGCAATTGTCTCATTCAATCAGTACAAATATCCGGGGTACTCCGGGGTATTTGTATTTAAATAAATGTGCGCGATAAATATCTTCTTTAATACCGCTTCCAAGTATTGCCCTTTTCCTCCCGCTTATTGCTCAAAACAGCCCGAATACAGAATGCTGTTTTATAAATGATACAATTCCCTTTTCTTTATAGTAGAAAGTAAGCGAGCAATGTACTCTATGTAAAAAATTTTCACGTTAGAATGATTGATAGCTGCACACAAGTTCACTTAACATAATCAATTATAAAAAGAATAAATTATGCGTCAATGTAAAAAGTGCATACTGCCGGACACTGTTCCGGGCTCTAACATTAATGCGGATGGAGTGTGCGAGTTTTGCCGTAACCCAACCAAATCACATCTAGAACCATGGGAAAAAAACAGGGCTAAATTTGAAGCGGATCTGGAAGAAACAATCCAAAGAACCAAGGGTAAGAGTGAATACGATGCTCTTGTCTGCCTGAGTGGAGGGAAAGACAGTCTTTACTTACTTTATCGTTTAAAGGTGGAATACGGCTTGAAGGTTTTAGCATTCACCACAGACATTAATCTACCAGACATTGCCTGGGAAAACATAAAGAGAACAATTGCAAAACTTGAAATTGATCATTTGGTATATCGTCCCAGCGATGCATTTTACAGAAAGATTTTTAGTTATATCCTTCGCCATCAGGAAGAAAGAGGCGCAGTATATTCAATCTCGTATGTGTATGCGCCCCTATTTGAAGGCGATGCGCTTCAGATAGCCACTGACAAGAGGATTCCGTTGATTTTTGCAGGTTATTCTCCCGGCCAACCAGAACCGGAAAGAATGGTGTATGAATTTTCCCGCCAGCTTGTTGAGAATATAGATTGGACACCCCCGCATTTAAAAACCTGCGGAGAATTTACAGAACAAGATCTCTCCCGGTTTTGGAACCCGCATCGCTATCCGGCAGGAACTGTATTTCCAAGATACATTGCTCCATTCCATGCGTGTAAATACAGCCAGGAAGAGATCATGAAAAAGGTGGTAGACTTGGGTCTGGTCCAGGATAGCAAACACGCCAGCCCGGTGTTTAGCAATTATCCAATTCAATGGCTATTGATGTATTCAGACCTCGCACAATTTGGTTACAATCCATATAATCCTGAATTCTCCGCTCTTATACGGGAAGGAAAAGCCAGCCTTAGATATTGGAAGGTAATGATGCCGGTTATAAACTTTATGATAAAAAATAAAGTTTTCATGGGAAAACATGCAACCAAATCATTGAATTGGCTCGACCTTAAAACCGACCAGCTGAAAATTACACTTCCCAAAGGGGCGTATGACCCTCCTTTTATAAATAATAATTAACTATTACGCTAACATACATTTTACGAATGGACGGAAAATTAACTATTGCCGGGTTTTTGACTGATCGCGCCCAGCGCTTCCCCGATACCAACATTGTTGCATATCAAAAAGGCAATGAGGCGGCTTGGACCACGCTCAACTGGGCGACATATTATGAAAAGATCAAAAGTGCGTCAGAGCTTTTATTATCACTTAAAGTAAAAGCCGAAGATCGTATCGTAATTATTTTACCCACTTCTCTCCAGTGGGATCTGTTTGAAAAAGGATGCTTACTCATTGGCGCGACAGTTATTGGGATCGAAACGCATGCCCGCCCCGTAACGATGAGCGAAATAATTAAACAAGTACGTCCTCGACTCATTATAATAGAAGATCTGGGAATAACCAAAATCCTAAAAGAACAATTCAATATATCACCAGATATTTTTCTTAACGTGAGCCCGAACACCTGGATGAACTTGCACGCATATAACAGAAAGAATTTACCGAAAGTATCAGCCAATGCAACAGCTACAATAATTTTCACTTCAGGCAGTACCGGTCATCAGAAAGGAATTACGTATACACAAAAGCAATTTCTTCAAGCTGCTCAAACACTTGCATCGTCTTTAGCACAGAAGAACGGTAGGACAGTTTGCTGGCTGCCACAGGCGAACCTTTTTCAAAGAATGACAAACCTTTTTTCGCTTATCAATAATACTTCGATTTATTTTTTAAATAACCCTAAAGAAGTAATGAATGTTTTACCTAAAATTCAGCCTACTGCATTTATTGGAGTGCCGGTGGTTTATGAAAAAATATATACATCCGTTAAACAGCAGACAGGCTCCCAAGCCGCTATTTTCGGTGGAAAAATGAAGTATATGATCACCGGATCAGCGCCTTGTCGATTGGATGTTTTAACTTTTTTTAAAACTATTGGAATTCCCCTTATAGAAGGATACGGCATGAGTGAAAATATTCTTCCAATAGCTTTAAATCTTCCCCACGAATATAAATTGGGAAGCGTTGGAAAGCCGTTATTGCCAAACCGGGTAAAGATTGCCGATGATGGAGAGATCCTGATGAAAGGCCCCGGGCTCTTCAAAGGTTATCTTGGAAAAAAAACACCTGTCGGAACTACCAAAGATGGTTTCTTTCCAACAGGAGACTTAGGCTATCTGGATAAAAAAGGATTTTTATTTCTTACAGGAAGAAAAGATAATTTGATCAAGACCTCCACGGGCAGGAAGATATCTACTACAGCAATTGGCGCACAATTAATGGAAAACCCTTTCTTGAATCAGGTGTTATTAGTAGGCTCCGACAGGCCCTGCCTGACCTGCCTTGTTACCGTTGACAACGAAAGCGTTAAGAATAAAGACATAGCTGTTATTCTGAAAAACACCATCCAATTCATACAAAAAACCAACTCAAAACTCAGTTCGTTTGAAAAAATAAAGGGAGGAATAATTTTAGAAAAGAATTTTTCGGTCGAAAATGCAGAGCTCACCGCCAATTTAAAAATCAGAAGAAAACAAATTGAAGAAAATTATCAAAACGAAATCGAATATCTGTACAAAAAAATAGAACTAATACCAAGAACGAATGATTCGTTTTTCGAAGAGCTTACAAATAAAAAAGGATACTATTTCTTATGTCAGTGAAAACCATTTTTATCACAGGAGCTTCGGGAGCCTTAGGCAGTAGCATTGTACCTCTTTTACTGGACCTTCAACCTTCCAGGATATACATTTTGCTTCGGGCAAAATCTCCTCAACAGTTAAAAGAACGGCTCAATGAATTGTTAGCCTACTGGGACCTTAAAGCAGAAAATTCATCAATAATATCGGTGCAAGGCGATATTACCGAAGAAGGATTTGGAATAAACTCAGGGCTGTTAGAGGAAATCATTCAGTCGACCACACATATTATTCATAGTGCAGCCACGGTTAAAATGAATATGACTGAGCAAGAGGCTCAGCAATCCAGCGTGCGATCCACAGAGAATATGTTAAAGATTGCCAGTTCAGGCCTACAAAAAGGCGTACTTCAAAAGATCGAATACGTAAGTACAGTTGGAATAGCAGGCAAAATGCGCGGCTCTGTTCCTGAAACACCCATAACCACTCCCAGAGAGTTTCACAACACCTATGAGTCCTCAAAAACTAAGGCCGAAGAATTGGTATTACAAAAAATAAATGCAGGCTGGCCCATCACCATTCACAGGCCGAGTATGGTAGTTGGGGATTCTAAGACCGGTAAAACCATTCACTTTCAGATATTCTATTATTTTACCGATTTTCTGACAGGAAAACATACAGGAGGTTTTTTTCCGATAATAGAAAATGTAAAGCTCGACACAATTCCTTCTGATTATGTGGCCCGGATCATCGTGTGGTCCATGCAGGAAAGCTCTGCGATTGGAAAAATATTTCATAGTACTTCCGGTCCTAAGGAAGCTATCGTAGTTCACGAACTTGCGAAAAAGGTGCAAATTTTTTACAAAGACAAAAAGTATGGTCTCCCCGCTCCGAAACCAGTTTCGGTAAAGGTTTTCAAACTGGCGTTATACATGTTTAAGCTTTTTGCCGGCCCCAAAAAGAAAAAGCGATTGGAAACGATAGCCATGTTTTTAGAATTCCTGGATGACAGCCAGGTTTTTGAAAATACAAAAACAAGAGATGTACTCGATAAAGCAGGAATTGCCCTGCCTCCAGTGAATTCCTACTTGGAGAACGTGCTTGATTTTTATCACGCAAATAAGCACGTAAGGTGAAATCAAATTGGGCAAAGCATTTTAAAAATTCTCATTTCTTTTTAACCTAGTCTAACTACTGCATTTTCGATCGTTTGATCAGATAAGGCATCAGCACTTGCTTAAATCCTTCTTTAATATCTGCTTCCACAAAATCTATGCGGTATTGTGCACAATGGAGCATGAGTTCCTTTTTATAATCAGCCATGGATCTCACATACGTGTCCTTCAATTCGCTGGGGTGGATCTTTACGCTCTCACCTGATTCCATGTCAATAAAATTATAGGGGCGATTCTCATATTCAAAATTCATCTCTTTGCTTTTATCGTTCACATGGAACAAAATTACCTCATGCTTATTGTGCCGAAGATGCTGAAGAGCTGAAAATAATCCCGCCTCACCCCCATCCCCTCTCCCAGAGGAGAGGGGGGCAGTCATCATATCGCTGAAAATAATTACAAGAGAACGCTTGTGTATAGATTCTGCGATTTCGTGCAGAGCTTTCGTAGCAAAAGTTTTTTTCTGAGATTCTTTTGTTTGCTTTTCAAGGATCTTTTCAAGCTCAACAAAAAGCATCCGCTGATGGGACGGGCTTGATTTAGCCTGTGTATTTAATTCCACTTGATCAGAGAAAACGGTAAGGCCTACAGCATCGCGTTGCTTTTTTAGAAGGTACGTGAGTGCTGCGGCTGCGTGGACGGCGAAGGATAATTTGTTTAAATCCCCCTGTGTCCCCCTTTTAAAGGGGGAATCAACAGCCAAAGCTGGGAAATTCATGGAAGAGGAATCATCAATAACGATCTGACAGCGGAGATTGGTTTCTTCTTCGTACCGCTTTACAAAAAGCTTATCTGTCTTACCAAAGAGCTTCCAATCAATGTGACGTGTAGGTTCACCCGAGTTATAAATGCGATGCTCTGCAAATTCAACTGAAAAACCATGGAACGGGCTTTTATGCAGGCCCGTAATAAAGCCTTCAACAACCTGCTTTGCTAAAAGTTCGAGGTGAGATAAATGCTGGAGGTGTTGCTGTTCTAACGCCATGATATACTAATATACGAATGGGACTAATTATACCGATGCCTCATATCTTTTAGTCCAATTATAATTTGTACTTGATCGGCATTATACCAAATGTTATGGACTAATATAAAATCAGTAATGGTATTATACTAATACATACAAATACTACTAATAGCTATTGGTATATTAGTAGTATTTGTATTATTTGTATGTCATTGGTATATTGGCCTCGCTTTACAGTTGAGCTTTCAGCTTCACTTCAAGAGCTGCTTTTGGGCTCGCTCCCACTTGCCGATCCACCAGCTGGCCTCCTTTGAAAAAAAGAAGTGTTGGTATGCTGCGTATGCCGAATTTAGTTGCAATGCCGGGATTATTATCAACATTCAACTTTCCGATTACCGCTTTGCCATCATAATCTTTTGCGAGTTCTTCCACTACAGGCCCTACCTGGCGGCAAGGACCGCACCATTCTGCCCAAAAATCAACAAGAACAGGCTTATCGGATTTGAGAACAAGTTCGTCAAAATTTGCGTCTGTGAATTCTAATGCCATAATTTTTTAGTTTAGTAAATATATGTATTTGGTTTGGAACGCTCAAATGTTTTGCCATCCTTTTTTTCGGGGCACAATGGCAGATTAATTCAGCTTATAGGTGACATTCGGCATATTTTGGATATTACTTAGGAATGAATTGTCAGGATTTATGCGAACCTTACGGGATGGAAGCATTAGGGCAATGCCATCCTCAGAATCCATGATATTAAACTTCAGATAGCATGTTCCCTCTTTCTCTTTTGTATTCTCGCTCACTAACAGGTTAAGGTCTTCAATGAATTTATCCGAAATATCCTTCAGCGGAATATTAATGGTAATAAACTTAAGCTTATCGCGGAGCTCCGAAAGCAGTTGCATGCTGGTGATCTTAAACTCCACCATATCGGATTGGTTCCATCTTTCCTTCACTGTGCCTCTTATAAGAACAAAGTATCCAATGGACATGTGCAGTTTATTCTTCACATAATCCTCACCAAAAAGAACAAATTCGTGGGTACCCCCGTAATCCTCCAGTATAAAGTTTCCAAATGGTTTTCCGGTTTTAGATATCCGGTGATTCACCATAGAGATCATGCCTCCAAAAGAAAATTCTTTCCCTTTCAATTTCTCAATATCTCTTAATTCGCCAAGCTTGTTCTTGCTGAACGTATCCATTTCTATTTTAAAATTATCCAGCGGATGCCCGGAAACGTAAAATCCGATTACCTCACGTTCAAATTTCAGCTGCTCCAGGTTCCCCCAAGGTTCTACTACAGGAAAAATGGGTTCTGGGATTTCCCCGTCTGAAGAATCGCCAAACAAAGAAGCGTGTGCCGAAAGCTTTGACTCTTGAAAACGAGCTCCCCATTTAAGAAGCAATTCCAAAAATGTAATATTATCCTTGTCAGGGCTTAGATAGGTACCACGGTGCAAGCCAAAAGAATCGAATGCACCCGAATAGACCATTCCCTCAAAAGTTTTTTTATTGGCTGCACGAAGGTTCACACGCTTTACAAAATCCAATGCATCTTTAAAGCGCCCACGGCTTTTCCTTTCCTGAATAATAGAATTCACTGCAGCCTCCCCCACTCCTTTCACTGCCCCCAAACCAAAACGGATTGCACCTTGCGCATTCACAGAGAACTGGTATTCCGATTCATTCACATCCGGGCCAAGAACCGGCATTCCCATCCTGCGGGATTCTTCCATGAAGAAAGTGATCTTGTCGATATTGGAAAGATGATGCGTGAGTACGCATGCCATGAACTCCGCAGAGTAATGTGTTTTAAGATAAGCAGTTTGAAATGCCACCAAAGCATAACAGGTAGAATGCGATTTATTGAAAGCGTATTGCGCAAAGGCTTCCCAGTCTGTCCATATTTTTTCAAGCTTATCGGCAGGAAATCCTTTTTTAGTGGCGCCCTCAATGAACTTGCTTTTCATTTTATCCAGCGTGCCCCTGTCCTTTTTTCCCATTGCCTTTCGCAGAACATCCGCATCACCTTTGGTGAAATCCGCCAGGCGCTGAGAAAGAAGCATCACCTGCTCCTGATAAACTGTTACTCCGTACGTATCCTTCAATATTTCCTCCATCTCCGGAAGATCGTAGGAGATCTTTTCACGGCCATGCTTCCGTGCGATATAGTTAGGAATATATTGGATGGGGCCCGGCCGGTAAAGCGCATTCATCGCAATCAGATCATCGAACTTATCCGGCTTCAGATCTTTTAAATGCTTTTGCATTCCGGCCGACTCAAACTGAAATGTTCCGTTTGTTTCCCCACGCTGATACAATTCAAATGTTTTTTTATCATCTAGCGGAATAGTGTCCAGATCAATATCAATCCCGTGATGTTCCTTGATGAGGCGTAACGCATCACGCATGATGGTGAGCGTTTTCAACCCAAGAAAGTCCATCTTAAGAACGCCTGCCGATTCAACCACGTTGCCTTCAAACTGCGTCACATACAATTCACTGTCTTTGGCGGTAGCAACCGGAATAATTTCCGTCAGATCCTTAGGCGCAATGATGATGCCGGCCGCATGAACCCCGGTTCCACGCACAGACCCCTCCAGGATTACCGCTTCTTTTAAAACTTTTGCGCGAATGTCATCGCCTTTATATATCTCGCGTAGCTTTTTTACCAATTCCATTTCATCCGATCCCAAATTCTCTTTTTCTTTATCCGAAATGCTTCCCGGTCCGGTTAGAGGACCCAGGATCATCCTGTTCAATTCTATTCCCGGCCTGTCCGGAACAAATTTTGCAAGCAAGTTTGCTTCGTTCAATGGAAGATCCAGCACGCGTGATACATCTTTGATGCTCATCTTGGCCGCCATAGTGCCATATGTAATGATCTGCGCTACCTGGTTCTTGCCATACTTTTCCACCACGTAATTCAACACTTTTGCGCGTCCTTCATCGTCAAAGTCTGTATCAATATCGGGCATTGACTTTCTATCCGGATTTAAAAACCGCTCAAACAGCAGGTTGTATTTCATCGGATCAATATTGGTGATCCAGGTACAATAAGCAACTACGGAACCCGCTGCCGAACCGCGGCCGGGCCCTACGTACACACCCAGGTCTCTACCCGCTTTTATGAAATCTGCTACGATGAGAAAGTATCCCGCAAAACCCATTGTTTT
>Ga0163144_10026327_pt1 | contig 11314 bp, 14 predicted proteins | sample OliLak19BULKMAT1_FD_123175 | JGI IMG/M metagenome (GOLD analysis project Ga0163144, IMG submission 123175) | Freshwater microbial mat bacterial communities from Lake Vanda, McMurdo Dry Valleys, Antarctica - Oligotrophic Lake LV.19.BULKMAT1 | ecosystem: Environmental > Aquatic > Freshwater >... | reverse complement strand
TCGTCCCGGCAGTTGCCCAAGCGAGAGCGGTCCGGTAGTGGACGCCCTGCTCTTCAGCCCAGGTCGACAGTTTCTTGCGACTCATGCAGGTATGTTACTACTTGAGGGTGCAGTTGTCAACCCCCGGAGACCTACCGGACAGGCACAGGCATGTACTGCGGGGCCGCGACGAGGGGCCGGACGACGACAAGGTCGGAGGAGAGGAACTCGCCGTGGCCGACGAGCGCCCGGCGCTCCTCCATCGCGGTGATGCGCTCCGGGTGCACGATCTGCACCGTCTCGACCACCACGTCGGCGAAGTCGGGGTCCGGCACGACCCGGGCGGCGAGCACCGGCCGGCGGACGACGGCCCGCAGGAAGGCGTAGCGGCTGCGCGGATCGGAGATCGACCGGGCCTTCGCGGCGACCTCCTTGCCGAGGTCGCGGCGCATGTGGACCACGAGCTCCGCGACGTGCTGCTCCTGCTCGGGGCGCACCGGCCGGTTCATTCCGGCCGCGTAGACCCCGTTCAGCTCCCACGAGGAGCCCATCCGGTCGAACACGCAGAGGAGAGCCAGATCGGACGGACCGGCCGCCTGCGTCACGAGCACGAAGGACTTCATGCCGGACTCGAGCGCCGCCGTCCACGCCGGGCAGTCCGACAGGTCGAGGGCCGAGGTCGCGGTCGCGAGTGCCGACGGCGAGAGCAGCTCGGTCGCGACCCAGCCGTCCGTCCAGGTCAGCACCTTCCGGTAGCGGAATGGACCGGAACTGTCGACCGGCACGAACGACAGGCCGATGAGCCCGAGGGCGCCGCCGATGACCGCGAGGGAGAGGGGGTCCATGGGGCTCCTAGCCGAAGACGCGACCGCCCATGCGGCGGTACTGGGGGAGGCCGACCGAGGGGGCGCGGTGGCCGGAGAGGATGTACTCCTCGTGCAGCCACTGCCCGTAGCCCTCGGCGTCGATCGAGACCGCCCCGAACCGGTCGGCGACAGCGAGGCCGAGATCAGACCGAATGTCCGCCTCGCCGACGAGGACGGCTCCGTCGGAGAGGAAGCCGACCACGGCCTCCATGTCGTCGATCACGGAGCGCAGGACGAGCCAGTAGTGCGCGTTCTCCGGGTCGAGGGCGGCGGCGGTGTCATAGATCTGCCGGCACTCGTCGAAGGCCCGGCGAATGTCGGCCCGGCGGCTGCGCATCGCCTGGCGGACGCGCTCGGTCTCGAGGGTGTCGACGGACATCGCGTCGACCAGGATGCGGCTGTTCTGGCGCCACGACGATGCGACGGACCGGGAGAGCTCGGAGATGTGGACCGAGCCGCTGCCGGCGCGCAGCCCGCGGTTGCGGCCGATCCAGGCCGACCAGATCTGAGCGTCGAGCACGTCGATACCGACCCAGGGCCGGACGATGCGGGTGCACAGCAGGAGGAACGGACGACCCACCCGCTGCATCACGAGCGACTCGACGAGGAGCGGCTCCGAACGGACCGCGTCCCGGAACGAGGCCCCCATCAGCACGTCGCCCTGGCCGCAGATGCGCACCCAGAGCTGCTGATCGTCGGTGGGACCCTGCCGGACGGGGCGTCCGGAGGCGGAGAGCCCGGCGACGGCGAGGCTGCCCACGGAGGCATAGATCAGCAAGGTGTCCAACTGGGCTCCTTCCTACTCATGCTAACCTCCAACCATAGCGAGAACACCTTCAGACCGCAGCCGCATCCTCCGCCCCTTCTTCCGGACAATGGTGAACGGTACCGAGAAGTCGCGCCGGTCCATCCTCTCGACCAGCACGGCACCGAGGCCCTCGAGCGCCCGGACGACGAAGATGGCGTCGTCGATCGGGTCGCCGCGACCCTCGGAGATCTTCGCGGACCGCTTCGCCACCTTCTCGAGGAGTGCCCACCCAAGCTTGGCCGACAGAAAGGTGCCGTTTCCCAGGGACTCGATGTGTCCGGAGCAGTATCCTCGGCTCCGCGGATCTAAATCCGCCCGCGGCTCGAACTCCTGCCAGCGCACGCGGAACGACGCGAGGTTCGACTGCGAATCGAAGCGCTCAAGGTGCCCCGCGTCGAGCAGCGACTTCCACCAGCCGCCGATGCGTCTCGCGGTCTCCTGGTCCCGGTACCCGGCCCTGTTATCGATCGTCTGCTCGTACAGCTCCGCAACCTGCTCGACCTTGGACATGAAGACGTGCAGGTTCAGCTGGACGTACGACGAGTCCTGGTCCCTGTCGCGGGACAACTCGTAGCACAGGACCTTGGGCGCATCGTCGGACACGCAGGAGCCTATCCTGGTGGGCCTAGAGGATAGGAGAAGGCATGTGGACTGCGTTACTCGGAGCCATCGCGGCAGCCCTGCTCGGGGGCGACGACCCCCGGTCTGCCCGGAGGAGGAGGTCCGCCCTCGGCCTGTTCGTGGAGGACGGAGATCCGCAGCTCGAGCTCGGGCTGCGGGCCCCGGGGTTCTCCATCTCATCCGACTGGCTGGTCCCGGTGCAGATCTGGGAGGACGGCGGGGGACTGTGGCGGGTGATCGGACAGAAGGGCCTCGACGCCGTCGAGGCCGACCTCCCCGTCGAGAAGGGCAAGAATGGGGAGATCCTGCACTGGAACCGGCGGTCCATCCTGTCCGAGATCGACCCCGCGAACTGGGATCCGACGAACGTCAGCATCGGCAGATCTGACGAGGTGTACGTCTACGTGGAGGGACCGAGGTTCGGGGGCCGGCCCTCCGTCCTCGCCCACGTCAACTTCGAATATGCGGACACGGGGCAGCTGTCCGTCGCGAAGGGGGTGCCGCCGAACGGCTCCCTCGCCCACCTCCGGCTCCTGCAGTTCGCCGCCGAGGCCGGATGGAACACGCACACGGCGTCGAAGATCTGGCCCAAGGTGGCGCTCGTGACCCGGCCGGAGGCGCTCGAGGCCCTGCACCGGGCCGGCTCGTTCCCCCACGCGGAGGTCGAGGCCTACGAGAAAGAGTTGCTCGCGAGCCCCGACTGGGATGTCCGGCAGGTCGGCGTCTGGCTCGGCCGCTGGATGGTCCTCGAAGAATCCTTCTCCCTCGTCCGCAGCCTGGTCGAAGATCGGGACCGGTGGGATTCTGCGCAGCCAGATGACGACGAGATCTTGGACGAGATCCGCGAGTCCAACGAGGAGGCGGCGGAAGAGATCTTGGCGGAGATGTCAGCGGAGCAGGAGGACGGCGTGCACTCGCGGACCTTCGACCACATCCGCAGGTCGAGGATCGAGGAACTGAACTCGGATCTGACTGCCGAATACGTCTCCCTCCTCGAGTCCGCCGACGACGAGGCCTCGGCCGCATCCGACCTCCTCGACGGAAACTTCGTCGAAAAAAACGTCACCCATAAGAAGAGGGCATGGGATCTGAAACGGGACGGGGACAGCCGGTACGACGAGCCGTTGGCCACCATCGAGCTGACCCAGGATATCGACGGCTCGTTCTTGTACGACCTCGACCGCTTCATGTCTCGGTCGGTCAAGGAGTCCCCCCGGTGCCCGGGCGTGCTCCGGACCCTGTGGGCGGCCGGTTTCGTCGAGACGGCCGAGGAGAGAGCGAAGAGGGCCGGGGCCGTCGCCTGGGAGTTCCCCGGCCTGTACCAGGCGGAGTGGGAACTCTGGGCGCTGATGGGCGTGTACCAGCCAAAGGGGAACGAGCCGACGTTGCTGTTCCTCAAGATCTCGGCCGACCATGGGCTGCTCGAGGAACCCGTCAGACTCGCGTGGGAGAAGCTCCTTCTCGCGTTGCAGGACCCCATCCCTTTCATGGCTGAGCACGGTCTGGTTCGTTAACTAATCGGGTTAGCCTCTCGTATGTAGGCCCGCTCCGCCGTACCTCCCGTCGGATGCCGGCGCGGAGGGATCCGGTGCCCGAGACCGAAGCTGAGTTGGACGGAATACGCCGCGAGCAGCTTCGGCTGCTCACAACGATCGAGACCATGCGCAGGGTCCAGGCCATGTCTCCGGACCAGCCGCCAGGCAGCATGTCCGAGGCGGAGCTGGCCCGCAGGCTCGTCTACGACCTCATCACAACGCTGACCCGCAATGAGGTCGTCCTCCTGACCGCCACCGAGGCCATCGTCGAGCAGACCGAGGTCCAGCGGCGGGTCGCGGACATGCGGGAGGCCGAGCTCAACATGCAGCGTCGGGAGCTGCGGCTCAACGAGCAGAAGAGGGAGAACGAGGTGGCTCGGGACCAGAGGTACTGGAGCGCCCTCTCCCGGGCCGGGAACGCGTTCGGCGCCTGGGCGTGGAATATCATCTCCCACGAGCGGACCGTTTCGGCAATCGTCGGCGGCATCGTCGTCCTCATCGGAATGCTTACCGCCGCGGCCACGTCCGGCTCCCTAGGCGAGAAGGGCTGCGGCCCGTGAGCGACCATCGGGGCGTGGCCGCGGCCCGCAGACCCAGCACGGTCAACGAGATCAGAAAGTTGTGTTTTAGGACACCTTCCGGAAGGGACTGGCATACGGCACTGTTTCAAGTACAATGCTAATGGGAGGTATCAATGCGGGATCCGTACACCGAGGTGAGACGCCGGGTGGCATCCGGAGAGTCCCTCGACCTGTCGCAGGCCCTGGTGCCGGCCGGCCACAAGGAGTTGTCCCACGCGTGCGAGATCGTGACCGGCAGCCGCCGAACGCCGGACGAACCCCGCGAACGACCGCCGCAGAGCGCCGCGAACCGGGCGTAGCGCGACCGCGTCATCCGGGCGACCGAATGCTCGACGCTGGACGCCCGCCACGCGCTGGAGCGCCACGGTGGGCACGAGCCGGCCGCGATCGACTGGCTCCGCCGCAGCGTCGTGCGGATGCGATCTGCGTCGTCTGCCGCGACCGGGCGGGACCGTGAGGCTCCTACACGCCGCAGTGCCTCATACCTCGAGGACGAGGACCGTCTTCTTCGCCCGGGTGAGCGTCGTGTAGACGATCTTCTTCGCCTCGATCGGCTTCTTCCCCGCCAGCCACTTCAGCCAGTTGTCGAGCACGAAGCACACGTTGTCCCACTCCGACCCCTGCGCCTTCCACGGGGTGAGCGCGTAGCCGTAGTCGACGTGGAGGAACTGTTCCGGGTTCCTGACGTGCGCGAGCTTCGCCCGGGCCCGCTTGAAGTCGCCGATCTCGGCCCCGATCGAATCAGCGTGCACGAAGTAGACCTCCCCGTCGGAGTGCACCCGCAGGAGCCTTGAGTCGTTCCCCTCGTCGTCGCAGACGACCGAGACCGCGTCGACCCGGATCGTCTCTCCGTTCATCTTCCCCACCGCCTTGTTGTTGAGGAGCACCACGAGCTGCTCCCCCTTGCAGATGGAGTCCTCCTCGAACCCGAGTTCAATCCGGGCGAGCCGGTTGATGCCGCGGCGGGCGCTGTTCCTGCAGCAGATGACGACCGAGTCCTGTCCGGTCCGCAGGCTCTCGACGATGAACCTGGCCGCGTCGACGGCGGAGCCTCTGGACCGGACGTAGGCGTCACCGATGGACTCCCGGCGCATGCGCTGTCCGAGCCGCACCTCGGTCGCGACGAGCAGGATCGGCGACTCGAGCGCCTGGCGGTGGACCGTCGTGAGTTGAGTCGTCGGGTTCTCGAGGTCCGGCCCCACGTCGGAGGCGACCGCGGGGATCTGCTCGGGGTCCCCGACGAACAGGAGCTGTACCGACGTCCCCGCGGCGAGCAGCAGGTCCTCGTAGATCTTCTTGCCGACCATCGAGGCCTCATCGACCACGAGGAGGCCCCTGCGGCCGTCGAGGAGCTTCTCTCGGCGCCCACCGAACAACGGCTGGCCCTGCGACCCCTCTCGGACCCGGGTGTAGAGGAGGGCGTGGGTCGTGCTCACCGACTCGCCGACGATGTCCGACAGCCGGGAGGCCGCCTTGCCCGTCGGCGCCGCCCAGAAGACGAACCAGCCGTCCTCCCGCAGGCGCTCCGCCAAGATCCGCATGAGCGTCGTCTTGCCGCTCCCGGCCGGGCCGGCGAGGGTCGAGACCTTGGCGCCCGACCGGATGTTCTCGACGAGGGTGGAGAGCCCGTCGTCCTGGTCCTGGGAAGTCTGCATCCCCGAGGCTAACTTGTTGTCACTGACTGTGTCAACGCGGCGGAAGCGGGTCCCGAGGATAGTCTCCGCCATGAGCCTCTTCACCAAGTTCTGTGACCTGTTCAGGAAGCGTCAGGCATTGACCTTGCCCACCCCGGGCATCGACCCAGATCCGGACACCTCCCCCACCGCCGTCCCGATCGAGCGGACCGACCGTCCGACCGACCCCACAGATCCGGAGATCCTCATCCCCGTCGCCAGTCCGTCCGCGCCACCGATCCCCGTGGTCACGGGTCCGACGCCGCCGGCACCTCCTTTCGTCGTCCCGCGGCCACCGGCCGCGGACCTCGACCCCGAGAAGCGACGGATCGTGTGGTCGATCTTGTCCGTGTTCGAGACGGGGCGTCCCGAGGGGGACTACTCGGCGGTCGCGGTCCTCCGGGACGGCGCCGGGTTCTCCTACGGAAAGCACCAAGCGATCGACCGGTCCGATACCCTCGACGCGATCGTGCTGCGGTACCTCGATCTCGGCGGCGGCCGGTACGGAGAGGACCTCCGTCCCTTCCTCGACTACCTCTCCGAAGACGCGTCCACCCGGCTCGACCCGGAGCGGCTGGCGTCGTGGCCGACCGAGGCCCGGGAGCTGATGATCCTCCTCCAGAAGGCTGGGGACGACCCCGTGATGCGGCGGGCGCAGGACGAGATCTTCTCCGAGATGTACTGGGACCCGTGCAGGAAGAAGTGCCTCGCGATGGGACTCGTCCTGCCGCTGTCCTGGGCCGCGACCTACGACACCGCGATCCAGTCTGGCCCGACGGGCATCGACAACATCCGGAAGCGCTTCGCCCAGTCCCCGCCAGCCTCGGGCGGCGACGAGCGCGCCTGGACGCGGGCCTACCTCGAGGCGCGCCAGCTGTGGATCTCAAGGTTCCACAACCCGGAGCACCCGGAGCGCAACGCCACCGTCCAAAGCACCACGTACCGGACCGAGTCGCTGCTCGACCTCTGCGACGCAGGCAACTGGGAGCTGGCCACCCCGGTCCAGATCTCGAGACCGAGGGCGGTGATCGTGTGAGCCGGGACCCGGCCGACGCGCCCGTCGTCCTCTACCGCTGGCCCGACGGGTCGCACGTGCAGGTCGAGTTCCACGGATCTTGGGACGACGCGGCGCAGGCGAACGTGGTCACGAGACTGTTCACGCTCCAGTGCGCCAACGGGGCGGCGGCGACGTTCCGGCTCCTCCCGGCCGCTACGGGTTTCTACCTCGTGGGACCGAGCCCCCTGCTGCCGCCGGCCGCCGAGCCCCACCTCCGGGGGTTCCTGCTCGAGGATGGCGTGCCGAATGGCGAGGTATTCCTCGCCAATAGCGCGATCCTGCGCACCCCGATCTTCGTGCCGGACGACCTGTGGGACCGGCGGCACGAGATCGCGGCGCGCGACCACGTCGAGGGGGCCGGCGGCCTGGTCTCGAGAGAGCCCTTCCTCGGCGTCGTCCGTAGCCTCGTCCTCAGAAGGGTTCTCCTCTCGCCAGATCTGAGGCACAAGGACCTGTGGATCGCGAGGGTCGGGAGGAATCTTATGGTCGCGAACTATCTGCCGTTCGACCAACTCGTCGACGAGGTACTGGCGAAGCACCTAGCCTTCCAGGAGAGTGACCGGGATCGAACGCGGCAGGAACTCGCGCCGAGGGGCGAGTGGGTCCGACCGACGCCCGAAGAAGTGGAGCTCTTCCTGCTGCTCGGCGAACGCCTGCCGTTCCTCTGGGATGCCGAGAATGCGAGGGACTGGTCCAGGGCAGAGCGGTGACCTCATGATCTTGGGCCGCTGACCGGGGACCACCTACGGAATCGGGCCGAGCGGGAACCCAGCCACCGCGGCCGCATCGAGGGCGGTGTCCATCGCGACGAGGTAGGCCGCGATGCGGTCGATGGCGCTCCGGACCTCCGTCGGAGAGGTGTCCCACGGGGTGGCGTCGAGCGTGTTGAACGTCTGGTTGCCCAAGATCTGCCCGAAGACGCCGCCGGCCAGGTTCAACTGGTTCGTGTTGATGCTTCCACCGAGCCCGGCATACGTATCCCCGCCGGAGATGAAGACCTCGGCAGCGCCCAGGCCCCGGACGACATCCTCGTCGATCGTGACGGACCCAGAGGCGTAGAACCCCATGTTGCAGAACAGGGCGTCGACGGCGAAGACCTCGTAGTTGGCGCCGCCGTCGACGTTGCCGCCGAAGTGGGAGAACGGATCGCAGTGCAGCGCCAGGATAGAGTCGTTCGTGACGCGGATCATCTCGACCGTGCCGGTCGCGGTCCAGTACGCCCTGTACCCGCACCTCATGAGGTAGACGGCCCCGGCCCCGCCCGTGTCGATCGTGAAGAGGGGGACGACGGTGCCGAGGAACACGAGGGTGAGGTACGAGGTCTCCCCGGTCCAGTCCCCCGTGAAGGTCACGCCGTCGGCGATCCCGAGCTTGACGTTGTTCTGCAGGAACTCCTGCCCGACGAGCGAGATCTCCGTCATGTCGTAGGCCGCGGCGGGGCCGACAGGGACGGCGACGACTGGGTCTGCCGGCACGACGTAGATGTCCTTGAGTCCCGGCACCGCCGCTGCCGCCGCGTGGACCGCGGCCCAGGTGGTGTAGACCCCGTTGGCTGGGTCTGCGGGGCCGGCCTCGAGGAGCGTGAAGCTGGCCCGTCCTCCTGCCCCGCCGCCCGAACCGATCGCCGTCCACGCCGTGGCGCCGTCCGTGTTCTGCCACACGCTGCCCGCCGCCGCGTCGTCGAGGAAGAGGGAGCCGCGGCTCGCCCTGACTACCGCGTTCGGATCTCCCGTCCCCGAGTAGATCGAGACGTTCCGGACCGTGACGACGTGCTGGTAGGTGCGCATGGCTGGACCCTCTGAAGCGTTGTGTTTTTATAACCGGGTGAAGGCCTTGCGCTGGTCCACCGGCTTCTTCCGGAGGCGACGCTCCGCGATGGTCGCCCGCTCGTGGGCGTCGTCGTACGACAGACCCTTCCTGCGCATCAGCTCGGACTCGACGCCCTCGTGCTCGACGTAGGGCCCCACGTCGCCCCGGGCCGTGCAGTCGTCGACCCACAGCTCGTCGTTCGGGACGTAGCCGTACCGGCCGGGGTTACCGCCGGCCGCGAAGTCCGGGTCGAGCCGATCTCGGATGACCCGGCCATCCACGAGCACCACCCTGTACCGGCCGCGCCGGCCGATGACCCGCGGCCGGATGTCGCGCCGGAGCTTGTCGTCGGGCAGGTTCCGGGCCGTGTAGTGGTGCGGCCTACGAAGCTCCTTCCCCACGCCGCCGACATCCTTCGACCGACCTCCTCCGGAGCGCTTCTGGCCCGAGGGCAGGTACTGGATCCCGAAGATGGCCGCAAAGATAGCCAGCGCGCCGAGGAGCTCTTCCATGGCCGAGCCTAACCTGGGCCCAGATCCCACCACTTCACGATGGCGACCGTGGCCACGAGGACCAGGAGTACAAGCATGCCGCCGACTTCTTCACGGCTCATGTGGGGAAGCTAGCCCGATGGGTCCAGATCTACTCGATCCCGTCGGCCCGGACCTGGGCCTGCACACAGTGGTGGACAACATCCACTGGACGGCCATCGAGACGGAGGCCGAGGCCCAGGGCCAGCCAGCCCGCGGGCACTCCCCCGGCGGAGCTGTGATCGAGGCGCTGTCCGCCCTCGCGGACGCGCTAGACGTCCCGGTCCTCGACACCGCCGGCGGAGCGGGGGTCAGGAGCGCACGTCGAGCGTCGTGGCTCCCGCCTGCACTGGTCGTGCTCGAGACGCGCTGCGAGGCCCGCGCTGCCCTCGCGCTAACGGTGTCCGGACGGGTGGCGACGCTCCTCCTCATCGCTCCCGGCCGGGGGAAGCGCACGACGCTGGCGCTCGGCACCGTCGAGAGCGTCCGCTGTCGGATGCACGAGCTCGCGTTCGAGCACAGGGACGTGGACGAGTGGCTAGAGCGACTCTGAACGTGGGCGGCGGTGATGAGTGGCCCGTAGGTCTCGCTGCTGCCCATAGCGGACAGCTGCTGCCTGCAGCCCAGCCATCCTGCAGCCCGCCATCCGGTGCCGGCGCTCGGCCGTACCGTACACCCCTCGCACATGCTGGACCTCCGCGGGCGGCGCTGCCGCATCCGGGCTCACGACGCTGTGCGAGCTGAGGTAGTCGTCGAAGCCGTAGTCGTCGAAGCCGAACAGATCGTCCGCGATCTGCGACACTACGGCGAGCTCGCCGTAGTGTCGCAGGGGAGCGACGTCGTGGTCAGACGACGCAGCAGAGTCTGTCGGACCCAAGCCGGAGACTCCGTCACGTTAACCCAGATGCGGCGCTGGCGCTACACGGCACTCCAGATTCGGACCTCGACGCACGGCCCTTCGCCGGCCGCCGCGTACCAGCGCACACGGCCCGGTCCGTCCGCCGTCGGGACGACAAAGGGCTCGCACCGGGCGCCCGAGATCGCTCCGCCGGAAGTCCTCCAGCGGCACGAGTTCGAGCTGGTCGCCGGTATCGGAGTCGCAGCTCATCGCGGCTCCCCGCGCTCGTCCGCCAGCTCAGCGGCTCTCTGCTCAGTGTGCTCTCGGCGGGCCTCGGCCCTGCGCTCGGCCTCGTCGTCGCCGCGGTCCTGACGGCACTCGCGGCAGAGCCGATCTGCGTCGTCCTCGCCGAGGGTCCCGCTGCAGTCCCTGCACCTGGTAGCGTGGCTCATGGCCGTCCGGCCGGCCTCGATCGCCCGATCGATCCTCGCCTGCTCACCACGAACGGCCTCGAGCTCGGCGACCAGGAGGCCGATCGCCTTGTAGGCGGAGTCGATCCGCTGCAGGAGGCCGATCGCCTTGTAGGCGGAGTCGATCCGCTGGCGCGTCTTCGTCGTCGTGGACTTCGTCACGGGATCTCCTGAGAGGGCCGGTCCTGGGGTCCGGCGAGGTGGTGGAGGACAGCGCGGGCGACGTTGCGCCACCGCTGCCGGGCGTGCTCCGGCATCGGGTCCCAGCTTTCGTGGTAGCGGGCGGTCGGGTCCCACGAGGCGCGGTAGGCGTTCCGCGCGACCGTCTCGACGAGCAGCGCGTCGATCACGGCAGCCGCCCGGTGCCGCACAGCCCGATCAGAAGTCCCCTACGAGTAGAAGTTTCTGCAGGCATTGATCACCTCGTGCATGTCGGCGCAGACGTGCACGTTGCTGAGGTAGTGGAAGACACAGGGGTAGGGCTGCTCGAGCGGAGCGTTTCCGGCAGGGATGTACACGAAGACGGGGATGCCCCGGAGGTTGGCAG
>Ga0163144_10026326_pt1 | contig 11315 bp, 6 predicted proteins | sample OliLak19BULKMAT1_FD_123175 | JGI IMG/M metagenome (GOLD analysis project Ga0163144, IMG submission 123175) | Freshwater microbial mat bacterial communities from Lake Vanda, McMurdo Dry Valleys, Antarctica - Oligotrophic Lake LV.19.BULKMAT1 | ecosystem: Environmental > Aquatic > Freshwater > Lake... | reverse complement strand
AGCAAGAACGGTGCTACGGCGGTCATCTAGGGCGCGGTATTTGACAACGGTTTCCGCAATTTGTCGAATGAGAAACTCATCAAGGTTAAGCGTCATTTCTTTACGATAGCGTGCAATGAAGGGGATTGTGTTGCCCTCATCTAATAGCCGTATCGTAGAAGCCACTTGTTCGGGCTTAATGTTTAGGGTTTGTGCGATGCGTGTATTATAGGCTTGCACCATAGGGGGTTTTGTCCTTATTATGCCAATCAAACCCCCTTATAGTACCCGAAAATGCCCCTAATTGACAGTCAGGGCTATTTTTCTTTGGTAATGGCAAACCCACTCATAAACTGTTTTTGAAGCAAGATAAACAACAATAGTGGGGGCAAGGATGCCACAATGCCGGCTGCCATCAGCACCCCATAATCGGGCGTTAGCCCAAAGTTGGCGGCTTGGCGTACGCCCACCTGTATCACCTGTGAATCGTTGTTATTGACAATGAGAACCGCCCACAAATACTGATTCCACGCGCCAATAAATTGAATGAGTGAATGTGCCACAATCACATTCCACGACATGGGAATAAGCACGCTAAACATAAAGCGAAGGGGCGTTGCGCCGTCAATTTGGGCGGCTTCTGCCAGTTCACGGGGGATGTTGCTAAAGTGTTGCCTAAACAAAAATGCGCCCGTTGCTGTCGCCAGAAACGGCATGGTTAAAGCCAGTTGTGGGTATGTTTGCCCCCAACCCAGCTGTGACATCATGTTAAAGAGGGGTAATAAGATAATCTCGGTGGGCATCAGCAACGTTAGCAACACAAAGAAAAATAGCACCGTTTTGCCCGCAAATTGAAAGTACACAAACGCCAAGCCCGCTAACATGGCTAAAATGGTCTTGCCCACCACAATCACCGCCGAAACGATAACCGTATTGACAATGTATTGCCCAAAGTTGAGCTTCTCGAACAAGTCTTGGATGTTGGGAATAAGGTCATTACCCGGTGGAAATAGCTTTGGCGGTGGGAACGCGCCCTCCGCTACCGTAAGGGTGGCACTTTGAAGCGCATACAACGCCGGTATGCACATCACAAAGCAAATGATGATGAGGGGAACGTGGATGTCCCAGCGTGTTTTTTGCTTTTTTACAGAAGGTGTCATCACAGTTTCCCTTATTCTGAATAGGTAATACGGCTCTCAAGCGTGCGGAATTGGAGTACCGTCAAGCTCGCCACCAACAAGAATAAAATTACAGCTTGCGCCCCTGCTAAGCCGATAGGGGAGCCGGGGTTAAACGCATCTTCGTATAGCTTATAGATAAGCACGCTGGTTGCGCCCCCCAAAGACCCTGCTGCTCCTAAAGGCGGTCCGCCACTGGTGAGCGTATCAACTGCACCATAAATGCCATAGAACGCATACGTCACATTCGTGACCAACAAGAAAAAGGTAAACGGCGCAAGCATTGGAAGCGTAATACGCCAGAATCGTTGCACGCGGTTTGCCCCATCAATAGAGGCGGCTTCTAGCAAATCTTTGGGGACGTTTTGCAATCCCGCAATATAAAATAGCACGTTAAAGCCTAAAATGTTCCAGACAGCGGCTGCAACAATGGCTACCCGCGCCAAATTTGCATCCCTAAGCCAACTTACCGTTGTGCCAGTTAGTGCGTTAAGTAAGGCATTGATAAGCCCTGTGTTGCCCTCGCGGAACATCGCCAAGAAAATTGCTCCTGCCACCACAGGCGATAGTGCAAAGGGCCAAATAAGCAGTGTGCGGTAGACATTGGCATAGCGCACTTTTTGCGATGCAAGCAGCGCAATCCCCAACGCAATCCCCAAACTAAAAACGACTACAGCAAACATAATCACAAACGTGATGATAAAGCTGTTTCTGTAAATCACGTCTTCGGCAAGCGCGGTATAATTGTTGAGGCACACAAAACGTTCTTGGGGCAATGGAAACCGCCGACTAAAAAGCGACAAGGTGACGGTTTGAATACTGGGGTAGTACAAAAAGAGCAATAAGTTCAAAACCATTGGTAATAAGAACAAATAAGGCAGGGTACGACTACGGAAAAATCCGCTTGTGCCTGCGTGTGATACCCCACCACGAAGCCACGTCCATAAGGGGATAAGTGCGATAACACTGCCAAAAATCGCCAGAAAAACACCCATAATCACCTGAATGGGAGGGGTTTCTGGGGTGTAGGTACAGTGTTGTGTGGGCAATACTAGAAATTGTGAGCCAAGACCGCCCACCAATCCGCCTAGCGCAATTCCTCTGATAGAGGGTTTGCTAATCAAGCGTGCTGTGGTTACTACCCCAAACAATGCGCCAATGCCTACTGATGGAAGCCATTGTGAAGGGGTTATGCTGGTGTAATGGGTAATAACGCGACTGAGTGCATTAGGGGCATCTGCAATACCACTGCCTAGCCAGCTAAACAACGACAAGATGCCATCCCATTGGCTAAGGAAAAACCACCCCAAAAAGACAACGGTCACTGTCAAAACAAGGGGTGCGGTGTATTCCCCAAAAATGGGGCGCGATGCGTCCTGTATATTGTCTTCGTTCATGGGCAACCCACTTAATTAGGATGGTTATCAGATAGGCAAACAAGGGGTAAGACAGGCTTACCCCTTGAGAGAATACTTCTTTTATTCGCCGATGGTGGCGTTGTAATCTGCCAACACAGCATCCGAGCGCGTCTTGGCTGCTTCTAGGGCTTCAGAAGCACTAATACCACCATCAATGATGGATTGGAAGGCTTCTGCCAAGATGGTACGGACTTCATTGGAAGGACCAACAACCGCGCCCTGTGTAGCAAAGTTGCTTTGTGAGGCTTGTAATTGGTCTAGTGCCACACGGAAGAAGGGGAGGGTTTCAAACCAGCTCACTTCAACTGCGCCTTCAGCATCGGGAGAGGTGATTGCGCCGTCAGCATCCACGAACAAACCGCCCACGCTAAGGTATTCAATGCTTTCTGCGCGGTTGGGGAAATAACCACTACCTTGATGCCAGCGAATGTCATTTTCGGCATTGGTTAAGAAGAATACCCAATCCGTAGCCGCTTGTGTTTCGGCTTCGCTCTTGCCTGCCGTCACCCAAACGCTTGCACCACCAACAGTTACGCCATTGGTTGCTTCTTCGTTGGGGACAAAGAGAGGGGCAATACCCAAGTTTACGCCTGCACCAGCAAACCCATCCACGAAGAGGGTAATACCTGCGGTACTGTTAATGTGGAACACGGTTGCACCACCCCCAAACAACGCGCCTTCCCCATTATAGTTATTGGGCGTGCCTGTGTAGGTGAACAAGCCTTTTTCTGTTAATTCTTGATAGAAAGCACCCACATTAAGCATTTCTGGGCTGGTGTATAGCATTTCTGTGGCGCGTGCAGAACGACCGTTATCGTTATTCGCAATTAAGCCATTTTGCATCGCAACCCATTGTTCTGCAAACCAAGACGCAACAGGGAAGCTGATGCAAGCTGTAAAGGCGGGATTAACGGCTTTGATGGCTTCGCTAAAACTCGTAATACGTTCACAGATTTCAATGACTTCTGCGAAGGTCATCGGGCGGTCTGTAGGCACTTCTACGCCCAACAGGTCGGTGAGGGTTTTGTTGTAATACACAACAGGGTTCGAGGAGTTCCAAGGCACACTCCATGTTACATCGCTCACTTCGTAGTAAGCACGCACAACGGGCAAAATGCCTTCAAGCTGTGCCAACTGTTCTTCTGAAGCAAGGTCTTGGATGGGCAAGAAGAAACCGCTATCAATGGCAAGCTGTGTAAGCCCTTCTTCTACTTGTACAACATGAGGGGCATTGCCTTGTGAAGCATCTAGCAAAGAACGGTTAAAGTTTTCGATGTAATCGGGGCTGGGAGCAGAAAGATTAATGGTAATGCCGGGGTTTTCGGCTTCAAAGGCATCGGCAATGCCACGTAGCACGTCGCGGCGTGTGTCGCCTTCGCCTGCAAAAATATGAACAAAATCAATGACGATGTCCTCTTGTGCAAAAGCTGGCACAAAGGTCATCAAGCTAAAACCGACAAGAAGAACGAGTTTTGTAAAAGAACGCTTCAAGGTGATACTCCTTTTGTTAAAAACGTGAATTGCTATTTCAAAGAATAGGTCAACTATTTCAAGGTTATTTTAACAAATTGTTATCCTTTTTGCTTGAATATCAGAAAAGGGTGAGTATTTTGCTTACTCACCCTTTTTTAGAGGTTTTATTCGCTATCTGTAACGGGGTAAATGCGGTAACTTTCTACCATAGGTTCAAAGATTGTGGGGAAAATGGAGGCAGCTAGTTCGCCTTTGGGGGCTTCTACCCAGATAGCATATGTCTTGCCATCCTGTTGCGTGGCATAGACGCGCCCAATAACTTCAATGCCATCTCTTACACCTTCGTAAATGGTCGCACGCCAATCTAGGCTATAAGGCACGGGTTCTAGGTCACGAGAGGCTTCAAAGTAGTAAATCTGGTTGCCCGTGATAACGGCGGAGTCGGCATTTTGCGTTACCAAGCCTGTCACAAGGTTATTAACGACAGAGTCAACCCCTTGAACGGTGGTTGTAATTTCAACCACACGTGTGCCAATTAACGCGCCACTTTCTTCTGTTGTTGGCTTAAACATCACCCAACCATCTTCTGTTTCGCTTCGCGCCCAGGTGTTTGGTACATAAAACTCTACGTTATCGCCCAATTTACCACGTTGCCAGGCGGTTCTGGCTTGTGTGCGTGCTTCATTAGGGTCTGTAAAGCTAATGAGACTTTGAACCGTCCTAAAGAACTCCTCGTTGTCTTCGCCAGATGTTTCTGCGGCAAACCCTAGCCCTAGCCCGTCTTGCATCAGGATAAACATTCTTCCCGTAAAGTTTGTGCCATTTGCCACATAGGTATAGGCAAGTTCAAGTGCATCACGTTCTGCAATCGTAATAGGGGTAGGCTCACCAACGACCGTTAAGCCATAGAACTCGGTAATGCCTATGATAGCGGAGGCGGGGTCTGTTCCACCATATAAATCTAGGTAAACGCTTAGGTTCTGGCGCTGGTCTACACTTTTGCTACGATAAAGCGTCAAATTGTCGTCAAAGGTTAGGGTTTCCCATGTGCTAGGCAGCGGCACATTAAACCCGAGGAATGGGTCGGAATAGCCCGACAAAAGCGCACTAATGCCGTCGTTGTTAACAACAATTTGTGCTTCGGCATTGCCCAAGCTACCACCAAAGGCAGACACTTGTAAACCGATGTTGTACACACCTGAAGGGGCAGGAAGGCTTTGCCACGTAAGACCGCCTTGGGGCCAAACGTAAATGTTACCCGGTTCTACGGCAACCCGACCATCGGGTGTTACAATGTTTTGGTAGGTTTGAAATTCAGAGCCAACAGGAATTTCAACTACGGCAACCGCGCTGGTATTTTGCCCGCGGTTGACAACGCGCTGAACGGTGCTAACACCACCTCTGCGCCCAGCAAGGTCAAAAGCAACGCTAACCTCATTCCAAACGTCACTTTCGGGTTCACGATAGAGACCATCTAAGAAGGCTACACGCTCTGTTACATTTACAAGTTCAACCGAGCGATTGATGCCGTCTGACACAACGGGCAGTTTTGCATCCCATGAGATAAAGTATTGCTCTATGCCTTCTTCCCAACGGTTAACGCGCTCTACTTCACCCTCTACTGTAATGGGCGTAAGAATAGGCTCGATGCCCACGCGAATAACGGTTTCTTCATTAATCACGCGGTCAAATGTAGCGCGCCCATCACTGATGTTGCGTCCGCGCACTTCCACATTAATTTGTGGCAGTTGCAGGATGTTTGTTTCTTTTTCTGTGCTGTATGTAATTTTCACGTCGGGCGAGATGGGCGTATGAAATGTAATTTCGCCTGCGCCACCCGTCCAAATTTTGGGCGTAAAGGAGTTAAAGTAACTCCGTAGCATACGACTCCACCCTTTAAGAGGTGTTTCATCAAAGTAGGCAAACTTAAAATCTGCACTTCGTTCTGGAAAGTAGACGTTAAAATAAGAGGTAAAGCGTGTTGCGCGTTCACCACTTTGCCCATACAAATAGGCAGTTTCTAGGGCATTTAAGACCGTTTCGGCGGCGGCAATCATCTCATCATCGCGGGCATTAGAAATGACGCGACGCATTAGGTCGCCAATGTCTACGCTATCCTTGCCCCCCATGAAGCTGGTGTACACATACACATTAGAGCGTGCTTCACCCACCGTTAGCCCGCGCACATTAGGATTACGATTAACCACTTGGGCAAAGTTTTCTATCGCAGAAACAACCATCGAAAAGTCATCAAGGCTAATGAGTGCATTGGTCATATACACAATGTCAGTGGTTTGGCGTTTGGGTACATCTTCGTTGATATACTTATCAATGAGGAGCTTAGACAGTTCTACAATATCGACACTGTCGGGGGCTCCACGTAAGCCATTAAGCAATAGGGTCATATCAAGGGCGGGATTTACCACAATTTCTGGCGAAGCGATGGTGTAATCAAAGTAGGGCGCAATGGTGGCAAAGTATTCCACGCTTCCCATTAGGCACGCGTCATTAATGAGAAGAGCAAACTTCTTACCCCCTGTGGCTTGCAGGGCAAGCGCAAACGCCTTATCTAATTCTGGCAGTGTAAGAATGTTTTTAGAGTCACCTTCAAGTTGTGCTGTATCATCTGTCACAATACCGCCCCAGCCTGCACCGTGGCTACCAATAGCCACAATATAATTGTCGGCAGGGAAGTTTGTCACACCCCACACCAAAAACTGCGCCAAAATTTCGCCATCAGCCGTGTTTAAGGGGTCAAATTCAACCAAGGGTGTAGACGCTAGAAACACGCCATCATCGCGCTGGGTTTCGCTGGTTTCGTCAATCACCAGTTGCCCCTCATCGTTGATAGAAGCCGCTACTTCATAAATGCGCGTGTTGCTCCAGTCGCCATCTGCCACACTATAGGGCGCGGCAGTACGGTCAACCATGGCAAGAACGCGCACCGTGTCATCACTTCCCCCGCCTAGCTCAAACTCTTTGAAGTCTTGGATGATGCCAGGCTCTAGGTTATTGTCGCCACCATAGTACACCAACACTGTCCAGCTGGCTTGTTCGCGCGGTTCAAAGTCAATCGGAAAGCCCGTATTCAGCAAGTCGCCTAACCGTGTGCCAAAGCTGGCAGTGGGGGAGGGCTGTTGAATGTCGATGAGAATACGAAAGTCACCACCGGTATTGCCTTTGTCTATCTTGAAGCGTGTTGCAATAATGCGATACTGCCCTGCAACGGCTTGGGGATAAATCAACAAAGAGCTGGAATCTTGATTGGTAACGCGGTCATCGTTCTCACCCACAATGCTTCCGTTTTCGTCTACTAAATAGAGCAGTGTGTCTAAGTCACCGCCTGCTTCGCCCTCAAGAGGGCGCATATCAATCGTTACAGTGCTGCCTGTAATAGGAACACGCAGTGCATATTCACGGAAGGGCGTGCTATTGTCAATTCGCCCCACATAGTCAGCTTCTACATTAGGGGTTTGTGCTGTTACCAGCGACATGCCTAAAAGCCCAAGGCATAAAACAAAAAATAAGCGCAGTTTCATTACAAAAGACCCTTCGTAATTTAGCCAACAGATAAAAAAATAGGGCAGAGAGACTCTACCCTAATTATTTCACACTATAAAGAAAAAGCAACTAGCATCTGCCTAAGGCTTTTAGTGTTGAGTTACAAGGAATGCTGTCGGGGCGTGTGCCAGAGATGCGGGCGTCAAACCCTGCAACAAGGCTTTCACCAATGGTTTGGTCAATGACGAAGTTCAACTTAGCGTTGCTAAATTGGGCAGGAATTTCTGCGCCGCCCTTAACTTCTTCAATGGTGGCGATGCTATTTACCTTAATGCTTAGTACTAGTTCGCCAGTCATGCTGTCATAAGATTCAACGACGGCTACGATTTCGGCGGTCATGTCGCCAATCACCAAGAGGGAAGTGGTTTCTAGGTTAAAGACCACCCAGTCACTTACAAATTCGGTCAGAGTGTGCAAGCCTGCTGCAAAGCTAGGTTGCAAGAAAATGAACCCGATAGATTGTTCATCAATGGTTAATGTGAGGATGCCATCACTGTAAGAACCGGTAGCGATGTCCAAGGAAAATGCGCCGATGAATGATTCGTCTAGGCTAAAACCACTTTCTTGGGCAGAAGCGGTTACAGGTACAATAATGAGGGCTAATGCAATTAGGAATTTGATGATGTGTTTCATGTTTGCTTCTCCATAGGTTTTCTTCTTCGTTTCCATATATTATACCTCACAAGAGACATTTCTAATGTGCAAGTTGTTAAAACTTGTAAAAATGTCTTTATTTTATGACATAAAAAAGGTGTAAAGACCAGCTCAACGCACCGTTGTATTACTTTTATGGACGCTAAATGCGTGTTTAGCCAGCATTCATGTTTCTATGCGACACTTATCATGTTTTTACGTAATAATAGAAAGGGTTTACCCGCTTGCCTCTTATAAGAGAGACGACCTGTTCTACACCCCATTGTTTAGAAGATAGGGGGCGTGATAAATGGTATGCATAGCAACCACAGCACAAAACAGCATCTTAAAGTGGTGCTCAAAAACCAAGCTCAACCCATGCTTACAACTCATAAGGAAGGTTTTCTAATGGCAAATACTCCCCCCAACGTTTTAGAAATTACAAACCTCACCAAACGCCTAAGCGTGGGTGAAGTTACTGTCGATGCTCTCAAGGGGGTTAGCTTTAGCGTTCAGCGTGGCGAATTTGTGGCAGTGATTGGGCCCAGTGGCAGTGGTAAATCGACACTCTTGGGCTTGATGGGCGGACTGGATGTAGCGACCAGTGGCAAGATTGTCATTGATGGAATCGATATCACCACCATGAGTGAACGCGATTTGACCCGTATTCGTAACGAAAAAATTGGCTTCGTCTTTCAATCATTTAATCTCATTCCCACGCTAACGGCGTTAGAAAATGTGTCCTTGCCCATTCAGTTTACGCGCAAAGCCCACAAAGAAAGCCCGTCACAGCGTGCTAAAAGTCTGTTAGATCTCTTTGAGCTTGGCGATAGGCTCGACCATCGCCCTAGCCAACTTTCGGGCGGGCAACAACAGCGTGTGGCGATTGCTCGCGCTCTTGCCAATTATCCGCCACTTGTTTTGGCGGATGAGCCAACAGGAAACTTAGATACCACGTCTTCAACGATTGTTATGCGTGCCTTGCGCCAGATTCAAAAGCAAATGGATACTACCGTTATCATTGTGACGCACGATATGGACATTGCAGCACAAGCCGACCGTGTGGTAACGATTGTGGATGGCTTGATTGCCAGCGACAATGACCCTCGTCAACAAGTCCAAGCCAATAGCATTGAGGCGTTACGCAAGAAGCACTCAACAGGCGAATTACCCGCCTTAGAAGTTTAGGGGGGCGCATGTTCGGACAACTGAGCTTTTTCATATCGCACTCTTGGAACGACCTTAGAGTAAATTCACAACGGACGTTCTTTGCGCTATTGTGTATTTCGGCGGGTGTAGCAGCCATTGTTAGCCTACAAACACTTGCCAGCATGATTCAAACCACACTTGTAAGCAACCTTCGTGAAAACAATCGTGGCGACTTGCAAATTAACGTTTCGCAAAGCCAAAACGATGGGGCTGTGGCACAACTTGAGCAGGGTGCGCGCGATGGTCTTTTATTAACCAGTGATGTTGCCTTTGCGGGCTTTCAGGGCAATCAATATGTCCTAGCCGAACCAGGCATCCTAGCCGTGCAGGACTGGTTTTTGCAAAATTACCCCAGCTCCGAGTTTACATATCGTCAACAATTGGTAGACCCCATTGCCGTATTTACGGGAAGTGGGGTAGGCACAGCCCTGATAGCCGAAGGAACAGGCGAAGAAGTGTCCGGTGTTGTGCCTGTTATGATTGATGCCAGTACTTACCCTTTCTATGGCGAAATTTTTACACTTGAAGGCAAGTCCTTAAAAGAAGTTCTCAATACGCCCCTTGATATTGTGTTGGGCGTAAGTGCTGCCGAAACGCTAGGCATTAGTGTGGGGCAAACTCTCACTGTGAATGGCTTAGAAGGCGTGTTTAATGTGGTGGGTATTGTGACGAATGAAGCCGAAATTCGTAACCCCACCCAAGATATTTTGGCGGCACTTAACGGCTTTTACATCCTAGATAGAAAATCGCTGTTTTTGTTTGAGGGTGTGCCTGTACGCTCTAATATCGCCTATGTGAAGCTAAACGAAGATGAAAACGTGGATGACGTGGAAACCGCTTTAAGAGAGGCGTTTCCGTTTTTACGCGCCACTACTACAGAAGAGCTACGCCAAGCCTACACACAAATTTCTGAAGGTGTAAACCAATTGGTTACTGTGATGGGCTTGATTGCGTTACTCTTAGGGAGCATTGGCATCATCAACACCATGCAAGTGATTGTGCGCCGTCGTGTACAAGAGATTGCTGTGCTTAAAACAGTGGGTTTGCAAGCCAATCAAATCACCCAGTTATTTCTTGTAGAAGCCCTCATGATGGGCGTCATCGGCAGTATTGCGGGTGTTTTATTGGGTTGGGTGCTAGTATTCGCCATTAAAGGCGTAGCAGAAGGCTTACTAGGAAGCAGCTTGCCCTTCCTGATTGTGCCGAGCGCGGTAGTGAGCGGGATATTTGTAGGAACAATTGTCACAACAGTATTTGGCTTTATCCCCACGCTATCAGCAGGACAAATTCGCCCTTCATTGGTGCTTCGTCCCAGTGACAACCCCATTCCTAAAGCGGGGCGTGTGCGTACGGCATTTGCATTACTTCTAACAATCCTTGCGCTGGTTGCGGTGGCTTATGGCATTCTAGGTAACGTTTTTCTTGCTTTTGGCGTGATTGTTGGCTCTTTTACCGTGGCAGGGATTTTGCTGTTCTTCCTGAATTTCCTCATTTGGATTGTGGGTCGTTTCTTCCCTTCATTCGGCATTATTGACCTTAAGCTGTCGCTTCGTGAGATGTTAGCAACGCGCGGACGTGGGTCTGTGACGCTGTTGGCGTTGGTGGTAGGCGTGTTCTCTCTTAGCCTCATTACCATGTTGGCAAGCACGGTCTCGGAAACCCTTAGCGATGCCTTCCTGACAGGAGATAATATCTTTATTCAGGTGGGTGGGGGCGAAGATGCATTACAAACGGTAATTGAGCGCATTGAAGCTCTAGAAGGTGAAAACGACTATGCGGTAACACGCACCTATAACATGACGCTTGTCTCGCTTAACAAAGCTACCGAAGAAGTGTTGAACACCGAGCAAATTAGCGAAGTTCT
>Ga0163144_10026325_pt1 | contig 11315 bp, 9 predicted proteins | sample OliLak19BULKMAT1_FD_123175 | JGI IMG/M metagenome (GOLD analysis project Ga0163144, IMG submission 123175) | Freshwater microbial mat bacterial communities from Lake Vanda, McMurdo Dry Valleys, Antarctica - Oligotrophic Lake LV.19.BULKMAT1 | ecosystem: Environmental > Aquatic > Freshwater > Lake... | reverse complement strand
GCCCAACTTCACGCGCAAAATCAGTTGTTTTTTGAAGACCATCAACCAGACCGATCATCGCCAGCGACATGTCTCCGATTTCGTCATTGCTAACTTTGATCTTTGTTTTTGGGAAAATACCTTTACTCAGTGAAATTAAAATGTGTCGCAACGAGCGCAATGGCTTAACGATTGAGTTGGTTGTGAAAATGGCAATGACGATTGCAAAGATGATGAGTGTCGCTCCCAAATACCAATAGAACTCAAGGCTCTGGAATTTTTCCTTTGATTCAACAGATGAACTTTTTACGAGTGCCAAGGCATCCTCTTCCTGCTTTTCTAAACTGTTTTGAAGTGTATTTAGATTCTGATCTATTTTTCCGGCCAATACGGGAACGTCGCCATTTTGATCAACATAAAATTTTGCCTGCAAGTATAAAAAAGCGTCATCATAACTGGCGATATCAGGAAGCATCATCATGATGTCGTTGTACATGATGAAAAGGGTATCAATTTTTCCGGCTGCGTTTTTAAAATTAATAGCATCCTGATCATTCGTCCATTCCGGGGAAAGCACTTCGATCTCCAGCAAAATAGCAGGAATGTTTTGAGTAATTAAATTTTTCAGATCTTGTTTTGCCGTAACATCATTTCGGCTTTGATCACTGACCCATTGCGTGGCTAGTTGTTTTGACTCTTTGATCGCTAATCTGAGTCTGCTTACTTTCTCTTTTGAAGGAGTAATGACTTGAATAAGTTCGTTAGACGTTTGATCGTTTTTCTTAAATGTTTCTATACCATTTGTGACGGCAAAGAAAGTGGCTCCAAACACTACTATAATAAACAGAATAAGGACGCCAAAACCCGTCCCTATCTTTTTACCTATTGAAAATCTGAAACTCATTTTTGGTTAGCCGCCTAATTGATCTAATTTTGATTTGTATAAAAGATACTGAGCCTCATCCTTAACGGTTGAAGAGTAAATTCGAACTAATTGTTTAAGCGTTTCTTTGTTGGTTGGATCTTTGCTATGATTCTCTAATAAGATAGGAAGATTTATTTTATCCAACATCGTTTGATAGATCATCCAGTTTTCGTCGTCATTCAAACCAAAATATATCCCGGCCATTCCTTCAATTACCTCAACACTTTCTGGGTTTATTGCAAAAGCCTTTTTCATCATCGGTAAAGCTTGTAAGAAAAGTTGTTCGGATGTCGCCAAATTTTCAATAAAGACTTCAATCGGTGTGTCTGGAGCTTGATTCACAATAAGGTCTGCCCCTTTGTTATAATAAAGAACAGCCGTGTTTAGATTGGCTAAATAATTCATAGAATCTATTTCCAATACCTTTCGAAGAGAATTGATCGCAAGTGAGAAAACAATGTCGTAATCCTTGCCGGTTAATTGTGAAAGTTGTTTTGTATAGCCACCACCAAGCGCATTAAAATATTCAATATCACGGGCGTCAAAGTTTTCGTTAATAACAAGAAGGGCGCGATATTTCTCTTTGTAAGTCACATAGGCCCGTTCCGATTCTGTATATTTTCCTTCACCCAATAAGGTCACAGCATCGTTGTAATAACGAATAATGGTGTTTGTTAAGTACTCGTTTATTTTTTCTTTGTAAATACCGGTTGTGTCTGTTTTTCTTGCCTCTACAAATGATGCAATTGCTACCTCTCGGTATTGCGGTGTTTGCGGCGTTTCAAGTTTGCGGTAAATTAATCCGCGCAATTGCCAGGTTTGAGAGTTATATTTTTCTTTGGTAACAATAGCAGAATCGATCCACACCTGAGCGGAATCATAATTCTTAGCTTGGAACATAGCATGCGCTTTCGACGTCAAGTCCTGCGTCAATCCTGCGTTGCAAGAAGCAATCAGCACAACAAATAATATGTGTTTAATTACTTTCATTCTGTTACCTTAAGTGCCAATCCCGTTAATTTTGACGCGATGACCAAATTGTATTTTTTTGCGTTTGATTTACTGATTTCAAAAGATTGCTTACTGCCGTCAAGCACAAAATTAATGACAGCCCCTTTGGTTAAATAACCTTCCTTTTCTGTTACGATCAATGTGCTTTTTGCTTTCAATTGAGTTGTAAGTGCCGTGATTTGATCACTTTTATCAGAAGCTAAAAACAAAATGTGTGCCTTATCTATATCGGTGCGCGCGGCAAACTTTTTTACTACGATTTCCTGACTGCCAATCGCCTTTCCGGAATATTTTACACTGAGTTCGTCGTATACATCGTTCGATGTTCCGAGCACGCCAATAATAAAACTGCCTTTTCGATAATCCTCGGGCCAGTCAATTAGTGTTGCAAAAGAATAGATGAACATTGCCTTGGCAACAGAGCGCGTATCTTTGATCTGGCTTTGCATAGTTGCCCTGTCTGTTGCGCTCATTAATACGAGCGCTAGTAATCCTATGTAAAGTTTTTTATTCAAAAAATTCTTTCCGTATTGTTGCGGGTTTTGCTAAAAGCGTGCCAAATCAGTTTTATTAATTTGCCGCACCATTTTTAGGAGCAACTTGTATTGTTTCAATGTCACGGTCAAAAAGATAAAGCCCACCTTTATCACTACCGATCATTTTTAATTTATCAAGAATGTTACGTGCAAGCGCCTCTTCCTCTAATTGTTCCGCAACAAACCACTGCATAAAATTGTGTGTTGTGTAATCTTTTTGCTCAAGACAAACAAAAACAACTTCGTTGATCATGTTGGTCACCATCAACTCATGTTCTAACAACAAAGTGAATACGTGTGTCAACGATTCAAATTCTTGTTGTGGTGTTGGAATGGAGGGGATCAACGCTTTTCCACCTCTTTCATTCACGAACTTAATAAGCTTCAACATGTGCACACGTTCTTCGTCTGCGTGTTGATATAAAAAATTTGCCGTTCCGTTAATACCTGAATTTTCGGCCCACGATGCCATGGCCAAATAAAGTTGTGAGGATACTGCCTCCGCTTCAATTTGTGTGTTCAGGATTTGTTCAATTTTCTTGTTCAATTGGATTGAAATTTAGATTAATCGATAAAAATAATCTAAAATAGATAATTAACGAGGATTGCTCTTAAATTATTCATATTTTTATTCCGAATTAAAATTTTCAATGAGCAAAAGAACCAAATCACCTGGTCAAAAAATGAACCAGTTTTTACGCGAAAGTGTCCTCCGATTTTTCAAACAAAACGACTCCAAATCATTTAATTACAAGCAAATTTCTGACGAGCTCAACGTGAAAGACAAGGAGCTTAGAAAATTAGTTTTTACCGTTTTGAATCAACTCGTTGAAGACAGACTTTTAGAAGAAGGTCAACGCGGACAATATTCGTTAGGCAAAGCAGCTCAACTTTTTGAAGGAATAATTGAGTTCACCAATCGCGGATCTGCGTATGTTATTACAGACGAACTGAAGGATGATATTTACATCTCATCTCAACAAACCAATCGTGCGTTAAATGGTGATCGTGTTCAGGTAAGATTAAATTCACGATCTCGCTCCAAAAAACCGGAAGGCGAAGTTGTAAATGTATTGGAACGCGTTAATCGGCTTTTTGTTGGTACGCTTGATGTTCAACAAAATATTGCTTTTTTAATTCCCGATGATCCAAAAATTGATACCGATATTTTTATTCCGGTTGGCAAATTAAAAGAAGGAAAAACAGGTTATAAAGCTGTGGCTAAAATTACTGATTGGCCTGCATCTGCAAAAAATCCTTTTGGTGAAATTGTTGAAGTTTTTGGAAGGCCAGAATCCAATGACGCAGAGATGAAGGCGATTCTTGTTGCGTCCGGAATTCGATTTACTTTTCCGGATGAAGTAATGGATGAAGCGAGTAAAATTTCAATCACATTGCCTGATGACGAAATAAAAAAGAGACGGGATTTTAGAAAAATTTTAACCTTCACGATCGATCCGGTTGATGCAAAAGATTTTGATGATGCACTTTCTGTTGAGTTGTTGGAAAATGGAAACGTGCGCCTTGGTGTTCACATTGCTGATGTAGCACATTACATTCCTGAAAATTCACAACTAGATAAAGAAGCTGCATTGCGAGGCAACTCTGTTTACTTAGTAGATCGTGTTATTCCAATGCTGCCGGAACATTTGTCCAACGGCGTTTGTTCACTTCGTCCGGATGAAGATAAATTTACCTTCTCGGCCGTTTTTGAATTAACCAATTCGGGAAAAATTGTGAACGAATGGTTTGGTAAAACAGTCATCCGTTCTGCCAGACGGTTCAGTTATGAAGAAGCTCAATTAGTGATTGAAACAAAAAAAGGAGATCATGCCAAAGAGATCATCATTATTGACGAAATAGCGAAAAAATTGCGCAAAGAACGACTTGAAAACGGAGCGCTCGAAGTGCAATCAACGGAAATAAGATTTGAATTAAATGAGGAAGGATTTCCAATACAAGTGGTCAAAAAAATCACGAAAGATTCAAATAAATTAATTGAAGAATTCATGCTGCTTGCCAATAAAAGGGTGGGCACTTTTATTGGAGACACTAAACGAAAAACAAGCGTTCCTTATATTTACAGGGTACATGATAAACCTGACTTGGCGAAGGTTGAACAGTTTAAAGTTTTTGTGTCAAAATTTGGAAAAGATTTCAGGTATAAAAATGAAATGGACATCGCTCTTCAAATGAATAAGTTGTTTGAGGAAATGAAAGATGAAAATGAGTTTAACATGGTGCAGCAAATGGCAATTAAATCAATGGCCAAAGCAGCGTACGACACTAAAAACATTGGACATTACGGACTGGGTTTTTTATATTACTCGCACTTTACTTCGCCCATTCGGCGTTATGCAGATTTGGTTGCACACCGCATTTTATTTGAGGTTTTGAACGATCAGTTTAAACACCACGCAAACTTAAGCCAAACATCAAAACATATTTCAATAACGGAACGCAGGGCCGTGGATGCAGAAAGAGCTTCGCGCAAATATTTTCAGGCACAGTTTCTTAAAGATAAGATCGGACAAATTTTTGTTGGAACCATTACGGGTCTTACAGAATGGGGCATGTTCATTGAATTGAAAGAAAATTTCTGCGAAGGAATGGTCTCGTTGAAATCAATGAAGGACGATCGATATCAATTTGACGAACGCGATTATGTGGTGGTAGGAGTTAATGACAACAAGGAGTTTAATGTGGGCGATGAGGTGAATGTAAAGCTTGTTAAAGTAAGCCTAACACGAAAACAAATTGACTTGGAAATTGTTGAGGGAGCACCGACGGAATAATTTTTACCGTCACAAATTGTCGCATTTATTCTGCAGAAGTTGCCTTTTCTTTTTCAAAAATAGGATCTTTAAACAACTCGTAATTGTATTGAATACCCCAAATGTGATTATTGTATTGTGCTGATCGGTATTCACGTTCTAACATGTAATAAAGATCAATTGAATGTCGTTTTGGTAAATCAATCGTTGCACCAACACAAAAGCGGTATGAATCAATCGAATTGTAAATGTTTACAGGCTTTATTCCTTTGTAAATTTCGAAACTCACAAAGGGCTGAAGCCATTTTACATTAACCGGAACATAATCCGCGCTCAACTTAAAACGGAGCGTGTTTTTTGTATCAGGATAAATATTATCATTTACCGTACCGAGCCTATTAAATGGTATTTGGTAACGCGCTCTGAATTTAACTCTTAAACCAAGATCGTCGAATTTAATTCCGTAAGAAGTGTTGAAACAAAAACGGTGAACGGTTTCAAAATAAGACTCTTTATTTTTGTACGAGTAACGATAATCAATCCCAACCGCAAAGCCCTTTATGATTTTATATTCCGCCCCCAATTCATTGTAATAATTATCCAATGCGGTAACGTTCTTATAAAAACGGGTGCACATTTCATAACTCATTGTCAGGTTATCGGTAATGTCTGTTTTAAGCGATGCAGACGTCCAAAGATTTGCATCGTTGATCTGAGCCTTGGAAAAAGGACTGAAGACAATCAGAGAAAGAAGAAAAAGACGCGTCATCTTACTTTAAAATAATGAGGTCCGAAACCGGATTTGTTGATTTATTCGCGGTAATTTCGATTGATTTTTTTACAACGGTTGTTCCGTCATTACAAGTATCACATCTTGAATAAGTAAAAACTGTATACTTTCCGGGAGTAAGATAATCAAATCGGTAACTGCCGTCAAAACTGGTCGCAAATTTATCGTCGTAAGTGTCGTCCGATTCGCCATAAATAAGGAACACGTCTTGATCCATGGCATAGTAAGGTTCGCCAATTGTATCGCCAAGGCCGTTAATATCATAAACCAATACTTTGCCGTTAAGCGAAGATGTGCCCCCGGGACCTTCTGTTTTTGAGCATGAAACAGCAACAAAGGCAACAATAATGAAAGCGTAAATAATCTTCATAAAAGCGATTTTAGATATCAATTTTAAAACTAAATCAAATGGCGTTAATGTTGAGCAAACATAAGAATAAATTAACATGTTCTTAGTGTAGGGTTAATAATTTCAAGTTTGTAATTGCGATCAGAGACTCCAAGAATGGCCAAAAAAAAACAGACAGTGCACATGGTTGTTCGCATTAAACGTTAACTTGGTCTTTGGTTTGATAGGTTTGATTGCCTTAATTATTATAAAAATAGTGCTTTTACCAATCAACCTTTTGAGGTTTTAAACGTATTGTATATATATATTCCATTGTTTTATGAGGTCTATTTTATTCGCCGCTTCGTTTTTTATCATCTCGGTAACAAGCGCTCAAGTCTACATCAACGAGTATTCATGTTCTAATTCAAGTGGTCCATTGGATGCATTTGGTCAGAGGGAAGATTGGGTTGAGTTATACAATTCAGGCGGGACGGCGTTTGACTTAAGCGGATATTTTTTATCTGACAAAGCAACAAATTTAACCAAGTGGGAAATTCCGATTGGCGCAAGCGTGCCGGCGGGTGGTTATACAATGATTTATTTTTCAGGCCGCAACCTTCTTAGTGGTGCCCAAATTCACCCAAGCTTTGGATTAACACAAACTAAAAATGAACAAATTGTTTTGGCATCGCCATCTGGAAATATCGTGGACAGTTTAACGATGACCAAGATGACCCAAAACAATAACTCCTATGGTAGAACAACAAATGGTGCCGCAACGTGGAGTTTGTTTTTAACGCCAACACCAAATGCAGTAAATTCAGGAGCCACGGCATACTACACCGCCAAACCGACAATGAATGTGGTTGCAGGATTTTATACGGGCGCGCAAAATGTTACAATTGCAACAACGGATGCGGCTGCAACAATCTACTATACCACCGATGGTAGTACACCAACAACAGGATCAACAGTTTATGCAGGCCCAGTAAATATTAGTGCAACAACTGTTTTAAGAGCAAAATGTTTTTCATCGGTGCCCGGAACACCGGCAAGCTTTGTTGAAACAAATACTTACTTCATCAATAGCCCGCATACAACTCCGGTTATATCAATTTGTGGAGACCAGGTGACAGATTTTTTAAATGACGTTGCTCCCGGTTCGTTCAGCAGCAACTTTGATGGTGCATTTGAATATTTTGATGAAACAGGCGCAATGAAAACAGAAGGGGAGGGATATTACAACAAACACGGAAATGATTCATGGGGTTACAGCCAAAGAGGATTTGACTTTGTTATGCAAGATGAATATGGATACAACTCATCTGTAGAACATCCGCTTTTTACAGAAAAAACACGTGATGAATATCAACACATCATTATGAAAGCTGCTGCAAATGATAACTATCCGGCTTCTGGTGGCGCGCACATTCGTGATGCTTATGTTCATACAATTTCCGCAATAGGTGATCTAAGAGTAGATGAGCGAACTTCTGCTTTTGTTGTCCTATATGTGGATGGTGTTTATTGGGGTCTTTATGATCTGAGAGAAAAAGTTGATGATTGTGATTTTACAGATTACTATTACGATCAAGGAAAATATGAAATTGATTTTATTAAAACATGGGGCGGAACCTGGGTTGAATATGGTGATCCCGGAATGACTGAGTGGAACGCTATCTATACTTACATCACAACAAACGACATGAGCATCCAAGCAAACTATGAATATGTAAAAACAAAATACAACGTCGGTAGTTTAATTGATTATGTGGTTTTAAATTCATTCGTTGTAACGTCAGATTGGCTTAATTGGAACACAGCCTGGTGGAAGGGAAATGATACATTGGGAGATAAAAAGACATGGAGATATGCATTGTGGGATAACGATGCTACTTTTGGACATTACATAAACTATACGGGTGTACCGAGCACAGCGCCTGATGCAGACCCTTGTAACGTTGAAACACTTTCGGGAGGGTCAGATCCTGAAGGGCACATCACTATTCTAAATGCTCTTTTCTTAAATGCAGAATTTCATCAGGAGTACATTACACGTTATGCCGATCTTTCAAACGGCGTTTTCTCTTGTGTACAAATGCACGCAATTTTAGATAGTATGGTTGCTGTTATGACACCCGAGATGGCAGGGCAAACTGCAACCTGGGGCGGAACAGTAAGTGGTTGGCAAGCAAACGTCCAATCATTAAAAGATTATATCGATGCGCGTTGTGCGGCCATTACAACAGGAATGATTGACTGTTACAACCTAAGCGGGCCTTATGATTTAACTGTTAATGTTGATCCTGCTGGTGCTGGAATTGTAAAAGTAAATTCTGAGTGGGTTCCTTATTACCCTTGGACAGGTGTTTATTACGGTGGTATTACAACACTCTTTAAAGCGCAAGCAAATACAGGATACACGTTTGATTATTGGGAGTCTATTAACCACACTTTTACGCAGCCAGACAGCTTGATTGATACCTTGAACTTAACGATGGCTGATTCAGTCATTGCCCATTTTACCGCTGTTACCGCACCTCCTCCTCCGGGAACAATTCCACCTTCAACCTATTCCGGATTTCATTTGCCAAATGCCTTCTCTCCTAACGGAGATTTGAATAATGATTGGTTGATTTATTATGTTGGTTATGATGTTGAGTCGTTCGACCTGAAAATATTTGACCGATGGGGAAATTTAGTTTTCGAAAGTCAATCAATCGGGGAGTATTGGGATGGATATTACAAGGGCAAGTTGCTGAATACCGGAATCTATACTTATACGCTCACCTATAAATTGGTAGATGTTGGTGCAACCAAGAAAACAGGAAACATTACGTTGATTCGTTAAGCAATGAAAAAAATACTTTTTGTTTATTTTGGATTGGGTGTTGTAAATTTATTTGCACAAGACATTCACTTTACGCAAGCGCAACAAACACCTATGTTGATTAATCCTGCAGCAACCGGATTGTTTAATGGGTGGGAACGAATTACAGCCAATCACAAAAATCAGTGGGTGAATACCGGCACAAAATTTTTCACAACATCCATCGCCGCGGACATGAATTTTTTTAAGCCAAAGCGTGGAAGCAAGGCGCACATGGGTTTTGGCCTTCAGCTATACAATGACATTGGAGGAGATAGTAAGTTTGGAACAAAACAAGCCTTATTTAATTTGAGTGCAATTGTCCCTATTGCAGAAATGCATACACTGTCTGCCGGTTTACAATTTGGATTAGGACAGCGAACAGGCGACTTAACGAATTTGATTTTCCCGAATCAATTTGATGGTAATGTTTTGGATCCGGATATTAATTCAATGGAGTATAATAATCTAGTTAGTTTTATTTATCCTGAAATTTCTGCCGGCTTTCTTTATAAATATGGAAATTCTAAAGTGGGTTTTTCTCGAGATAACTTAACTGAGTTTACCATAGGTGCCGCTTATTTTCACATTAATTCACCTGAGTTGAATTATCGAATTGGGTTTAAAGAACAGCTTTATGCCAAATGGGTATTTCATACATCATTCATCAAAGATTTTGAAGGTAGTTCTGCGGGAATAGAAGTTTATTTTAACGAGTTTATTCAAGGTCCGCACAATGAAACCTTGTTAGGCGCCTTGCTAAGATATCGTTTATCCAGCGGTTCAAAAACAACGGGTCTCTCGCGAGATGCTTATTTTATGGCAGGCTTCTCATATAGATGGAACGATGCCGTGTCGCCATTACTTTACATTCAATTCAGTAGTTTTAAATTTGGATTATCGTACGACATTACCGTCTCTCAATTCGGTCAAGCTTCTCGGGCCGGGGGTTTAGAATTTTCATTGACTTACGCGAATTTAGACTTTGCTTTGTTTAAAAGACGAGGACTATAACCAAGATCATAAAATAAGAAAGCCCGATGAAAAATTAATTTCATCGGGCTTTCTTATTTCTCGAGGTTACTTTTTAACTACAAGTTTTACTCTAATTTCTGAATCGCCAACGCCTTGCGCAGCCTTTACCGCCGCTAGAAGTAAGCTATCAGCATTTTTTTGTTGCGCACGGTTAAAATTAGGGTCGTTTTCCGGTGCCCATTGCAATCGTTGTTTGGTAACAACTCCACCAACAACTTCAACTACTGCTGCAACAGAACCGAGATAACGCTCTGTAAATGCTTGGGCGCCCATTGCATTACAAATTGACTCAATATCCGGGGTAGATTTTGCAGTGCCTTCAACAATTCGCTTTACGATAAATTCATCTTCCATAATCGATTAATTTTTAAGTTTTGGCACTGAATTTAAGAATTTATTTATTACTTTGATACAATGAAAGGAAGAATTGCGCTTAATTATCTATTTGCCAATATTATTGGGCTTTTACCTTTCTTCGCGCATGGAAATTTATCAAAAATTGATAGCCTTGAAATTGAATTTGCCCGCGCCAAAACACCAATTGAGAAAGTAGAAATATTAAAAACAATTTTTGATGAGGTTCAATATACAAATCCGGAGAAAGCATTAGAAATTGTAATTGAAATTGATTTGCTGCTCGATCGCGCAAGGCAAAATGCTGGCAGAATAAAAATGGAGACGTTGAATTTGTTTGGGATTGCCTATATGAATTTAAGTCAGAATGACTCAGCGCTTTATTATTTTCAACTCACACTCGAGGAAGCGAAACGACAGCAAGATTCAATATTTATATCCAAGAGCTATAACAATATCGGTGTAATAAACTATTATCAGGGCAATTCATCAACCGCGGTTTTTTATTTTATTAAAAGCGCCGAACTTGATGAAGCGATAGGGGATATCGAAGGTTCAATAATTAGTTTCATGAATATTGGATCGATGTATTTGCTCGAAGGCTCGATTGACTCTGCACGCTTTTTTTTGACAAAGGGACTAGAGGGTTCTATTGCAATCGGCGATCAAAGTTTAGCAGCAGCTTCGTACTTAAATCTTGGTGGAATAGAT
>Ga0163144_10026324_pt1 | contig 11315 bp, 12 predicted proteins | sample OliLak19BULKMAT1_FD_123175 | JGI IMG/M metagenome (GOLD analysis project Ga0163144, IMG submission 123175) | Freshwater microbial mat bacterial communities from Lake Vanda, McMurdo Dry Valleys, Antarctica - Oligotrophic Lake LV.19.BULKMAT1 | ecosystem: Environmental > Aquatic > Freshwater >... | reverse complement strand
CTACTTGCAGGATTTCCTAGGCTTATTTCATACTTATTAGGAAGAATAAGCGTAAAGGAAGATTCCTTTATTAGTCTTTACAATTTCCAAATTGTAAAACTTGTTGGAATTGTTCAGAATATCTGTAAAATTAAGCGTCCATCGCTTAATGGAATCCTCAATCTTAACATTTCCCATATCCGATTCTTTTACAACCTTTAGAGTCATCAGAATCTCATGTTTTGAAAACGTGGGACTCTTAATATGTTAAATTATATTTTTATATCTGGCACATAAAAATCTATCATCAAACGTAAAAACTGATATATTCAAATATCTGCCATTTTGTGAAAACATTATTTCACCATCAAATGAATCGTAACGTATGATCATTCCGCATTTAGAACAAAGATATTCTTCGGCTTCTCCGTAAGAATAATAATAATTGTCTGCCAAAACATGATAATGTTCAACTATATATTCTGGAAATATGAATTTTTCAAATCTTTGATAGGTTTTCATTCCTTCTATGCGATAGCCTGTAAATTTGTTTTATCTAACAAGATATACTTGTCAGAATTAATCAAAACCTGATCGCAATTTTCTTTAGCTTTAATTAAATCTTTGAATGATTTTGATCTATTATGCGAAATGATGCAATAAGAAAAACTTTTACTTGTTGTAACAATATATGCTATGATTACATTTGAATCATATTGTTTTCGGTAAGACAATATTGAACAATTATAAATTCTATTACATTCGTAAGTCCATGGCAATAGAATAATCGCGTCTTTCCAAATACACGCGGAACACCAAGGTCATCCATACTTCATAACATTCCAAGAAATGTATCTTCAGAAATCAAAACAATATTTAGTTTCCGCGCTGATTTGGCTTTCGCAGAAGTACTGTTGGGATCGGCAATAATAAGATGTGTACAATTCTTTCCTACAGAATCAGCTACGTCACCGCCGTTATCCTGAATCATCTTCTCAAGATCCGCGCGCTTAAGATTTGTCGAACCGGTAATACAAATCTTCTTTCCAGTCAACTTACCAGTGGCCTTTTTCTTAATCTTTACGCCAACAGACAGCAATTCATCAATAAGTTTTTCGTTATTTTTGATTCCATTATAGATGGATTGTGCCTTGGCAGGCCCGATTCCTGAAATATTTTCAAGTTGGTCTTGACTCAATTTTCTAATCTTATCTAGCGAATCATATCCGGCTCCAGTGATCATCTTGACCATGGAGATTCCGATCATCGGTATATTTAAAGCTCCGAGTAATGTTTCGATAGAGATTTCGGACCCTTCCCACAATTTTTCAAGACATTTTTTTGCAGAACGGTCGCCCATCCGCTCAATTCCGGCTAAATCTTCAGCGGACAATCGATACAAATCAGCTACCGTAGTGACTTTTCCAGTCTCGACCAATCGCTCAATCAATGCATCGCCAAATTCAAGAATATTTAGAGTCGTGATCCAAGAATGAATCCTCCCGACAACCTGGGCAGGACACTTGTCCGTATTAGGACAAACGAGATACTTGCCCACGATAGCATTGACATCGCCACAATGCTCACATTTCTTTGGATAAGTCAGAACCTGAGAACGTTTTCCCTTATCCAGATTCTCTTCAACGAAAGGAATTACATCATTTCGTCTAGAAATCAATACTTCACAACCATCAAACAATTCTAAATCAATAAAATTTGAATAATTATGAAGCGTAGCTCGTTCGATCGTTGCTCCGGCCAGATTTACAGGCTTGAATACCGCAACAGGGGTCTGTCTGCCGGTTGATCCGGTCTGCCAAATAACCTTAATCAATTCCGTAACGGCTGATTCATGGCCAAATTTAAAAGCTACGGCTCCTAATGGCCTTAGATCCTTATCTCCTAGAGATTGTTGTGTTTCAAGATCATTAATCCGTACAACCAATCCATCAATATCGTAATCCAACGTATCTCTAATCTTATCTTGATATTCTTGCCAAATGTTCTTGACATTAGCAGAATAGTTCTGATGAATTACTTGCCAATTAGGAATCTGTGCTGATTGCCGCTGCAACCATTCAAATTGTTCCTGTTCTGTTCGGAATGTTAAATCTTCGCTAAGTGCCTGGTAAAGATATACGTCAAGATGCTCCGAACCCGTACCATCTAAACGTTTACAAATACCTACAGCGTTCCTTGGATTTGCATATTCAGGAAAATATTTCTTATGATTAGAGCGTTTAAGAATAATTTCGCCACGAAGAGAGCCAGTAAAGTTTTTAATTTTTAATGGAACTCCCTTCATTTTCCTAACATTAACCGTAATGTCTTCTCCGGTAACGCCATCCCCACGACTGATAGCCTGGGAGAACACGCCATCCAGATAAATCAGTTCAATGCTAAATCCATCAAGTTTTTCAGTTACGAATATGGATTGATTTTTTGCTGTTGCGGAAATCCATGAAGACATTTCTTCTGGAGTCTGCACTTTATCCAAAGATCCCATTGGGATCTGATGTTTGGCTTTTTTCCACTCTTCTGCGGCAGGTGTCCCGACGCCTGTAACGATAGGATTGGTCGGATCAATGCGCTTTAGTTCGGAAAACAGCGCATCAAACGCCGCATCCGTCATGATCGGCGTAGAAGAATTGTAATAAGCCTCTTTAGCGGCTTGAATTTGACGAGAAAGCTTCTTGATTTTTTCTTTAGACATTTTTAATTACTTAGTTAGAAACTTTTTATTTAAAATTACTTAATAGATCTTTATTTTTCAATATTGTGATAATTCTCAAGAATTGTTCTTTGTCAATATTAATCAGATCTTCATTTTTAATTAGTCCTTTTAATTTAGAATGATGAAAATTAATAACTCTGATGACTTCCTCTCTTATCACGAGATTAAATCGATTTATAGCTCTTAATCTATACACGGTAATGTGAAAATCATCGACAAATAAAATATTATACGTATGAATGTTATCAATTAGACATGAAATAGCATCTTGATCTAAATCTGAGCAATAATATCCGCGAGCAAAATATTCAATAATAGGATCGGTCCCTCTAGTTGATCGTTCGGTCAGGTCGATTTTAATCGATTCATTCTTAACCGTAACTACTATCTGGCCATCTTTTAGTTCTGGGTCAGCTGTATAGACGGATGAACTAACAGTATATGATTTATTCATTTTTAATATGAATATATTTAAATTCAATAAGTCTTTCTGATTTATTAATATGCGTGGACTCGATAACCCAACGTTCCTTTAGTTTAGTTTTTTCGGCAGTCACTATGATATCCTTTAGTTAAAGATTCAACGAAGTCAAAAGCTTAAAATACTGCGTCCTTCGCATTTTCTACAATTTTCTTGATTGTAAATTACCATTCCTGCGAGATATTTTTCATTGCAAGACTTGCAAATGTTTACGTACATAAACATTCCTCTACCGTCGTTATCCCGTACGGCATCTCCATAATTAAGGTCATTAATATTTGGACAATTAAATCCAAATATTCCGTCAAAAGCATAGACGATCCCTCTAACTGTCTTGCTGATGGGTTATTTATTCGTTAACTGTTATATCGTTACTAATCTATTAAATAGTTCAGAATCCATTCTGATTAATTCTTCGTGATTCTCTACACCTAACTTATATTGTTCAGGTATTCTTTCTAATCCGTAGTAAGTTCCGGCTAATGCTCCACTGATCGCGGCAACGGTATCGGCGTCCCCTCCCCCTTTAACAGCCATCACTACTGATTCTTGAAACGACTCGCCTTTAACAAAGCAATAAATTGCCGATGCAACAGTCTCGACAACATATCCCCTCATTCCCAATAACCTCAACGCAAGCGATGATGGAATCGCTTCTTTCAACATTCTCTGCGCAACAACTATATTTTGTTTAACAGCAGAATTTGGTAAATGAGGAAGCAACATCGTTATCAACCTTGATTTATCCGATGTGCCGGAGGCTAATAATGCCGTAGAAACCGCCACGGCCATCGATCCGACCTCCGGTTCATACGCGTTGTGCGTAATCATCGCGTCTTGTTGGGCCGCCTCGATAACAGAGTCTAAATTATTTCGATAAAGAATGCCGATCGGGGCAGCCCTCATAGCCGTTCCGTTCCCTGTCACGTCCTCTCCAACCATTCCACTTTCATCCCAGCGCTTTCCAGAAACTAAATTATCCAAAGCTTTCCTGGTAGTCTTACCCATTCCTCTAAAATGTTCGCTATTGTAAAGAGTAACAAACTCTCGTGCAACATAATCCGGAATATACGATCCATATCGGATTAAGATCGTTGCTACGGCACAGCTAAACTGTGTATCATCCGTAACTTGCCCCTTTTTTAGTTTATGAAATGTATCGCTATCTTGATAGCTACCATCCCATTCAACCAATGGTTTATAATCATGACGTTTCATTTCAAACGGCATTCCCAGAGCATCTCCGATTGCCGTTCCGATCAATGTTGCGTTAGTTTTCATATCAAAATAATGCGAAAATGTTTTTCAGTTGATTGGCGGTCAGATCTGGGCTGATTCTCTTCATTAATAATGAAGAAGCATAAGATGCAGGGCCGATTTTATTCTTCACTGCATCAAAATACATAGAGAATTTACCCTCTTTTACTTCGTAATAGTAATCGGCTACTTTCTTTTTCTTCAACTGAACCTTTGATTCATTTGCCAATGCAGTATCGATTCCGAATTTTATATATTTTCCTTCAATCATCTTTGCAACTCGATTCAACCAGTCAGAATAATCATATTGTTTGAATTCTTCGCCACGACCATCCTGTTTGAATCCTAATAATGTAATATTTATTTTACTATCAATGGCTGATGTAAAAATATCTTCAAAAACAGATACTGGAGTGCTTCCCATTACGTATTGAACGTAACATTTTTCCAATGGATATTTACCATCAGTCATTAATTGTTTAAGAGCCGTGATATCAGCCGGATTTTCTGTAGAGAATGCAAATCCACCAATATTATTGAAAGCCTCCAATGCCAATGCGGTGTCTTTCAACCAGGCTAGATTTCTGGTGGTGAAATTAGGAACAATTCCAAGATTTTTAGTTTGTTTAATAATCCTCCAAAAATCAGGATGGAGAGTCGGTTCTCCACCACCGTAGGCAATCTCCCAAACTTTAAGTTCCGCAAGAGTACTGATGAATCTATAGATTCCATCTAGATTGGCATGTTTGCCTTTAGCGGTGCTTCCCTGATAACAGAAATCACATTCATAAGGACAATAATCGGTAATTTTTATATCGCATAATTCCGGAGCCGATGCTTTAAACGGAATTTCTTTCGTATCTTTAAATCCAAACCTTACCTTAGTACCATCATCCCGGTTGAATATTGACCAATAATTGTATTTACTATCCTTCCTCGCAGTAAGATTCGGATAACAATCCTGTGGAAGAGGAAGCGTAAACGAACCCTTTGATTTAAGGGGATGTCCATAACTGTTATCATTTCCTCCCAGAATAACTAAATTATCTTGAAGGAAAAAATCTTCTAATTCTTTACAAAATTCAAAATCTAAAGATTTTCCAGTCCAGCTACGCGGAAGAGCATAACAACTCTGATGATCAATATCAACTGATTCAATGGCTTTTAATTTTTCTTCATCCGTAACCATGCCCTTCAAAACAAGGGATGTTATTTCTTTATCTACAAGATTATTCAGATTATTTCTGATCAATACTTTTACATAAATTTCTTTTTGTTCTCTTGATGCGGCGATAAAGTCTTGCCAGCCAAATTCACCGAAACCATCAAGCTGATCGTCAGTCTGATTCGGCAAAAAGATCAGAGAATGAGAAGAACTGCTATTTGTTGCGAAGCCATGCCGCACATTGAAGATCCGCATCCCGCCACAATAAACGAGTCCGCCCTGAAAAACAAGCTAAAAGCCGCTTGTCTGTCCGGCTCACATTAGCTTACATTCGTGATAATGGCTGGTTTATTTGCAGACTTATCTGATAATTCATGGATCTTTTTCACATGAACTTCAACCCGATCTAAATAAGAAGCAGGAGAGGCCATACCTCTCTCTCTAGTGAGAGGGTCATAGCCAGTCCCAGCATTACCCGGTAAAGTATAGAATTTCAATGAAGAAATGTACTTCAGCATTTCTTGCGATACCGTAACTGGATTTTCTGTTTCCAGTTTATTGTTCATAATAGATAATTCAGAAAAACCTTTATCCAGAATTTCTAATCCGTTTGAATGTTTTTTCTGAGCCATCATTCTATTGATGGATCTTATTCCTGCGCTTATTTCCTGATTAATACCATGATGAATATTCAGAACTGTTTGATGAAGATCAAATGCAGCGTTTTTTATCTTTAAAATATAATATTTCCTTGCAGCTTTTTTACATTCATCGCAACGGCAAGCTTTGTTTCGATAAAAATGAAGTGTTCCGTGGCGGCCCGGCTCCACCGCGTAATCCCAAGCTTCTTTTGTTTTTTCGCGATGACAATCAGCGCAAAGAAGCTGGCATTTTTTAACTTCCTCTATTAAACGATCATAATTAGTATCTATGGCGTATGAAATATCAAATAATTTTTTCTTTTTATCAATGTGATCGAATTGAAGATTTTTGGTTGATTTACATTTCTTGCACTTGCCGCCCAGAAATGCAATTAGTTTTGCTTTTCTTTCTTCACGTCTAGCTTTTCTTTTGGAAAGATCCCTTGCTTCACGGATGAAAATTTCATTATAAAGTGATTCCGGAAGCGCTCCACACTCATTACAATAATCACCATTATCGTAATCGTTACGACGTAGAAATTCTAATTCTATTAAACAATCTTCATGTCTATATTTTTTACATGTTTCGCAATAAAAATAATGATCTTCAAAACATCTATCGCAAACTTCCCATTTACGTTCTTGTCCGCCAATGATAGGATTTACTTCCTGTAAATCAGATTTTCTAAATCTAAATTCACATTTACTGCACATAGCCTGATGCTTTTCACAATAAAATATACCAGAGTCAGGAATAGTGCCGATATTATTACAATCTTCCTCTGCACATGTTGTCAGATCAGCTTCTGGATCCTCCTTATTTCCAGCTAATTTATTATTCCTCATAAGGAAATGTTGAAATATTCTACATGATTGGTCTGACGGAATTTAATTTTTTAATGAGAAGTTGAAATCCGACAAACGTCACGTTATCAACGGTAGGGCCGGTGATACTTATTTCCTCTCCAGCTAATTTTAAATTTAATTCAATCGCTGAACGTGTCGGTTTAATATTTACTTCTGCACCAGTCAATTGTATTAATTCTTGTAAAGTCATTTAAACTCAATCATATCTCGCCGTTCCACCCCATACGTATAGTGAGATACTTTTTTCCCAGTATGCGATTCAATCATAGTTAAAAATTTATCTATGTTATGGTCGTATCGGTGTTTCCAACCATGAACTGAACTGAAATGTCTATTGGCTTCAAAAAAATCAAAACCACTAGTAGGTTCGTGATCATAGTTCTGACAAACCGTAACTTGATCCCTTCCCTCTAAAATATCCAACTTCGTTACGATCAAATCCGTAACTCCTGATTTATCACAGGCATATTTCAAAGCCGGAAGATCAAGCCACCCACAACGGCGTAATCTTCCAGTAGTACTGCCGATTTCATTTCCTTTAGTTTGTAGGTTCAGACAGGCTTTCCCAAAAATTTCTGTCGGGAACGGGCCTTCTCCAACTTTCGTCACGTAACATTTTGTTATACCATAAATTTTATCAATTTTTAAAAAATTAAAGCCACTGGCGTACGCGCCCGATACAGTACAATCACTAGATGTTACGTATGGAAATGAACCATGCTCCAAACTCAACAACGCTCCCTGCGCTCCCTCAAATAATAATTTTGAGCGCAGAAATTCATCCTTCATAGCTAAGGAAGGTATAAACTGTACTCCCGAATCAACTAATTTAGATACTATTGTCTTTAATTCTGCAATGTATTCATTTATTTCTTCTAATGTCGCTAAATGAGATAATAATCCTGTACAATCAAGATTTCTAAGTAAATGATTTATCCTAATTCCTCTTCTGGCAGTTTTATCTGAATAAGTTGGCCCGATTCCTTTATTTGTTGTTCCGATATGACTGTTTGTCTGGGCATCCATACGTTTATGGAACTTCGTAACAATAAATGCATCAGGATCAATAATTATTCTATTACCGATCGAATCAAATGATTTATTTATTTCAGTAATCTCGGCCAGAAGCTCTTCCAGCGACACAACCATTCCTGAGCCAAGGAATGCTTTGGTGTTTTTAAAATTAAAATCTACACATGGCAATAAATGATGGACATATTTTTTACCATTATCATAAATGGTATGGCCACAATTGGAACCGCCAGATGTCCGAATGACAAAATCGAAGTCAGGAGCCATCCGGTGTGCCACGGCCGCCTTGGCCTCGTCTCCCCACGCCAAACCCAATATCGCTACGTTCATCTAGACCAATCAATTTCTTCTAAATTGTTAAGTTTAAGTTGATTATTTGTTTTACTAAATGGTTTAGAACCAAAAAATCCATTATGGGCAGAAAGTGGCGACGGATGAGCCGATTCAATCACAAAATGATTGCTAATTAGCTTCTTTTTAGCCCGGGCATGATTTCCCCATAGTATGAAAACCAATGGTTTATCTGATTCGTTCAATTTTATAATAACTTGATCGGTGAACCGTTCCCATAGTTTTGAATGAGACCCTGATTCACCACGGCGAACCGTCAGAGCAGCGTTTAATAACAAACAACCCTGTTCAGCCCAGCCTTTTAAATTGCCATTTGTACGCCGGATCTGAAGATCCGACTCAAATTCTTTAAAAATATTCTTAAGACTAGGAGGTAAAGACATGCCGTTAGGCACAGAGAAACTCAAACCTTCTGCTTGTCCTGGATTAATATACGGGTCCATCCCTAACAGGACAACTTTAACGTTTTCAAATCTAGTTATATTGAAAGCATTGAAAATTAGTTCTTTAGGCGGAAATATTTCATAATTTACTGATTCATCTTGTAACGTTTTCAGTATATATTGAAAATATTCTTTAGATGTTTCACTATCCAGGAATGTTTTCCAAGTCATTCTAACTTCATCGTGACGCAACATTTGATGTTAAAACTAGGAATCTTAACATGAGTAGCTAATTTTATTTCTTTAGCTTCCTCTGCGGTCATGAACCAGTCAGTTTGTTGTTTTGAATTCATTTTTTCAATGAAAAAATCTTCTGGCTGGTCAATATTCCGGGCCATTATTTTCATAATTAGTGCATTCACCCTCTCTACTTCATGTATATCGGCTTTTAGGTCTTTTACCTTTCCGCAAGACCCTGAAGATACCGGATGAATCATAATTGTTGAATTGGGACCAGCAAATCTATGTCCAGCAGCGCCGCAACTGAACAATGCGGCTCCGCATGACATGGCTTTTCCCGAAACAATCGTCGCGACCTTGATTGAAGAATTTTTAACTGTATCGATCATCGATAAGAGGGAATAAACATGCCCTCCGTATGAATCAATCATCACCGGAATGATCGGTTGATTCAGATCATGAGCGCGCTGAAAAGATTCATTGAATTCTTTCGCCGCAACTTCATGGAAGTTATTCACATGAACAAATACCGGCAAATAAAATAAATCAGCCGGGTTTTTGATTCGCAGATGCTTTGAGAGCTTTACCTTTATCATCACTCAAAAGTGACAATAGATCGCATGATATCGTCGAAATCAAAACAGACACGAGAGTTTGCCTACATCGCATCCGCAAAATGGACAAAATTTAGCCTGAGTCCATTTTCGACTTAAAAAGCTATAAATGTAAAAGCCTTTAGGTCTTTTACGTACAAAATTCCTATAAACAACGCTTTTTATTTGTTTATTTTGATCACAACAGTCTAATGGTGATAAGTTCTCCACCTAAAAGATATAACGACTCAATCTCTATATGATAGTTTTGGCCCTGCGTCATTTTCTGATTCGCTGCATATATCTATAGTCAGGATCATGGCCGATGGCGTCATCCTGGCCTTATGAAAGGTATAATCGCAAATGTAATCACTGTATGGTTTTGTTTTTATTATTTTTTGTACTTTTTCCTCAAATGGAGAAGATTTATCTCCATAATAATTTAATGAATCGAATTCTTTTCCTATCCAATCTTCGTCATAAGATGCTGCTTTTAAAAATTGTTCAGCCTTATTAAGCAGAATTTTCGATATTTTTGGCTAAACGTAAACTATTTTGTTCTGCAAAAACTAAAAACTCATCAACGATATATTGACTTTCACTAATGACATTAGTCATTTGCTTATTAAGCGGAAGTGTCCCGGATACGATTGATTCTGCATCTAATAATGAAGATATTAAAAGAAGCATATCCGAAACACGACGCTGTATAGATTTAACAGCTTTATGAAGTTTATCAGAACCGTGCGGAAGTTCTTTCAGAATAAATATTTATGGAACTCAAAGAACCTTTTAAATCATGAGATAATACTGAAATAATTTGATCGCGTATATTTACACGATTTTCACCAATTTTTCTTTCATCATGAAGACTTACCTCAGCAGCTTAGGTATTTATTGCAGAAATGCAAAAAGCGGGAAGGCTTTCGCCTTCCCGCTTATTTGCGAGTTTGGTTCTAATTGTATCAGCCAGCAATCGCCTGATACTGACCCCGCGCGACTCGCCTGAACATGTCGGTATTCTTGAGAGCCGTGAAAACCACGGGATACATATTCTTGGCGTTCGACTTATAGCTGGTCTTCCCGACCGCCTCGATAACCTCACTGATTCCCATGGGACTGCCCTTTCGGGTCATGAGGCCATGGATCACCTGATTGAGCGGCTGATCATTCTGAGCCCTCTGAGCCCTCTGAGCCGCACGGGGCTTACGACCCCGGCGCTTGGGAGCCGCCGCAACGGCCGCCTCACCCGTCAGTGCTACCAGATCCGCCCGCACCTTCACGAGACTCTCAGTAAGCGCGATCTCGCTCTTACGAAGGGACTCGATCTCCGACTCCTTACGATCCTTCACGACGCCCATCAGCTCCGTGAGAGAGAGCTTCGAAATCTCTCCCGTCAGAGCAACCGCTGCACTCGGCGCCGCCGAGGCAACCGCACCGTTCGCAACCGTCTTCGTCGTCGTCGTCGACTTCTTGTTCTTAGAGAAATTCGCCATGATAAACTCCGTTATATACTGAATGACACAATGTGAGAATGAGTCGTTCCGAGCACCATGCTCGGATTCGAGTGAGCATGACGGGTTTTCATCCGT
>Ga0163144_10026323_pt1 | contig 11315 bp, 10 predicted proteins | sample OliLak19BULKMAT1_FD_123175 | JGI IMG/M metagenome (GOLD analysis project Ga0163144, IMG submission 123175) | Freshwater microbial mat bacterial communities from Lake Vanda, McMurdo Dry Valleys, Antarctica - Oligotrophic Lake LV.19.BULKMAT1 | ecosystem: Environmental > Aquatic > Freshwater >... | reverse complement strand
CACGGCTGCCTGAGCCAAGCGAGAAACGCCCAAGCCATAGCAACCCATAATTAAGGGACATTCTTCACCTGCCTCATTGGTGAAATTTGCATCCATTGCCTGAGAGTATTTTGTGCCCAATTGAAAAATATGCCCGACTTCAATGCCTCTGGCTGATTGGATCATTTGGGTTGGATCGTGATGGGCAAAATCCCCAGATCGGGCTTTACGGATATCTAGCACTAATTCTGGCAGTGGGAATTCTGTTCCCCAATTTGCTCCCACCACATGAAAGCCTTTCTCATTTGCACCAGTGACAAAGTTTTTGAGGTCAGTTACAGTGCGATCGCTAATGCGGAGGAATTTAGTAGCAAAGTCGGGAATTTTTTTAATAAAATCATCTGCCAAATTTGGCGCAATATAGCCTAATGGAAGTTCCTTAGATGACCATTTAGCTTGGGATTCGGCATCGGCAATTTTTAAGGAAAGAATAGTTTTCCCTGCATAATTGCTTGCTAGTTTGACCAATTCATTTTGCAGTTTTACTTCATTTACTTCTTGATCAGCCCGAATACTGATTAGCATCAAAAGATTCATGCCATTGTCAAAAGTAGCCTGATAGAGAACCTGCTTTACAATTTGAGTGGAAGAGCATTTGAGGATTTTACAGAGCTTCTCAATTGTGTCGGTATTGGGTGTAGAGACTTGCTCGAAAGCATTAAAAGCAGAAGGAATTGGCTCGGCAGCAAGAGAAATCGCTTTTTCAGTATTAGCAGCATACTTTCCATCTTCGGTGAAGAGAATCTCGTCTTCGCCAGCATCGGCAAGAATCATGAACTCTTGGGAACCAGAACCACCGATCGCCCCAGAATCTGCTTCCACTGCCCGAAACTTCAAACCACAACGCTGGAAAATGCGACTGTAGGTTCTGTCCATGATTCCATAGGTTTCTTTCAGGCTCTCCTCGGAACTATGGAAAGAATAACCATCTTTCATAATAAATTCTCGGCCGCGCATCAAGCCAAATCTAGGGCGGATCTCATCGCGGAACTTGGTTTGAATCTGATACAAATGCAAAGGCAACTGCCGATAGGAACGAATCATTTCCCTGGCAGTGGCAGTAATTACCTCTTCATGGGTGGGACCCAAGCCTAAATCCTGTCCTTTACGATCTTTGAGCGAAAACATGATCTCTTCCGCCTTGGTGTAGGTACTCCAGCGCCCAGATTGTTGCCAAAGTTCGGCGGGTTGTAGTTGAGGTAGAAGGCATTCTTGAGCGCCTGTGGCATTCATCTCTTGGCGGACGATCGCCGAAATTTTTTGCAAGACCCGCCACATCAAAGGCAGATAAACATAGATACCGCTAGTAATTCGGCGAATATATCCCGCCCGCAGCAGCAGCTTATGACTTTTGATTTCCGCCTCGGCTGGCTCCTCTCGTAGAGTTACCCAGAGCATTTGAGATAGACGCATAAGCTACGATTTGTGATTAGAAGTTGTGTAATTTTAAGCGATCGCGAGCTATTCTTCCAAAGTGAAAGCGCCAACCCCAAGATAGAGTCAACGCTCAGACAAACTTAGCCTTAGAAAATTAGTCTTAGATAATTAGCCTTTGAAATTAGCGAAATCTTAGAAAGGATAGAGCAAATTGTCGGGCACGAGATAAACAAATTCAATAATGCCAACTGATAATAGAATTAGCCAAAATGTCGCTAAGACAGGGGCGGCAGAGAGAAAATTTTGAAGACCTTGCATAGTTTTAAAGATTTAATAAAGAACTTGAGAATGAAAAAGCTTAGCGAGGAGATACGGTAACATCGCGCTCAGAAGCAACCAATTCGCCACTAAAAAACTCCTTAATTGCAGCTAGGGGCCAAGCGAAACCACCCAACATACACTTAATAGCTAAAGGTACGTCAATTACGATTTCCTTGGCGGCGGCGTTTCCAGCTTTACGCACGGCGATTATATAGGCTCTGCCCACCCAGCCAATCCAGCCAGCAATATAGAGAAAAGCCAAGCCAGGAACTAGAAACTCACCTGCATGGCTCAGACGACCATCGGTGATCAAGTGAGGTAATCCATCTTCACCGCAGAGCAAAGTAGAATTGGCATACTTTTCATAGCGTTCTTTGGCACTATCGATCTTACTTTGGAGATATACAACAGGTGCGCTACCAGGTGCGAATTTGGTAATCCGCGCCTCATAGCCATCAACTTGAGATTGAATTTGTTGCTTGAAAGCAGGATTTTGTCCACAGGGAGAGAGGGTGTCAAAGGAGAAATCTGCCCAAGCTGCAGGTGCAGCCGAGAAACTGATTCCCATCCATAGACCGAATACTAAAAGAAGTGAGAGAAATCTTTGCATAATGAATACCTTGGTTTGCACCTTTAACTAAATATTTGTAAAGGGGAGTTAATACTTTCTAAATTTTTCCAGCCTAAATTTTTCCAGCCTGAATTTTTCCAGAAATCTATAATGAGCGATCATATAGCGCTTGAGTATCCTGGGTAAAGCAAACTTCACAACCTGTAAACTATCTTGATTATTAACCCAAGATTTTTTTGTTGGTGGTAGATATAAAAATTAGATTTACATTTATCGCTGCTTAGTTCGAGGCAGTATAAGCTGAATGTTACCGGGGTAAAATAAGTAAATAAAATATGGTTTGCAAATATGAGCCAGCATACAAGACAAGTAATCTTATATAAGGATGAAGACAGTTATTGGATTGTGGAGTGCCCAAGTCTAAAAGGATGTAATAGCCAAGGAAGAACTAAAGAGGAGGCTCTGTCAAATATCAAGGAAGCGATCACAGGCTACGTGACTGCCCTAGAAGAGGATGGTTTGTCTATCCCTGAAGACAATTTTGAGACATTCTTGGTGGTCGTGTGAGTAAATTGCCTAGTATTTCGGGGAAAGAATGTATCCAGGCTCTAGAAAAAATTGGTTTCTATCAGAAGCGACAAGAAAGCAGTCACATGATCATGCGAAGAGATGAGCCTTTTGCCCAAGTTGTTGTTCCAAACCACTCAGAGATCGCTAAAGGAACGTTAAGAGCAATAATTCGAGATCTTGAGTTAAGCATTGAAGAGTTTGTGTTATTGCTCTAGTTGTAAATACTCGGTCTAACAAAATTGTGGCTATGATCGTTGGCTAGAAGACCAAAACGAAAATTTAGGGTAGAGGTTCGATTAGAGCTTGAAAGCCTTCACGCACTAGGTTTTGCACTAAAAGATTAGCTAGATTGCGATCGCCAAAAGCACCAACTTGAACTACGGCGCGATCGCCTTGACGAGAGGGAAAAGCTTGGGGAAAAGATTTTCGGATTGCTTCGATTTGTTGTTGGTCTGGCACAATTACCCGAAAACGAGCAGAAGATTGGGCTAGATTTTGAGCACGAGCTACGGGCGCAAGAACAATTGGTCGGTTAACCATTGCTCCAGGCGGGGGAGTCATGGTAATGGGTGGCAAACTGAAGTCAATTTGGGCAGGTGGAGCGGGAGGCTGATCATTGGACTTGGGTGAGATGCGAACTACTGATGACTTAGGAATTGGCTGAGGAATGGATAGAATTTGAGATGGCGGCGGAATAATAGGAATAGTTTGGGGCTGAACTGGGGCAGGAATTAGGCTGGAGGAACGGGTATTAGCTTGAATAGTAGGAATAGTAGGCGCAATCTCTGGCTTAATGGCAGTTAGTTTAGTTTGGACTTTGACCCGATCATATTGATTACCTTCAAGTTGGAGAGTTTGAGAACCAAGGATTTGAATATCTATACTTAGGTTGCCACGGAAAATATTTTTACCTGGATCAGCGCCTATTCCTAAGTCTGGTGACGCATCTCCCAAGACAATCAGGCCGGATTGACGATTTTGTTCTACTCGATTTTGGCGCAGCCAGGGACGAGCGCTTGCCTGGGCAAGAATGCCAGTTTGATTCTGACGAATTTGATTGTCGCTAATTTGCGGTGTAGCACGTTGCCTTATATCTATACCCAGGGCAGAACCTTGGATGATATTCCCCCGCAGAGTAGGGCTGGCGCTACCACTAATTGAAATCCCTGCTGAGCGATTTTGGGAAAAATGATTATTGCTGACTAGGGCGTTAGAATTTCCAATAATAGAAATGCCTGCTTGACTGCTGCCAATCAACCGATTACCCGTAATAATTGGGCTACTGTTGGTGACCCAAATGCCGTAGCCCTTGGGGTTAGTGATGGTGATACCGCGTAATTCACTGCGATCGCTTGGCAGAATAGTGACATTTAGATTTGCTAGTTCGGGTTGACTAAATGCCCCACCACCCATGATAATTACTCCCGCCCCTTGATTGGCTTCATCACCACGCAAAATTACTCCAGGCGGTACACGCAAAGGAAAAACTTCACCCAAGCTATAGGTTCCTTTGGTTAGTTGAATCATGCTTGGACTAGCTAGACTAGAAGCCTGGAAGATAGCTTTAGTAACGGTACGAAAAGGTAACTGCATACTACCATTGCCTAAGCGATCGCTCCCTCTGATGCTGACATGGATCATTTGAGCCTGAGCTATTGCAGGGCGGGGCATTCCGACCAAAATGATAGAAACGGCATGAATTGCAGCAGAGAATGCCAAAATATTGCGGTTGATCGGCATGGCAAAATTAAAATCATAAAGCGACCTTCAATATATGCCAAAAATCCCCATGTTCACAGTTCAGCTTGATAATCTTGTCCACCCAAACGAACAAAAAAATAATCTCTCAGTGATCTATCGCATTCTGGATGCCAATCTTGATCGTGCTAGAGAAGGTTTACGGGTAATCGAAGAGTGGTGTCGCTTTGGTTTAGAAAATGCTGCCCTTTCCCAAGAATGTAAAGATTTGCGGCAACAGTTGGCAAGCTGGCATAGTGAAGCGATGCGACAGGCTAGAGACACAGGTAATGATCCAGGCGTGGATTTGAGTCATGCCCAAGAACTCAGTCGTACTGACTTGCAGGCAGTTTTACGAGCGAATCTCTGTCGAGTACAGGAATCTCTGAGGGTTTTGGAAGAATACAGCAAAATAGAGCCTGATTTAACAGATATATCAATAGGTGCAAAATCCCTGCGCTATCGGCTGTACATGTTAGAGAGTAAGTTATTTGAGCGTTCTACTAAACTTAATACAGAGCCAAATACTTTAATCACAAAATTACTAAAAGCAAAACTCTACCTCGTCACCATGCCTAGCCCAAATCTTTTGGAAACGGTGGAAGCTTCACTCCAGGCGGGTTTGCGTCTAGTCCAATATCGAGAGAAAGAAGGGAACGATCGCGATCGCTATGATCTGGCACTTGCTCTTTGTCAACTTTGTCACAGATATGATGCACTTTTTCTGGTCAATGATCGTTTAGACCTAACTTTGGCAGTGGGTGCGGATGGAATTCATTTGGGGCAAACTGACTTACCTGTTGCAGTAGCGCGATCGCTGTTAGGCAAAGAGAAGATTATTGGGCTTTCTACCACCTGTGCCGAAGAGTTGGAAATTGCACTGAACTCAGACGTGAATTATGTTGGCGTTGGACCCGTCTATGCTACTCCCACCAAACCAGACAAGGCAGCCTCAGGTTTTGAGTATGTGAGCTATGCGGCGGCTAAGCTTGATTCTATCTCTCTGCCCTGGTATGCGATCGGTGGCATCGACCTAAGTAATGTAGGTGAAGTATTAAATGCTGGCGCTAGTCGGGTAGCAGTGGTGCGATCGCTAGTTACAGCGACTAATCCCCAACAAACTACTGAAAACTTCTTAAGAATTTTAGATCAAGCTTGAATCCCGCCAATTGCTTTCAGTAAAGCGGCAAATTTTAGCCTGGTTTCTTCTAGTTCCATATCTAATTCTGACTCCGCCACAATCCCAGCACCCGCAAAGATCCTAGCGCGATCGCCCTGTAGGTAACCAGACCGAATACCCACCACAAATGCGCCTGTTTCTTGATTTTGATTGCCGCTAAACCAACCGATAGGCGCTGCATACCAACCGCGATCGCTAGCTTCCCATTCCTGCATAATTGCCAATGCCTTTTCTCTGGGTTCTCCGCCCATTGCGGCGGTCGGATGAAGTTGCGAAAGAATCGCCAAAGCCTGAAATGATTCAGAGGTCGAAAGACTGGCTTCGATCACAGTGCGAAGATGCTGTACATTCAGAAGTTGTAGTAAATGCGGGTCAGAAATTGGCGCTGAAGCGATGCCCATTTGTTGCAAGCGATCGCTAATGAACTTCACCACAATCTGATGCTCTTGTAGATATTTTCGACTTTGTAACAATTGCAAGCCTAGTTGAGTATCTTCCTTTAGGTTCTTTCCTCTTTGAATTGAACCTGCCAGCGCATCACTTTTAAGCTTCAGTAATCCATTCTCTAAGTTAAACTGCAATAAAAATTCTGGCGTTGCCCCCACAAAACTCGCTTCTCCACCCAAATTTATGCCAAAACTCACACATTCAGGATAATCACGGCGCAAATTACGCAAAACTTGAATTGGATTAATTTCTCGAAGCGATCGCACTTCCAAAGATCTAGCCAATACAATCTTTGTCAATTCGCCTTTTTCAATTAGTTTTTTCGCTTGTCCTACCATTTCTATCCAACTGCGATCGCCTTCCACTTCGGTACAGGTAATTTGATTTTGAGTTAAAGTATCGTCATTTAAATTACTATTCTGATCTTTCTTTAAACTTTCAGATAGACTCCGAAGCTTTAGAAGTTGCTGCTGGAATTGCTCAGAAATCTCGGCGATCGCGCTATTTTCGGTTACCAAAAAATTGAAGCTAAGAATGCTATGCCCAGGCACTTGACGCAACATCCAGCGAGGCACATACACTTGAAATCGCGGAAATTGCCACCAGCTTTGATCGGGATATTTGGGATCATGGAAGCTAAAGCCAGCTAGGCTAATTGGTAAGACTTTACCCAGGCTCGTGTTGCCGCCAATTACCGCCTTTGCTAAATACTGCTGCCCAAATCTTTTGGCGATCTCAAAGCGATCGCCACTTCCCTCTGCTTCTATCGCTATACCTGAACTTACTAACTGCAGTTGAGCCTGTTCCCAAAAAAACCAATTTCTAGTTAATAAATCCTGTGCTAAAAATTCTAGTCCGTCCATCTCTTGCCAATCTTGAGAGTAACTCAGCAACACTAAATTACCCTGGGCTTTTGCCTGAGCGATCGCTTGAGCAATTAGCTTTTCTAAGCTATAGAGTTGGCTATTTAGTTCTAGCAAGGCTGCCGACCTGGGCGCGAGACATTTCCCCTACGCGATCATAATAATTTTGCAATTGTGCAGTTGCGGCTGCCCATCCCCACTTTTCCGCTTCGCATCTAGCAGTATGCCGAATGGAGTCAGGGGAGCGCGCAAATAAAGCTTGAGTTGCCTTAACCAAACCATCAACTTCGTTTGGCTCAAATAAAAGCCCATTCACACCATCAGTCACAATATCTGGAATTCCGCCTGATCGCGCCGCTACCACTGGACAACCTGCCGCCATTGCCTCAAGCAACACCAAGCCCAAAGTTTCAGTGCGGGAAGGAAATACAAAGGCATCACTAGAAGCAAAGGCCGCCGTCAATTCCTCACCCTGCAAGTAGCCTGTAAAATAAGTATTTGTGCCAGCAAAAATCTTTTCTAGCTCCTGACGATAGGGCCCATCTCCAACTAAAGCTAACCTTGCCTGGGGAATTGCCTGTAATACGGGTAAAATATGCTGAATCTCCTTCTCGGCAGATAATCGACCTACATAAAGCAATAATTGCGCTTCTGAATGTCCTTGAGTTAAACGCGATCGCATCGAATCACTAGCAAATCTAGGATGAAACCGTTCGGTATCCACTCCCTTTTGCCAAAGTTCTACTCTTTCTACGCCATGCGATCGCAATTCAGCCACCATCGCATTAGAAGTACAGAGGTTCAATTCTGCATTATTGTGAGCGGTCTTAATCAATTCCCATGCCGTGCCTTCAAGAAATCCCAAGCCGTAATGCTGCAAGTATTGTGGTAAATGGGTATGATAAGAGGCAAGTAGAGGTAGCTTCATCGCCTTCGCATAAAATAAACCTGCTAATCCCAACACCGCAGGATTCACCACATGAACTACGTCAGGACTAAATTGCTCTAGGGCAGTACCAATCGCAGGACGCGGCAAAGCCAATTTTAGTTCAGGATAGAGTGGCAAAGGGAAACCAGACACGCCAAAAATCTTAGCACCACAATATTCGTTAATCCCACCATCTGGGGCAAACACCAAAACTTCATCCCCTGAGCGCACCAAAAAGTCCACCGTATACTTCAGGCGGGTAACAATGCCATCTACTTTTGGCACAAAGGTTTCGGTGAAAATTGCTACTTTTCGCATTCCAAGGTTAGGGTCTAGGTGATTGCATCATCACACATTATGGAGATAAATCATCAGATAATTTTGTTGCTGAAGTGAAGTTAGTAAGGCTCAAGTAAGCTGGGTAGATAATCTTTAGTTTTACCTTGCGCCAATTTTGAATTAGCATCAACGCCAACGCCAAAATTTGATCATGAAAACCGACTCTATTTTCTATCGCATCTTTCAAGAATACCCCGCCGCCTTCTTTGAATTGTTGGGTGAATCTCCAGAAATAGCACAACATTATCAATTCACCTCTGTAGAAGTAAAACAAACCGCCTTCCGCATTGATGGGATATTTGTCAGCGATACTCCCAATAATCCTAGCCTCTTTGTAGAGGTGCAATTCCAGAAAGATAATCGCTTCTTTGAGCGCACAATTTCCGAAATCTTTCTCTTTCTTGGTCAAAGCGAATTGATTGGTAATTGGCGATTTGTGATTTGGGTTGCAAAGAGGAATATGCTGCCCAGTTTGCCAGTCAAGTATCAAATTATTCAGCCCAATATTTCCATCTTTTACCTAGATGAATTAGCCAAGAGGGAGACTAGATCCCTAGGAATAAGAATTATAAATCTGGTGGTTTGCGACCCTGACAAAGCGAGAGATATTGTTCCTGCCTTAATTTCAGATGCAAGAAACATGGCAGACAGTAGCACCCAGACAATGATGCTAGACTTGATTGAGACGATATTGACCTACAAATTTGCAAAACTGAGTTATCAGGAGTTGACAACAATGTTTGGATTGAGTGAGTTGAAGCAAACGCGAGTTTATCAAGAAGCTAGGGAAGAAGGTCTAGCAGCAGGAAAAGCAGCAGGAAAAGCAGAAGGAAAGGCGGAAGGAAAGGCGGAAGGAAAGGCGGAGACTAAGCTTATAATTGCCAAAAATTTTCTGAATCTTGGTATTTCTATTGAGCAGATATCAGTTGCCACAGGTCTTTCTCGATCAGAAATCGAAAAGCTGCAAAGGCAAGACTAGCGATCAGATCGAAGGTTTGACTTTTAGTTGTCGTGGGTATCGTCTGTAACCATACAAGCTTTTTATCTTGAGATTACGGCTTTCGCCAATTGCATGGCTAGAGCAATGAGTTATGATCTCTGCTAGAAATTGGCAGCCTTAACGCTCTATGCAAAACTTTCGCAACTACTACGATATTCTCGGTATTTCTAAATCTGCTTCGGTGGACGAGATCAAGCAAGCTTACCGCAAGTTAGCCCGCAAGTATCACCCCGACCTCAACCCTGGGGACAAATCCGCTGAAGAAAAATTTAAGGATATTGGCGAAGCATACGAGGTATTATCCGATGCCAGCAAGCGCAGCAAATACGATCAGTTTGGCAAATATGTAGAACGAGGTGGAACTCAGCCCGGAACCAATCGTGGTTCTTACCCTCCCAACTATGATCGCGGCTATCCAAACGAAGTAGACTTTAGTCAATATAGCGACTTTCAAGAATTTGTTGATCAACTTTTAGGCAAATTTCGCACTGAGAGCCGAGAACCAGACCTCCGCAATCCGCCACCACCACGTCCCAACCCTAAACGGGACTCTGAAGCTTTGTTAAATTTGCCCCTAGAGCGTGCCTACGTTGGCGGGAGAGAGAGAATCAGATTAGAGGATGGGCGATCGCTTGAGGTAAATATGCCTGCGGGCGTAATGTCGGGGCAAAGAATTAGATTGAAAGGTCAGGGAGCTTCTGGTGGCGATCTATATTTGAAAATCAGCCTTGATTCCCATTCTTTTTATATTCTCGATGGCTTTAATATTCGCTGCCAATTACCCATTTCTGCCAGTGAATCGGTTTTAGGTACTCAGGTGGAAGTGCCGTCATTGGGGGGATTAGTAAAGTTGAGTATTCCTGCGGGAGTGCGATCAGGTCAACAGTTGCGTTTGGCTGGAAAGGGCTTCCCCAAGGGCGATAGTACATTTGGCGATCAGTATGTGGAGATTCAAATTGTGGTACCGAAAAAGCCATCAAATCGTGAACGTGAGCTTTACGAGCAACTCTTAAAGGTGCAATCATTTGATCCTAGGGAAAATTTAGTCAAAGCCGAAGCCAAGCCATAGAGTTAAACCATAGATTATGGAACCAGCAAAATATTTTCTGTCATAATGGGTCTAGTTTTATAGGATGATTACATACTGTAAATTTCAAATTTTTCTACCAATGCGAATGCTTAGGCGCCTTTCGGGGCAGATCAACGACAACACTCAATTTCTTGCGGCGATTGATTGGGTAGTTAGGCTTGTAGCAAAGGTTTTAGCTGTGGCTATGGTACTTGTTACCTTAATATCTGTGATAGATCTGGTATATACGCTGCTCAGAGACTTACTTGAACCGACTAAGCCTTTTTTTGGTACAGATATTTTGAAAGTATTTGGGCTATTTTTGAATGTCCTAATTGCAATTGAAATCTTAGAAAATATCACCGCTTACCTAAAAAAACATACGATTCAGCTTGAGTTGGTAATTGCTACTTCCCTCACAGCGGTGGCGCGAAAATTAGTAATTTTTGACTCTAAGGTAGGAGGTAGTGACCTAAATGGGCTAGCATTTGCCATTTTGGCTTTGAGCGTTAGCTATTGGATCATTTATGGGATCAATCGAGTCGCAAAAGATTAGAATGGTAGAATTAAAAATAAATTAATCATTGAAATCATAAAATAAAGTTATGACCCCATCTTTAGCTAACTTTTTTTGGAGTATCGGCTACGCTGTGACCTTTATAGTTGTTGTTAGCGGCGCGCTGTTCGTGATCAGCCAGAAGGATAAAATTATTCGACGTGGTTAGGTTTAGTTGAGATTTAGTTGAGATTCAAACAAGGAGAAGTGGGACGGAATGATTAACATTGGCGGCAATCCGCTCATGATCTTATTGGCTATCGTGGCTGCCTTGGGGGGAGTTGGTCTTTACTTTGTGCGAAACTTCAAGCCTGAGTT
>Ga0163144_10026320_pt1 | contig 11316 bp, 8 predicted proteins | sample OliLak19BULKMAT1_FD_123175 | JGI IMG/M metagenome (GOLD analysis project Ga0163144, IMG submission 123175) | Freshwater microbial mat bacterial communities from Lake Vanda, McMurdo Dry Valleys, Antarctica - Oligotrophic Lake LV.19.BULKMAT1 | ecosystem: Environmental > Aquatic > Freshwater > Lake... | reverse complement strand
TTGTAAACCGGACGCTGCGGCCGGTCGTCTGGTTCTCTCCGCGGTTCGTCCACGTGTTACTCCGGTTGTCCACGAGCTGCCACTCGTGAAAAGGCCAGCTTGACATCCGAATTGAGCAGGACGATCAAAGCCCAAATTCCCGGGACCGCCCCGACGCAACAGCAACACAGGCCTGGCAAGATCGAAACGATTGAGCCGACCATCGCCATGGCATAACCGCGGAGTTGCTTCATCTTAGTGCCACCCACGAAGCCCAATACTCCCAAGATGGTGCCGACGATTCCGTAAATAGGCCCTTCGATCTTGAGCGACTTGATTGCCTCGTCGCGCGGTGGCATTTTTTGCCGCTGTTCGACGGGTTGATCCTTCTGCATGTTTTCAACCCAGTCCCAATAGGCATTGACCATGCCATCTGGATTAACCACACAAAGGGCACCATAGGTGACCGAGAGGGCAACTGTCAGAACACCGAACAGTTGCAGAAGCGTGCCGGGAACTTTCACGCGGCGCGCAGCTTCCTCGAACCAGCGTTCTTGGTCTCGCGGTTCGTCAGGGTTGTTGTCGTCGGTGCCGTAGTCGTTCATTGTGTTACTCGGTTGAAATGAGTGGGGTTGTTCGACATCAGTAGGAAATCAAGCTGAAAATCTCATGGCCCGCCAGTCGCTTGCGTCCTTCCAGGAACGCCAACTCCACCAGGAACGCACAGCCGGCCACGCGTCCGCCAGCCTTCTCGATCAACGCGCAACCGGCTTGCATTGTGCCGCCGGTTGCCAGCAAATCATCCACGAGCAGCACACGGGCACCAGGCTTTACGCCGTCGACGTGAATGTGCAATTCGGCACTCCCGTATTCGAGTTCATATTTCAAGCTGTGGGTTCGATACGGTAGTTTGCCCGGCTTGCGCAGCGGCACCAAGGGCAACTTCAGCGTCAGGGCCAGGGGGGCTGCAAATACGAAGCCGCGTGCCTCCGGGGCAGCGATCGCATCGATTGGCTGGCCTTGAAAATGATCGGCCAGCAATTGGATCGATTCCGCGAATGCCGCAGGATCACCCAGAAGGGGCGTGATGTCCTTGAACAGAATGCCCGGCTTCGGAAAGTCCGGAATGTCTCGGATGTAATCGGTGAGTGGCATGGTGTGTAGCGTATGAACTGTACGAAGGCGAGCAATTTTCATGAGTTTGAACATTCGACGCGCGGAAGAACGGGATGCGGCCATCATTGCCGAGTTCAACTCGCGCATTGCCTGGGAAACCGAGCACAAACGGCTCGATCCCGAAGTCGTCGCACGCGGAGTCTCCAGGGTATTCGGTGATGCTGCGAAGGGCTTTTATCTTGTTGCCGAATCATCCGAGGGGGTCGTCGGGCAATTGATGATCACTTTCGAGTGGAGCGACTGGCGTGACGGGTGGTTCTGGTGGATACAGAGTGTCTACGTTCGCGAAGACCATCGCCGTTCAGGGGTTTTCCGCTCTCTTTACGAATCCGTGATTCAGCGTGCGAAAAGTGAACAAGTTGTCGGACTGCGCCTATACGTCGAGCGCGACAACACGCGAGCCCAGAAGACTTACGAACAACTCGGGATGTGCGATGCCGGCTATCTCATTCAGGAGATCATGCTGACCTAAAAAAGTGGCCCGGGTCGGACTTGAACCGACACGCCTTGCGGCACAGGCTCCTAAGACCTGCGTGGCTGCCAATTACACCACCGGGCCGGTGCATTTCATGCTTGTTGAATTTTACGGCTGTTCCCCGCTTCGGGGAGGGGGATTTTTTTACTCCGGCTAACCTTCGCTCCGCCTGCAAAATTCACTGCAAACGATGCTGGCTGCGGTTGCAACATTCAGCGATTCCGCACCGAACGAACCTGAATTGAAGCTCGGAATGCGAAGGCGGTGCGTGCAACTCTTGAGAATGTCTGCGCTCAAGCCGTTGCCTTCGTTTCCGAACAGGACCAGTGCATCTCGCTCAAGGTTGGCTTGGTAAATGTTTTCTCCCTCCAGAGTGGTCGCGTAGACCCGTTTATCTGCTTTGGCAATTTGCGAGACGAGTTCGGCAAAATCGACGCGGTAGTACACGTTGACGCGCGCGATCGAACCCGTCGTGGCCTGCACGACCTTGGCGTTATAGCAATCCACTGTTGACGCGTTGGCAAGGATGTGCTCGATGCCGAACCAATCGCAGAGCCGGATAATCGCACCCAAGTTGCCCGGATCCTGGATGTCCTCCAGACCAAGGATCAATTTGCCACGAATGGCCTGGATGTCGAAAGTCGTTTGACGCATCGCGACGAGGGCCAGGGCACCATAGGGCGATTGAAGTTCGCTCAGCCGTTCTAGTTCGCGCTCGTCGATCTGGTGGACTTCCACCGAGGACGGGATCGTCGAACGGTTTTTTGCGAGCCAGTCGCTCGTCCCGAAAATGGTTTTGATTTCGCTCGACGAACGAATCAAGTCTTCAACGATCCGCGCACCTTCGGCAACGAACAGGCCTGCATCGTGCCGGTTCTTTCGCTGCGACAACGAGCGAACGAATTGTCGTTGAGATTTCGATACCACTGCGATCTTTCCGCTGTTCGGCGAGCGGCCTCGGGGGAGCGACTCGTAAAGAATCTCGCGCGTGCCGCATACAAATTGGGCTTCACATGCGAACGAGTGTCACACGCGATGCCGACTTGATGTCGCGAGTGCTTCAGCAAGTGCCGGCAAGCGAGCGGACGGCCTTGGCTTGATGCACTGAAACTGCCCGTAGGTAACGTGCAACTCAAAGAGGTCGGTCGTCAGAATGGCCGGCGAACGATTGTCATCGAGGCCGAGGCTGATGCCAAGTAAATCGGCTTCCTGCTCTTCCCCACCCTTGTCCGGCATCATATCGATCCGAAGTTGCGAACAGCCTTGGAACGAAAGTTGATAGGGATATTGCTCTCCCGATGGCTCGTAGATGCAGTCCAGCAGCACACTCGCCCCCCAATCTGAGATGTGGAGAGCTTGAATGAGCGAGGATGAAGCTCCAAGCCCAAGACGGTGGTAATCCACAAGAAGGCTCCAGGAGTAACTCAGCTATTCTTCTGCTCACACGCAAACCGCACGCTAAATGCCCTGTCCTTTCACGCCCCCTTGAAAAACAACGCACTCAGGGGCGGCAGGCTGAGACTCATCGAATACGGCCGGCCATTCCAACTGTCGGCTTCAGCCGTGGCACCGCCGGCATTGCCGACACCGCTGCCCCAATAAATTGTCGCGTCGCTGTTTAACAACTCGCGCCAGAACCCGCCGTAGGGTACTCCGACTCGGTAATTCTCGCGTGGGACCGGCGTGAAGTTGCACACGACCAGGATGCTAGTGCCATCATCCCCGCGACGAAGGAAGCTCATCACGCTAGCACCGGCATCGGATGCATCGACCCATTCGAACCCACCGGCATGGCAATCGCCCTGATGCATCGCCGGCTCCGATTTATACAGCCGATTCAAGTCGCCGACCCATTGCTCCATGCCCGCGTGTGGCGGATGAGGCCTTTGGTGCCAGTCGATCGAGTGATCGTGCCGCCATTCACGCCACTGGCCGAATTCGTCCCCTTGGAAGAGTAATTTCTTGCCGGGCTGGCCGTACATGTAGCCATACAGGAGCCGCAAGTTCGCAAAGCGTTGCCAATCGTCACCGGGCATCTTCTCGATCATGGAGCCCTTGCCGTGAACGACCTCATCGTGCGAAAGGGGCATCACGAAGTTCTCGCTGTACGCATAAACCATTCGGAATGTGAGTTCCCCCTGGTGATGGCGGCGATGAATCGGCTCGCGGGCCATGTATTGGAGCGTATCGTGCATCCAGCCCATGTCCCATTTGAAGCCGAATCCGAGGCCTCCCGTGCTCGTGGGTCGAGAGACCTGCGACCAGGCCGTCGATTCTTCCGCGTAGGTTTGGACATCGGGGTATTCAGAGTAGACCGCTTCGTTGAAACGACGCAGGAAATCGATCGCGTCCAGGTTGTGATTGCCACCGTGCATGTTCGGGATCCACTCGCCAGATTTGCGCGAGTAATCGAGATAGAGCATCGATGCAACCGCATCCACCCGTAGGCCATCGACGTGATATTTGTCCAGCCAAAACATAGCACTCGACATCAGGAACGAACGCACTTCGTGCCGGCCATAGTTGAAGATGGCGCTGCCCCAATCCGGATGGAAGCCCTGGCGTGGGTCGGAGTGCTCGTAAAGATGCGTGCCATCGAAGTAGCTCAGGCCAAACTCATCCGACGGGAAATGGCTCGGCACCCAGTCGAGAATGACGCCAATGCCCTTTTGATGTAGATAATCGATCAGGTACATTAAATCTTGCGGCGTGCCGTAGCGGCTGGTGGCCGCGAAGAAGCCGGTGGTTTGATAACCCCACGAGCCGTAGAAGGGATGCTCCGTGATCGGCATGAACTCGACATGCGTGAAGCCCGTTTTTTGCAAGTGTTCCGCCAGGCGGGGAGCCAACTCGCGATAGGAGAGAAAGGTATCCCCCTCGGCTCGCATCCACGAGCCGAGATGTGCTTCATAGATGCTAATCGGATGTCGCAAGCCGTTGCGTTGGTAGCGTGTGGCCATCCACTCGCCATCGCCCCAGTCGTAGGCTAAATCCCGAACCACCGACGCGGTCTTTGGCGAAACTTCGCTAAAGAAGGCGAACGGGTCGGCTTTGTCCACGCGGTAGCCGTTAAACCGAGAATGAATGTGGAACTTGTACGAAGTTCCCGAGCCGACGCCGGGGACGAAACCCGTCCAGATGCCGGAAGACCCTTCCGTTCGCAGTGGAACGGTTGACTTGTCCCAGCCGTTGAAATCGCCGAATACGAACACCGAGTCCGCCCCCGGTGCCCAGACGGCGAACTGCGTGCCCGCTACGCCCTCACGCGTGCATAGGTGAGCACCGAGCTTTTCATACAAGCGATAGTGGGAGCCTTCGTTGAATAGGTGCAAATCCTGGGAGCCGAGCTTGGCTCGGTCCTGATGCATTATGGAAGGCGGATGACTACTCATTGGATCGTTCTTGAGGAGTGGGACGAACAATTCTAGCCAACGGAGATAATATAGGTAACGCGTCTTGCGATGGTCGCTGGCGAAGGAAATGAGTCGTAACGAGAATGCGGAAAAGGCACGATTGGCCGAGTTGTCCGAATCGTAGGGGACTTGAGTGGCCGCGTTGGCGGGTGCTCGACAGTCGCCCCAGCGACAAAGGCATCAGGCCGATTGCCGGAGAGTCCCGATTCGAGCGAACATTCCTTGCAGTTCTTTCCCCACGATTTTTGCAGTCGGCCGGCGTTCGGGTTCCCGGGACATCATGCAATCCAGAAGCGCTGCCAGACCAACAGGCCAGCGTCCCTGCCATTGCCACAGGGAGTCCGGCAATGCATCTCGATGGCGAATCATCGTCTGTTCAACGTCGCCAGTCGCATATGGCAACTCGCCCGTGAGTAACTCGAATAGTGTGACTCCGAGACTGAACACGTCGGCCTCGGGACCATCACGATCGGACTGGTCGCACAATTCCGGCGCGACGTAGTTGGCAGTGCCGAGTACGAAGCCGGTAGCCGCAACCCCCACATCTTCCCCGGGTCGATGGGCAAACCCTAAATCGAGTAAGGTCACCCACGGACCTGGTGCGATATGCAAATTGTCCGGCTTCACGTCCGCATGAATGAATCCCTCGCGATGGAGAGCCTCCATTGCACTGGCAACTTGCAGTCCGATCGAACCAACGAGACTCGGTTCCATCCATTGCTTCCGTTCCAACTCGTGCCGCAGCGATGTACCCCGGGCTCGCTCCATGACCAGGTGGTACGGCCGGTCGGGACCCATCCCGGCACGCACGATTCGGACGAGATTCGGGTGGCTGACTGCCAGGCCAATCTGAGCTTCCCGGCCTAGCAGCTGAATATTGGTCGGGTCGCCCGCTGCTTGGTCGCGAAGAATCTTGATCGCCCACGAACGGCTCGATTTGATTTCAACGGCCGAGTAGACGTCGCAAGTCGGCCCGCCACCCAGGCGAACGCCGAGTTCGAAGCCGGGTAATCGTGGTGGACGTGCGCGCATGTAGGCAAGCCGGGGTGCAAACTAACACCCTTCAACTTGCCATCCGTGGCCGTAAACGCCAAAAACACGAGCCACGAAACCTGCCTGCGGCTCGAACTAATCCCCTTGCATTCGCTCGAATCGTCATAACTTGACTTCGAAAACTTGCCCCGGCCTCAATCGTAAGAAATACTCCTAGCAGACCGATTGCGCCATCCATGCCCGAGACGGACGACTATGAATGCGCTTCCATTTGATCATCTGGCTCCACCCCGGCTTCCTTCGGATGCGGAACTCATTATTCCACGAGGGGCCGATCCTGAATCGTCGATTATCGGCCCGGTCGCAGGTCGTTACGACCTCGACGAGCGAATCGCTCGGGGCGGCATGGGGATCGTTTATCGAGCTCACGATCGACAGTTGAATCGCACGGTCGCAGTCAAAGTCATGCGTGGCAAATACATGGATCGCCCGGACTTGCTGCGTCGGTTTGTCGCGGAGGCCCGGATCAGCGGTAGGCTGCAGCATCCAGGAATCGTGCCGGTTTACGAAGTTGGCATTCTAAGCGATGCCCGTCCCTTCATCGCGATGAAACTAATCGAGGGTCAAACGCTTTCCAAGCACCTTCGCGAACGAACAAGCCCCGCCGAGAACCAAGTTCATTATCTGAAAGTGTTCGAGGCACTCTGTCATACGATGGCCTACGCCCACAAAGAGCGTGTGATCCACCGCGATCTGAAGCCTGACAATGTCATGGTAGGAGCGTTCAGTGAAGTGCAAGTAATGGACTGGGGGCTCGCGAAGTTTCTCGATCCGAGCGATGCGATCGCGACCACACCTGACGGATTCGACGCTATCGAGAAATCGGCCTACCTCTCGAATCACTCAAGAGATGGACACACGCCGGTCGGAGAGTATCAAACGCAAGCCATGGCCGTTGTCGCCGTCGGGCCCGATACGCCCGGGGTGGGTTACACCACGGCCGGCGAGGTTTTCGGCACCCTTGCCTACATGCCTCCCGAGCAGGCTCGTGGCGAGATGGAACTTGTCGATCGTCGCGGCGACGTCTTCGCGCTTGGAGCAATCCTGTGTCAGATTCTCACCAGCCAACCTCCCTACTTTGGGCCTCCCGAAACGCTTCGCGAGCAGGCTCGGGAGGGGAAACTATTTGGAGCATACCTTCTGCTCGATCGATGTGGTGCGGAGCAATCGATCATCCTGCTTGCGAAGCATTGCCTGGCCGTCGATCCCGAAGCCCGTCCTGCGGATGCGGGCGTTCTGGCGGGGATGGTGACCGAGTGTTTGGAAGGACTTCAAGATCGCACCAAGGAAATCGAAGTCACACGGGTCAAAATGGAGGCTCGTCTCTCGGAGGCCGAAGCACGCGAGCGGCTGGCCCGGCAGGCTCGCCGGCTGGCACGAATGTTGGCCGTGGCGGGCGTGATGGTTGCCGCGATGCTGGCAACGGGTTTGGGCTGGTACGCAAACGATCGGATCGCACGCAACCAGGCTGAGGATCACCGTCGAGTATTGGCCATTCAGCAGATTGACGAGGCACTCGCGGAAGCTGACCGATTCGATCGGAAAGCACATGATGTTTCGAATACGCCTCACGAACGGGATTTGGCCGCTCGCCAGGCGGCAGCGGCAAGTCAGCGGGCGGAGGCACTCCTATCAACATCGTCAAATATTCCAGAAGAGCTTCGCGGACGTCACGAGGCCATGCGTACACGCCTGACCGAGACCGATCGGGGCACCCGATTAGCGATGGCTCTCGAAAACTGGCGGGTTCAGACTTTCGACACGATCGGCAAATTCGATCCTGAAGCAGCCGCAAAGGCTTGTCGAGAGACGCTGAGTCAGAACGGCTTTGAAGCATTGACGCGAGAGCCGGCCATTGTTGCCGCGGAGATCAAGGCTCATCCGGCGGGTGCCAGTATTCGTGAGTTGCTACTCGATTGGTTGGCGGTCACTCCGGATGCAACGGAGCGAAGTGGCTTAGTGAATGTGATAACGCTGACCGGCAATCCTCCGTCTCCAGGCTGGCTGCAGGCTCTGGCATCAGGAGAGATCGAAGACTTCGCCAAACTATCAGAACCGGCGAACGATGCGTTCATCCCCGCCACGGGACTTGCTGTCGCCGGCAAGCGCTTGCTTGAAGCCGGTCGCAAGGCGGAGGCCGAGCGCCTGTTCCAACGGGGAGTGCGCCGTTTCCCGAACAACTTCGCGCTCAACGCTCAGCTCGGCATGATTCTCCGTGGCCGATCCGATGGGAAATCCGAGGCGATTCGATATTTGACCGCAGCTCGTGCCGCCCGGGCGAACGACGCAACGGTAAACTTTGAACTGGGCTCGGCACTGGCGGATGTCGGTCGAAAGGACGAGGCGATCGAACTCTTGAAGGACCTGGGCCTGGCGAACCCGAAGTCAGTCGGGGCACACGCTCGATTGGCGATTCTCCATGAGGCAAACGGAGATATCGAGGCTGCGCGTCAGAGTTATCAAAAGATAATCGAGATCGAGCCGCAGGATGCGAACGCACACCTGGGCCTGGCGCGGATCGAGTTGGCCAAGGGAAACCTGGACGCAGCCGAAGCCGCCTTCCAGGCGGCAGCCAAGCCATCGCCGAGTGCCGCCACTCACGCGGGCCTGGGCCGAATTCACTTGAAACGATGGGAGGCCACAAAGGGAATCGCATCGTTCCGCCAAGCCGTGGATGCAGCACCGTCCAACCTCGACTATCGGCTCGGCTTGATCGATGCACATCGAATTGCGAACGACTCTAAAGCCGCGATTCTCGAGGCACGCGAGGCAACGCGAATCGCTCCGGCCTCGGCTGTCGCTCAACGCCTTCTTGGCGAACTCTTGAAAACCTCCGGAGACCACATTGCGTCCATCGCCGCCTATCGAGCCGCTGCCAAGGCAGATCCTACCGATGCGGACATCCACCTTCGATTGGCAGTTTTATACGAAACCGTGGACGACCTCGCAGCCGCAGCCGACGCCTATCGTGCTGCGTCTTCCTTAAAACCCGGCGATACGAACATCGCGAAAAATCTGGCTCGAGTGATGGCTAAGAAAGTAGACCCGATGTCTGCGGCCGAAGGCTATCGTGCGACGTTGAAGCTGGATCCAGGCAATGTGGCGGTCCGCCGTAAGCTCGCACGACTGCTGGCCGATCGTGGTGATGAAGCCGCGATCGACGAGGGCAAAAAAGCCGTCGAGTCCGATCCAATTTCGGGCGAATCCCAGGCAGACTTGGGGGAAACGCTGTTGCAGTTTGGCAAGTTCCGCGCTGCCGCGACTGCCTTCCGTGAAGCCGCGGAGCGATTACCTGTCGAAAACGTCCGACACGAATCTTCCCGCGTGTTGGCGCGCAATGCCAGCCGTTGGGCGGGCCTGGAAAATCGCCTGCCTGAAATTCTTTCGGGGGCGGCGACTGCTTCCGCACCGGGAGCATGGGCCGACTTTGGCGAGGTCTGTCGGCGGACCAAGCGATTCGCTGCTGCCGCGAAGTTCTTTAAGCTGGCCACAGATGGTGATGCCAAGTATGCCCTCAGTGCCGCAATCTGTGAGGCCCTGGCGGGATTTGGACAAGGGATCGATACCAAGGAACTATCCGACGACCAACGAGTCGAACTTCGTCGGTCGGCCCTTGAGAAACTCAAGGCATCTCCGGTCTGGGCGAGTGATACCGCCTTGGCGAATTTGAAATCGGCAGAGGCGATCCACTCGCTTCCCGAATCCGAGCGCGAGGCCTGGAAGTCGCTCTGGAGCGATGTGTCCAAATAGTCCGCCGAGCCTTGATTGAGTGGCGTCTTTGTTTGACGAGTTGGACGTGCCCTACAAAAGCTTTCAGAGCCGCGACTGTATGGGAGCGGCCCAGCGAAATCACTCTCTTGGGCGTCGCAACAATAAGTCGCCGTAATTCAGGGGGAATTGGTATGGCGGAGCCTGAAGCGTGAGCGAAGGGCCGCCATTCCGGTTCCGCCGAATTTACCTTCGCTGACGCTGACGCTTCAGGCTACGCCTACTTCGCATCACCGCTGCCAGTTCGGCATTCGCCAAGTTATTGCTGCACCTTACGATCGAGGCTCAGACGGAAAACTGACTTTTGTCGGGAACGTCAAATCGAAGTGAAATTTCAGGAGGCCTCGACGAGTTTCTCCGCCGAGATCATGGTCCTCAGAAGCAGATCTCGACTTGAGCGGGACATGAGAGCCATCGTGGAATGTCGAGCTTTGGTATCGACATCCTGGCCGGGGGCATATCGGCCCGGCGGCATTTCCTCTGTGGTCGGTGCGGCCACGTCAGATACCCAAGGACTGAGTTCAGCAATCACCCGTGCCGGGAACTGTGGCCGCTCGGCAGGGTCTTTGGCGAGCATTCGCGAGATGACTCCGGCGACTCCGGCTGGAATGTCGGGCTGAAGCGAATCGACGGGCCTGGGGATTTCCGTCTGATGACGGACGAGTTTCTGCGCAACATTGCCGCCATCGAATGGAGGCCTCCCCGTCAGAAGGAAATAGGCGACGGCTCCCAAGGCATAGATGTCGGCCCGTGCATCGACGGATGATGTGCGAGCTTGTTCCGGTGCGAGATAATCCGCTGTTCCCAGAACTGTCTGTGAGTCGTTCCCGGGCTTGATGTTATCGGGTCGCTTGGCGAAGCGTGCTAATCCAAGGTCAAGCAATTTGACCGTGCCGGACCAATCGAGCATCAAGTTACTAGGTTTCACATCGCGGTGAACGAGACCCGCGTCGGCCGCGTGTTGCAGCCCGAGGGCGGCCTGTGCCACATAGTTCACGGCACGATTGACCGCGAGCGATCCACGCGAATCGACAAGGTATTGAAGGCTCGCTCCGTCGATGTATTCCATCACCAAAAAATGTAGCGATCCTTCGCGATCGAGATCAAAAGCCCGGACGATGTTCGGGTGATTGAGCATGGCCACGGCCTGGGCTTCGCGTTGAAATCGCTGCACGTTTTCAGGATCGCCTGGCGAAGGCGGCAATAGCTTAACCGCGACTCGTCGGCGCATGTGCCGATGCTCGCAGAGAAACACCGCACCCATTCCACCGGTTCCAAGATGCTCCAGAACCTTATACTTCCCGCCCAAATAGAAGTTTCGCCACCGGCCTTGGAGTAACAGCTTGGACTGAAAAATGGTCAATATACCATCGCGAACGGCAGCCACGGCAAAGGCATTCGCGTCCAGAGGCGACTGTCCGTCGGCAGCAAGACGCGACACATACTCCTCGA
>Ga0163144_10026318_pt1 | contig 11316 bp, 10 predicted proteins | sample OliLak19BULKMAT1_FD_123175 | JGI IMG/M metagenome (GOLD analysis project Ga0163144, IMG submission 123175) | Freshwater microbial mat bacterial communities from Lake Vanda, McMurdo Dry Valleys, Antarctica - Oligotrophic Lake LV.19.BULKMAT1 | ecosystem: Environmental > Aquatic > Freshwater >... | reverse complement strand
CTTGCATTTGATTCTAAGGAGGAACTTGAGGCATACCTTCTTCAACAAGAAGAGGCGGCAAAGCGTGACCATCGAAAACTAGGACAAGAACTCGACCTATTTCATTTCGATGAATCAATTGGAAAAGGACTTCCAATTTGGCTTCCAAAAGGAAACATCATTAAGGAAGAGCTCGAAAAATGGGCAAAGGAAACTGAGGAGAAGTGGGGATATCAGCGAGTAACAACCCCCATCATTACCAAAGAAAACCTATTCTACACATCAGGACACTTGCCTCTCTACAAGGAATCAATGTATGCGCCTATCGTTATCGAAGATGAGAACTATTACATCAAACCTATGAACTGCCCCTTCCATCACAAGACGTTCGCGGCTCGCCCAAAGAGCTACAAAGATCTCCCTGTCCGACTTGCTGAATACGGATGGTGTCACCGCTACGAAGATTCCGGAAGTCTGTTTGGAATGATGCGTGTTCGAGGAATGCAGATGAATGATGCTCACATTTATGTTCAAAAAGAAAAAGCTGTTGAGGAATTTGTTGATGTGATCAAGCTACATGAACTGTACTACAAAGTTCTTGGTATAACCGACTACCAAATGGAACTCGCTCTTCGCGATCCAAACAACATGGCAAAATATCATGGAGACGAACAAGACTGGAAAGACGCAGAGCAGATGACCATCGACGCTATGGAAAAATCTGGAGTTCCTTACACCGTTGTAAACGAAGGAGCAGCATTCTACGGTCCAAAGATGGATTTTCAGATCAAGTCATCAATCGGTAGAAGCTTCACAGCTTCTACCAATCAGCTTGACCTCTTTATGGGAAAGCAGTTTGAACTTGAATACACTGATTCAGACGGAAAGAAAAAAGTTCCCGCTATTATTCATCGAGCCCCCCTTGGTACCCACGAACGTTTTGTAGGTTTCCTCATCGAACACTTCGCAGGAGCATTCCCTCTTTGGCTTTCCCCTGTTCAAGTAAAAATTATTCCTATTGCTGAAGCCCACCAAGATTGTGCTCGTAATGCAGTAAAAAAACTAAAAGCAGCTGGTCTTCGAGTTGAGATTGATGATTCAAACGAGAGTCTTGGTAAACGCATTCGCGAAACTAAAATGGCAAAGATTCCCTACACTATTATCATCGGAGACAAAGATATTGAAGCAGACATGGTAACACTTGAAAGTCGCAAAGAAAGTATTGGTCAGAAGTCTATTGAAGAGGTGGTGGCACGACTTGTTGAGGAACGAAATTCTCGAAGTTTATAAAAATAAAATAACCAACTATTTTGTAGTGGTTATCCGATGGTTATTTTATTTTTTATTTACTTTAGAGAGTTGAGGATTTCTTGCTCTCGCTTCTTTTCATTTCGTCGAGATACATAAAGGTATCCAAGGAAGGCTGACCACAGTACTACACCAGTAGCAAAGAGTCCGGTCTTCATACTTGGGCTAATACCCGTTGCAGGAACGGAGCTTAGATAGATTCCATCTTTTACAACAGTATCACCACTAATATTCACATTACATCGAACAGTTACTCGATCACTTCCAGAACGAACTTCAACCTCAGCATTTTTTCGTCCTGTTGATTGATAAGTTTTAGAAACTGACTTGCTGGTACCACTAAGATTGTTGTCACCATCCCAGTCATATCGGTAGCTCGAAGATCCTCCTGATGGGTATACGGTCCAAGTAATTCGATCACCAACTCGTCCATTTGAAGGGTTTGCTCGACAATATGCTTCGAGGTCATTGTTATTATTTTCATCTTCATTTACTCGTGTAGTACAAGTAGCAGTTTGAGAACGTCCCCCAGAAGTCACACGAACAGTTCCTCTTTTTGTACCATCAGTATCATACGATTTATTTACAATTCGAGACGAACCACGGAGATTATCTGTTCCAGACCAAGAGTATGAGTATGAACCACTTCCACCAGAAGCAGATGCAGTCCATGTCACTTCTTCATCAATATCAACAGAAGAAGGGTTTGCTCGACATAAAATTGAAAGGTTATCTTGCTGTTCTTCCTCATCATCTTCAATAATTACAGAACAGGTTCGAGTAATAGTATTTCCATAAGAAGTAATTTCAATAGTTGCAGTCTTTGTACCAGCACTAGAATAAGTCTTATATACACCAGGTTCAGTACTTCTAAGACCATCAGTTCCTGACCAATAGAATGAATAGAAATCATTACCCCCAGAAACTGTAGCGCGCCATGTTACTTCCTGACCAATATCTGCACGAGATACGTTTGCATAACAGTTACCCTGTACAGGAGGGAAACACTCGTCAAGATTAATTTCTTCTGAACAATTACCTTCATGATTAGCAGAAACAGGGCTGATAAAGCTAGAAAAAGCTAGAAAAATCCCAAAAATAAGCGCAAGCGTTATAATTACTGGTTTAATGTGTGAATTCATAATATGCAAATAATATATTAAAAATTAAGATATGTCAATAGGCAACTAAAGCGCTCGAGAATAAGCAAAGTCTGCCTCAACCACATATCGATCGCTCTTTTTTCCGAAACTATCACAAGTAGAGAGAGTAAGGGTGTTTACACCTGGTGTGAAGCTTACAAAAGCCACGTCTTTATCTACTAACTCCACTTCTCTAACCTTATACACGTACATTTTATCGTTACCATAGATAGTAATTTCATCTCCTTCTTTCAGAAGTTTTATATTGTTAAAAATCTGAAAAGCCTTGTTTTGCACGATCTGATAGCTTGTGCTATGACCAAAAATAAACATGTTTCCGTTACCGGCAAGACCAGAACCAGGATAGTACACTGGACCTCTTCCTAAAGCATTATCGAGTGTTACAAAGTCAGAAGAAGCAGGAAGCTGAATAACCGTATCAAGAGAAATAGAAGATGCTACAACACGATACGGTAACTCACCTCTTTCTTTTGAAAGTGGTTGCTCTACCCCACTTCCCTCATTAATCAGTCCTATATTCTTTAAAGCTTCACTCTCAAGGCGATATATTATTGTTTCATCGGGAGATTGGTGCAGTTCCTTCGGAGTAAGTCCAATTACATACAAAAGAGCTATTGTTGCAACCAAAACAACAACAAATACTGCTAAAAAATGTAAGAAATCTTCTTTAAAACGCTTCATATGGATAAATTATACCATTAAAATATTAATTGACAATGGTTTCCTTAAGGGGTACATTGATGACATGAGTACTAAGACCAATTCCCCAATCCAAACAGGTATCAAGATTGCTATTATTATCGTTATTATTATTGTTTTGCTACTTGTTAGCTTTGCCATGATAAAACTTATTCCGAATATTTTTTCTTCAATTTCAAACTTTAGAAACACTCTTTCTTTCTTCGGTAACAAAGAAAAGATAGTTCTTACCGCTAACAAGAAAGTCATAATGAGTGAAGATACATTTGTGCTTTCATGGAAGCAACAACGAGGAAACGGTGAAGGAGAACATATATTCAATTTCCCTTGTGAGGACCTCGACGAGAATACACACCTACAACTTACTGAAGCAGACGGCGATAGTCTCGATGTCTTTTGTGAGGAAGACATATCTCTTGGTAAAGCTGGAGAAAGTGATTACCGAAAGATTACTTTCACAGGATATTCTGAAGCAGAAGAAGATCAAATTCTAAAACTAAACGTGAGTCACATAAGCGCAACTTCTACGTCTGCATCTTCAACGGTTCTTCTAACAATCAAAAAGGATGCGACTAAAGAAAACAATAACGACACGAAAGATGAAAATAATATTGAAGAAGAAGATAAGGTAAGCACATCACCCCCTGTGATTAAGACTGCCCCAAGAGTAGTGACCACACCGTACCTAAGACCAACAGATCTTGGTGTTGTATTTACCAGATCTGAAATCAAAAGCAACAATGATGGCATTGTTGAATTTCAAGTGATCAATTACGGACAACTTGCAAGTGGAAAATGGCGTTTTCGCGCTACTATTCCTCAAAATGGAGATGCTGTTGTTTACAACTCCCCTTACCAAAGCTCAATCCCTGGAGGTAAAACAAGCATCATGACACTTCGATTTGAGAATGCGGATACTGGAACCGTCGAGGTAACCGCCGACTACTACAATGAAATTTCAGAGAGTAACAATAACAACAATACAGCGACAGTTCGAATTAAATAATTAACCACACCTTAGCTGACCATAACCACAAATTCTCCTCTTTCTTTTTCTTGATTGGTTGTAAAATATTCAATGAGTTCTGTGGGCGTACCCGAGACAATTTCTTCAAACATCTTAGTAAGCTCTCTTCCAATAACCACCTTCTTTTCTGGAGCATGTTCAGCAAGTGATTCAAGTGTCTTCATGATTCGATGGGGAGACTCGTAAAAAGTAGAGATCACATCTGATGCGGCAATTTGCTTATAGATTGTTTCTCTTCCTTTTTTGTGTGGTAAAAATCCATAAAAAATAAAAGATCCGCCAGTGAGACCGCTCGCAGAAAGAGCCGATATAAGAGCTGAGGGTCCAGGAATTGGTGAAATCACTACTTTGCTACCGAGCGCTTTACGTACTTTTGAGATAAGCAGGCTTCCGGGATCAGAAATAGCAGGGGTTCCTGCATCAGACACAAGAGCAATATTCTTCCCTTCTTTGAGCATTTCAATAACATCATCAATTTTAGAAAGAGAACTCTGCGCATGATAGCTCTGAGTCGGAGTTTTTATCTCATACTTTGAAAGAAGTACTCGGGTGGTGCGAGTATCTTCACAAAGAATCAGATCAGCTTCCTTAAGAATACGAATAGCTCGAAGAGTGATATCCTCGAGATTTCCTATAGGTGTTGCAACAATATATAAATAAGACATAACTGTGACCTTATAGCATTAACTTTTCTTCTGCAAGCTTCAGGTCCTCTGGAGTATTTATCTTGATCCACTTTTTTGTAACTACCACTTTTATCTGCTTCTCGCGTGCATGAGCTTGGAGAGTTTGTGGGATACCTACTTCTTTGCTAAATGCTGCTAATTCAGGTTTCCAATCAAAGTATTCAGGTTGGAGAATATATGCACCAGTACAGACTAAATTTTGAGACTGTTTACCTTTTCCGTCATCAATAATATTTTGTAGATTTCCCTGTTCATCAAGAATGATTTTACCTTCATTCTTAGGATTATCGGAATCAAAGACAAGCATTCCCCATTCGTTTTGTGTAAGCTTTTCAATGTCTTCATTTTTATAAATATCATCACCCATAAGAACAAGAAACGAGCTATCTCCAATGAAATCTCGCGCTTCGTTTAGAGCACTTGCTGTGCCGTTTAACTCCTTCTGCAAACAATAAGTAATAGGAACTCCCTTCCAACTATCCCCCACTGTGTCTATTATTTTTTCCGACATGTGTGAAATAATGATACAAATAGAGCTACTTATGTTTGCTACAATATCAAGCTTGTGAGCGAGAAGTGTTTTACCCCCAACAACAAGAAGAGGTTTGGGGATATCTTTTACAATATCACGCATACGACTTCCTTTTCCCGCACAAAGGATGACTGTTTTCATTATTTTAGTATACACAAAAAAGCCACACCTTGAAGTGTGGCTGCTATAGTGGCAAAAGTTCTAAACTCTCAGCTGAAACATCCTTACCCGCGAGTAATAGTTTACAAATCTCAGGAAAGTTTTTGAAGAAATAAAAAACAGCACTTTGTCCTTTCTCGAACTTAGGTAGTCTTGTAACTTCTTCAAATGAAAACCATTCTGCGGCGTCTCCCTCATAGAAAGCAAAGTGTCCCTTTTCTTCAGGGTTAATGCAAGCTACAAAATAAGCCGTACCTCGAATAGTTTGACCCAGAGCTGTGAAGCGATTGTAATGCAAAGAAACTCCCGTCTCCTCTTCAACTTCCCTCACTGCCGCAGCGATGATGGATACATCAGTTTCATCGACACCCCCTCCATGCTGAGACCATGTATCAGGAAGAGAAGGAGCATCATTGTCTCGATGCATCAGGAAAATCTCTTCACTACTACTGTCTACTATAAAGATAGCGACCCCACTTATTGGTTTTTTCAATTACATATACCTCCTTTGCCAAATCTACAAGAAACTCGCCTGTCTCGCAAGCACAATCAATAACAAACTAATAATCAGCCTCAATACTAATAAACCCTTCTTTGGTAACCACTACATGATCAAGAAGATTAATACCGACAATCTTACCCGCTTGAATAATTTGTTTAGTGATTTCAATATCTGAAAGACTTGGAGTCGCTACACCTGAGGGGTGGTTGTGCACAAGAATCATAGCTGCCGCATTGTAAGCAATTGCTGGTTTGAATACTTCGCGAGGATGTACAATGTTTGAGTTGATGGTGCCAATAGAAATTACTTCATCATGGATAACGCGATTGTGAGTGTCGAGGTATATTCCACGGAGATGTTCTCTCGGAAGGTCTCGCATGTCTTTGGTGTACTCATACACTTCTTCAGGAAGACGAATGACAGCAAGGCCTGTCTGACTTCGTGAGAAGAAACGTCGTCCAAGCTCACCACATGCCACAATCTGCATTGCTTTAACTATTGGAATATCAAGATCCTTGGAAATTTTCTTAGGATCAGTCATCATGGTTAGACTTCTCTCTCCATACTCTTTAAGTATACGTTCTGCCATCGCCATCACGTCTTCTTTTTTTGTTCCAGTACCAAGTACTACAGCCAAAAGTTCTTTAGTTGAAAGTTTGCCTGGACCATAGTCGAGCATTTTTTCACGAGGTCTGTCAGTCTGAGGAAGGTCACGAAATTTAAGTATGTATTGTTTTTTAGACGTAGTTGAAGCCGAGGTCAAAACCAAGTCATTATCCCGAAGTGTATATGGTGAAATTTGAGTCATGTATCAATTATATGCGAAACCTCCCAGAGTTCAAAGAGAAACTTCATGTAAATTTTAGTGTCGACGGGAGGGATCGAACCTCCGACCTTGGGCTTATGAGTCCCACGCTCTAACCAACTGAGCTACGTCGACATGTGCCCCAATATACCAATAAATTAGCCTTAAAAGCAAGAAAAACTTGACCCCCTACTGTTTTGTGGGTTATCATGCTTCTTACACCTTATAGCGGGGTAGAGTAACGGCAATTCGTGAGGCTCATAACCTCAAGATCCTGGTTCGAATCCGGGCCCCGCAACAATTTTAGTCCCGTTTAAATATAGTAGAACTCGCGAAACACCTCCTCAAAAAGTGAAATGATTCTTTTGGCTTCTCCTTGATTGAGAGGATAGCTCGAACCTTCGTGCGCAATAGTATTACGCATTTTGTGAGCTTCCCATGCTTGATCGATAGTACCAAAATCAGAACGCTCGGCAGTTTTAAGTTTCTCTCCAATACTCTCTCCCCTGTACCCTGCTTTCTCAAGAACTTCTCCAAGAAGAATATCTGCTTCAAGGATAGAAAGACGCCAGTCAGAAGGGTTGTCGGAAGTAACGTGCTCAACCACTCTTTTCCATTTCTTGTTTTCAGTTTCTTCTGTCTTTTGAGATTTTTGTTCGGTTATTTCTTGAACATTCATTTTTAATTTCATTTCACGCTTCACTTGTCCCAAACGAAACTTTGCATAAATAATTCCAATAACAAAAATAAGTGAGACAAAAACTGATAACGCTTGCAAAGATGACAAAAGAGAAACTCCTAAAAACCTTAGTGAGTCGATAAATTCAGGGTCAAAAACGTTACTATTACCATTACCACTACCTGCTATACCAAAAACTTTTGCGAGATATGGAATAAAAACTGATAAAAAGAAAATAAAAATAAGAAGTAGGATGATTGGACCATAAGAAGAACCCTCTTCTTCGGGTTTTTTTTCAAGCTTCCTATCTCCGTCTTTTTTTGCTTCGGGTTTCTTGTCTGCCATTTATGATCTTATTGTCTCAATAACTTTGCCAAGCGTAAAGAGTACTTGTTCATTATGATGTGTTGCCATTATCTGAATACCAAGTGGTAGTAGTGGATGAGTGCTATTTTGTGTAGTTTTTCCTGAAGGAACACTTAGTGCAGGGATACCTGCTAGGCTTGCAGGTACAGTAAATATGTCTTCAAGATACATTGAAAGCGGATCATTTGCTTTCTCTCCGATCTTGAATGCAGGACTTGATGTTGTTGGGGTAAGAATTACATCTACGCTTTCAAAAGCTTTTTTGAAATCTTTAGTAATATGGTCGCGTACTTTGTTTGCTTTTCCGTAGTACGCATCGTAATACCCAGAAGAAAGAACATATGTTCCAAGCATGATACGCCGACGCACTTCTTTTCCAAGTCCTTGCTCTCGTGTAAGTAAATAGTCATCAAGAAGTGTCTTCCCTTCTACTCGCTTTCCGTATTTCATTCCGTCAAAACGCGCCATATTTGAGGATACTTCAGCGGGCATGATGACATAGTATGCGGCGAGTGAATATGAAATATAAGGAAGTTCTACCTCAACAACAGTGTGTCCTTGTTCTTTTAGTCTTTCGATTATTTCTTCAAAATTCTTTTTTACTTCAACATCAATACCACCTTGATCAAGTATCCCTTTCGGTACTCCGATTTGTAGATGGGCATCTTCTACCCGCTGGGGATTCATATGTAGAAGATGCCCATCCACAGGAACAAAAGAAGTTGCGTCATACTTGTCAGCACCTTTAATAGCATCAAAAACAATCTCAACATCTTCAACAGTTTTTCCAAGTGGGCCTATCACATCAAGAGACGAACCCATAGCCATAAGACCATGACGAGATACTGAGCCGTAGGTCGGCTTGAGTCCTACCACTCCACAAAAAGATGCGGGCTGTCGTACTGAGCCCCCCGTATCTGATCCAAGTGAGACAAGTGTCCCATTCATTGCCACAGACGCTGCAGAGCCTCCAGAAGACCCACCAGACACAGTGGTGGAGTCACAGGGATTCTTTGTCACTCCGTAAGCAGAGTTCTCGGTTGAGCCTCCCATAGCAAATTCATCCATATTTACACGACCAATAAAAACCACGCCTTTTTCTTTTAGTTTCTTAATAACAGTAGCGTCGTAAGGAGCAACATATCCTTCGAGAATTTTAGAGGATGCCCCGGCAGAACGTCCATCAATTAAAATATTATCTTTAATAGAAAATGGAATTCCAATAAGTGGGTTAATATTTTCTTTCTTGGCTATCATTTCGTCTGCGTGTTTTGCTTGTTCAAGAACATCGATAAACACTTCACGATATGCATTAATATCACCGTCTTTCTTTTTAACCTCTTCAAGATACGCAGTCGCAAGTTGGACGGCACTAAAAGCTCCAGACATTAGTCCTTTGTGTGCTTTCAAAATAGTAAGAGTAGTGAGGTCAATCATAAAATATTTAGTAACTTACAAAATTTTCTTAACTTTCAAGTAATTGTCTTCGGAAGCAGGCATATTTGCGACCAACTTTTCTGTATATTCTCCTGAAACGTTTGACTCCTCGTCATTTCTAAATACGTTCTTACGACTCTGTAGAAGGGAATCTTCTACACTATCCCCAAACGGAGCCGTGTTTATTTCTTCTATGTATTTGAGAATAGATTCCATGTCGCCACGGAGGGATTCTACCTCCCCATCAGACACTGCAATACGAGAAAGTGACGCTAGTTTCTTTACTTCTTCGTTGGTTATAGCCATGTGATTAGTGTACTTATTTAGCCCTATTTGAGCAAATTATTAAATTCTAACTCATTCAAAATCTTCACACCAAGCTTCTCTGCATCATCGTATTTTGAACCAGCGTTTTCACCCACCACAACATAGTCAGTATTTTTAGAAACTGCACTTGATATCTTCCCTCCCGCTTTCTTAATGAGTGCTTTGGCATCGTCGCGAGACATTATTTCAAGAGTTCCTGTGAGTACGAAAGTTTTGCCGGCAATATTACTATCAAAAGAAATAGCTCCTGACCCCATTTTTTTTACTTTGCAGACAGTGAGGAGTTTATCTAACTCAAGGATATTTTTTTTATCAGCAAACCAGTCAACAATTGCTTGTGCGACAACTGTACCCACGCCGTCAATAGCTTCAAGTTCTTCATAGTTTGCTTTACGAATTTTTTCGATAGTTCTAAAATGCTCGGCAAGATCGTACGCAGTTTCTTCTCCTACCTGCGAGATCGAAAGTGAAAATATAAAACGAGGCAATGTAACTATTTTAGCTATCTTGATTCCCTCTATCAAATTATCCACAGACTTCTCCCCAAAACGAGGAAGGGTCAATAAGTCTCCTTTCTCAAGAGTGAAAATATCACTTGCAGTCGCAATGAGATTGTTATCAAGAAGAGTGTCAACAACTTTCGGACCACAATCATTAATATCAAACGCATGCTTTGATACGAAATGATACAGCTTGCGACGAAGTTGGGCAGAAGAGTCTTTAAACACGCATCGCCATGCCGCCTTCCCTTCGATACGCTCAATGCTTCCGTCCCCTCCACATTCAGAAACGTGTGTTGGGAATTTGTATGCTTTTTCTTTGCCCGAATTATTTTTATGACGCATCTCAACAAGAACTTTCACGATGTCAGGGATCACATCACCTGCTTTCTGAAGAATCACTGTGTCACCGACGCGAACATCAAGACGTTTTATTTCATCTTCATTGTGAAGAGTGGCACGAGATACAGTTGAACCCGCGACTAAAACAGGTCGAAGATGTGCAACAGGAGTGAGTACTCCCGTGCGTCCCACTTGAAGAACAATATCTTCCACCACAGTCGTCACTTGCTCTGCAGGAAACTTGAAAGCAATAGCAAAGCGTGGCGCTTTGCCTGTATAGCCGAGCACTTCCTGATATTCTCTTTCATTTACTTTTATCACCACACCATCAATCCAATAATCTTCCTTCTTCGCTTTCACCTGCCATGTTTTCCAAAAAACAATTACTTCTTCGATATTCTTACAGTGCGTAAAATGTGCATTCACCTTAAAACCAAGCTTTCGCAAAGTTTCCAATTCTTCAGTCTGTGTATCAGGAGTGTCTTCGTATCGCGCAATATCATATGTAAAGACACGAAGCTTGCGGTCTGCCACCATCTTCGAATCAAGCTGGCGAATAGAGCCCGCGGTCACGTTGCGAGGATTCATATATAAAGGAAGACCTGCTTTTTTTTGTCGTCTGTTTAAATCCTCGAAGTCACTTTTTGCCATCCATGCTTCACCTTCGACGATAATATCGACAGATTTGTTCAGAACAAGAGGAACTGACTCAATAGTACGCACGTTCTGTGTCACGTTCTCACCCACACTTCCGTCTCCGCGGGTTGCAGCAGTTACTAATTTCCCATTTTGATATTCAAATACT
>Ga0163144_10026316_pt1 | contig 11316 bp, 11 predicted proteins | sample OliLak19BULKMAT1_FD_123175 | JGI IMG/M metagenome (GOLD analysis project Ga0163144, IMG submission 123175) | Freshwater microbial mat bacterial communities from Lake Vanda, McMurdo Dry Valleys, Antarctica - Oligotrophic Lake LV.19.BULKMAT1 | ecosystem: Environmental > Aquatic > Freshwater >... | reverse complement strand
TGGGTTTAGATTTGTAGCCATGTTTTTGGTACTATATCTTTTATACTTGACTCTTCTTTAATATGCCATTTTTTTGGGGCAATAACTATTTTGTTTGGGTTTTGATTAAGCCATGCCCCCCACCAACTGAAGGTGCTGTTTGCAATAATATTGTGCTTACAGAGACTCATGAGCATGAGTTCTTCATATTCTGGAATTTCAGGAGAAGAAATAAAAGTCACATTATTTTTAATTGGAAGATTTTCTTTTGCCCATTCTATATCATCAGATGATATGAAAAAATACGCATCGGGAATTGTTTCTAGTATTTTCTTTGTCGCCTCGATATAGTAGGAAAGTGGAAGGGTGCCGAGTGTGAGTGCTACTTTTTGCATTGTCACGTAGTCTCCCCGGCGAATATGCACACTTATAGAATTTTGTTCAGAAAGTATCTTTCCTGAAATAGCCTTTGAGGCAGAACTGAGTTGGTTATGTAAACTAAAATCTTTTTGTATTATTTTCTCGTTTGCTTTGAAATAACCCTCCGAAACCCATGTCCCATCAAAATATGCATCTTTTCGTCTTAGAATAGCTTCATCGAAATATCCAATATCAAGAACTTTTTTCATTTGTGACTGAGGACGTACCTTGTCGAGTATTTTCTGAAAAGGGGACCGATAGGTCTGGATTTCTCCTTCCGTTGCTTCGATAATTTTTACATTGAAATGATGAAGCTTTAAAGTCCGGTTGCTTTGATTTGGATTTCGGAGGTACGAACTATCAACCTTAAAAGGTACGTTGTGGATCAAAGATAAACTCCGTCCAAGTGCGTACTGGAACATCTGGTTACCGAGCCCTCCTTGGAGACGAATAATGATCATATGAATCTAAGTATAGGTTAAAGTATAGAGTATAAAAATATTGACAAATATACAATATGAGTGCATAGTAGAAGTAGAGGGATATCACTCGAAGAGGAAAAAATGGATTGGTATACTAAAGAAGAAGTTGCCAAAGAGGCAAAGCGTCGGAAACGAATTCCTGATAAAGAATTCAAAGTCGTCCTCGATTGGGGATTCGTTCCAACAGTTGACTTCATCGTAACCAGAACTCAACTGAATGAACGTGAATTCCTTCTAGTTCTTCGTAATGAAGAGCCTTGGAAAGGGGAGTTTTTTGTTCCAGGTGGTCGAATTTTTCCTGGAATGACGTCACAGGAGGCTCTTAAGGTCAACTGTCAACGGGAACTTGGCTTTCAACCTATTGAATTTGTAAATATTGGTGAGATGTCAGTTTTCAATCCTTCCTGTTCCTCTGGGGAACATAAGTGTTGGTTTTCACTCTGACATCTTTATGAAGTAGAGTACGATAAAAAAAATAAAGCTTAACCCTTCGGAGAACAAGGAGTTCAAATGGTTCTCCAGAATCGACCCCTCTTTTCCGGAGCCCGTTCGGCGGGCATTGGCAATGATTGGGTTTGAATGAAAGTATGTGTGCAAAGGGCGTTTCTCGGAGCGACTTTTTCTGTACCTATTTAATTTTTAGAAATCCTTTTTTTACCAAATAAGGAATATGAACTGTATGTCCAGTTGGAGGGACATGGGTAAACCAGTCTACATTTTTTCCATCATTACTTCCGACCAGTACTTCTGTTTCTGCTTTCGCCAAAAGGACCACTGATACACTATGCACATTAATTTTCTCTTTTATTCCTTTTACGTCAACTTCCTGTTCTTCAGATAAAAATTCCATTGCCCCCACTGTATCTAAAACTTCAATTGAAACCCCTGCCTCAAACAAAACGATACGCCGAGCAGCTTCTAAGAGAGTTTCTCCTTTTTTCACTGTTCCTCCAGGTAAATGCCAACTGCCTATCTCAGGTGGAATATCTCTCTGAGCCAAGATAATTCCATTTGGTCCTTGTACAATAACATCAACACAAAGACGTGGGACGTATTGACCGTATACGAGCGCATATAAATCTCCCGGGAGTCGTTTAAATTTATTTTCTGACACTTTTTTTAAGTTTTCTAATTTTTTTCGGAGCTTCTATATTCTTTTTTAACTGCAGTGAAATCCATTCGTAGGTTTTCTTAATACCGTCTTCCAGTCGTGTGGTCGGTCTCCAATCAAGGCTTTTATGAATCAGTTCATTATGAGAATTTCTTCCTCGAACTCCAAGAGGGCCTGGTATATGTTTGATGTTTAGTTTTTTTCCCTCAATTCTCATTGCCATCTCTACGAGACCATTGATACTAATCATTTCATCGGAGCCGATATTTACTGGTCCATAAAAATCTTTTGAGTCCATGAGTCGGCGGACTCCCTCTAGACATTCATCGATGAAGAGAAAAGAACGGGTTTGTTCTCCATCACCCCATATTTCTATAGTTCCACCATCTGGAGTTTCAGCCACTTTTCTGCAGATTGCCGCTGGTGCTTTTTCTCGTCCTCCTCGCCATGTACCTTCATGTCCAAATATATTATGAAAGCGAGCGATACGCGCATCGAGTTTGTAGTTTCTTCGGAAAGCAAGATACAGGTGCTCACTAAAAAGTTTCTCCCAACCGTACTCACTGTCTGGATTTGCTGGATGTGCAGAGTCTTCAGCTGTGTGTGGGTTATTCGCATCTTTTTGGTTATGCGAAGGGTAAATACACGCAGAAGAAGAAAAGAATATTTTTTTCACTCCTACTTTTTGTGCATAGTGTACCGCATTCAAGTTGATGCTTGCAGAGTTGTACATAATATTTGCATCGTTATTTCCAGTGAATATAAAACCTGCTCCACCCATGTCTGCCGCAAGTTGGTACACTTCGTCAAAAGGTATATCAATCACTTTTTCAGCAACTTTCTGTTTACTGAGATCTCCTACAATAAATTCGTCAGCGTGTGTCTTGTTGTATTCTGGACGCTTAATATCAACACCTCTTACCCAAAAACCTCGCTTTTTAAGATCTCTGACCAAATGACTGCCAATAAAACCTCCTGCACCGAGTACGAGAGCTGTTTTTGGTTTTTTTCCAGATATGTTCTTTTTCATACGGTAATGTGAATTATAATTTCACTCTATTATACCTAAAAAAGACCTTTTGTCATTAATTTTTTAACCTCGTTTTTTACTGAAACATAAGAGGGGATTCACAGTGTTCATGATTTTTTACTAAACCAAAAGAGTCCACAGCCGTACTCCTGTGCATCTGAATCTTTTTTAGATGCATTTGCTATAATTCCTGTCTCTATTGCATTATCCGGAATAAGAGAAAATTCTTCGAGAGTTAATTCAGAAAAATATTCCATAATTTGGGTGTATGAATATATACGGTGAGCATTAAAGCAGATTCGAGGTTGACCAATCGGCACAGCAAAAAGAAGGTTTCCATTCGGTGCAAGAACACGATTCAATTCCGAGACTGCCACAAGGTCTCCATTTGGGTCAATTGGATCGCCGTATCTGCCAAGACCAATGTGTTCCACTGTATGCAAACATGAGAGGGAAGCAACACTCCCGTCTTTAAATGGAAGATTTTGAAGATCACCTTTTTTTGATATGAGGCCAGAGAGTTGTAGGTTAGCTGGCCGGTAATCGTAGAACTCGACAGGAATAAACGCAGAGAGCATCGAAGAAAAAGTAAGGGTTGAAGAAATATCAACATGAACCTCTGGATTTATTTTCTTCACGATTCGCACTGCCCATGCGGGGTGATATATGTAGTGAGTATCAAAAAGTGTGGATGAAGTATCCTCATTTAGGACCATTCGCACATCTTTTGATTCCATTTGAAAACCACGTTTTTGTGAAAGATTCTGTTTAAATTGTGTGTACTGCTTTTGATATTTTTTTTTGGAAATTATCCTTCTGTATATATAGTACAGTTTCTGGAGTAGTTTACTTTTTTTTAAAGTTTCTCGGATCATACGGTAATTCTAATAATATCATTTTCTACCGACATGTTTAAGTAAGCAGAGTTATTTTTAACAAAGTTTCGAACTTCTTCAAGTGTCGGATAGTCACGGGCACCCAGAAAAAGACGTGCATCATCGATGAGAATGACATGGTTTTTTATTGGGTGATTGAATATAAGCTCGAGTTCAGCCATGATCGGAGTTTCGAGTCCTGAGTGTCCAGTGTTTTCTCCTGAATAATGTCCATCAAGCCAGAAAAGGGCAGGTGAAGAAACAGTGGCAATGACCGAGGGAAGCACTGTCGCACTATCTCCTTGGAGAATAATAATATGAGGGTTATGTTTAAATCTTTCAAAGGCTCTGTTGTATAAATTCTGGTCAAGTTCTATTGAAATAAGCTTCTTAAAGGTATTTTTAAGTGCGTACGTAGTGTCTCCTAAATATGTTCCAGTTTCGACAAAAGTCGCGCATTCATATTTCCGGGCATAATTCCGTAGAATGGTTCTCTTTATGATATGTGGAGCAGGGAGGACCTGGCCATTTAAAAACCAAGAGATCACACTCTTACATTCCGTGAGTTTTTTCCGGAATGACTCACTTGTAAGTTTTTTTATAATCGTAAGCATACTATAGATCTACAATCTAACATTTTTATGATAAGATGTAAAAAATTAATGAGATAATATAACACAAATGAAACTTGAGAATGTACGAAATTCAATAGATAAAGTTCCGGGTTGGCTTGGTTTTAAAGAAATTCAGTTTTTATACGAGCAAGCAAAAAATACGAAAAATGGAGTCATTGTCGAGATCGGATCTTTTAAAGGTAAATCCACTATTGCCCTTGCGGGGGGCTCTCTCGAGGGGAGTTCGGTCAAGATCTATGCTATCGATCCTCATATGACCGATGTAGAACAGAAATTTTTTAATCAATCAGAATCAAGTTTTGAATCTTTCAAAAAAAATATAACAGATGCAGGAGTTGCTCTTCTGGTGGAGCCTATTGTTGCATTGTCGCAAGATGCAGTAAAAACATGGAATAAGCCAATTGGTTTTTTGTGGATTGATGGTGATCATTCGTATAAAGGAGCAAAATTAGATTTCGATCTCTGGGCTCCCTTTGTGTTAGATGGGGGAGTTGTTGCGTATCACGATTCATTCGGTCTCGAGGTTCAACAAGTGCTCAGTGAGTGTATGTTTAACTCACCTCATTTTAGTGATACAGGAATTTTGGGTTCAATTGCATTTGGTACATGGCACACCAAACAGGTCTCTCTTGTCCAAAGAGTACGAAATCGTTTTATATTTATTCTTATTACAGGCTATAGAATAATCAATGAGGCAAAGCTACCTACAGGTTTTAGAAATCTCATTAACTCTGTAGGAGGGTTTTTTCTTAAAACTATTCAGTCTCGGTAATTATCTCTTTTTTACAGAGGATTTCTTTTTTTGTCGTTCAGTTTTTTTGCATTATCTACCATCATCTTCACTCCTTCATCAAGTCCAATTTTTGGCTCCCATCCGACAGGCTTCCCTTTCATTGTCACTGTATTGCGCATTATTCCTTTTTTGCTACCTACAATCACTGTCGCATGTGTGTGCTTTGCAATCAGGTCTGCCATTTGTTTTATTGTACTCCACTGAAAAGAAGAAAGGTCGTACACCGAATCGTTCAGATTGTTATGAAGTACATGGTGAAAGCCGGCACAGATATCAAACATGTGTGAAAACTGTCTTTTTTCTTCTCCGGTAGTCATCATTTCAATTTTTCCTTGAGTGAGTGCTTGTTTAAGAAAATCTGCGACTACATGACTTTTCTCATTATCTGCTTCTGGAGTGCCGTATGGGTTCCAGAGTCTGACACATGTGCCTCCGATCTGTTTTGTCCAAAGCTCACCGAGATTTTTTGTTGCACCGTAAATACTATCAGTTTCGTCTGCGAGTTGACTCGACACAAAAAGAAAAGGTGTTTTGTGCTTTCCAAGTTGAAGCATCACATTGCGAAGGAGATCTAAGTTCCAAGTGAGTTGGTTGAGCTGAGTATTTTCTTTATAGAGATATTTTGCACCACCTACTTCCCATGCCAAAAAGTACACTCGGTCAAAGTTTTTAAGAGGAAGCACTGCAGTTCTTGCATCTTCTTTTTTACTTCTTTTAATATCAAAATGAGTTACTTTTTCACCTTTTTCTTCCAAAAATTTACAGAGAGCGGTACCAATAAATCCTTCTGATCCGATTACGAGATTTCTCATTGGTTTGTTACACATGAATGATGTTTTTTTCATGTTAGTTTTGCTGTGTTAAGGATAATGCTTTGATAATAGGCTTACTAAAGCTTTCAGGCAAGCATTGTGCGTATTTTTCACTTTCCATGTATCGCTCGCCCGCTTTTAAGTATTCGTTGTACGTTTGCTCTGTCATATGAGTTAGGAATTCTGCCATCTCTTTTTGACTCTTAAATTGTCTTCGATCGATAAATGTATCTGGGTCGACATAGTCTGCAATATTTGAAGCACCCCAGTAAATAGGGACAGACCGAGCGTGAAATGAAGTAAAGATCTTGTCGCAGACATAACCTTGCGCATCGGAAGTATTTTCGTAGCAAAGATTAAATTTGTATTGTGATAAAGTCTCAAGTTTTTTCTCTGTTTTTCCTCGGTATGTACCATATTTTTTGACAGTCCACGGGAACATGAGCTGAAAGCGGGTTACGGGTATATTCCATCGTGGACCAAACAGATCAAAGTCATTTGGATAATGTGTCGAAAAATAGTCAATTGTCTTAACTCTTTCGGAATATAATTCATATGTATATGAAGAATATTTATTGTAAGAAACATTTACTAAAAGCTTTTTTTCTGCAAAAGGTACCGGATGTTCGAGCACTGGGTTTCCTTCCATAGGAATGAAGAATCGGCTAAACTTTTTGTCTGATGTAATCAAATCATCATCCCATGTGAGTATATGATCAAACTTATCCCAGGTTGTTTTGTGAAAATTAAGGGGAAGCACTGTTTTTGGTTCCCAGAGGACTAAAACCATTTTGTCTCTCAGTCCTGCTTGCAGAGCATCTGTGTACGTATCTCTCTTTAAAACACGTTCTTTAATTGGTATATTGAATAGTTTTCTCCCAACATTTTTCAACTTTTCCGATAAAGATAATGGGGTATATATACTGTCTGAATTGAAGAAAATTATTCCTTCACAATTTGAGAAGGAATTATTGTCAACGGTCTCTACAACATATCCCATATTGAGGAGTTGCTCTCTGAGTCTGTGCCAACCCGCAGTGAGGTTGTTCATATCCATTGTGGTGAATATTTTATTATTCATAAACACAGGACTCGAAAGTTGTACAAGAATTTTTTTCATATAGACTCTGAACTAGATTTTTTCTACGGTGTATTCCAGTATAGTTGATATTTTACCCCAATGATCTTCGCCTGACATTTTCTTTCGAGGGTTCTCTTCGTAGTTTACAATCTCAACACTAAAGTCTTTTACCGTGTCTACACTACCACGCCCATCTCGTAAATGTTTTAATCCGATTGTGATAAAGAGTACGCCAATTTGGAACAAAAATGGAGGAACTTCAACAAGGATTTTATATTTCCCGGGTTCATAGGTTTTATATTCACCTGTTGTATCTATTTCAGTAGAGAGAAGCAAAAGCTCACCTTGGTAGAAGAAGTATAAGAATAGTGCTTTATTTTCTTGCCGTACTCGTATGTCAATTTCTGTTTCAATGAAAAACTTTTCTCCGACAGAGATTCGAGATTTTGGTGTTTTAGTATTGTCTAATACACTGACTTTTGTAATTTGACCCTGGAGACTTTCTTTAATAGGGTATTCCACCACTGCATTCAGTGCTTTGTCAGTATTGAGATAATAGTTGATCACTTCAGCCGTTTCTCCAAATTTTATAACCTCTCCTTTTTTAAGAAGAATTGTTTTGGTGCAGAGTCTCTGGATTGCATCAAGGTTGTGACTTACAAAGAGAATTGTCCGACCATCTTCTTTAGTGACTTCTTCCATTTTACCAAGACATTTTTTCTGAAACTCTGCGTCACCTACAGCGAGCACTTCGTCCACGATCAAAATATCAGGTTCCATGTGGGCAGCAACGGAGAAAGCAAGACGAACATACATCCCACTTGAATAATACTTTACCGGAGTATCCAAAAACTTTTCAATACCCGCAAATTCTACGATCGCATCAAATTTAGTGACAATTTCTTTTTTTGTCATTCCAAGAATTGCACCATTGAGAAAAATATTTTCTCGACCCGAAAGCTCCGGGTGGAAGCCTGTACCGACTTCAAGAAGACTTCCGACTCGTCCACGGAGTGTGATTTCTCCTTCCGTTGGGGGAGTAATTTGAGAGAGTATTTTAAGAAGCGTAGATTTTCCTGCGCCGTTTGCACCAATGATGCCAATAATCTCTCCTTTTTGCACATCAAAGCTCACATTTTTAAGAGCCCAAAATTCTTCTTTTTGGTTGATGCCAATCACTGCTTCTGCTTTGCCTTTCAAAAACCGAAGCGGTGAACGAAGCACATTCATAATCGCTTCTCGTAGTGTGGTGTATCCCACACTGATGTGATTGATGTCATACTTTTTTCCTATTCCTTTTACTTGAATGATTGGAGTCATATATTAAATGATGTCAGCAAAATATCTCTCCACTTTTTTGAATACGTAAATTCCAAATATCATAAGCACCGATGTGCCAACAAAAGATGCGCTGATAAGTATCCAGTTAATTGGAGCAGTACCGAGGAGCGCTGCACGAGCATTTTGGATCACCCCCATCATTGGGTTGAGTGCTAAAATCCAAGAATATTTTCCGGCAATGGATGCAGGGTAAATGACTGGAGTAAGAAACAAAAGAATTTGAATAAAGAAAGGGAGGGCATAGCGTACGTCGCGGTATTTTACATTGATCGCACAGAGAAAAAGTCCAAGACCGACCGATGCCATAAATGTAATGAGAAGAAGAAGAGGAAGCAGAAGAAGGCCGGTGAGGTGAGGTACATAGCCGTAGTAAAACATAAGACCGACAAGTACGAGGGCTGCCACAGCAAAGTCGATGAGTTTAGTCGTCACACTTGAGATTGGTAAAATGAGCCGTGGGAAATAGACTTTGGTAATAATATTTTGATTAGCGATGAGGGTAGCACTGGTGTCTCCGAGAGCACTTGAGAAAAACTGCCAGAAAAGAAGTCCAACATACACAAAGATAGGGTAAGGGACACCGTCTGAAGGTACCTGAGCGAGCTTTCCAAAGAAAATTGAAAAGACGACCATTGTAATAAATGGTTGAATCACGGCCCAGGCAATACCAATTGCTGTTTGTTTGTAGCGTACTTTCAGGTCACGCCATACAAAAAAGTAGAGCAGCTCTTTATAGCGCCATATCTCGCGAATGTCCTCCAAACTAAAGGTCTTTTTTGGACGAATGACCGTCTCAGTGAGTGTGCCTGTTTGACTCATATATATAGAGCGATTATAACAGATTAACCACCTTTTTTCCAGTAGATTATAGATCAGTTAAAAGTGGAAGTAGGTATCCGGAATTTCAAGATACCTGCGGAAAACAGATATTAAAGACGTGTTTCCAATCTCGTGTCCTCTCTGGTATCTCTTCCTGAGATTTGATATGATTTTCCCATGACAAAAAAAATATTATTGTTTTCGATTCTGACAGGCTTGGCGCTTGTCACTTTTATCCCTTTCGTCGTGTCCTCAAGTATGCTCTTTCCATTTATTTCCGGAAAAGGCTTTGCGTTTCGTATTATCGTCGAAATAATTGCAGCGCTCTATCTCTTGCTTGCACTCATCGATGTCGAGTATCGCCCGAAACTCTCGCTCGTGACATATGCAGTCCTTGTATTTACTGGAGTCGTCTTCGTTGCAAACATTTTTGGAGAAAATGCATTCAAGAGTATGTGGTCCAACTATGAGCGCATGGAGGGTTTTGTGACGATTGCTCATCTCGCACTCTTTTATATAGTGGCCTCAGGTGTACTTCATACAAAAGACTTGTGGAATAAGTTCTGGAATACGTCTCTTCTTGCCTCAGCACTCATCTCTTTCTATGGACTATTTCAGCTCGCAGGATTGGCGACGATCAACCAGGGAGGTGTCCGTCTCGATGCTACATTTGGTAATGCTTCGTACTTGGCTATCTACATTGTTTTCCATATGTTCCTCGCAGCAAACTTTTTCTTGCAAGCAAAAGAAAAGATGTGGAAGTGGATCTACGGCTCACTTTTCGTACTTGAAGGTATCATTCTTTATTTTACCGCGACTCGAGGCGCGATTCTCGGCTTTATCGGGGGGATGCTCATTACTATAGGAATCATTGCCTGGAAAGAGCGACATAATGCAAAGATCCGAAAAATATCGATCGGTCTTGGACTTTCCGTAGCGATCCTTATAGCAATATTTGTTGGTATCCGAAATACTGCATTCGTACAGAAGAGTCCTGTGCTTTCTCGCTTTGCAACACTTTCTTTTAATGAAATCAAGACGCAAGGCAGATACTATGTCTGGCCGATGGCAATCGAAGGATGGAAAGAGCGTCCGGTACTTGGTTGGGGACAGGAAAATTTCAATTATGTATTCAATAAAAATTACAACCCGCTCATGTATGCTCAGGAGCAGTGGTTTGATCGTACTCACAATGTAGTACTTGACTGGCTGATTGCAGGTGGTCTTCTTGGTTTACTCGCATATCTTTCTTTGTATGCAACCGCACTGTACTTCATGTGGAAGAAATCAGATTTTTCTCTGGAAGAAAAAGCAGTCTTTACTGGTTTTCTTTCTGCCTACTTCTTCCACAATTTCTTCGTTTTTGACAATCTCATCAGTTATATTATCTTTTTCTCGCTTCTCGCATACATACATGGACGCACTGTTCACCAAGGTCTATGGGCACGTATGAGTACTCGCACAATAAGTCGTGATTCATTTACATATGTGGCAGTGCCAGTTACTGCACTTCTACTTGTAGGGACACTCTACTTTGTGAATGTAAGCGCGATACTTACATCGACTTCGCTTATCAAAGCAATCAGTCCTCAAACTGATGGAGTTGCAAAAAATCTTGAATACTTCAAAAAAGCATTCGCCTATAATTCGTTTGGAAGAAATGAGGTACTTGAACAGCTTGTTCCTACAGCATTCCAGGTGCTTCAAGCACAAGGAGATGATGCAGTCAAAAAAGATTTCTACACATTTACTGCAGAGCAGGTAGACCTAAAGCAGAAGGAAACACCAAATGATGCACGGTATCTTTTGTTCGCTGGTTCTTTCTATAACAGAAATGGCCAGTATGACAAAGCAATTGAAAGTTTGGAGAAAGCAATAGAATATTCTCCAAAAAAACCAACGATGTATTTTGAAATTGGTTCAAGTTATCTCGGCAAG
>Ga0163144_10026313_pt1 | contig 11317 bp, 5 predicted proteins | sample OliLak19BULKMAT1_FD_123175 | JGI IMG/M metagenome (GOLD analysis project Ga0163144, IMG submission 123175) | Freshwater microbial mat bacterial communities from Lake Vanda, McMurdo Dry Valleys, Antarctica - Oligotrophic Lake LV.19.BULKMAT1 | ecosystem: Environmental > Aquatic > Freshwater > Lake... | reverse complement strand
CCTGCGCCGCCAACGCCCCACGTCACTGTTCCGGCGGGAAGCATAATCGTGTCGCCGATAGTGGCGTCGGCAATCGCAGAGCTTACCTGATATTGCGTTCCGTCTGTCGTGTAAACCGTGCCTGCCTTGGTCCATGTCTTCGTCGGCGTAGAGTAGCGGAAATTTACCGGGCCGTAGGTCTTTTGAAGACCGCCGTCGGTTATCAAATTTGTAACCTCGGGCGTTCCATTATTTTTGCCGGTTTCAAAGTTACCAATATCTTCATCAGTTGCGGACCAGCCGGAAGGAGCGAAGGGATTCGACCACTGATCGCCGTTGCCCTCTGTGCTGAGAATATAAACCCGATACCCTACCGCGACCTCTACCGGCGTCGGCAACGTGGCCCATGCCCACGTTCCCGGCGTCCCGCTGCAATCCACGGTGGCGCTGCCCAGTAGTTCGCCGTAATCGCCGTAAACCGTGATTAAGTGCGTCTTGGAGTTTCCGTTAAAAATCAATCGACCCACGTGGGTAATCGTCACGATCTCCCCTGACGTATTCCAGAAGCGTCCACCGAATTCGCCTGCGGTGGTGCTTCGATCGGTGCTGGTGCTGGCTACGGTTAGAAACGTAGCGTCCTGCGCCGAAAGGCGCGCAACCTGCATCAACGCAATCAGGCACAGGGTGAGGGAATTTAAATGTAAGATGCGCATTATAGGATAGTAGCTGGTGGGTTTATGCGGCGTTGCTGGCCAGCCCGTGGCCGTCAATTTTCATTGCGGCAGTGATCGTGGTGGAATTGGCATAACGGGAATGTCGGCTAAAAAAAGTTGGAGATGGTGGCCGCAACGCTCATAATGACGGCTGTGATTACCGGGCTGCTTCGGATCTACGCGAGCAGGAATTGAAGCTGCGACGTTGTTTTGGCGGAATTTTAGCACCCGTCATTCAGCAGCGCTCCAAACCGCGGATTTAACAGGAGGCCGCAGAGATCGCGGAGGAAAAGACTCCTTGATCTGCAATTCTCTGTATCCGTGCCATCCGTGGTTAATCTGAACTGCGTCATCTTTGTAGAGAATCTTTTCGTGTGGTTCGTGGTTCATCGGAACCGGATTTTTTAACCACGAAAGGCACGAAATATCTGTGTCCTCTGTGGTCAAAAATTCAGGGACTGAACCCGGAGGTTTAACCACAGATTACACAGATACGAACCGGATATAAGGCAGCGGAGACGGGGCTTGGGGTATTCCATCCAGTATTTATCGGTGTCATCTGTGGTTAAAAATTCAGGGACGAAAGGATACAGGAGTAGAGACGGCGGAATTTCTGATGCCTTGATGGGTTCCCTTTTCGTGTGGTTCGTGTTTTTCGTGGTTCAAATCAGGAGGGTTGATGTCTTCATCGGAGTCGGATTTTTTAACCACGAAAGACACGAAATATCTGTGGCCTTTGTGGTAACGAATTCAGGGACTGAACCCGGAGGTTTAACCACAGATTACACAGATACGAACCGGATATAAGGCAGCGGAGACGGGGTTTGGGGTATTCCATCTGGTATTTATCTGTGTCATCCGTGGTAAAAATTTCAGGGACGAATCCGGAGGTTTAACCACAGATTACACAGATGGTCTGAGTGCCCGGCTCTGATCTCTGCGCTCTCCTGTAAAACTGTATTGGATCGGGTTTTTGAAAGGTGCTATCACTCTTTTGGGAAGTTTGTGCATTCCCAGCTATCCGACACGATTTACGTGGCCAGACCGTATAGGCGCACGAACTTATGCAAGGATAGAATAACGCAGGCGCCTGGTGAGGTGGGTGGGATTCGACGGGTAAAATCGGCTGCTTGGGTAAAAAATGGGTCTATAGAAGGTCTCGAACGAATCACGATTTTTTGGGATTCGATTTCCTTTAGCCGGGCGTCTCCCGTGAGCCGCAAGGATGTCATTAACGCCTTGCTCCGCGTGAGCGTCTTAACCTCCCTCGAAATGATGTTGTCCTGCACCTCCGAAAGGACACGGCGCCCTAATACTCCAGCATGATACCACCATCCAGACCTAAGTTGATGAGTCGGGATTTACATTTTTCGTTTCGTTATAGCCTGCCCGATCGCAAAACAATGCCAGGGATCTAAATACTTCCGATTGGCCCCAGCGATGCATGGGCACATTGTCCCATCCTAGGATCAACTTTCGACTTCGGAAATGCCCCCCTGAAAGTTGCCAATTCCGAGTCATTTCCGAGACGGTGCGATCGACGGCTGCGTCAAGCAACGGGAACCGCCCGCGAAGGAGGACTCCCAGATTGATGCATTCCGCGCAGTCGTACAGCTCTCGACGATAGATCACGAGCCGGGGTGCCCGTGCAAAGGGACGAGGTAGGCCGTCTCGATCAAACAGATTTTCGATGTAGAATGCCACGCCTCGGGTGAGGGCCTGTTTACATTTCTCGTGTCCAGTTAATGCCTCGATTTTGGCGAGCGCCTTCATCACGAAGCAGGTGTGAAAATGGTCCACAAAGGGTCGTGCGCCATCGACTGCATACGGCCAGGAGCCATCTGATTGTTGGCTCTGCAGGACAAAGTTTAGGTTTCGTTTCGCCGCAACCCGGTAGCGCTCGTCACCAAACTCGCGCCAGGCACTGAAGAGTGTGAAAGCGCGATAAGCGCTGGCGTTCACGACTTTTTCACCTCCGGTGGGGGTGTAGGTGCAAGTGGCAGAATCGGGGCCGGTTTCGAAATCCTGGTAGTCTTGATACACGTGTTCCGCAATCGACTGCATGATGGCCCGCCATCGCGGATTCCGGTCAATTTGATAAACCGCCTCAAAGGCCTCGTAGCAATAAGGCGTGGTCGTGATCAGGGGAGTGCCGCGCGGCAGGATTCCGTTGCGGGTTTGCCAGTCAAAGGGATAGCCCCAAGCATGATGCTGAAAACCGGCGCAACGGGTGGCCTCGAGCACTTCGAGGAAGTGGATCGCCCGTTCCAAATGTCGGGGAGCTTTCGTCACCCGATGGAGATAGGCGAACCCCATCGCGTAGTGGGCGTCCGCAATCGGCAGGCGCATGCGAGGATAGAAGAATCGGCGGGTCCACGGAAAGAACGCCTCGCAGGCGACCATGGGCAAAACGGCCGCCTTCCCGAGAAGAGGCCGGCGGTAGTAGAGTTTTTTGGCGGCCCGCCCCAGCTTGCTGGCAAAAAAGTCCTGATGATCCTGCGAGGTCTCACCGTAGGTATCCAGCCAGACGGTAAAGCGATGGAGGCTATCCCGTAATATTTCAGGTGAGGGGCGGGCGTTCAAATTCTTCAGCAAGCGTGGAAGGGGAGGTTGGGCGGGCGGGACTATTGGGGAAACTGAACTATGATCTACCACCGGATTGGAGTGATTGGTCCCGGGCTTAGCTGGAACCTCTTCGTTTTCTTCGTTATCTTTTGTTCAACCTCGATGCAGTTGAAGCCACAGATTCCACGGCTGAGCATAGATGACCAAGGCATTATAAATGACAGTCCCTTCACCTTACGGGGGGATTGCGGCTAGGTGCCTCTCCCTTAGCAATCTTCTAGATCCGTGCTCAGCGGTGTAATCGGATTTACTTCACCGAGAGTGTACCGGGGCTCCGAGATGCCACGGGGCCGGTTCGTTGACGCCCGGAAGGGCGCCGACTGTGACGCTGCGTCTCAATTCCGTCGCTGGGACAAACCACAGGACGAGCAGCATGACGAACCAGAGGTGGTGATCGCCGCGCAAGAAAGTCGTCTCGGTGATATTGACGAAAAGAATGGTGATGAAAAGCGTGAGACGGAAACACCCATAGTCAAAATCGGTATTCAACGCGGCCCGTAAGCGCCTGTAGGTGGTGAAGACGAGCCCGGCAAACAGAAATGCGCCGACGAGCCCCAGCTGCAAATATAAATCAACGTAGCCGCTGTGCCCCTGGCCCAGGACCCAGGTCATCGAGGCATTCCACGGGATATTGGCGATTCGATCGATCCAGAAAGCCCCAAAGCCAATGCCCACGATAGGGTTGGTCGTCGCGGCATAGACATCGCTCCAAATGTAGGTCCGGTCGGTCAGCGTGATGTCCCGGCCGAAGGTGGTGATAAGGCGGCCGAACAGCGATTCTTCACTGAAGATGACGACGCTGTGGATCAGGACCAGTCCGATCAGTCCCAAGGTTGAGGAAAACGCGAGCGAGACAAAACGCCGCAATCCGTGACGGTCCCGGCGAAGCCAGTGCATGCCGAAGAACAGGGACAACGCAAACACCGTGACCATGAGTGACGTCAGGCTCACGGCATCCTCGGAGCCCTTGAGCAGGTAGATCGCCATCCCCAGGTAGAGTGTATTCAGTGTCTTCCAGCGATAGTTCGTCCAAAGACGCCGAACTTCCCAGGCGAAATAAACGGCTCCGAGCATTGCGACCTGCCCAAGGGTGTTTTTCGAGGTCGAAAGGCCCTGCCATGAAACCGAAGAACCGTGCCAGTCGAAGGAGACGCCAATCTCCCGGAAATATTTGATGCAGATGATCGACATCGGCAGGTGCAGGTAAAGGCACCGCCGGAGGACGGTCAGGATCGACTCCAGTGGACGCTCATTGGTTAGCACCACCAAGGCCATGACGATGGAGCCGATCACTTTGATATAACGCTTGAACGAGATGAAAGGAAAGGCCGACCAGAGAAAGCTGACGGCCATGAAGGCCAGGAAGGCGGTGAGCCACGGATTGGCTCGAAGGACGGAAGCCCAGTCAAACCGACGTTGGATGAGGATCCGGATTCCGATCAGGGTGAGACTGCCGTAGAACACCTGCTCCGTCGTGCCGCCACCGTCACTGCCTCCGCCGAGGACCGGCAATCCCCAGATCGAGAACCAGATCCCGACCGGCTTGGTCGACACGACCATATACCACAGCGTCGGCCAGAACAGTGAGCCGGGCGCAAGCAGTCCCCGGCGCTTCTCGTTGCGGAGGGTATAGAGGATGAAGGCCGCCCCGAGAAGGAGCGCTAGGTGGGGAGGCATAGACTAGCTAGTGCGAGTAAGGCGACATGGATGGGTCCGCCGTTCGGTTTAATACGCTAATGTTTGTTCGTAAAATCGTTCGTGTCGAAGCACCAAAATTTTAAAGTATAACGTGTAGGCTCCTGGTCGGCCCTGATTCGGGCTTGGACAAGCTTGTTGCCCAGTGTAAAACCTTTGCCCTAGGTGCCACGCTCAGGCTCGGTGGCGCATGCTCTGCTCTCGGCACCACCTCGGCGGCTTTACGATACCTCCACCGCTTGGGGAGCTGCGGGGGAGACAACCAAAAGCTGAACGAGTCGTTCCTGGAATCGGCGTTTCTCTCCCGCCCAAAGGTGCTGGCGATAAACCGCGCGCCCGTTCGCAACTGTTTCCATCACGCGAGAATAGTTGTGGTAAATGGCCACGATTTTTTCCGCCATATCCGCCGGATCTCCCGGTTTGAAGTAGAATAGATTGCCGGCGTCAAAATAGTCGCGAATTCCCTGGGTGGACGGTGCCAATACCGGCCGGTGCATCGCGAGGTATTCAAACAAGCGCGTGGGAAAGTTGATCTCGGTGAAGGGCGAGTGGCGATTGGGCACCACCCCAAGATGGCATTGCCGGATCGCCTCCGCGATCGCTGTTTGCGGTTGCGGACCGTGGTAGGCCACCTGTTCGCCGATGCCCAAGCTGGCGGCCAGATCCATGACGACATCCAGAAAGGGCGTGGCACTGCCGTAAATATCGAGTCGAATATTCGGAATCTGACGGCGCGCGAGAGCCACCGCTTTCACCAGGTGATCGACGCCATGCCGGTGGACAATCGACCCGTGATGCATGATCCGAAACACCAGGTTGTCCCGGGAATTGTCGTCTTCACCGAAGCGATCCGGGTCGAAGATTTCCGGCTGGGGCGAGTTCATGACGATCTCGATCTTTTTCGCGGGGCAGCCTCGCGAAATGAAAAGATCCCGGAAAGTAATATTGGGAGTCAGCACCAGATCAGAGAAGGCAATGCTCGCTTGTTCCATGCGCTTGAGGAGGGACACCATCCAGTTGTCCGGCTTCAAGTCATAGATGCTGGTGAGCAATTCCGGCATGGGGTCATGCAAATCAAGGATCACCTTCGCGCCCCGCAGGCAGGCGGGGAGGGCTCCAAAGACGAGGATATCCGGCATGTTATGCACATGGACGACATCGTAACGGTGCTTCAGCGCTCGGGCTGCCAGCAACGTGAAGCACGCCGAGATGAAACGACTGTATTCCCACAGGTAGGTGAGTTTGCCGCCCCGGGACTTACCGACGCGTATCCGGCGGATATTGACCCCGTTGATTGTCTCACGCGCCGGTTCAGCCGGCGATTCCCGCAGACAGATCAGATCGACGACCATGCCACATTCCGCCAGGGCCTCCGCCGCCCTTCTGGGGCGCGGGTCGGCCGGATAATACGAGTAGAGGAGCACGGCAGCCCGTTTCCCGTGAAGGTTCGGGCCGGGCGTGCTGGTTTTCAGTTGATCGGGGAGGGCGGGCGCGAGACTTGATTCCTGCGTAGGTGCATTTGCAATGACCCATGGCCGCGCGTAGTGGGCCAATTGGCCCGCGGTTGGCTGCCAGAAGGCTCCGGCAAAGTGTTGGCGCGAGTAATCGAGCAGGTCCAGGTAGTGACTCACCGGGAAGGTGCGGGCCGAAGGCTTTTCACCAGGGAACTGGAGATAGTCTGGATGAACATTGACCAGCGCCATGCCACCATTTTGGGCGACCCAATTAAGCTTCCGCAGCCAAATTCGGGGAGACTTCTCCTGGAGGAGGAGAAAGAGAGTCGAATCCTGCGGCAGGGAATAGGGCAACTCCACGTAGCCGCCGCGACTGAAGGCGCTGGCGGGAAAGGGAGACGTGGTGCCATTACTCTTTGCCGGCACCCAGAAAGGGAAAATCGTCCCGGCGCCGTCCGATTGAATCTCAAACGGGTCCGTATCGAACGTGGACGAGTCATACTGGACATCGAGTTGCTGCAGCCAGTGGAGATTGCGCAACATGAAGCCCGCACGAAAGCCTTGCGCGCCCCACATACCCAAGTACTGGTTGATGCGTTGGGCATGCTGATTGAATTTTGACCGGGACTGAAACAGCCAACCGTCGTGGCGGAGGTCATGGACGCCGACTTCAAAGCCATTTTGGGTTAGCCAATTCCTTAGTTCCGGCTCCACCCGATACGGGCCTTCCGGAATGAAATTGAAGGTCGAGCGGAAGCCACGCTCCTTCTCCAGCTCTGCCAATCGACGGCATTTGGCCAGCCCCACCGCCGACTCCACGTCGTGGGTCAGCACAAAGGCAAACTGGTTACTATCCGGCCAACCCGGCCAACCCTCCGGCGCCGTTGCAGCCGCCGGATCGATCGGCCAGACTCCTTGGGACTCGGCTAATTGTCGCTTCGCCACAATGCGCCTCAGCCGTATTCGAATTCCCCAGGGAATGAAGGGTTTCAGGGTATAATAAAGGCTGCGCCTCAGCATGAAGAGGAAAGAGGAAACCCGAGAAAAAAGAGGGTCGGAAAAGTAGAACCGGGAGAAAGTAGAAAGAAGAAGGCGGGCAAAGAAGAACTCGGGCAACGATGAAACAGGGAGAAAGAAGAAGGAAGAAACGGCGGAGGTAGGAAAATCGGAAAAGCGGAAGTAGGGCAGGTCTGTGACCTGCCTAGCACTGTCGGACTTAGGCTGCCCAAGGCGTCTATAGCAGCATATATGACTTCAGATTCGGATTGAATTGAGACTATCGCCCTACAGGCGGTGCTTTATTGAGACTGAGGCCTAAGTCCGACAGGCTCCTAGAGCGGGTCACAGACCCGCCTTGCTTTTGTCATCACGAACCAGGGCTCCGCCGGGTGTGGTGATCCAGCTGGCTGGCGGTGCCCCGCGTAGCGCGCGAAGCAGGGCGTTTCTGCTTTCTTCTCTTTCTTATTTTCCGCCCGCGTTTCTTCTTTCTCCCGTTTCTTCCTTCTTCTTTTTCGTCCCTTAGCTGTCGACCAGTTCCTGCTGTAGCTTGAGCGGAACATAGCGTTTCAGCTTGTTCAATACCACGCCGACATGGGCGCGTGACTCGGCGAGAAGCGCGGCGCCGCGCTGGACGACTTCCCGGTCGGTTTTTTCGGATTCGATCACGAGAAGGACCATGTCCATGAAGCCGGCCAGGCGCGGCGTGATGCTGATCTGGCTGACCGGTGGCATGTCGAAAATAATATAGTCAAAGTCACTCGCCTTGAGCTTCGGTACGAGCTTGTTGAAGCGCTGCGGCAGGTTGCGGTACAGGCGATCGGTGTTTTCGCTCGCCCCGACCACATAGAGATTGTCGAGCACGTGGGCGTTGTCGCGGGCATCGAGAACCTCATCCAGGCCGCACGCCGGCTTGCCCTTGACGAAGTGCTGGGCGGAACCCTGGCCGCCAGTCATGTCCACGAGCAGGACGTTGCCTTCGCCTGTATCCGAAAGCGTGCGCGCCAAACCGGCGGCCGTCGTCGTGACACCGGAACTCTTCTCCATGCTACTGACCGCTACGAGCTTGGGCTTATGGGTGAGATTCTTGCTCTCGAAGTAGGCGATCAACCGATCGCGCAGGGTCTCATGGAACGTATCGAGCTCTCCGTGGCCCGCGGGAATTATCGCGTTGGTCTGACCGTCCGGAAGGGCGGGGACACTCTGAGTGGCGGACACGAGTTGCTTTTTCTTTAGCAGCGGTATGGTCAGCAGCAGTGGATACTTTATAAGGCGTTCAATATCGAGCGCCCGCCTCACCGTCCGGTCGAAGAAGAACTCGATCGCGATTGCCCATGCCACGCCGACTGCGATTCCGCCGAATACAATCGTCAGCACGGTTTTCAGGGTCTTGTTCGGGTTTGTAAACGGTGGCGACGGAGTCTGGATCTGGCTGATATTAGAGATGCGTCCGCTCCCGAGGGTCTCATTGATGCGATTCTGCTCCAATGTGGCCGAATAACGGCGGTACTGGGCATCCTGGAGTTCCCTCTGGCGAGTGAGCTCCGCAATCGAACCTTCCAATTGATCTACTTTGCTGATTTCCGTGCGAACTTCGGCCAGTTGAGAATTCAAAACCGTCAGCTTGGATTGGAACGCGGTGATCTGGGCTGCTGCCGCCTGGTCATCGAAGCGTTCGACCGAGGACGAGCGGTTACTGGCTGGATCGGTTCGCGTGAGGCGGGGATGCTCAGCAAGGAGTTTCTTGCGGATGTTCTCGGCTTCGACGACTTGATCGCGGATCTCGCGGACCCGGGGGGCGTCGGAGGTAAATTGGGTGAGCAGGTCCTGCTCGCGGCGTTGGAGAAAAGAAAGACGTGAACTCAAGCCTAAATACTCATCGATGATCTCCTGCGGAATGGGCGCTTCAACCGGGACAACGTCAACGGGTGCGACGTTGGCTTCAACGTTTTTCGACATGGAGCCGAGGATGGAGATGCGGGTGGCAAGATCCGCCTGCACGCTATAGATCTGCTGACGCAGCGAGGACACCTGTTCGGTGTAGGATTTTTTTGCGTCTTCCAAGGAAAGAACGCCGGCCCGATTTCTGACTTTCCGGAGTTCGTCCTCGGTCTCCAGGAGCCGGGAGCGCAGCCGGTCGGTTTCCTGGCTGAACAGATCACCCAGCAGACCGGACGCCCGGTGGATTTCCACGTGCATTTTCAGGTAACGGTCGACGACTTCGCGAAGAATCGGCTGGACCAGTTCGGCGTCGGGGTGCTTGAAGGAGATCTGAATGACGCTGCTCCCCCGGGGCGCGCCGATCGTGAGATTCTGCGTGATGAGCTGGACGGCAGCATTGCTGTTGTCGCCACCACCGGCCTTGGCGAGGATCCGTTCCGCGCCGATGGCTTCAACGACCAGCCGAACCAGATCCGAACTGCCCAGGATCTCGATCTCGGAGCTCATGATCGTCTCGCCCCGTTGATCCGGCGATTTGGTGGCGTCTCCCCCGATCGGGCCGATCGACTTGCCCTCGGAGATCACATAACGGACGAAGAGTTTGGCCTCGGACTGAAACGACTCTTTTTGCTCGGAACGGAAATTTGCCGCCACGGCAAGGCCGAGCAGTGAGCAGATGATGATCTTCCACTTGTGCCGGAAAAGGATGTAATAGATATCGCCCAGGTTGATGCTGGCGGGCTCGGTTACCGGGAGGGGAGTGTTCATGGGAAAATCGGAAAATCCGGAAAATGGGATCGGAGAATCGGGAAATCGGGAAATCAGGAAATCGGGAAACGCTGCTTCGGGCAAAGAAGAAACGGGCGAAAGAAGAAGGGCGGAAAAGAAGAAATGGGGAAAAAGAAGAAAGAAGAAACGGCGGAGGTAGGAAAAGCGGGAAAGTGGGAAAGCGGGAAACTCGGAAAACTCGGAAGGGAGGAAACCGCTGATGGGCGCTGAGAGTGTCGAGGAGTCGAGGGTCGATAGCTACTACTCAGTGAATGCGGACGGGGGCGTCCGCGGTCCCAGGGGGCGACGGAGGAAAAACAGGAAACGGGTGAAAGAAGAAAGTAGAAGCTCGGTCGAAAAGCTGGGTTTTTTAAACTGCGTGGAGACGGAAGGTCTTTATATCGTCCGGAATTAGGGGTTACGCAGATATTCTCGTCGTTGGAGCACCGACAGGAATGCCGGTGTCACGTTTTCCCCGTTTTCCGCTTTTTCAATTTACCAATTTTCTCATGCGATATGTTTATAGGCGACGGCTCCGATGAGGCGCGAAAGCGAGGAGGGCAAGGCGCGGAAGATGCGGGTATGCCAGCCAGAGGCGCGATCAGCGTCGGTTTGATACCCGTGACGCGGACTCCAACGAACGTACTCCAGCATCGATTCTTGAGCTCCCCACGCTCGTTTGAAGCGTCGCAGGCCCGTATTCGCGAGAGAAGTTCGGCCGAAATTCAGGACTTCAAAACCGGCGCGGGCGAAGTGCTCGATGGCCCGCCACATTACGAGATTGTTGGGGCGGACTTCCTGGAAGGATTCATCCGAAGCACCGAATTTATATATCACCGTGTTGCGGAACTGAAAAAAGAGCGCACCCGCGGCCGGTTTCCCGTTCACTTGGGCTAGCACCAACGTCCCCAGTTTTGGCGCGAGTACGTGCTGATGGATATGGTCGAAAAACGAAGCAGGTTGCGGCGGTAGGCCCTGCCGGCGTCGGGTGATACCAACGAGTTTATAGAAATCGGTCGTCGTAGCGGGAGTGTTGGAGAACTCGATTGTTACGCCGGCGGCTTCAGCCTTGCGCACGGCGGTGCGAGTCGAGCTCTCGCACTGGCGAAAGAGGGAATCGGTATCAGGAGTTAATCGCAGCGTGTG